>Ga0137306_100063_pt1 | contig 160145 bp, 140 predicted proteins | sample Inofroosms_March_FD_97187 | JGI IMG/M metagenome (GOLD analysis project Ga0137306, IMG submission 97187) | Mouse cecal microbial communities from Vienna, Austria - N-Acetylneuraminic and N-Acetylglucosamine D2O microcosms_March | ecosystem: Host-associated > Mammals > Digestive system > Large... | reverse complement strand
AGTTGTTAAGCTGATTTTGAGAAAACGGAATTTTGATAATACATTCCTTGTATTGGAATTCCCATATCACATTAAAAAGTAAAAGAAATGCGATTACATATTAGAAAGCGTACTGGTTTTCACGATAAATGTGGATTGCAGTGCGCTTTTTTTGCTTAAAAAGAGGAAAATACTGCTTATTAAAAAAATGCCACTTGAAGGAAAAGTGGCGCAAAGCACCCTAAAAAGATACGGATGACATGAACACCCGATAAAGGCAGCAGCTCTTCGGAAATGGAGGAGATGGGCATGGAACACGCGTTGAGGATCAGTGTTTCAAAACAGCCGGCTGACGGCGGGATCGGGAGCTGGCAGTGAGTGAAGTCAAATGAGATGGTCAAGCTTTTTTGTAACACTTACAAAGGAAGAGTTTTGACATTTTAGTCCTTCGTCTGTTGAAAAACGGTGTTTGCTGATGAATTCCGCTTTGAACGTCCCATAATAGCTTTCCATTGGGGAGTTGTCATAGGGGCATCCCACCCGGAAAAGGCGGCATCCTATATCACAAAATACGTGACTGTCGCCCTGCTGACCAATAAAGAGATGTACTGACGGTTACAGAAGTGGCGGAGTATTACCATATAGGACAAAACAAACTGCGTATGATAGCAGACGAACACCCCGAAGCGGATTTTATCATTATGAACGGCAACCGTATTTTGATCAAGCGGCAGAAGTTTGAAGAATATTTAGACCGTGCAACGGTGGTATAAACAGCTGTTGGGTATGGAAAGAGGCTTGGATTTGTGTTAGTATATTATCACGAGTTTGGGTCTCTTTTTCAGAAAGACAGAACAACCATGAGTGAAAAAAGACGGGATAAAAGAAGCAGGATTTTTATTCTTGGATAAGAATGAGAAGCCTATGGTTGCCCTGCATTGGGAAAAATACATGCAACATATCCTTGAAAAGTATTAAGCGTTACCTTAAACACTTATACCCATGTGGATTTTGAGGACGCGCAGAGCGAGTTACAGCGTGTAGTGGGCGAGTAAAAAGGCAAGTGGTAAAATGAAATAATTTACCAATCATTTTACCACTTTTGCAGAAGAAAACCTAAGAAAATATGTGACAATCTAAGAAAAAATGTTTGAAATCAAGAACAATGAAAACGGCTACAAGCCTTGAAAATACAGGAAATAAAGGAGTTTTAGCGTTATGATAAAAATATTATTTGTGTGCCACGGCAACATCTGCCGCAGTACCATGGCCCAGAGCCTTCTCACCCACCTAGTCAAGGAAAGAGGCTTGTCCGCCTCCTTCCACATCGACTCCGCTGCCACCAGCCGCGAGGAGATCGGCAACCCACCCCACTACGGCACGGTGAACAAGCTGCGACAGGAGGGAATCCCGCTCGTTCCCCACAGGGCACGCCAGATGACGAAACGGGATTATCAGGACTTTGATTACTTGATCGGAATGGATGACGCCAATGTCCGCAACATGGAGCGGATTGCCGGCGGCGACCCAGAGCATAAAATCTACAAACTGCTTGAGTTTGCGGGGAGCGGCAGGGCGATTGCAGACCCTTGGTATACGGGGAACTTTGAGGTGACTTACAAGGATGTGCTTGAAGGATGTGAAGCTTTTCTGGAATCGCTTCATATGTGAAATGGTCAGAGGTATTTCTGCGGGTATGCCATGAAACGGCGGATTTATGTTACAGACGGCGTTTTTCCCTTCTTAAGGAAACGGGGAAATGCGCCGATACATACTATGTAGAATGTGTAACTGATCGGGGAAATATACGCGTTATCGGATAAGGGGGATCGGGTATGCAGATTAAGGCGGGAAACAATGAAAACCAGATGATATATACAAATCTTCAGACGCAGGAGAATGGAGCTGCGGAGAGCGGTCGTAAGGGAGAAAAGCTGCAGAAAAAGGCGACTATTTTTGCCGGGGACCTGCCGCTGCATAAGGATCCCATTACCCTTCGCAGGCAGCAGGCGCAGAAGAAGGCGATGGAGTTTGTGCAGAATGCATGGGATACTGACCGCAAGACGGATCAGAGCATAGCGAAGTATGAGGCGCTTGCGGGGGAGCAGAAAAAAGAGATTATGGTGAACCGTGATAGAATTCTGGAATGCCGGGACAGAAAAGAAAATCTGCGGGAAGGCTATGGCGTGGAGAAGGATTCTCAGGAGCAGAAGGATCTGGAGCTTCTGGAGCGCCGGTATTATCCCGGGAACGGTGAATTTGCAGATTTAGATTTTACGGAAGAAGAACGTGAGAGACTGAAGGAATTAGAGGGCAGACCGCTGACAGAATACCAGCAGAGATGTCTGGAAATTGACGGCGAGGAACAGATATTTAAGATTCGTGAAGGCAATGCGGAATCGGCTCTTGAGGCGTATAACGGTGCAGTCAGATCTATCAAGCAGGAACGTCTGAAGTCCCACGAGATGACGGACGCGCAGAATAATGCCCAAAAAGTGATGGAGCAGGCAAGTAAAGATATTCAGGGTATGATGGTTGATGAAGCCAAAGACCACGTGGATGAGACTTACGAGGAGACGCGCGAGGAAGAAGAGAAGAAGGCGGAGGAGAAGGAAGCCGAGGAGGAGAAGATCGAGCTCCGCAAGGAACAGAAAGAGCTGATGGAGGCGAGAATTGACGAAGTCCGGGCGGAGAGTCACGAGGCGGAGGAAGCGCGCAGGGAGCAGGAGAAGGATGCCAGAGAGGAAGCCAGTCTCTTAAAGGATATGGCGGAGGCAGGAATGGACGTGGCTGGCTCTGGCGATTCCATAAAAGCGGAGATCAAAGATATTCTAAATAAGATGAAGCTGATCGAGGCGGATATCAAGGGTATTGAGGTGGATGAGGAAGTTTAGGGAGAATGACCGGCGGCACCCGCCCCTAAAAAGAAGAGCGATCCATTTGAGACAAATGAGTGGCTGTTCGTGACAGACGGGGTTAACGAAATATGTGCCGGACCGATATAAGAGATAGCAACAGAAAAAGACAGGCAAGGGGGAACTGACATGAGAATTACGAGAAATTACAGAGACGGCATGGTAAACTACAAAAAGAATCAAAAAAAATCGCAGATGTCTCTTCTGCAGAGCGCGCTGAGCAGAAACAGTGCGAGCAGCCGCGCCAACAGGCTGGCGAGTCTTCTGGGAAATACGAAGAGTACCAGCACGGGCAGCATAGGGAACAGAACCCCTGTTTCTTCTTCCCAGAAGTCACAGAAGTTCTACTATGACATGCAGTATCATGCAAGACAGGTAGGCGAGTATGCGGATGCTTTGAAGAGTACAAAGAAAGATTCGATTTACGACAAGGCGAGGGAGAGCGGCAATACAGACCAGATCGTGTCGAATGTGAAGAGTTTTGTGAACCAGTATAACAATATGTTAGATGATCTGGAGGAATCGGGAACCAAATCTGACCAGCTTATTCTGACCCAGTTAAACGGCATGTTCAGATCGTCGGAACGGGATCTGGCGTCGTCGGGTGTGACCAGAAATTCGGACGGCAGGCTTGTGGTGGATGAGAAGAAGCTGGAAGCGGCGGACGTGGATACGCTTGAAAAAGTATGGGGCGGAAACGGATTTTCTGCAAAGGCGGCGGCAAAGGCAGGCACGGTGGAGGCTACGGCGGAGAAAAACTTCGAGGCGGAGAAGAGCAGCATTTACAGTCCTTTCAACCGGTCGAATCTCTACGGCAGCGGCAGCAGCAGAAATTCGGGAAGCTACTTTAATTACCGCAGATAGCCGGTGGCGCGGACAGACAGAAAACAGGTATCAGAATGAATCATATAAACTGGGTACAGCAGAACGAAGACTATAACGTAAAGTACCATGTGCTCAAATGGAAATCTTCCCATTTTCACGAGCCATATTCCAGCCATGTGTCCTCCGGCGCGAAGATCAGCCGGAGCGGCGCGGCTGCTCCCGTGCCCGTTGTACAGACGCAGGAGGAGGGGGAGGGAATCGGTTTTGGTCTGGCTGAGCGCGGCGGAAACGCAAGGCTGCGGCTCGGGTTCGGGCTGGAGGAGTCTCTCCCAAGGAACATATCCGGCGGGGAGGACGGACGTGACGGTGTGAGCATATCCGCGCGGGGAATGACCGGGCAGGAGAGCATGGGGGAAACGGCACGTGCGGCGTTGCAGAGTATGGCGCTGGCGGAGACCCATGCCGCTGAGAATACCGTGACGGCTGTTACGACAGAGGGGACGGAACAGGAGAAACGGGAGCAGGAACAGAACCAGAAAGCAAAAACCACCGTTGCACAGTCCGGCAGGGGGAGCATCCGCAACCGTCTGCAGGAGAGTGCGGCGCGTCTTCGGGAGGCGTATCAGAGGCAGAAGAAAAAAGCTGCAAAGCTTGCGGCTTTGCAGATGCGGAAGAAAGAGCCGGAAAAGAAAGAAAAAAAGGGAACAAGACAGACCGCCGACAGGGAGACGATGCTCTCCATGCAGGCGGAAAATCATTATCTGCTGGATTCCTATGACGCTACGGGAAACTACAGTATGCTGGGAAAGAAATAATCTATTTCCGTTTCACCAGCCTGTTAACCAGTTTCAAAGCGGCGCGTACATAAAAAGGCTGTAAGGCCTTTTTTGCGTTCTGGAGTTCTTTTCTGATCTCGATGTGCTGGGGACAGTGCTTCTCGCAGGCGCCGCATTTGGTGCAGTTATTCATGGAAGAAGCGTTCTTTTTCAGGGATGTAATCTGTATATACTCCAGCATGGCGCTGAATTTTTTGTGCATGGCGCTCTGGTTGTAGCAGCGGAATGCGGTGGGAATGTCCACGCCGTGGGGGCAGGGCATACAGTAGCCGCAGCCGGTGCATCCCACCTTGAGATTCCGGTTGATTTCTTTGCGCACCGTATCAATCAGGCTGTGGTCGGCATCGGTGAAAGCGCCTGTTTTGGCTTCGCTGGCTGATTTTATATTTTCCAGAACCATCTCTTCGGAATTCATGCCGGAAAGGACGCAGGTTACCTCTGGCTGGTCCCAGAGCCAGTGGAAAGCCCACTGTGCCGGGGTGCGTTTCACAGGATACTCCGTGAACGCTTTTTTTGCGCCGTCGGGCAGGGCGTTCACCAGCTTGCCGCCCCGCAGAGGCTCCATAATGATTACGGGAATGCCTTTGCCTGCGGCGTAGTGCAGTCCTTCTCTTCCCGCCTGTGTATGCTCGTCCAGATAATTGTACTGAATCTGGCAGAAATCCCAGTCATAGGCGTCGATCAGCGCTTTGAAGGTATCTGTGTCGCCGTGGAAAGAAAAACCGATATTACGGATGGCGCCTGTTTTCTTTTTCTCCGCAATCCACTCCTCTATGCCGATGCTCTGCAGACGCGCCCACACGCCTGTATCAAAAAGCATGTGCATCAGGTAGAAGTCAATGTGATCCGTTTTCAGTCGTCTTAGCTGTTCTTGAAAGAGTTTCTCGGCGGCAGCCGTGTTTTTTAAGAGATAGTAGGGAAGTTTATCGGCGATATAAATCTGGTTCCGACAGTGGTTCCGCTCCAGAATCGTGCCGAGTGCCTCCTCGCTGCCGGGGTAAATATAGGCGGTGTCAAAATAGTTCACACCGTTTTTTATGGCGAGCATAATCTCCTTTTCGGTCTTTTCCAGATTGATTCTTGTGCCCGCGCCCGTAAAGCGCATACAGCCGTAGCCGAGAACGGACACTTCGGTGCCGTCCTTCATATTTCTATATTGCATAATATCTCCGTTCCAAAGCGTTTGCGCGGGAGGAGGTGCACGGTATTTTCCTGCGTCTGCAGCCGCGGCGCTTTCAAAGTTCTGACAATCAGTTCCCTATATTATAAGTAGATTTGATGGGGAAGTCAATCATTTTACGGTCCCTGTTTCTCACAGAATTTACCAAAATTCTAATAAAAAGTTAATAATTCTTTCCTTGTTTTCCTTCGGTTTTCGGTATATATTTTAGGAAATGAACGGAGGACAGACAGATGAGTGGAAATCCATTTTTCCCATTGGACGAACTGGGATTTGACGCCGAGGAGAACCAGATGATGGTGATTCCCAAGGTGGATAAGGAAATTTATGATCAGCGCCGGAAAATGGCGGGGACGATGGTGGACTATAAGGAAATGCGTATGCGTTACAGCTGTGCGATCAAGGAGGTACGGACGAAGTTTGACGTCTTAAATTCCGAGTTTAATGTGAGATATCAGCGCAATCCCATTACATCCATCAATTCCCGCCTGAAGAGCAGCGCAAGCATCATGGAGAAGCTGAACAGCAAAGGGCTTTCCTTCACGGTGGAGAATGTGGAGGAAAATCTCTACGACGTGGCGGGGATCCGGGTGGTATGCTCCTATGTGGACGATATTTATGTGCTGGCGCAGGCGCTTGCGCAGCAGGACGACATCACGGTGATCCGCAGAAAGGACTATATCAGAAACCCGAAGCCAAACGGTTACCGCAGCTACCATATGATCGTGAGCGTGCCCGTGTTTTTCTCTGATCAGACGCGGGAGATGGCGGTGGAGGTGCAGATCCGCACCATTGCCATGGACTTCTGGGCGAGTCTGGAGCACCAGCTCAAATATAAACGGGAGGTGCCCAATCAGGCGGACATTGTGCACAGCCTTACTGCCTGCGCGGAGCAGATCGCGGCGATCGACGAACAGATGTGGCAGGTGCGCCAGCAGATTGAAAGTTCGGAGGATCTGCCGACGGAGGAGGAAATCCTTCTGGAAAAGCTCCGCAAGATTGACATAGCGGTAGGGGAATAACACGAAATCCTAAAATGCTAAAATATTTTATAAAAAATTAAAATAATTATTGAATATGCGGCGGCTCTCTGTTATAGTTTTATGTAGGAAGAATGTCAGATTCTGAATGAACAGAAACGGAGGGTTAACATGAGAAGGAAAAAATGGTCGGCTCTGGGGATAAGCATCCTTCTGGTATTGGGTCTTGCGGCGTGCGGCTCATCGCAGGGTACGCAGACGGCGGAAAACGGGGATGCGGATGCACAGACGCAGGAGAACGGCGAAGCGGAAAACGCGGCAGCTGCGGAGGAGGAGAGTGAAATGGGAGAACTGCCGGCAGATTTGGACTTTACGGTAAATCTTGACGGAATCAAGACAGCGAAGATCGAGGCTGGCGTCAGCGTCCACGATCCTTCTATTTACAAGGTGGACGGCAAGTATTACATATTTGGTTCCCACATGTCCACGGCGGTTTCAGAAGATCTGCGCACATGGACGTCTCTGGGGGACGGCTATAAAGTAAAGGATCCGATTTATTATGAGCTGATGGCAAATGACGAGGCATTCGCCTACTCTGGCAGTAAGAAGAGTCTGATACCCACCGATGACCGGAAATGGCATGTGTGGGCGCCGGACGTGATTTACAACGAAGATACGGGGCTTTACTATCTGTATTTCTGTACCACTTCCACTTGGAATGCGTCGAACCTGTGCTATGCGACCAGCGAAAGCATCGAGGGGCCTTACGAGTGGAAAGGCGCGCTGATTTACTCCGGCTTTACGGCGGAGACGCTGGACGCCACCGACGTGACGGAATATGTGGACAGGGATACGGCGAAGGACAGATACATCAAGAAGAGCGACGAGTACAATTTTAACAAGTTCCCCAACGCCATTGACCCCACCGTGCTCTACGACGAGGAGGGCAGATTGTGGATGGTATACGGCTCGTGGTCGGGAGGTATGTACCTTCTGGAGCTGGACAAGGCGACCGGCGAGGTGATCCATCCCGAGGAGGACGAGGCAAAGCGCGTAGACCCTTATTTCGGGAAGCGGCTGCTGGGCGGCAATCACAGTTCCATCGAGGCGCCTTACATCCTCTATGATGAGGAGAGCGGTTATTATTATCTCTTTGTCTCCTACGGCGGTCTGACGAGGGAGGGCGGCTACCAGATCCGCGTGTTCCGCTCCGAGACCATAGACGGGGATTATGTGGACATGAACGGGGAATACCCTATGGATACGAACAACCCGGAGCACTATCCTTACGGGCTGAAGCTGTCGGGCAACTATTTCCTGCCCAGCCTTGAGATGGCATACATGGCGACCGGCCACAATTCCGCTTTTGTTGACGAGGATGGAAAGAAATATGTGGTGAACCACACCCGCTTTGACAACAAGACGGAGGAGCACGAGCCGAGGGTGCACCAGTTCATCGTCAATGAGGAAGGCTGGCCTTGTATGCTGCCTTACGCGACGGACGGCGAAACCGTGTCTGAGAGCGGCTATGACAATGGCGCGGTTGCGGGCAGATACTACGTGATCAATCAGGGAACAGCCATTGACGCCGAGATTGCACAGCCTTTTATCCTGTATCTGGACGAGAGCGGTAAAGTGTACGGGGACGGCGTGGAAGGAAGCTGGGAGATGAAGGACGGCTCCTGCTATATGAAGGTGTCCTACGGCGGTAAGGATTACAGCGGCGTGTTCTGCCAGATGAACGACGAGGCGGGAACGCAGGTTATGACTTTCAGCGCGGTAGGCGGCAATGAGAGCGTCTGGGGTGTGAAGTACAACTGACCGGGAGCCGAACTTCTGAAAAGGTAAAGGAGCAGTTGTGTTGTGATAAGTATGAGATTTATATAGGAAGAGCGCCTGTGGGAAAGTCCTTCAGGCGCTCTTTGCGCGTATAGGCAAAGACAAAAACGGCACAGACAAGGTGTTTTGTCTGTGCCGTTGTATGACGCTTAAATGGGTTTATATGTAAATCGAGTAAGTCTACTCGCCCTCCTCCATGGGAGCGTAGTGGATATTTACCTTGATGTCCTGTCCGTAGTTGCCGAAGGTCTTGCCGAAGATGGTCAGACCGCCCACGTGTTCCGCGTCGTCGTCCACGGCAAGGCGGAAACGGAGGCTGCTGCGGTAATCCAGATTGAAACTGTCGATGGTCACGTCGGAAATTTTCAGACCGTCGATGAAGGTGCCTTTCCTGTTGATGACGAGAAGCTTTAACAGCCCGTACTGGTTCCAGTTGGGGAACCACCAGTCGGGGGTAAACAGCCCGCGGGAATCACCGAAATCCCCCGGAGAGAGCCAGTTGCCGATACACACGTCATTTAAGTAAAAGGAGATATCGGAGGGCCACACGTTGTTGACGCCGGGCGCCTCGGAAGAAAGCTCTGCCGAAATCGTAAGCTGTGTGATCTTCTGGAAACTGGGGATGAAGTTGGGAATGTTGTACTCCACAAAGCCCTTGGTAAACCAGAGGATATCCGCGCTGTAACGGTCGGGATGGTCAAAGTAGCGGGAATCATCCACCTCGCCGATAATGGTTTTATCTGAGGCGAGACCGCACGTAGGGCATACACGGTAGACAGAATAGTGCCCCACCTTGATATCCGTGCTGTATACATTCAAGATATCTTCCTGCCGTTCCAGATCAATCAGAATTTTGTCCAGATGAACCGAGCAGATTTTCTGGTTGCCGTGCCCGGCGGATTCACTGGAAATGGAGATCAGCCCGCAGCTTTCCAGCTTTTTGATATGGCTGGTCAGCGCCCCGTTTGTAATATTCAGACGGGAGGCAAGTTCGTTCATGCTCATGTTATTGTTGTCCAGAAGAATATTTAAAATTTCGATCCTGACATCGGAACCGAGTGCTTTAAAAATATCTAAACCATCGTTGAGTGAAGTGATGTGAAGCAAGTGTGTTTCCTCCCAAAAGCAGTATCGTTTAAATTTTTATAAAATACTATAATATCAATTAAATTATATATAAAAAAAGGCAATTAGTCAATTGTGGTTAAATAATTTATATAAATAATTCGCTAAAAAGGCAAAAATAATTTATATTTTACAAAAAACGAAATTTTATATAAAAAAATATTTTACAAAAAAGGCACGGTCTCCGAAGAAACCGTGTCCTTGTTATTGTAATGAGCGGAGGAAATGCAGCGATTACTTTGCGTTTACCTCGTCGAAGATGCGCACCAGATTTTCGTTCGGCGCTTTGGTGAGCAGGGATACTGCCACATTCACAAGCAGGGCGATGACAAAGGCGGGAAGCAGCTCGTAGATAGCGAACGCGCCGCCCAGTTTTGCGATTCCGTATTTCCATGTAAACACCATGACGCCGCCCACAATCATGCCGGCGAGCGCGCCCTGTTTGTTGGAGCGTTTCCAGAACAGCGCCAGAAGCACCACAGGACCGAACGCGGCGCCGAAGCCCGCCCACGCGAAGGAGACGATGCCGAAGATGGAACTGTCGGGATCCTGCGCGATAAAGACGGCGACCAGAGAGATGGCGATAACCGTAATCCTCGCGATCAGCAGGGAGGTTTTCGTGTCCAGCTTCTTTTTGCCGAAATCCTGCACCAGATTCTGGGAGATGCTGGAGGCGGCCGCAAGGAGCTGGGAATCGGCGGTGGACATGGTTGCCGCCAGAATGCCGGCAAGGATAACACCTGCAATTAACGCGGGGATCACACCGTGGCTGCTGAGTACGGAAGCGATCTGGATGATAACCGTCTCGGAATTGCTGCCTTCCAGCACGGGAATGATGCCCGCCTGTGAGAGACCGTAGCCGACCACGCCGATCAGCACGGCGATGGACATGGAGATTACCACCCATACGGTAGCGATTCTTCTGGAAAGATTCAGTTTGTTTTCATCCTCGATCGCCATGAAGCGGAGCAGGATGTGTGGCATACCGAAATACCCGAGCCCCCACGCAAGGGTGGAGACGATCATAAGGGGCGTATAGGGCGCCGCTGTGCCGGTTTCCGCCGAATAACTCTGCACCAGACTTAAGTAGCCGGGAAGACTGCTCACAGCATCCGTGACGCTGCCGAAACCGCCAGTCACGACGGCGCCGAAACCAACTACAATGAGAAGGGCGATACTCATGGTGATGCCCTGAATCAGGTCGGTGGTGCTCACGGCGAGGAAGCCGCCGAGCGTGCAGTAGATGACAATGACAGCCGCGCTAAGGATCATGGCGGCGATGTAGTTCATACCAAAAAGCGTGCTGAAAAGCTTGCCACATGCCGCGAAGCCGGAAGCGGTGTAGGGCACGAAGAAAACGACAATGATCACAGCGGCGATACAGGTCAGGAAATGCCTGTCGTCATCGTATCTTTTTGCGAAGAACTCCGGAATGGTGAAAGAGCCGATCCGGCTGGAGTAGCGGCGGATCCGTCTAGAGACGAAAAGCCAGTTTAAGTAAGTGCCGATTGCCAGTCCGATCGCGGTCCAGCCCACTTCGGCAAACCCGGCGATATAGGCAAGTCCGGGCAGCCCCATCAGAAGATAACTGCTCATATCGGACGCCTCCGCGCTCATGGCGGTGACAAGCGGACCAAGCTTCCGTCCGCCTAGATAAAATTCCGCGGCCTGCGTATTCTTTTTGGAATAGGTGATACCGATGTAAATCATCATGCCCAGATAGGCGACGATGGCGATGATAATACAAATCTGCGATGTCATAATGTTCCTCCTCTTTTACTTTAGTCTGTTAATCAGTTAAATCCTTTGCTATTATAGCGGGTTTGTGGAAAATGCGCAATAAAAAGTAAGGAAAACATTTGCGAAGGGCATATTCTATTGATTTTATGGGAAAAATCGCATATAATGTCATTATCTGCACTGTGTTTCCGGGAGAAAAACAGTGGGTAATGAGAAGGAGGTCACAATGGGGGTAGGAGAAGGGAAAACAGATGCAATTGCCTGCTTTGAGGAACTGTGCCGCAACGCGGTGGCGGAACAGGAAAAGTTCCTGATGGACAGACTTGCGGAGAATAAAGATACCGAGTATGGGAAGCTGTTTGGATTTGAAGATATCCATTCTGTGGAAGAGTATCAGAAAGAGCTGCCCATTACCTTTCATTATGATTATGAGACGATTATCGAGCGGCAGATCAACGGGGAAGAGAGACTGCTCACCGAGGAAAGACCTGTGTATTACTGTATCAGTTCCGGCAGTACGGATTCACCCAAGTATGTGCCGATTGTGGAGAAGGATATTCTGCGGCAGAAATTTTACTGGATGGATGTGATCCGTGGGATGATCCGCAGGCAGATGCCGGACGCTTCGGATGAAGAACTGTTCGGCAGGATTTTCCAGATCGGTGAGTTCCGCCGTGACTTTATGTCGGACGGCACGATGAGCGGTGTGAGGGCGGGGGCGCTGCATCGCTATCTGGAATCAAAAGGAGAATTAAATATCGACTGTTATACAACGCCGAAGGAAGTGATGTTTCCCAGAAATACGTTGGAGGATATGCTTTACGTGAAGGTGCGCTTTGCGCTTGCGTGCAGGGACGTGACGGCGATACACGGCGTTTTCGTGAACCGTGTGGTCGGGGTTTTACGCTATATTGCGGATAACTGGGACGCTTTCCTTGCGGACATTGAGACGGGAAGCATCAGCGACTGTTTTCTGGTAAGCCATGAATGGGAACTCTATCTGAAGGAGCATCTTCCCGCGGACCCGGAGAGGGCGGCAGAGCTTCGCGCCATTCCCCGTGAGGATCTGGAAAACGGGATGGTCAGAAAAATCTGGCCGAAGATCAAGTACGGACAGATGATCGGCGGCAGCATGTTTAAGCCTTATATGGATAAACTCTGGACATATGTGGGCGATCTGCCGATCCACTATTTTACATATGCGGCGTCGGAAGGCTGCTTTGGCATAGCCGGGGGCGTCAATGAGGAGGATGCGTACTATACGCTTCTGCCGGATACCTGTTTTTATGAGTTCGTCCCGGAAACCGGGGAAGGAGAGCGGATCTATACGATCCGTGATGTGGAAGTCGGTTCCAAGTACGAGCTGTTAATCACGACTTTTTCGGGTGGTTACCGCTATGCCATCGGTGATGTGGTGGAGGTGGTCGGCTTTGAAGGGCAGGCGCCGATTGTGCGGGTCTGTTACCGCAAGAGTCAGGTGATCAATATCGCGGACGAAAAGATGAATGTGCGCCAGCTGGAGAACGCCATGCGCAAATTCCAGTCGAGGGCGGAGTGCACCGCGGAAGGATTCTGTGTGGACGGCGACTACTCAAAACAGAAACCGCGCTACATGCTCTATCTGGAACTGGCTGATGGAGAACTGCCTGAAAACGCGGATGAAATTCTGGATGAATGTCTGATGGAGAGCAGTTTCGGATATAAGAGGGACAGGGAACTTGCGGAGATTGACCGGGTGAAGATCCAGCTGATTCCGCAGGGCGGATTTAAGGCTTACGGCAGGTTTATGGCGAAGCTGGGGCACAGCAAGGAGCAGGATAAGCCGCTGCGCGTTCTCGTGACGGAGGAGCAGAAGGCATTTTTCGGAGGGGCGCTCCTGTCCTAGTGTTGGGAAGCCGGCGTGTGGCATGTGGCAGCGCGGGATCATGCCGGCGCTGTGAGGTAGAATATGGACGACAACATAACGGCTCTGCCGGAAGCCTTTGCGGAGAGGATGCAGAGGCTTCTGGGCGGGGAATACGAAGCTTTTATGGCAAGTTACGGACAGGTCCGGCAGTACGGACTCAGACGGAACCTGCTGAAAGGCACAGAAGAAGCGTTTATCGGGGTGATGCCCTTTCCGCTGGAAAAGATTTTCTGGGCGCGGGAAGGGTATTATTATGATGCGGCGGCACAGCCGGGGCGGCATGTGCTGCATGAGGCGGGCGCTTATTATATTCAGGAGCCTTCCGCAATGGCGGCTGTGGAAGCGCTTGCGCCCGAACCGGGCGAGCGGGTTCTGGATCTTTGTGCGGCGCCGGGGGGAAAGAGTACGCAGATCGCCGGGCGGATGCAGGGACAGGGGCTGCTGGTTTCCAATGAGATCGTGGGCGAGAGAGCGCGCGTTTTATCCCAGAACGTGGAGCGGATGGGCGTTTCAAACTGTGTTGTCTGTAGTGAGAAGCCGGAGCGGATCGCGACGCTTTTTCCCGCATTTTTCGACAGGGTTCTGGTGGATGCGCCCTGTTCCGGGGAGGGGATGTTCCGCAAGGAGGAGGCGGCAAGAAAAGAGTGGAGCCAGAAAGCGGTGTGGATGTGCGCCGAAAGACAGGCGTTGATTTTGGAGGAGGCGGCGAAGACGGTAAAGCCGGGCGGTGTGCTTGTCTATTCTACCTGCACTTTTTCGCCGGAGGAAAACGAGGGGACTGTCAGCGCATTTTTGCGGGCGCATGAAGAATATTATATAGAAGAGACGGCATTGGAGGAGGGACTGTCATGCGGCAGGCCGGACTGGATTTCGCAGCCGGCGGCAGGGATAGAGCATACAATGCGGCTCTGGCCTCATCTTCAGCGGGGGGAAGGCCACTACATCGCCAGACTGCGCAGACGCGGACAGCAGGCGGCGGGCGTGCCGGAAACTGTCCCCAAAAAGTGCGCGCGAAAGCGTGATGCGTGGGAGGAAGACGCCTCGGAAAAGTGCCGGTGGCAGATTGTGGGCGAAATGAAGTTATGTAAACTCGTGGTGGCGTTTCTTTGCGGGGAGACAGGGATTGGCGAGGCGTGGATGTCGCGTCATCCGGGACGGCTGCTGCGTTTCGGAGACCAGATTTATCTTGTGCCGGAAGAAATGATTTCGCTTGACGGGATCAAGGTTCTGCGTCCGGGGCTGCAGCTTGCGGCGGAGAAAAAGAACCGTATTGAGCCGGCGCACGCGCTGGCGCTTACGTTGCTGGCGGGGGACAGCGCGCGTGTTTACGGGCTTTCGGAGCAGGAGGCGGTATCCTATCTGCGGGGGGAGAGCATCGCCTGCGGGGAGGAGAAGGGCTGGATGGCGCTCTCTTATCAAGGCTATACGCTCGGTTTCGGAAAGGCTTCGGGCGGTCAGATCAAGAATCACTATCCGAAGGGACTCCGCAAATCTTTGTAAATTCTTAATTTTACTTTATGCCTTATAATTGGCTTGCCAAATGAATATTGCTGGAATATACTAGATGTAGACTTTTACAAGAGATAAACTACTTCATTGTGTGTCAGCGTAGGGAGTTCTTTCGATGTTATTTTCCAGTGTTGGATTTTTATTCCGGTTTTTGCCGGTTTTTATGATAATTTATCTGGTATTTCCAAAATACCGCAATATTGTGCTTCTGATTGGGAGTCTGATCTTCTATGGAGTAGGGGAACCGTATTTTGTTCTGCTGCTTCTTTTGTCTGTCGCAATAAACTACGGTTTTAGCTGGTATATGTTCTGGGAACCCCACTCACCACAGACCAATCGCAAAAAGAAGGCGTCGAGAAGGCGGAAACGGGCGCTTGTGCTGGCGGTAGCGGTTGATCTGGGCGTACTGTTTGTGTTTAAATACTGGGATTTTGCCGCGGGCAGCATCAACGCGGCGGCAGGAAAAGGGTTTCTGCCGCTGCTTTCTCTGGTGCTGCCGCTGGGGATCAGCTTTTATACGTTCCAGATGATTTCCTACCAGATAGACTGTTACCGGGGAACGATAGCGAAGCGCGCGGGACTGCTGTCCTTCGCCACCTATGTCTGCATGTTCCCCCAGCTGATAGCTGGTCCTATCGTCCGCTACGGCGAGGTGGCGGAGCGCATGGCGAGCCGGCGTGTGCGGATCCGGGATCTGGAGAACGGACTGAAGCTGTTCACCCTCGGACTGGGGCTGAAAGTGCTTCTGGCGAACCAGATCGGCACCCTGTGGAACCTGATTATGACGGCGGGGGCGGGCAGGCTTCACCCGCTGGTGGCATGGCTGGGTGCGTTTGCCTACTCCTTTCAGATCTATTTCGACTTCTGGGGATATTCCGTGATGGCGATGGGGCTGGGCAAGATGCTGGGATTTGCCATTCCCCGCAACTTCGATCATCCGTATATTTCCCGTTCCCTGTCGGAATTTTGGAGAAGGTGGCACATGACGCTGGGAAGCTGGTTTAAGGAGTATGTCTACATTCCGCTGGGCGGAAGCAGGAAAGGAACCGCGCGGACGATGTGCAACCTGTTTGTGGTCTGGGCGCTTACCGGGCTGTGGCATGGCGCGGCATGGAATTTTGTGCTCTGGGGCATCGTGTTTTTTCTGCTGCTTTCTCTGGAAAAGAGAACCTTTGGAAAGCGGCTGGAGCAGAGCCTTGTGCTGGGACATATCTATACGGTGCTGCTTGTTCCCGTGACATGGGTGATTTTCGCGATTACGGATATGGGGCAGCTTGCCGGATATCTGGGCAACCTTGTGGGATATCACAGGGAGGACATACTGGTGGGCGTCACCCAGCTGGTCCGGTATCTGAAGGAGTACGGTGTGCTTTTAATAGCGTGCGTTATATTTGCCACGCCTTTGCCTGCGAAGCTGTACTGGAAGTGGAAGGACCGCTGGTTTGTGGTGCTGTTTCTTCTGGGCGTATTCTGGTGGTCGGTGAGGGAGATTGTTCTGGGGAGCAACAATCCGTTTTTATATTTTAGGTTTTAGCGTTTGAATGAGGCGGAAAATGAATGGAAATAAGATGAGAACTTTTCTGGAAATCATATACAATTGTCCCTTTATCCTGCTTGTGATCTTTACGAGTCTTGTTTTTGTCCTGTTTTTTGATGGGGCGAAAGAACACAAAGACGAACAGGAGGTGGCGGTTTTGCGCCTGTCGGACGAGGGGGCTGAGGAGGAAAATTCTGAAAAAGGAAATGATATAGCGGAAGAAAGTGGACAAAAAAAAGATGACAGCATAGAAAACGATTTTGAAAACGAGGCGGAAAAGAAAGCGGATAGCGCTCAGAATGCAGGCGCACGCAAGGAAAAAGAAGACGAAATGACAATAAATAAAGATCGAAAAACAGATCACACAGACCCGGGAAATACTGGAAAGGCGGGGCGGGTGGAGAAGCACACCACGGAGTTTGTGGAATATGCGCCGATAGAGACAAATTCCCGGTATTACTCGGATGCAGGAAAAATTGCATTGACGACGGTACATGACTATGTATTGGAAAACGAGAGTTATTTTAATGACGCCGCTTTTCTCGGCGATTCCCGGACTCTTGGTATTTCAGACTATGCGGGGCTTGCGGGTGCGGACTTTTTCTGTGACAACGGCATGACCATATACAAGCTCCTTGAGGATGACGGTGTGACTTACCAGAGGACAGGCGAGAAGGTGGACCTGAAAGAAATTTTGCAGGAGAAGCATTACGGCAAAATTTATATCATGCTGGGGATGAATGAACTGGGGTACGGCGATACGCCCATGTACTTAAAACAGTATCTGAAGGTGATCCGGCAGATCAAGGAATGGCAACCGGGTGTTATTATTTATGTGATGGCGAATCTCCATGTGAGCCGGGAAAAGAATAATATGGAGACGGAGTTTAACAATATCAATATCAACGACAAAAATGTGGCGTCCGCCAGACTGGCAAACGGGAGAGACGTTTTTTATCTGGACTGCAATCCGCTCTTTACCGACGAGGAGGGATACCTGCAGGCGGAACTCACCTTTGACGGGGTGCATCTCTACGCACAGCACTATGATAAATGGCGGGATTTTCTCTTTGAACACGGGGTGGAACGGGAGGAAGTCCTGCAGACGGAGGCGGACGGACAAGGGAAAGGCTTTGAAAAGATGGGAGGCAGCGATGGAGGAAGTGCGTCTCAATAAATATCTGGCATCCTGTGGTGTATGTTCGAGGAGGGATGCGGATAAGCTGATAGAGGCGGGTGAGGTCTCTGTGAACGGCAAAAAGGCATCTGCGGGCATGAAGGCAGGACCGGGCGACCGGGTGGAAGTGCGGGGCAGGCTCCTTGTGCTGCCGGATGAAAAGGTGGTGCTGGCATACTATAAGCCCGTGGGGGTGGTCTGCTCGGAGCGGGACGCCCATGCGGGGCGGCTGGTGACGAAGGAGATCGGCTACCATAAGCGCGTGACCTATGCGGGAAGACTGGACAAGGATTCCGAGGGACTGCTGCTTCTCACTGACGACGGCGATCTGATAGACGCCATGATGCGGGGGAAGAACGGGCATGAGAAGGAGTACATCGTCAAGTCTGATCGGAAGTGGGAGGACAGCGCGTTAGACCAGATGCGGGAGGGCGTTTATCTGGAGGAACTGGGACAGACGACCCGTCCCTGTGAGATTGAGCGGATCGGGGACAAAACCATCAGAATGGTGCTTACGCAAGGGCTGAACAGGCAGATCAGGCGCATGTGCGAGGCACAGGGATACCGGGTGAAAAGCTTAAAAAGAACACGTGTTATAAATATAGGGCTGGAGAAACTGAAACCGGGCGGGTACCGGGAACTGACAGGGAAGGAGAGGGAGGAGCTTTACAGGCTCTGCGGACTGTATGACAGAAAATAAAATGGACCGGATGCGGGAGTTAGTCTCCCTTCTGAATAAAGCTTCGGAGGCTTATTATGCCAAAGACGAGGAGATCATGTCGAATTTCGAGTATGACAGGCTCTACGACGAACTGGCGGAACTGGAAAAGGAGCTTGGCGTGACGTTCGCGGACAGCCCAACGGTGCAGGTAGGCTACGAGGCGGTGGATGAGCTGCCGAAGGAGCGGCATGAGTCGGCGATGCTTTCTCTGGCGAAAACAAAGAGTAGGGAGGAACTGGCTGACTGGTTGAACGGAAAGACGGGACTGCTGTCATGGAAACTGGACGGACTGACCATTGTGCTGACCTACAGTGACGGCGTGCTGCAAAAGGCGGTGACGCGGGGAAACGGTGAGGTGGGCGAGGTGGTTACGGGTAATGCCCGCGTGTTCCGCAATCTGCCACTCAATATACCCTATCGGGGCGAACTGATTCTGCGCGGTGAGGCGGTCATCACTTACAGTGGTTTTGAGAAGATCAACAGGGAGATCGAGGACGAACAGGCGAAATACAAAAATCCCAGAAACCTGTGCAGCGGCAGCGTCAGACAGCTTGACAACCGGATTACGGCACAGCGCGGGGTGCGGTTTTACGCCTTTAGTCTCGTGCGGGCGGATGTGGATTTCCACAATTCACGCGCGGCGCAGTTTGCGTTTCTGGAACAGCAGGGATTTGACGTGGTGGAGTACCGACAGGTTACGCCGGAAGATATATTAGATAACATTGGTTATTTTGAGGAGAAGATACAGACTTACGATGTGCCCTCAGACGGGTTAGTGCTCACCTATGAGGATATGGCTTACGGCGCATCCCTTGGCAGGACGGCGAAATTCCCGCGGGATTCCATCGCCTTTAAGTGGGCGGATGAACTGCGCGAGACGACGCTTACGGAGATAGAGTGGAGCGCCAGCCGTACCGGGCTGATCAATCCCGTGGCTATTTTTGAGCCGGTGGAGCTGGAGGGCACCACGGTGAGCCGGGCGTCTGTGCACAATATCAGCATCCTGCGTGGGCTGAAGCTGGGGATCGGCGACAGGATTACGGTCTACAAGGCGAATATGATCATTCCCCAGATCGCGGAAAACCTGACGGAGAGCGACTCTCTGGAAATCCCGGATGTGTGCCCCGTATGCGGGCAGCCTACCCGGATCAGCCAGATGAACGACGTGCAGTCGCTTATGTGTGACAATCCCGACTGTGACGCGAAGAAAATCAAGGCGTTCACCCTGCTGGTGAGTCGTGACGCCTTGAATGTGGACGGTCTGTCGGAGTCCACACTGGAAAAGTTTCTGGCAAAAGGATTTTTGCATGAGTTTGCGGACCTGTTCCGGCTGGAACGTTACCGGGAGGAAATCACACAGATGGAAGGTTTCGGGGAGAAGTCGTGGCAGAACCTTTCGGAGAGTCTGGAGCGGGCGAGAAAAACCACGCTGCCGCGTCTGATTTACGGTCTGGGGATTGAGAATGTGGGCGTGGCGAACGCCAAAATGCTGTGCAGATATTTTCAGTATGACCTGCAGGCATTGCGGGACGCCTCGGCGGAGGAACTTGCGGAGATTGACGGCGTCGGGGAAGTGATTGCTTTGAGCATTTACGACTATTTTCATAAAGAAAAGACGATGGCGCTGTTAGATCACCTGCTTCGGGAAGTGGAGATTGAGAGGCAGGAGACGGCGGAGGAGGAACAGACTCTTTCCGGCATGAGTTTTGTCATCACGGGGACACTTACTCATTTTGAAAACCGAAACGCCATGAAGGAGGAGATCGAAAAGCGGGGCGGCAAGGTGACCGGCAGCGTGACGGGGAAAACCGTCTGTCTGATCAACAACGATACCACGTCCCAGTCATCCAAAAATAAGAAGGCGAAGGAACTGGATGTAAAGATTTTGTCCGAGGAAGAATTTATGGAGGCATATCTCAAATAAAAAACATGTGATATGAAAAGGCGGTAAAAAAAGAGTGCGGATGCACTCTTTTTGTTATATTTCCCTCACATCGTAAGGCGTGGTCTGGTAGACGTAGTAAGTAAAATTGGCCGTCATTGGGGAATACTTTGTATTCCCTGTAGAATGGCGGCTTTTTCATATGTGTACCCCAGTGTAATGGGAGCGAGTACCCCATTTTTACCCCATATTTTATTGGCTGTTCTTTGGTGGCTTCCAAATATTTTGTGTGGAGATTGTCTTTCCTGTAAGTATCGGATATAATAAAAATAATAGCGGAGGGTGCACAATGGATATATTAAAAAAAGAAGAACTTCATACGATAGAAGATATTTACGCACTGCCGGATGGAGAACGGGCGGAGCTGATTGACGGAAAGATCTATTATATGGTGCCGCCAAACACAAAACATCAAAGACTTGTGCATCTGCTTGACAGGGAGATTGGAAACTATATCCAGAACAATCATGGCGATTGCGAAGTGTTCCCGGCTCCGTTTGCGGTGTTTCTGAATGAAAACGACAGGAACTATGTAGAGCCGGATCTGTCTGTCATATGCGATAAGGACAAAATTACGGACCGTGGATGCGAGGGTTCCCCCGATTGGATCATAGAAATTGTTTCACCCGCCAGCAGACAGATGGATTATTATAAGAAATTGTTTAAATATCGCACTGCAGGTGTCAGGGAATATTGGGTCGTGGATCCTGAAAAAGAATTTGTGACTGTGTACAGCTTTGAAAAAGACAGCATGGATGAATATCCTTTTGGTTTGGAGATACCAGTAGGGATATATGAGGGATTTTCGATACAGATCCAGTAAGGAATGAGATTTTCAATTTGCTATAATATGGATAGATAAGTTCTTTGTTGTGTGTTGCAATAGGGATGCATAAAGAAAAATATGAGCCGATGAAAGATAGGAGAAATATAAATGAGTACATTGGAATATACCATTTCGTTATTAGAAACAATGCCCGAAGAGAAACTGAAGGAGATACAGAATTATATCCAATATATTATCTTTAGAGATGATGTAGCTATGCCGTTTAAACCGCTTAGTGAGGAAGAGATTAGTAAGCAGCTTACGGAATCCGTGAAAAAAAGCGATTTGGGTGCAACAACACCGGCTGATGTGGTGTCACAGAAAATGAGGGAAAAATATGCGATATAATGTGTCTGTATCTGATTTGGCATGTGAGCAGTATGACAAGTTCTTAGATTATATTTACCATACATTATTAAATCCACAAGCAACACAGATATTTATTTGTGTACAGAGTAATGCAGGATCGTGTAATTGTTGAAGGTATGTATCACGAATTACAGGATTGTGAGAATTCGATAGGTTGATGGTTAGAGATATAGGGTGAAAGCAGCCGCCCAAGGCGAGTGCGTTCACCCTATTTTTACTTAAACCAGTATGGTTTGCTTCCATGTTTTCTGTCATAGCCATATTCTATTTTTCCATATCTATAGGCTCATCGATCTCTTCAAACAGTTCGGCGACCGGAATCTCAAGTATCTCGCATAACCTTTCCATAGTATCAAAGCGGATCGCGGAAGTTTTATTGGTGACAATGTTGTGATAGTTTCTATAGCACATCCCAAGCTGCTGGCTGAGCCAGTAGTTGGACTTCCCTCTTTCTTCAAGTATTTCTTTGATTCTTAACCGAATAGTCATACGAAAGCTCCTTTTTCATTGATTATAATAATACGAGTGCGTGAAAAAAAGCTGCATAGGGGCACTGGTGCTTTTGAACACGGTGCTCTTGCGCACTGTATAAATTTGTTGTAAGATGGAGTAGGAATACTATGGTCAGTGGATTCTGCCGTATAAAGAATGGTGGATAATATTTTTAAGAGATGTGGCAGAATGACAGATCGTGTCATAGACAGACGCTATAATGGTGGCTAACTAAGAAGTGGACAGACTGCAGGAGGGAAAGGATGTTCTTATGTGACAAATGTGGACTTTGCTGCACGCAGTTGGGCGGGTCATCAATATACGGCGGGCTGGACAGGGGGGACGGCGTGTGCATCTATTATGATGACAGGAAAAGATTATGTTCCATTTACAAGGACAGACCTATGCTCTGTAATGTGGATAAGGCATATGAGGCATATTTTAAGGAGCAGATGTCAAAGGAAGAGTATTACCGCCTAAATTATGAGTGCTGTAAAAAACTAAAGGAAAAAGCAGGAGGGAATGGGAATGTATCTGTCTAGGTTAAATGAAAAGCAGAAGAATTTGTTCTTGGAGCTGGCCTACCAGCTTGCGCTTGTGGACAATGATTACAGCGAAAAAGAAAAAATTATGATTGAAAGCTATTGTAATGAGATGGGAATGGAAGTTCCCGCAGTAATACGTGCGGGATCGATCGATGGGATCATTACGGCAATGAATAATGAATGTACGGGGCTTGAAAAAAAGATCATTGTTTTTGAGATGCTGGGGCTTGCGATGGTGGACGGGAATTATGATGAATCCGAGCGGGAAGTATTGACGGAGATCATGAGGGTGTTTGAAGTAGGAGAGGATTTTGCAAGGGAAAGCGAAAAGCTCTTAAATGAGTATATCGCGATGCAGAGCAGGATGAATACGCTGGTCTTGGGATCATAGGACGTTTTACAAAAGGGGATCGACATGGATACGTTAGAACGATCAAAGGGGGAGCTTTCCATCAGGCGGGAAAGCTTAAAAAGCACGGAAAGGGAATCAGATGAAAGGGACGGCGCAAAGATTGCGGCGGGACTTGCGGCGACTGAATCAGCGCGGCGTTCCACGCAGGAGGCGGCGATAAAATTTGCCAAGCCGGAAACATATACGGGAAACCGCCAGATGTTTGACAGCGGGGCGGCGAAAAGAAATGCCAAGATGGATGCGTTTGGGAGTGGAACGGAAGTGATAGATCCCTATACGGGAGACCGCTTGGTACTGACTAAGAAAGAGGCGAAACTCTTATACGGGGATGACTGGACAAAGCATCTGGCGGAAGCGGACCATATCAAACCACTGGAGAAAGTCTTTGAGGAGACGAAAGATAATCCTTGGCTGAGTACGGATGATGTAAAGAACATTGGCAACAGCGAAGAAAATATAAAGGTTGTCTCACGCAAAACAAATAATGCCAAGCGCAGTAAGACGAATGAGGAATATGTAAATGACAGAGAGTATCGTGAAAACAAAGGCGTGTCATTTACAGAGACAGGTGAAAAGCGCGCCCTGAAGGACGGGAGAAAGGCGGATCTATATACCCGCGGCAAGGGGATCGTAACGAGCGGGAAAAATATCCTGAAAACCGGACATAAGGCAGGGATGTCGGCGGCAAGATCATCGGCGGTCTCCGGGGGAGTTACATCGGGTATCCTGAACATGGTTTCCGTCATCAAAGGTGAAAAGGATGCCGGAGAAGCGGTCGCGGATACCATTGAAGATACCGGGAAAGCGGCGGCTTCCGGGTATATGATGGGGGACGGACTGACGGTAATATCCCACACTCTGTCGACCAGCTCGTCTAAATTCCTGCGGGCGTTATCGGAATCTAATGTGCCGGGAAAGGTCATTACCGCTGTTATGGTGGTAGGAGATACGTTGAAACGCTACAGCGAAGGGGAGATATCCACACAGCAGTGCCTGCTGGAGCTTGGGGAAAAGGGTCTCAACGTGGCGACGGCGGGTTATACGGCGGCTGTGGGGCAGGCATTGATACCGATCCCAGTTGTAGGCGCAGCGGTCGGCGCTCTGGTCGGTTCGGTTCTGACCGGCGGCTTATACCATAACTTGATCAATTCGTTACAGTCAAAGGAACTGGAGCATCAGGAGCGGTTGCGGATCATTGCAGAGTGTAAGGAGGCTGCTGAACAGACAAAAGCGTTCAGGATGGAATTGGAAGCCTATCTGGATGATTATTTTGGGGAATACAGGGACTGTTTTGATGAAGCTTTGTCTGTAATGGAATTTGCGTTCAAAACAGGAGATGCGGAGGGGGTGATCGCCGGGGCAAACCAGATCACAAGAAAATTAGGCGGTCAGGTACATTATGAGACAGTGGACCAGTTCAGCGGATTTTTGGAGAACGGTCTGACAGATATACTGTAAGAGGAGGAGAGAAGATGCCATTACCATTATTGCTCGGAGGAGCAGCAATATTTGCAACAGTGGTCGGGGCAAGCAGCCATAAGGATGCCCATGATACGAATGAAAAGGCGGAACGTGTTTCGCGTCAGGCCAGAAATTTATATAATGAATCAAAAGAGTCATTAGAAAATGCAAAAAACGAAGCTGAAAAGAAATTATTGCAGCTTGGTTACACAAAAAAGAATGCATTAGACGGAGCGATGAAACAGTTTGTACAGGTTTATGACAGAATTAAAAATATCCAGTTGAAGAAATCTTCGGGGTTAAACGAAATTTCTCAATTTTCAATTGAGCAACAGGATGTTGTACAGATTAGGCAAATGACCGATATTTATTCGAGTTCTATGCAGAGCGGTGCTGCAGGCGCGGCAACAGGCGCGGTGATTGCATTAGCGGCAAGTGGTAGTTTACCTATGGTGACAAGTGCTCTTTCATTAGCAGGTACATGTTTATCATTGGGGAGTGTTGGTGCTGCTGCAAGTATAGCAGGAACGGCTATTTCAACGGCTTTTACAGCAACTCCGTTAGCGGCGGTTGTAGCGCCTGCGATTTTTTTTACTGGAGTATCCGCAAGTATGAAGGCAGATGAAAATCTGGAAAAGGCAGAGGAAATGTATGCAGAAGCCGAAAAGGCGTCTGAGGAAATGAAGATTTCTGAGACACTTTGTACAGCAATTGGAGAACGATCTAAAATGTTCGATGATCTACTTGTTAAACTAAATGGAATGTTTACGGATTTGACAGATATGCTTAGTAATATGATACGCGAAAAAGATAGATTGCTTGGAGATAAGGAAATAGAAGTTGAAGATTTGTCCGAGGAAGAATTAGAGCTGGTTGCGGTAACAAGAGCTTTGGCAGGTGCAGTGAAAGCAATTGTTGATACTCCGATTTTAGGGAAGGATGGGAAGGTTTCAGGGGAGTCGTTAGAAATATATAATACTTCAAGAAAGACTCTACCAGATTTTTCCAGAATTGTGTATGAAATGAAAGGGATGCAGGGGATTGATGTAGAAAAATTAGAATTAGAGGAAGCTGAAAAGCTTTTTATAGAGTATAAATTAGATGATGCTTTTGAAATATTTAAGACTTTATCTGAAAAAGGCAATGGAAGAGCTATGTATTTTTTAGGTGAATACTATGCATGGGGATTTGGAACTGTAAAAGAGGACATGGATGAAAGTAAAAAGTGGAGTTTAGCGGGTCGCGATGCGGGGGATGCGTTGGCATCACTTCATGTTGCATACAATCTTCCGAAAAACAATCAGGAACGGGAGAATATTTTTCCTTCGGTATTCAAAGAGGTGCTTCGGTTGGCTGAAAGTGGCGATGTATTTGCACAGTATGAAGTTGCATATATGTATAAAGATGGGTATGGAACAGATAAAGATGAAAAAGAGGTAATCAGATGGCTGAGTGTAAGTGCAAATGAAGGCTTTTGGAGAGCGCAACACAGATTAGCTACAGTCTACCGAAATAAAGGCGATTATCAACAAGCATATGGATGGTATAAAAAGGCGGCAGATACTGGATACGGATTAGCACAATATTGGCTTGGAAGACTTTTGGATTCTAAAGATTATTTAGAACAAAATGAAGAAGAAGCAAATAAATGGTATAGAAAGGCAGCGAATCAAAATGTCATGAGTGCAATGGTTTGTCTTGGAATTAATTTACGTTATGGTATTGGATGTGATAAGGATTATGAAGAGGCGATTAAATTGTTTGAAAGAGCGGCATCTCTAGGATCTGGTGTGGCTGCTAATCAACTAGGAAGTTTATATCATAAGGGCGAATGGGTTGAACAAAATTATGAAAAAGCTATATCTTGGTACAAAAAAGCATCTGAATTAGGATCTGACTCAGGGATGTGTAATCTTGCAAATTGTTATTATGCTGGTTGCGGAGTTTCCTGTGATTATGATGAAGCAAAAAAATGGTGGAAAAAATCGGCTGAGCTTGGAAATCAGGAAGCTAAAGAAAGTTTATCAGTTAAATTTGGCATAATAATTTAAAAGCACATAATCAAAGGGTAGAAAAGGACAAATGAAAATGCTTGTTTTGCGGGAAGTCTGTACCTGAAGTAAAATTTTCTAAAATTGCACATGCTGTTGTAGAAACGTTAGGGAATAAGTCCTTATTCTCATATTTTGAATGCAATGAGTGTAATGAAGATTTATGTCATTAAAGGAGTTCTTATGCTAGGACAAAAGTTATCTAAAAATAACCGCATCCTCACCCTCTACGCCGATTTCTGTGAAGGTAAAGTCATCCAGAAGCCAGAAGCATCCAAATGCTTCGGTGTGGACGAGCGTTCCATCCAGCGGGACATTGACGATATCCGCGCTTTTCTTGCGGACAGGCAGTCTGATCAGGCTTCGGACAATCGCATCATTGCGTATGACCGGATCCGGAAGGGGTTTGTTATGACGGGGGAGGGAACTTCTGTGATGACAAACAGTGAGATCCTTGCCGTGAGCAAGATCCTGCTGGCGAGCCGGGCTTTCACAAAAAAGGAGATCAGCGGTATCTTAAAAAAGATGGTGGGTGGATGCGTGCCCTTGCGGAATATGCGGCTGGTTAATGAGCTGCTTGCCAACGAGAAATATCACTATGTGGAGCTGCACCACAAGAGCCACATCCAGGATAAGCTGTGGGAGCTGGGGACCGATATCCAGGAGCACAACCTGATCGAGATCACCTATACTAAAGCGGAGCATAAGAAAGAGACGGTGAAACGTCTGATCGAGCCGGTGGCGGTGCTCTTCTCAGAATATTATTTTTACCTGAACGCCTTTATTGTGGAACGGAACGGGGATGGGACGTGGTCGCATAAGTATGACTATCCTGCCATTTTCCGCATAGACCGGATCAAGTCCTACCGGGAGACGGGAGAAAAATTCAGGGTCGCCTATGCGGACCGGTTTGAGGAAGGGGAGTTCCGCAAACGCATCCAGTTTATGTATGCGGGAGAGCTGATGCGGATCCAGTTGAAATTTTATGGGGAGAATCCGGAGCCGGTGCTGGACAGGCTTCCCACGGCACAGATCGTTGAGCAGGGTGAGCATGCGTGTACGGTCAGCGCGGAGGTGTACGGCAACGGGATCCTGATGTGGCTTTTGAGTCAGGGGAGCAGGATTGAGGTGCTGCGCCCGGAAAGCCTTCGGCAGGAGATGCAAGAGAAGGCGCAGGAGATCCTCAGGCTGTACAGCTGACAGGAGAAAAGGTTTGGAGGAGAGGGTCGGACAGCTGTAAGCCAGATATCCTGTATAAATCCTGAAGCTGAAATGATAAATGATAAACTTGAAACAGGAAACAGGGGAGTCCCGGACAAAGTTCCGGGATTCTTTGCGTTGGTCCTATTCTCTGAAGCTGTAAGCAATACACAGCTATAGGAAAAACGCATGACACCACGCCCGGAAGGAGGGGCATACCACATGGAAAGATTGGAAAGGGAAAGATTTATGAAAAAAGACAGGAAGGAGGTGGTTTACGATGGCCAATGTCTGTATGGATACCGTGGTCTTCTTTGTTGCAAAGAATAACCAGAAGAAGGGATTCCTGCGGTTAAAACAGGCTGTTGCGGACTGTTATCCGGCAGGGGCAGCCGCACATGATACAAGGCTCCGCAAGATATTTGAACAGAATGATATCCCCACGGATGGCTTATGTCTCCGGAGTGATGTAGTGGATGTCTCTCTGGAGGATGACTATGTCGTGCTCTGCTGTGATTCTGCATGGAGCCCCATGTATACGGCGTACCTATGTCTGGCTCATCATTTCGGCGTGGGCTTTGAGCTGAGAGCAGAGGAACCGGGCTGCGGCATTTACATCAATACTGATGTAAAGGGGACATACCTGACAGACCGTTACCTGGTATGTCTGTCGGAACCGCCGTCAGACGGTTCCCTGGACAGGCTCTTTGCTGATCCGTATGGAGACACGGATTTTTATTTTGATTCGGAAGATGACCTGCTCCAATGGTTCAAGGAGCGCGGCGGCATTGCGGCAGGCTCTGTCCAGGAATTACGGGACACCCTGGATGAGGAATATGTTGCCATACACGAATTTGAAAACCCCTATTGATGGGAATGTGCCGGAAGTGACAGAAACTGTCATGGAAGAATGGTATATTTTCGTTAAAGGATTTATCATTTTTATTCTTGATGGAGGGACCGGGTTATGTTTATACTGTTATTTCCGATGGGGATGGGCATTCTGGCAGGGACATTTGGATTGGGGCTGATCATGAGGGCAGTATCGGACCAGAGAATGGCATGGAGGTTCCATGAAAAGCTCCTGCAGTGGACGGATGGCGGCGGGACAGAAGAAAAAGGGAACGGGGAGGTGCCGGGACTGATGTCGGTCATGCCCTTGTTAAAAAAGGGTCTGGCATTCGGTCTGGCTGCAGGTGTGTTTATAGATGTGACCGCATATGCTGCCGCAGGAACGCTCGTACAGATATCCCAGAGGGCAGGCGGTGCGGCGGGTGTACTTGCCTGTCAGAATGGCAGTACGCCGCTTCAGGTGGCGCTCTCGTTATGGGGGCACGGTTCACTGGCAGCCGGGATCATCGCTTTCGCTGGGCTGGCAGCCGGAACGGCGACGCTTGTCTGCGGTGCTTTTGTGCAGAGGAAGGTGTCTGCGGAGCTGGACGGGGTCTGGGCAGAGTGTCACCGTATGCTGCACAAAGGACCGTAGACAGGGATATATTTCAGAACTTATCAAAGAGCATATGCTGACAGGAGGGACAGGCTGATGGTCTGCCCCTTTTTAGGTAAATACCTTACCGTAGCCCGCTCTGTGTCAGGATATACTCTTCTACAGCGGCCCGTGGGATCTTCCATATCCGACCGATCCGGAAACCTTTCAGAGTACCTTCCCCCAATAATTCGTAAACACGGTTTTTACCGATGCAGAGAGCTTCGGCCACGTCATATACGTCCATGATATCCTGATAGTGATTCAACATTTGTCAGTTCTCCCTTCTACGATCTGTTTGTTTAATGAAATGTTATACACTTGCCAACTTATATGTAAAAATAGACTGGCAGAAGGTTATACGAAAGCCGGGGAAAGTGGGGAAGAAGTCGTGAAGGTAATGGTAAGTGTAGATACTGTATCGTACGGGGAAAAACCTTCCAGAGAGAGGATTCCTATAATAAGGAGGAGGACAGCCGGCTTTTGGCAGGAGATTGGACTGGAAGAGCTGGCAGATCTGAATGGAAACAAGGGCCGGGCAATCATCCCGGCACATCTTGAGGGAGGGATCGCAACAGATAATTGTACGGCAATGCAGCTGTTTGTGCTTGATTTCGACCACGGATGTACATTTGCACAAGTAAAAAGAAAATGCGACGAAAACGGGTTACGGATCACATATGCATATCATACGTACACCGCTTCCGCGGCGGAAGAAAGATTCAGGGTTGTTTTTGTGTGTGGGGAAGTGATAGAAGATTTATTCATTATAAAGGCTGTTCTCAAAATATTGCATAAGATATTTCCGGGATGTGATACATCTTGCAAAAATCCGGACAGGATATTTTTAGGCGGGAAGGGATTGTTTTATACGGACTTTCATGCACGTATTGCCTTGGTGCAACTCTTTCACCCATTAATGCACGCGTTTGATGTGGGAAAGCATTTTGCAGAGAATCAGAGAAGATTCGCCGGGGAGACAAATATAGCTTTGGCAGGAAAGCATCTGGCTCTTGGAGAAGTGAGAAACATGGATGCGATTTTAGGGGAAAACGTGGATTCTGTTATTATACATAAAACAGGCGGCTCCACAAAATCCCCTTTTTTTATTGCGGAGGATAAGGGAGGAGAGAGGGGGATGCACCAAAGCCATACGTGCAGGAGCGGAAAAAAGGGAAAGAAAAGGAAGATCAAAGAAAAAGACAGTACGCATTGCCAGCTGTTTAACGATTTTAAAGCAGGAACCATGCTTGAACATGACAAACGGTTTGCCATATACACAAACTGCCTTAATATACACGGATGGACAGACAAATTTCTGAAGATGACCCGGAAATATTATGGGGATGACACCTGGCAGGAGTGGAAAAGGGATATGAAGTATACGCACGATTACCATCCGAAAAGATGTTCCTCCGATTTCTGCCCTTACTATGATATATGTGAACATGAGGGGACGATCGTCGATACCTTAGCGATGGACAGGCAGGTGTATCTCGGGGAAGAGACGTATGTAACGGTTGATGAGGCAGAAAGATGCCTGCGGAGGAACCTGCAGGACGCTTTCTACAGTACAGATCCGGGTATGCATCTGATTAAAGCGCAGACGGGATTGGGAAAGACGGGGGAGTATGTCAGACTGGCAGCGGACCATCCGGCAGACAGTTTTTTGATAGCGCTGCCAACGAACCAGCTGAAAGAAGAAGTGAGAAAGAGGCTGTTGGATAACGGCGTGCCGGAACAGGATATCTTCATGACGGCCAGTGTGCACGGCAATGCATTTATACCGGCTGAGATACAGGCACGAATCTCCGAGATGCACAATAGGGGCATCCACAATATGACGAAGGAGATCATTAATGATTATTACAAAAAGATCAGGGCGGAGCCCCTTGAGCGGAAGGCGGTAGAAGAGGAATGTGAAAAGATAATGGCTGGGATAAAAGCGGTAAAAGGGGAGCGGGTCATTGTGACGACACATGCCTATCTGGTACAGCTTGCGGAGGATTTTCTAAAAAACTATACCGTGATCATAGATGAGGATTTCCTGCAGCAGCTTGTATTCAACAGAATGTATAAAGTCAGCGTGAAGTGTCTGGAGGCTTTGGCGAAAAAGGAACTGAGGGATTATTCTGAGATGGCGGCCGTGGTACTCAAGGCGCAAGAAAAGACATATGAGAAGACAGAACCAGTCAGATATGGAATACCGCTTACTGCGGAGGAACTGGAAAGGCTGGGATCCTTTGAGCCGTATGATAACTTGAATGATCTGATCTATGCCGGGGTTTATGTACGGATGAAGGATGAGGAGAGCGGGGAAGAGACGGTAAGATATTTCTGCCCGCTGGATATGCCGGAAATGAAATACATTGTATTATCCGCCACTGTTAACTATGAGATTTACAGGAGGTATTTTGCCGGACGGATGGAGGTGTACGCATACCCGGAGAAAAAAGCGGCATACAGGGGGCACTTGGAACAATATACCTATCATTCCTTAGGAAGAAAAGACCTGTCGGATAAAGCACAGGTCTTTTCTGTTGCAAAAGAGATGGCAGGGAATCCGGAACTGGAGACCATTACTTTTAAAAAATTTGAGGAAGACTGGGGCAGACCCCTCAATGCTGCAGGGATCCACTTTGGCAACAGTACAGGGCTTAACGGACTGGAAGGACATGACCTTGCTGTGATAGGGACACCTTACCGGGTAGAGGAATGTTATAAGCTTGTAGCCTGTTATCTTGGGGCAGATGTAAACAGGGAGGGGGATAAGAGACCGTCGCTGCGCAGGGCAGAGTATAAAGGGAACAGTTTTCTGATTACCACTTATAAAGATAAGATATTGAGGGAAGTACAGCTGTATTCGATAGAAAGCGAGCTGGAACAGTGTGTCGGGAGGGCAAGGCTGCTGCGGCAGGACTGTTCTGTCTATGTGTTTTCCTGTTTTCCATGTGAACAGGCAGGGATACATATAAAAAATTACCTGCAGGATTACGAGGCAGGGGAGCAGGCGGGCAGCCATAGTAAAAACTATTTTGAGGATTCAAAATCGGAAGGAAAAGGGTAAAAACAGATTCGCATGAGTGCATTTTATAGTGATGTTTTAAAAGTAATCCGGGGATGTTGCCGGGGACGGTAACGGGGCGGATATGTTTTCTGGCGGTTTTTCTGTTGGAAAGTGTATCCACGGTGATGTGTCTGTGCGGTTTTAGCAGGAGCAGGAACGATTTCCACATGATGCAGGCCGGAGAGATCAGTCTGGTCTGCACCGTATGGGAATTGTACTGCTGTGGCATTGCGCCATCCTGCCTGGGAGGCTGTGGGGATGCGTCGGGGGATTCCTGTCAGTGATGGAGGCTGCATAGCTTCCGGAACGGACGGGAGTATGGAAAAAGCAGGGGACCAGTTATCATAAGGGACGGCACGGTATTCACGGGAACGGGATGTAAAGTCGGGGACCTGAAATCATAGATAATAACCTTGAAAGCATTGAGACAGCGGCATTGGTGCTTACTGCTTTCGTAATTCATTTATTTATAATGGCAAGTGCATAGGATGGGCATGGAACTGGGCGGCAGGAGCACATCCTGTCGCCTTGCTCTGTGTGCAGGACAGATGACTGAAAGGAGGTGAAAACATTGGAGGAGACAAGGGAAAAAAACGTACTGGATATCATCGCGGAGCATGCGGTCAATGAAAGGCTGGATGCCATCTTATTCCGCGACCCGGAGTTCCAGCGGCTGGAACGCAGGATCGGGAAGGAGATGGAGGCTTTCAGCCGCCTCAACCTGTCAAAGAAGGAGCGGCGCGCAGTGGACAGGCTCCTGTCTGCTCATGCGGAGGACGCCACCTATTACAGCGGTGCAGCATATCTGCAGGGGTTCAAGGACTGTGCCACGCTGCTCAGGGAGACGGGGGTTATAAGGTAGGCGTACTACGGCAGAGAGAGACAACAGGAAAGAAGGGAGAAGATGAGATGATAACAGGAGAAAAACCGGGAGAGCCGGGACGAAAGGAGGAAGCCATGGAGTTTAAGGATTTTGAGAGGAAGATGATGGCGATGCTGCGGGAAAAGTTTGGAGACTCTGTAGAGATTAGTGTGCAGGAGATCTTAAAGGTTAACGGGATCACGCGCAGGGGTATCCTGCTAAAGCAGGAAGGGGAGCGTTTTAACCCGGTCTTGTATCTGGACGGGGCTTATGAAAGATATCAGGCAGGAGAAACTGTGGAAGATGTGCTCGGGCAGATGCTGGAGGACAACGACAGCCAGATCCGGGAGATGGAGACGGCGTGGGATTTCCAGCCGGAACAGTTCAGGGATTACAGCCATGTGAAGGAACACCTGCGGTTCAGGCTGGTAAACTACGGGAAAAACACGGAACTGCTCCGGGATATGCCTTATGTCAGGTGGAACGACCTTGCGGTCATTTTCTATTATGAGATCGGGGACGGGCAGGCACAGGTGCAGATCAGTAACAGGCACCTTACCCTGTGGGAAAAAACGGTGGAAACGCTCTATCAGGATGCGATGGAAAACATGAAAAACAGCGTGCCGGACGAAATGCTCCCGCTGGGTGGGCTGATCAGGAGGAAGGCACCGTTGTGGATGGGGGAGGAACCGTCCATCCATGTGCTGACGAACAGCACGGGGAGGCATGGCGCGGCGGCCATGCTGTATTCCGGGAAGATCAGGGAACTGGCGGAAAGCACCGGCACCGACCTTGTGATCCTTCCCTCGTCGCTGCATGAGGTGCTGCTCGTGCCGGACAGGGAGGAAATGCGGCAGACATACAGGGAGACGGTGGGTGTAGTGAACCGGACAGTGCTGGAGCCGGAGGAGGTGCTCTCCGATAACATCTACCGTTATAACAGGGAGAAAGATGCGGTAGAGCTTTTAGAGGCAGCGTGAAGGGAGGTGTGTGCGTATGGAGATCGTATTGAAATGCCTTGTCATCATCCTTGCGGGGGTACTGCAGGAGATGGGGAAGGATGTATAGTGCGGGAACCGGGCTTATGGCAGGGGATGCCTGAAAACGGTAATCCCGGATGGTTTTATGATCCCGCAGGATGGAACCATAGAGATCAAAACGTAAAATATAAAGGAGGATATAGGAGATGTCAGCAGAGGTAGAAACAATGTTTTATGTAAGGGAAAAACCGTGGCACGGGTTAGGCACGGTTGTCATGGAAGCACCCACATCCGCAGAAGCGCTTCGTCTTGCGGGGCTTGATTGGAAGGTGGTACAGGAGCCTGTGTATACGGGTTATAACGAAATGGTGAAAGGGTATAAGGCAAATGTGCGCAGTTCCGACAGGAAGGTGCTGGGCGTGGTGTCCGACCGCTATAAGGTGGTGCAGAATGTGGACGCGTTCAGCTTTACCGATGAACTGCTGGGGAAAGGCGTCCGCTATGAGACTGCCGGGTCGCTGCAGGAGGGAAAGAAGGTCTGGCTGCTTGCGAGGCTGCCGCAGGAGTATATCATCGCCGGGGAGCGGATCAGCCCTTATCTGGTGTTCAGCAACACCCATGACGGTTCCGGCTCCGTGAAAGTGGCAGTCACGCCGGTCAGGGTGGTATGCAATAATACGCTGAACCTTGCACTGGACACGGCAAAGCGGAGTTTCAGCATGATCCACACGGGCAACATCCATGACAAGATGCAGGAGGCGAGGGACACGCTCTTTATGGCGGAGAAGTATATGGACAGCCTCGGGGCAGAGTTTGAGCAGTTGCGCAGGCAGAAGGTGACGGATGCGCAGGTAAAGGAATATATCGAAGGGCTCCTGCCGGTGGAGGATGACGCGACGCCGATCCAGAGCAAGAACATCATCAGGCTCCGGAAGGATATGGAGCGGCGGTATTATGACGCGCCTGATTTGCAGAAAGTGGGGAACAATGCGTACCGTTTTATCAATGCAGTCTCCGATTTTGCAACGCACAGTGAGCCGCTGCGCAGGACGGCAAACTATAATGAGAACCTGTTTGCCCGCACGGTGGACGGCAACCCGCTGATCGACAAGGCATACCAGCTTGTAAAGGCGGCATAAACAGGGAAAGCAGTAACCTTTTGGTCTAAAGTAAAGGAAAACGGTATATCACGGGAAGAATAAAGTATGTGTGAGGGTAGTCGGGCGTTATGTTCCGGCTGTCCTCATTCTTTATTTTGTAGGAAACGGCAGCGTAAAATGTCCGGGGGATGTACGGTATTCCCGGATATGTTGCTGCTGAAGATGATCTTTACAAAATATCTTTGGAGAGAAAAACAGAGGAGGAACAGGTATGTTTGACAAAATCTCATTAGCGGGATTCAGTAACGCGGAATGGCTCCGATTAAGGAAAACCGGGATCGGCGGCTCTGACGCGGGGGCAATCTGCGGGGTGCATCCGTACAGCAGTGCCATGAAAGTATTTCAGGATAAAACAAGCGAATCTGTGGAAGAACAGGACAGTGAAGCGATCCGTATCGGTCATGATCTGGAACAGTATGTGGCGGAGCGTTTTATGGAGGCGACGGGCTTAAAAGTCCGCCGCTCCAACTTTATGTACCGGAGTAAGGAGCATCCTTTTATGATCGCAGATGTGGACCGTGTTGTAGTCGGGAAAGATGCGGGACTGGAATGTAAGACAGCCAGTGCCTACAATGCGGACAAATGGGCGGATGGCAATATCCCACTCCACTATGTGCTACAGTGTTATCACTATATGGCTGTCACAGGAAAGCGGGTGTGGTATATCGCGGCGCTTATTCTGGGCAGGGGATTTGTCTACAGGAAACTGGAGTGGGATGACAGCCTGATCGGGGAGCTGGTCAGGGCGGAAAAAGTTTTCTGGGATGACCATGTGGTGAAAGGGATCATGCCGCCGCCGGACGGGAGCAGAGCCTGTGATGAGGTGATCGAAAAGTATTTCGGCAGCGCAAAGACTGGTGAGGTGATGGCGCTGACCGGGTTTGACGGGAAACTGGAGAGACGCCGGGATATACTTAAGGAGATCGCGGAACTGGAGACGGAGAAGAAACAGATCGAGCAGGAGGTGAAGCTGGCGATGGGGGAGCATGAGACAGCGAGGAGCGGAAGTTTCCGTGTCTCATGGGGCAACGTTGATTCCACGAGACTCGACACGAAACGGATCAAGGAGGAAAAACCAGAGATCTATGCGGATTATGTCACCGTGTCACACTGCAGGCGGTTTGAGGTAAAAGCGGCGTAAGGCGTTGCCTGCAATATGTTTTTATAGAAGAAACGCGATTATAGCGGCGGGAAAACAGGATTGCCGGGGGATTCCGGGAAAAGGAGCCCCGGCAGACAGGAAGGAGATGGAGAAAATGGATGCAGGAGCAGGGCAGAAGACAGGACCAGATAAGATCAGACTATTAAGGGCGGAGGAGATCGAGTGCAGGGTATCGGTGATAAAGGAGAACGGGTTAAGCCTCTTACTCTATAAGGACGCGAGGGTAGACCAGCGTATCCTTGACGAGACCTTCGGTCCTTTCGGGTGGAAACGGAGCCACCAGAGCATAGAGGGGAACCTTTACTGTACGGTGGAGATCTATGATGAAATAAAAAAGGAGTGGGTAGCGAAGCAGGATGTGGGGACCATGAGCTATTCGGAGAAGGAGAAAGGGCAGGCTTCCGACAGTTTCAAACGCGCGTGCTTTAACTGGGGGATTGGAAGGGAACTCTATACAGCCCCCTTCATCTGGATACAGGGGGAACTGGCAGATATCCAGAGGAAAGGTGATAAGCTGTACTGCAACGACCGTTTTAAGGTGGCGTCCATTGAATACAATGACAGCCGGGAGATCGTGTCCCTTGTGATCGTCAACACGAAGGGCGAATGTGTCTATGCGATGCAGGGAGCGTCGGCATCCGGGACAGGAAAGAAAAAGGCGGCAAAGAAGAAAGCGCCGGAGGCAGTCCTTACTGACAGCCAGATGAGTGACCTGCAGGCGGAGCTTGACAGGACAGGGGTGGCAATGGAGACGGTGCAGGAGCGGTATAGGATTGCGGCACCCGAGACGATGAGCGAGGCAGTGTATAAGCGGGTGATGGAGGCGCTGGCAAAGACGAAGAGTGCGGCGTAAGGATATCATCTGAATTTATGGGAGGAGGAACGTATCATGGCAGGATTATGTGATCTTGTGGAAATACTGGAAAACAACATGGAGTGTGTGGTGCTGGAAGTGAAGGACGGCGTACAGAAGGAGCTGGTCTGCCTTGGCTGTTTTGACGGCGATGAAACCATGCTCAGGCTGACAAAAGGGGATGACCATACATGCACCATATTTTTTGGCGCGGGAAAGACATGTTCATGGAGTTGGGGGATGTCCGGGCATACGCTGGTGTCGGATTCACTGAAAAAATGCGGCCGGATGATAGAAAGCTGCATTACCGAGGATTTCGGCATCTATGTCGGGGCTGATACCGAAAAAAGGAAAAAGACGCTGCATATCAGGTCATTGGGGGATACGAGAGGCTGCAGGGAAGAGTACAGGCTGCTGTGGTGGGAACACCGGGAAGAGATCGTTATCCACAGGGACGGAGAGTATCTCACACGTATAAATGGACTGGAAAATGCGAAGGAATATGTCTGGCAGAAAATCAATGTGGAATCAGCTTCGGATATGTACAGATCGCCGGATACGGGATGCTGTATCATAGATATCAATGGGTGGAGGAAATAAGCTGTTGGCATTAAAGTATAGATAGAGCGTAAAGGGGGCTATCTGTGATGCGTACAGTGGATGGTTATGGGGTACAGCAGCACAAGAGAAGACTGTAAGCAGTGGCAAATTCGCCCATCAAAAATGCATAAGAGTGGATTTTTTCTACCAAAATTACAAAAAAGTGGCGGGAAGAATTGTGAGTTTCGCAAATTTGATGGGCGAAAAGGTTATGGAGTGATATACTAGCAGTAGTGGGTGACGTGAATTGGAGGAAGAGAAATGCGGAGATTGTTGATCGGTATAGAGAATAATGATGGTTGTCAGATCGGTAAGGGAAACGAGGAACAAGTCTGCCAAAATTTTAAGAATGAATTTGGGGTTGATTTGAAAGATGAAAAATATGCGCATGGAAATCTGGAAATTATATGGGAAAAACTGATTCAGGATTGCAATATAAATAAGCATAAAGACAAATGGTTTGAGTATCTTCATTTATTAGAGGGAAAAATCTATGCCTTGTTTGACCCGGACAGTGCGAGACTGCAGATTGACGGGCGTAGTATTTATGGTACAAAAGAGAGAGAAGATAAGATACGCCGTGAAAAGATAGAGGAGGTAAGGCGGCTTCTGCAGGAGTGCGTAGCTTTAGTAGATGATTACTGGTTTTATGAGTCGGATATATGGATGAATGCGAGACTTACCTTAAGCTATCTGACCGGGAGAAAGGAAAAGCATATAGGAGGTTATGCAAATACTGTAGGCGGTACAGTGATGGATGATAAGCATATTAGCTATATGCTGCCGTTTGAGGATGATGAGGAGGGAACTTTTTGCGCTAATTTTCTGAAACAGACATTGGGGAAAAAGGGCTGCCTGTTCTGGACAGAATTTAGTGAAGGGGAGAGTATTGAAATGGAAGGAGCCAATGGGGAAGACTCTTTAGGAGAGACCGTTTTGCATCAGGCTGTTATTTCGTTGAAAATGGATAAGAGTTATGGCAGTTTTTCTTATCATAAGATACAGAGACTTGAAGAGAAACTGGATATGGAGGATAAAGTTCTGTTTCATAAAACAGTGAATGGTGTCCTGCTGCGGAATATGGTGAATATGATGTTGGAAAGTAAAGATAGGAATGTGATATTTGAGGCAGAGGATTATATTGACCTGATCGATCGGTTGTGCGGATGTAAGTCCTTGGTCTGGCAGAATATCATAGCCTGTTTTTACATTTTCTGCCAAAGATATAAAAAGGAACTGGAAGTATTAGATCTTTATACGGATGCAGAGATACTGCTCGGTTTCTGGCTGGATAATATCGGGAAAATCAATTATGATCTGAGAATTTTAACAGAAGGTTTTGTTTATTTATATAGAAGAAATACATATGATGAAGAGGAGTTTAAGTCGCGGTGCAGGATGCATCTTGGGCAGTTGGAAAGGGAGGCGAGTGAAGAGGCAAAAAAATACTGGACCGAACAAAATGATAGGCTGAAAGTCAGTGTGGCGGTGATAAAGGATCATACTGATTACTGCTGGATTTATGCCATACTTCAGCGACGGGTTATTGATACGATAAAGAAATTATATAGAGGCATAGATAATAAAAGAGGAGGATTTTTAGAGAAACCGCTGTTGTCTGAACTGATAATAGAGAAGAAAGAAGATGGAGGTTATCAAGTAGTATCCGATAAGGAATTTGAAGCGGATCCAGGAGGAAAGACAGCCGAAATAGGAAAAATGGAAAGTTTGGATAAAGAGGGCAGGATGTTCCGAATGATAACCGTTAATAAGATGGCAGATGCTGAGAGATTTAGAGCTGATTCGAAAAGGGCGGCGGCAGAACTGAGGAAAATGATAGAGAAGGAATGATAAATGGTGGGTTCAAAGGAATTTGAACCTGCTTTTCTTTTTGGTGGTGGGGGGGGGGTAAAAGTATACAAAATTTAACAATTTCATCAATTATATTTTCGACTGATCCAAGCGGGAGATGGTTTCAAGATATGATGAAAATGGTTGCGCGACCAAGACTATTGGTGCTCCGAACTAAACGGGGCAGATTTAGATTGATGAAAGGAGCAGGACATGGAGAATAGAGAAGATCGTGAAAACTGGCTGTGTAAGGATGTAGAGCCCATTCCCTTGTATCAAGATTGGGATGATAAAATGGCTCAAATCTATAACGATAATCCATACATGCAAAATGCGGATGGAGAAAGCTCGATTGTTACTAATCTACCCGATTCGATGCGAACGCAGTTGGTATATCATTCATTTCAAAAGAAGATGGATGTGGATGTGTACCTAGCAAAGCGGGAGATTGATGCTGTATGTGATGAGCGAAAACAAAGCAAAAAAATGGATAAGGAACTGGAAAAGAAAATTGTAAGCTATGAAGTTTTCAAAGGGGCATGTGCGGAACTGTTTTATGCTCAGATTGGCGCGCACGAAAGACACATTCACGTGAAACGATTGTGTAATGCCCGCGATATTTTGAGCAAAATAATGCGATCGCATGGTCAAAAAAATCGGAGGGTTTTGCATATCGTCTGGTATGGAAATTCGGAAGGAGTGTTTTTGAGGATGGGAGATGGGAGGACTGGTATGCTTTCCAAAAAGCTGTGCCGTGCAATGAAAGAACGCGGAGTATTTTTCCAGACATCGCGACGTTGCGAAGAGGAGATAATGGATGCACTGCTGGCGTATTTGTTAAACAATGCAAAAGAAGTTGAAATACCAAACAAAGCGGGCTGGAATAAAATGTTGGACGGAAGATTGCATTTTGCTAAAAGGGGGGAAACGACAATGAGCGAGGTGTGGGAGAATGCAATATAATAAATTTTCTAAGAGCAAGCTTTTAAAGAGTATCGCTGCAAATTATCCGATTTTAAGAGAGCTTGGGTGCGCAATTTCGAGCCCGATTGTTCTTGTGGCAGAGGAGAAAGACTTTCCTATGCTTTTGGAGCGCCTGAAGAATATTTCGCCAGTTAGGCTCGAAGATTGCATAAAAAATGAAAATCTTCGGGAGAGTGCAAACGCAGATTTCTGCTGGACGATTTACTGTCCAAGAGGTTCGGAGAAAAAGATGGAGAAGGCGGTCGAGTATGCGATGCAAGCGTATGTGGCTTCAGAAAACACAACGCCGCCAGTGCTGATTTTTTCTGATGGCAGAATTTTACAGGATGAAGGGTTGGATTTCATTTTCATTTATATTAAAAATTTGCACACAGAAGAGGTTTCGCTCGAGGAAGTTGTCCCGGAGGATGGGGAGCTTTCTTTGGTGTTTGAAAAAATTGGGGAGAGGGTTCCAGAATGCAGGACACAGACGGAGAAGGTATTTGTTGCAGCAGCGTGTTTCTTATTTCCAGCGTATTGGCGAAAAGGTCGGCAGCAAGAGTTTCCGCAGATCATAGAGTGGGCAAGAAGTCTTGCCGAGCAAGGCAAGGCTAGTATCGAGGGCGTTGTAGATTTGTTTCTGGATGAAGCATACCGCTGGCAGGCGCAAGAGAAAGATTTGGCTGTCTTTTTGCTACCGGAGCTGGGATTGGAGGCTATGGACCACATTGAAAAGACTCTTTACGTTGATACATCAAGCTTATATTTGCATGAGGAGCTCTTTAAGAAAATGGCTGAACCGCTCCTTCGGATATTTGCAGAAGATCAAATCAAGGCAGCACTTGCAAAAGAAGGAATTTTGCTACCGGAGAGCGACATGACTTTTACGGCAAAAATGAATTACAGGAGTATAGCGGGAACGTATGAGAGACGCCGGATGTTACGATTTTCCCGTGAAAAATTTAACAAAGAAGGAGATGTCGAATTTGTTACGGCATGTCGTATGAAAAGAAAGGGGTGGTCGGAATGTTGATTGATATCGGTCCTTATTGCGGCAATTCTGTCTGTATGAATACGAAAAGTTCCTTGAATTGCCATATGTTGCTACTTGGGGGATCTGGTGCAGGTAAGACGGTTGAAGCACAGAGAATTATATGTGAAATCGTAAAGAATGGCGGGACAGTGTTAGCTTTCGATTTGCACCATTGCCTTGATGACGCTGAAATATTTAGGACGTATGCAGAGGCATTTTCTACAGCGAAAACGGAGACAGATGTTCGGACAGAAGGAATCCGCTGCAGGTTCTTAGAACCGATGCACTATGAGGATGGGACTGTTGAGGATGAGTGGAGCGTGGTCAGCTCTGTTGCTGATATCGTTAAGAGGGCATTGCGTTTCGGAGTCAATCAGGAGGCAGTACTGAGGGAAGCTATATACGCAGGACAAGAAGAAAAAATGTACGAAAAGGAAGGAATCAGATGCCTGGATAGAATACTGGAACGAAGTGAGGAAAAGCTGGCAAAGAATGTTAGAGAGAGACTGCGGCCACTAACAATGCCGAATGTTTTTCGCCCTGGAGATGGCTTCATCAAGAGAGGCAGAATCAATATTCTTCGCCTCAGCAGATTTGATCTTGGCACGCAGGAAATTATTGCCGAGTTGGTGCTCTCCTTTCTTTGGCGACAGGCAAATGCCTTGCTTTATCAGAATGAGCCGCTATATGTTTTGGTTGATGAATTTCAGAATCTTTCATCGGGCAGGGCATCTTCCTTGGCAAAAATCATGTCCGAGGGTCGAAAGCTGGGACTGCATCTCATACTTGTGACGCAGCAGATATCAGCAGGAACACTTACAGTGATGGAACAGCGCATGTTGCAGAGCGGGACAATCCTGTATTTCCGTCCGGATGCAATGAGCACGGAGCGCATTGCTAAGATGATCGAGCGGGAAAACTATCGAAAATGGACGGGCATTTTGAATGGACTGCAGCGGGGTGAATTTATTGCGGTTGGTGCTTTGACGGTTAATAATTATCGGGTTGACAGACCGATAAAAGTATCTGCCTACCAAGGATAACAAGTGGAGATCACAGAAAAAATATAAAAATGAGAAAGGATGAGATGCTACATGATAGTACCAGTGTGGGAAAAATTGAATATTTCTGTGGAAGAGGCGGCAGCATATACCGGCATCGGCATGCACAAGATACGGGAACTGATGAATGAGCAGGACTGTGATTTTGTCCTGCGTGTCGGAAATAAGAAATCTCTGATAAAAAGGGAACGGTTTGAACGCTATCTTATAGCGCACGAAGCGATTTAAGGCATCCATTGAGCGATGAGCAAAAGACCGGCGTGTAGCATTTTTTTTGTCGGTCTTTTGCTATTTAACGAAATTAAATATTTGTAATAATAAATACGAGTATAGGATATTCGACTTTGTGTATTAAATTTTTGGTAAGGAAGGGAGAAGTTCATGGGAAAAGACAACAGTGGTAAGGAGTTGGGCAAGGGAATACGCCAGAATAAGAATGGCAGATATGAAGCGCGTTATGTAGACAGATTTGGAAACCGTAAGTCGGTATATGGCAGCAGCAAGGTGGAGATCAGAAATAAACTTCAAGAAGCACTTAAGGAAAATGCGCAGAGAGAAAGTGTCAAAAGAAGGCTGACGGTGACACAGTGGTACAGGGAGTGGATGAAGGTTTATAAGGAGCCGTTGATACGTCCCAATACAAAGCGCCATTATGAGCATATTTTTGAGGCTCATATCCTGCCGAAACTTGGTGCTATGTATGTAGATGAAGTCAGGCAGATGCACATTAAGAACCTGATCAATGTGCTGGATGCGGCGGGCTACCAGTGGGAGACGCAGAATAAGGTGCGCATCCTGTTGCTTGACCTGTTCAATATCGCAATCGAAAACGATTTTGCTTTGAAAAATCCAGCGAAAGGTGTGCGACTGGCAAAGAACAGACCAAATGACAGGATTGTATTGTCGGTAGAAGAACAGAAAGACTTTTTTGAATGTGCTGCGGGAACCTTTTACAATAACCTATTTGTGACCGCAGTAAACACTGGCTTAAGACCGGGGGAACTCTGTGCGCTTGAGGAAGAGGATTTAAACTTTGAGGAGCGGAGCATAAGCGTGACAAAGACACTTTTATACCAGAAATTTGACGGGGATGGGGCGAAGACTTTTCATATTGGACCGCCGAAAACGGAATCAAGTGTCAGGACGGTACCGATGAATGAAGCTTGTGAGAAAGCGCTGCACAGGCAGATAAGGCTTAAGAAAATACTGGCAGAAAAGTATGGGAATGTAGGTGAGTTTAAAGATATCCTGTTTGTGACGAAATTTAATACACCAATTTGCGCAACGGTATTTAATGATGCGATAAAGAGGATCATATCAGAAGTCAATCTGCAGAGGGATGGAACTGAGCAGATCCCGGTGTTTTCCGCGCATACATTCCGGCATACGTTTGCAACACGATGTATCGAGGCGGGCATACTGCCCAAAACGGTGCAGAAGTATCTGGGGCATGCAAATCTGCAGATGACCATGGACCTGTATGTACATATTACGGAGGAATTTAAAAGGGAGGAGTTGAAAAAGCTGGAAGAAATATAGAGGTGTTTTTATTGCAGGCTGGTATAGCTATGATATAATGGGTGTAATATATTGAATAATGGCTGAAAATAGCGATTGTTATCTTAATGATGGCATGTGCTATACGGATAAAATAACAAACGAAATCTATTAAGGATTACAGATGTTACTGTGCAAATAAGGAACGATAGAGGAGGCAGTGAAGGGTGCAGGACTTATATTTCATGTATTCGGATATAGAGGGAACTTTAATGCAGAATGATAAAGGTGCCTCTCCACAGAAAATTGTTGCGGCTTTATGGGGAATCGGGTATGATGAAAGTACAGATTGACTTGTGTATTAAAACACTGCCGTATAAAATGTGTAGGAAGAGGACAGCAGGCAGTTTGGGCTGGAAAAGAAGTGGGGAAAATAATATGAAATATGGTATTGAAAACAGTACGCCATTAGTTAAAGAAAGGGAGCGAAAAAGATGATTGCTACAAAACCGATTGAATTAAGGGCGAATTTGAAAAATTATCTTGATAATGCCTTTAATGGGGAGCCGGTCATTGTTTCACGGGAGAATAACCAAAATGTGGTAATTCTTTCCGAGCGTGAATATAACGACTTGACGAGAGCGAAACGGAATGCCGAGTATCTGGCAAAATTACAACGTGGCATTTCTGCTCTTAATGCCGGTAAGGGAGCAGAACATGAAATAATTGAGGATTATGATAATGAAAAAGATATGGTTTGATGAGGCATGGGAAGAATACCTTTACTGGCAGACGCAGGATAGAAAAACAATAAAACGGATAAATACACTTCTAAAGGATATTGAGCGGGGGCATTTTGACGGAATAGGAAAGCCGGAGCCATTAAAAGGGAATTATGCCGGATTCTGGAGTCGCCGCATCGATGATAGTAACAGGCTGATTTATCGTATCAATAACGGTATACTGGAGATACTGTCATGTAAAGGACATTACGAAGATTAAAGAATGGGAAGTTGTCAAATCCCCGGCAGATCATGTTACCATCTGCCGGGGATGCCTGTATGCCCGATAAAAGCTGGCATTTCGGGAAGCTTACCGTACCCCTTTTTGATTTTGTTGTGTACCCCATTTTTACCCCGTTTTCTTGGAAGAGGTTGGAAAAAATTGCCTTATTTTGAAAAATAGCATGCGTCACAGAAAAACCGAAAACCCCGTGTTTCCCCGCATTCCATCAGATCTCCCGCACATCATACGGCGTGGTCTGATACACGTAGTAATTGAGCCAGTTTGAAAAGAGAAGCTGTCCCGCGGAACGCCAGTTGACGACCGGCTCCTTCGAGGGATCATCCCCCGGAAAGTAGTTGACCGGGACTTTGGGATTCATGCCTTTTTCCATATCGCGTGCGTATTCCAGTGCCAGCGTGTCGGCGTCGTATTCCAGATGGCAGGTAATGAAGAAATGTCTGCTGTCCTCGGTCTTGGCAATTGCCATGCCGGCTTCGTCCGAGACCGCCATCAGTTCCAGATCGGGCACGGAGGCGATCTGCGCCGGATCGATCGTCATGGCGCGGGACTGCGGCGCGTGGAAAATATCGTCAAATCCGCGGAAAAGCGGCGATTTTCGTTTTAAAATTTTGTGCGCGTACACGCCGGACAGCTTTTCGTCCAGATCTTCCCGGTCCAGACCGTAAAAATAGTACAGCGCGGCGTATGCGCCCCAGCAAAGGTGGAGCGTACAGTGCACATGCGTGCGTCCCCACTCCATAATGGTACAGATCTCGTCCCAGTAGGCGACTTTTTCAAAACGCACATGGTCGAGAGGCGCGCCTGTGATAATCATGCCGTCGAATTTGCGGTTTTTGATCTGGTCAAAAGTCGTATAAAAAGATTCCATGTGGCTGGAATCCGCATGGAGCGGCTTGTAGCTCGCAGTCTGCAGAAACTCCACATTCACCTGCAGCGGTGTGTTGGAAAGCTTTCTGAGAAGCTGCGTTTCGGTCACTTCTTTTGTGGGCATCAGATTTAATATGAGTACGTCAAGGGGGCGAATATCCTGATGCATCGCCCGATACTCAGTCATGACAAATATGTTTTCTTTTTCCAGAATGCTGGTTGCCGGCAGTAAGTCAGCTACTTTGATGGGCATGGGAATCACTACCTTTCTCTTGAGTTAAATTTGGAGCATATTATATATTATGCAAGATTAAATGATACCATGTATCATAGCACAAACATGAAAAGCGTGCAAGGCGGCGTATGATGTCTACGGATATATTTGACAAAGATTTGATTAAGATTCCCTTAAAAATTTCTGTTAGAAAAACAATACAGAGATTGACCCCTCTATTGGAAGATGGTATAGTGGAGAAGGAAGTGTGGGGGTAAAATGCTTATATGCAGAAAATACTTCTCTCTGCCAAGACATCCACACTTAATGACTGAAATGTTTTGACAAAAAGGAGGACTACTAAAATGAAAAAATTAATTGCATTGACACTTGCGGGCGCTATGATTTTCTCCGTACCTGCTCTGGCACACGAACCCGTTGGATGCCCCGGCGCTCCTGTAGCAGTTTATCTGGAGTCGGATTCCGATATCGGCGAGCCCGCTGAGACGGTTCGTGCCATCGCTGAGGATAAGACGATCGGCGAGCATATGAACAACGCGGTTGTGGATCATTGGGCTATGAATCCCGAGGACGTTCAGGATCTGGCGATCGGCAAAGGCGCGGTACTCGACGGTGTGGAGGCTCCCGGTCTCACATTTGATCTGGTTAAGCCTGAGCTGAAGAGAGTTTACGCTGCAAAGGAACTGGCTCAGGGTAAGGGTTCCCTGCTCGCTGTTGCAAACGTGCATACGCACGCAGGTTATGGCACGGCACAGATCACTTTCTACGCACCCGGCGTAAAGGCTGGACAGGCGATCACCGTTTATCAGCGTGTTACCGACGAAGAGTGGGTTGCAGTTCCCACCGTTGTGGCTGATGATCATGTAACCGTAGACATTACCGCAAACACCCATCTTGCATTTATCGAGGCAAAATAAGAGCGATAAAAATTGATTTAAGTGTGGAGAAAACGCATCGTCATCCGGCGGTGCGTTTTCATTGTCTGTCCGGCAGAAAAATATTTGCATATTTTTTTATTTTACCTTATAATTTATATGTATTAACGCTTCAACACAGGGGGAACGGGTGAATTATGGAGACAGCGTATCAGAAGGTCAAGGTGCACAACGAGCTGGAGTGGTGTCAGGTAAAGGATATGGCGACCAAGGAGAAGATAGAAAAGGTTTTGTTAAAACACAGGGTATCCTATTTTGTAAAATGGGAGAAACCGAAGTTTTTTTCAAACGATACTTTCGGCTCCTGCGTGTTCTGCGTGAACCAGCTGCAGAAGGAGAGCGCGGACGACGCGATTCAAGAACTTGCGGAGGAAGTGCGGGATAAGATCCGTTTCATAAACCGCAAGGTAGATAAGACGTTTTACTAAAATGGGTGTGGTTTCATAAAATAAAGCCCGGGTGCGCGCATGTGAGCACCCGGGCTTTTTGTCGCTGTCAGGAGCGGGCTTCCCCTCTGGAAACGCCGCTGTCCGGCGGGGATTTCTTCAGGTTCTTCTGGGCGGTGGAGAGCATCAGCTTGATGCGGTTGAGCTGGTTGACCTCGCTGGCGCCGGGATCATAGTCGATCGCCACGATGTTGGAGCTGGGGAACCGCTTGCGAAGCTCCTTGATCACGCCCTTGCCGACCACATGGTTCGGCAGACAGCCGAAGGGCTGCGTGCAGACGATATTGTTTACGCCGCTGTGGATCAGCTCCACCATCTCCCCGGTGAGGAACCACCCTTCGCCGGTCTGGTTGCCGATATCGACGATCGGTTTCGCGTAGTCCACCAGCGTGTAGATGCTGACGGGCGGTGTAAAGTGTCTGCTGTTTGCAAATTCCTTCGCCGCCTGCGCGCGCAGTTTTTCAAGCGCCCGGATACCGAAGCGGGAGATCAGCGCCGCCTTTTTCGAGGTGCCGAGGAAATCCGCCTTGTAAATCTGGTTGTAGAAACAGTAGAGCATGAAATCCAGCAGGTCGGGCACGACTGCCTCCGCGCCTTCCGCTTCCAGAAGCTCTACCAGATGGTTGTTGGCGGCAGGCGCGAATTTGACCAGAATTTCACCGACGATGCCGACGCGGGGTTTGCGCAGATCTTCATCAATGGGAATCCGGTCAAAATCCCGTACAATCTGACGGCACATTTTCTGGAAGGTAAGATAGTTCATGGATTTCCCGGACACAAAATCCCGGCATTTCTTTACCCATTCGGTATGCAGGGCGTCCACGGAGCCCGGCTCCTTTTCATAGGGGCGCATACGGTAAACGCAGCGCATAAAGATGTCGCCGAACAGCGCGCCGTAGGCGGCACGCATGAAGAGGCTGGCATTCAAGTGGAACCCGGGGTTACTCTCGATGCCGGCAAGGTTCAGCGAAATCACGGGAATCTGCGGCATACCTGCCTTTTCCAGTGCGCGTCTGATAAAGCCCACATAGTTCGTGGCACGGCAGCCGCCGCCGGTCTGGCTCATAATGACAGCCACTTTATTCAGGTCATATTTCCCGGAAAGCAGGGCGTCCATAATCTGTCCCACCACGATCAGAGAAGGATAACACGCGTCATTATTTACATATTTCAAGCCCATATCCACAGCCTGCCTCGTGTCGTTGCCGAGCACTTCAAAGTGATAGCCGCAGGCATTGAAGGCAGCCTCTATGATTTCAAAATGGATGGGTGACATCTGGGGGCAGAGAATGGTGTAATCTTTTCTCATTTCCTCCGTAAAAGGCACTTTTGTGATGGCGCTGGAACGTATCGTGCGCTTCTCACCTTTCTGTTCCCGCACCTGAATCGCGGAGAGCAGGGAACGGATGCGGATTCTCGCCGCGCCCAGATTGTTCACCTCGTCGATCTTTAAGCAGGTATAAATCTTGTCGGAGCCGGACAGGATATCATTAACCTGATCCGTGGTCACAGCGTCAAGGCCGCAGCCGAAAGAATTTAATTGAATCAGATCAAGATCGTCCCGTGTCTTTACATAGCTCGCTGCTGCGTACAGTCTGGAATGGTACATCCACTGGTCGGAAACGATCAGCGGTCTCTCGGGCGCTGCCAGATGGGAGACAGAGTCTTCCGTGAGCACCGCGATGTCGTAGGAGGTGATCAGCTCGGGAATGCCGTGGTTGATCTCCGGGTCAACGTGGTACGGACGTCCCGCCAGCACGATGCCGCGCTTGTGGTTTGCCTCCAGATAGCGGAGCACTTCCTCGCCCTTATCGCGCATGTCCTGTCTCGCCGCGGCAAGCTCCGTCCACGCCGCCTCGGCAGCGTCCATAACGGCTGTTATCGGAAGCTCCCGGAACTCCCTCGTCAGCGCCTCTGTCACGGTCTGCAGGCTCTTGAAGGACATAAAGGGATTGCGGAAAACTACCTCGCCGCGCCCGATTTCCTCCACGTTATTTTTGATGTTTTCGGAGTAGGAGGTGACGATGGGGCAGTTGTAGTGGTTGTTGGCGTCGTGAAACTCGTCCCGCTCGTAAAAGAGGGCGGGATAGAAGATAAAGTCCACGTTCTGCCTGATGAGCCACGTCACATGCCCGTGCGCCAGCTTTGCCGGATAGCATTCGGACTCGCTGGGGATGGATTCGATACCAAGCTCATAGATTTTTCGGTTGGAGACGGGGGAGAGTACCACCCGGAAGCCCAGCTTCGTAAAGAAGGTGAACCAGAAAGGGTAATTCTCGTACATGTTTAATACGCGCGGAATGCCCACGGTGCCCCGTTTCGCCTCGTTTGCCGGCAGCGGCTCGTAGGAGAAGTACCGCTTCAGCTTATAGTCAAAGAGATTGGGCGCCCCGTTTTCCTTTTTCGCCCGTCCCAGACCTCTCTCGCAGCGGTTGCCGGAGATATACTGACGGCCACCCGTAAATTTGTTGATGGTGAGGCGGCAGTTGTTTGTGCAGCCCTTGCATTTCGCCATGCTGGTCTCAAACTGCAGATTGGTGATCTGGTCCAGATTCAGCATGGAAGTCTGATAGCCGTCTTCATAGTGCGCCCTCGCAATTAACGCCGCGCCAAAAGCCCCCATGATACCGGCGATATCCGGGCGGATCGCCTCGCAGTCCGCGATTTTTTCAAAACTGCGAAGGACCGCGTCATTGTAGAACGTGCCGCCCTGCACGACGATATTTCTGCCCAGCTCCGAAGCGTCGGAGACTTTGATCACCTTAAAGAGCGCGTTCTTGATGACGGAGTATGCCAGTCCCGCGGAGATATCGGAGACGGACGCCCCCTCCTTCTGCGCCTGTTTTACTTTGGAATTCATAAACACCGTACAGCGGGTGCCGAGGTCAATGGGATGTTCCGCAAAGAGGGCGGTTCTGGCAAAGTCCTCCACGCCATAGTTCAAGGACTTGGCAAAGGTCTCTATAAAGGAGCCGCAGCCGGAGGAGCACGCCTCGTTGAGCTGCACGCTGTCCACGGTATGGTTTTTGATTTTGATACATTTCATGTCCTGCCCGCCGATATCGAGGATGCAGTCCACCTCCGGGTCGAAGAAAGCGGCGGCATTGTAGTGCGCCACGGTCTCCACCTCGCCGTCGTCTAAGAGAAAGGCGGCTTTCATCAATGCTTCGCCGTAGCCGGTGGAGCAGGAGCGGGCAATTTTCACCCCCGCCGGGAGCAGTTTATAGATCTCCTTGAGGGAGCGGATTGCCGTTTTTAAGGGGCTGCCGTCGTTGCTGCTGTAGAAAGAGTAGAGCAGGGAGCCGTCGTCGCCCACGAGGGCAACCTTTGTGGTGGTGGAGCCGGCGTCGATGCCCAAAAAGCAGTTGCCCCGGTAGGAGGCGAGGTCGCCGGTCGCCACATGATGGGCGCCATGGCGGTCGCGGAACGCGTCGTAGTCCGCCTGCGTGGCAAAGAGCGGCTCCATGCGCTCCACCTCAAATTCCATTTTGATATCGGTGGACAGCTTTGCCGTCAGCTCTTCCATGGTATAGAAAGCCTCCTCCTTCGCGTTCAAGGCGGAGCCGATGGCGGCGAAGAGGTGGGAATTTTCCGTGTCTATGATATGGGCGTCATCCAGCTTCAGCGTGCGGATGAACGACTGTTTTAACTCTGACAGAAAGTGCAGCGGACCGCCGAGAAAAGCCACATGCCCGCGGATCGGCTTGCCGCACGCAAGACCGCTGATGGTCTGGTTGACAACCGCCTGAAAGATGGAGGCGGAAAGATCTTCCTTCGTGGCGCCCTCATTGATGAGGGGCTGTATATCGGATTTGGCGAACACGCCGCAGCGCGCCGCTATGGTGTACAGAGAGTGGTAATTTTTTGCGTATTCGTTCAGTCCCGCAGCATCTGTCTGAAGGAGGGAGGCCATCTGGTCGATGAAAGAGCCGGTGCCGCCGGCACAGATGCCATTCATGCGCTGTTCCACATTGCCTCCCTCGAAATAGATGATTTTGGCGTCCTCGCCGCCAAGCTCGATGGCCACGTCCGTGACAGGCGCAAAGGTCTGTAGGGAAGTGGATACGGCGATCACCTCCTGCACAAAGGGGATCTGCAGGTGGTTGGCGAGGGTAAGCCCGCCGGAGCCTGTGATGATGGGATGCACCGTGAGGTTTCCAAGCTGCTCAAAAGCAAGGGATAGAAGAGACGCAAGGGTCTCCCTGATATTTGCAAAATGTCTTTTGTAGTCGGAAAAGAGTATCTGATGCCTTTCGTCCAGTATGGCAATCTTGACGGTCGTTGACCCGATGTCAATGCCGAGCGTATATTGCATGTCACTCACTTTTCGTTCACTCCTTTATCCAAATAAAAAGGGATTCTGGTATTTGTTCCCTTTTTACCTATTAAAATGTGTTTTTTGGCATACGCTGTCATTATACGACACAGTTTTCCAAAAAGCAATTGTCCAATTGTTAGAAAAGAATGAAGTTTTCGGCAGACATTTATTAAATTTTTATGAGAGGACATTTTTTGGGGGCTGTGACATTTACTTTTAAAAAGAGGAATGCTATATTATTAATATATTTTTGAGGGAGAGTGAAACATGAGTCCTTTTGAACGAAAATTTGGAAAATACGCGATACGGAATCTTTCTTTTGTGCTGGTCATGTGCTATGCGGTCGGGTATCTTTTGCAGATGTTTGACAGAAGCGGTCTGCTGATCACCTATCTGACCCTGAACCCTTACGCGATTCTGCACGGGCAGATCTGGCGGCTTGTGACGTGGGTGCTGATTCCGCCGAGCAGCGGCGGGCTTTTCTTTACATTACTCATGTTATATTTTTATTGCTCCATCGGTACCTCGCTGGAGCGGACATGGGGCACGTACCGCTATAATGTCTATCTGTTTCAGGGGATGCTGTTTACCATTGTCGGGAGTTTCTTGCTGATGGGGTACTGCTATCTGTTTAAGCCGGAGATCCCGCTGCTTGGCACTGCCTTGACGATCAACACGCCCGTAGAGTATTTCACTGTGATTGCGATGATGTTCAGCACCTACTACATCAATATGTCAATTTTCCTCGCGTATGCGGCGACATTCCCGGACGCGCAGGTGCTGCTCATGTTTATCATTCCGATCCGGGTGAAATGGCTGGGCGTTATATACGCAGTGATGCTGCTGTTCCAGTTCCTCGGTACGAACGTGTACGGCAAGTTCGCGATCGGTGCGTCTTTGCTGAATTTCGTAGTATTTTTCCTGACTTCGCGCAATATGATGCATCTGAATCCGAAACAGATCCACAGGCGGCAGGAGTTTAAGCGGGAAGTGCGGAGAAGTACGGGGATTACCAAGCACAAATGCGCGATCTGCGGCAGGACGGAGGTGGACAGCCCGCAGATGCAGTTCCGCTTCTGCTCCAAGTGCGACGGAAATTATGAATACTGCGAGGAACATCTGTATACCCACACGCATATCAAACGGCAGTAATTTCGCGGTTTGCGGGGCGGGCACGGCTTTGAGGGAACCAGCTTCCGCGTCGGGGCAGACGGGTGGACGCGGCAAAATATAACAATTGTTATTGAATAAGACGAAAAGTGGAGGCGCAATGAAGCAGGAGATCGAGTTTGCCAGAACACTGGAGGAAGTCAGAAAAAAGGCAAGGGCACAGCAGAATTTCATAACAAAGACGGAAGTGGAGGAAGCGTTTTCGGCGCTTTCTCTTTCTGAGCAGCAGATGGAGATGGTCTTTGCCTATCTGCGGCAGAATAAGATCGGTGTGGATGAGCCGGCGGACGTGGACGCTTATCTGGAAGAGGAGGAGCGGAACTATCTGGATACTTATCTGGATGCGCTGCAGGCGATTCCGAAGGTGACGGACGGGGAGCGGGAGGCGATTACCCTTTCCGCCATGGCGGGAGACGCGGACGCCGTCAGACGGCTGACGGAGCTTATGCTGCCGGAGGTTCCCCAGATTGCCAAGCTGTATACGGGGCAGGGAGTGGGTCTGGAGGATCTGATCGGCGAGGGCAATGTGGCGCTTTCTCTCGGTGTCACCATGCTGGGGGCGCTGGAACATGCGGATGAGACGCAGGGAATGCTTATCAGAATGATGATGGACGCCATGGAGGAGTGCATTGAGACGAGCGCGGCGGAGGAGAAGAGCGACCAGAAAATTGCCGATAAGGTAAACAGAGTGGCGGATGCGGCGAACGCCCTGCGGGAAGAACTGCGCAGGTCGGTGACGGTGGAGGAACTGATGGAGGAGTCCGGGCTTTCGAGAAAGGCGATTGAGGACGCTGTCCGCATAAGCGGCGGCAAGATCGAGTCCATTGCGGCGGAGTAGGGCACGGGGCATTGTTCTGACGGATGGCGGAAGGAAAACCGATGGAAAGAGAAAACAGGGATTATAAATATTTCATGCAGGATGCGGGAAACGTCTATCTGGGGGCGAAACTCAGCTATGCGGAGATTCTGCGGGATGAAATGGTGAATTTTAAATACAAGAGCATTGTGGAGCACTATATTTTCAAGGATACTGACCCGGAGACCACGCTGGAGAGCCATCTCTACTATATGACGAGAGAACAGTTTTCCTGTCGGACCTACGAGCAGCTCAAGGCGAAGGTGAAGGTCAACCTTCTGGAGGAAAAGAAAACGCTTCTCGGGAAGAAAAAGACGGGATATGTGACGAGGCTTATGCCGCTGGCGGAGTTCGTGGATATGAATCTGGCGCAGAAAAAGGCGAAAGGCGTGGTGATTCAGGAGCTTGCGCTGTCGAAACTGGGACTGATGGCATTTAGCGTGTAAAAGCTGTCTGGAAGCGTTACGCGATAACTTACATGTAACTTTTCCAAAAAATATTTCAAAAATTTTCATTTAGGGCTTGATTTAGACAAAATTTTTTGTTAAAATTACTTTTGTAAAATTCCCCTTTTACACTGGACAGGTGATCGGCTCTAGGGCTTCACCTGTTCTTTTATTTCCGTCTCTGCTTATTCGCGGCGACTATCTTGACAATAAGATCCGGTCATTGTCCAGCCGTTTTCCGGCGCGCGCCTTGAACTGCTCCAGCAGATCGTCTATGGTAAGTTCCTCCCGTGCTTTTCCCGATACGTCAAAAACAATACGTCCGCCGTCCATCATAAGGGTACGGTTTCCGAGAGAAAGCGCCTGATTCATATTGTGTGTGACCGTCAGACAGGTGATGTGCCGCCCGGAGACGATTTTTTCCGTGAGGGCGAGCACTTTGTCCGCTGTGGCGGGGTCAAGGGCGGCAGTATGCTCGTCGAGCAGAAGAATGCGGGGCGTTACCATGGTTGCCATCAGAAGCGTGAGCGCCTGCCTCTGCCCGCCGGAAAGGAGTCCGACAGGTTGTTTCATCCGATCCTCCAGCCCCATGTCCAGAAGGGCGAGCTGTTCTCTAAACTTCTTCTTGTCCTTCGCGCTGATCCGGCTGAAATAGGCATGACGCCCGGTGGCGGCGCGCAGGTAGGCGAGCGCCATGTTTTCCTCAATGGTCATGTGGGGCGCGGTTCCTTTCAGGGGATCCTGAAAAAGATGCCCGATCACTTTGCTCCGCACATGTTCCTTGCAGTAAGTGATATCCTCGCCGCCCAGAACAATCCGCCCTTCATCCACATAGAAGTTTCCCGTGATGGCGTGAAAGAGCGTGGATTTTCCCGCGCCGTTGCTGCCCACAATGGTGGCGAAATCGCCGTCCTCAAGAGTGAGGCTCACCTTGTCAAGCGCCTTTTTCTCGTTGACGGTGCCGGGGTTAAAGGTTTTGGAGACCGATTCAATGACTAACATGGGCGGATTCCCCCTTTCTGCAGGCATTCCGGTTGCAGCTTCGCTGTCGGTAGAACGCGGACTTCTCCCTGAGATAGGGGAAAGCGATCGCGATGGCGACAATGACGGCGGAGACCAGTTTGAGCGCTTCCGCAGGCACGTTCAGGCGAAGTGCCAGCGCCACAATAAAGCGGTAGAGACAGCTGCCTAAAATCACACCTGCTATCTTTTTGGGCATCCCGCCTTTCCCGACGAGTGTTTCCCCGATAATCAGACTGGCGAGGGCGATCGTCACCATGCCGGTGCCCAGATTGATATCGCAGGATTTCTGATACTGACCGAGGATCGCGCCGGAGAGGGCGGTCAGCGCGTTTGCCAGACAAAGTCCCACGGTGATCATAAACAGGGGATTGATGCTGGACGCCCGCACCATATGTTCGTTGTCGCCCGTGGCGCGGATGGAGAGTCCCAGTCTTGTGTTCAGAAACAGTGATAAAATAACACCAAGTATTATTACAATCACAAGGACGATCAGCAGCTTATACCAGTCCGCATACCAGCCGTAGGAGAGTTTTTCCTTTGCCAGACTGAAAACGGTGTCGCAGGCGAACAGATTTACGTTGGAGGAAAAGCCCATCACGGCGATATTGACTGTGTAAAGCCCTGTGTTGACGATAATGCCTGCCAGAATGGAGGGAACCCCCATTCTGGTCTGCAAAAAGGCGGTGACAAAGCCGGAGCAGACGCCCGCACCCATGGCAGCGAAGAGTGCCAGCACGGGGTGCCCTGCAAGTGTCACCATGGCGCCCACCGCGCAGCCTAAGGTAAAACAGCCGTCGGTGGACAGATCCGCAATATTTAGGATGCTGAATGAGAGAAACAGCGCCAGCGCCACCAGAGCGTAGATGCAGCCCAGTTCCAAGGCGCTTTGTAAAATGGAAAGTGAAAATATTGTACTCATGGGATACCTCTTTTAGTTAAATTCTTCCGCCGTCTGGATTTCCACCAGACTGGAGCATTTGTCCGCGAACATATGATAGTCAAGCCCGATCGCCTCCGCGGTCTCAGTATTCACCGTGGCGATGCCGTTATCCATGGTCTGCACGCCCATGGAAGCGGGATCCTTGCCGTCTGCCAGAATGTCCACAGCCATGTCCGCGGTGGCAGTGCCGAGCTCCACGTAGTTCACACCGTAGCCCATAAAAGCGCCGTTTAAGGCGAAGGAGTCCGCGCCGCCGTAGTGGGGCACTTTCGCGTCGATAAATTTCTCATAGATGGCGAGTTCCGCCGTCATCACGTTGTTGTCGGTGGGCGTAAATACCGCCTCCGCGCCGGAGGCGAGAAGGGCGTCCGCGGCAAGGGAGATTTCCCCGTTGTTGGTGCCCGTCTTTTCCACCACGGTGATGCTTTTTCCTTTACAGTAGGCTTTTGCTGCGGCGATGGCGGCGGTGGAAGAGTCTTGACTCTTGTCGTAGAGCAGTCCCACCGTCTGGATATCGGGGTCTGCGGCAAGCATCAGATCAAAGACCGCATCCGTATTCAAAGCGTCCGAAGTGCCGGTAATGTTGGAGCCCGGTGCATCCATGGCTGCCACAAGCCCTGCGCCCACAGGATCGGAGACTGCGGAGAACACCACGGGAATCAGACTGCCGTCGTCCCGCGGATTTTCTGCCGTGGCATTCTGCATGACCATGGCAACCGGCGTGGCAACCGGGATGATGAGGTCCACATCGGAGGCGATCAGATCTGTGGCGATCTGGTTCATGGTGGTGGCGTCCGCCTGCCCGTTGTAGGTGTAATTCTTGTAATCAAAGAGAATATCAAGTTCCTCGCTCTTTTCGTCAAGCTCCGCCTGAATGGCGGTGACGATCTGGTTTAAGGACGCGTCGTCCACGTACTGCACGATGCCGATTTTGTAGGTCTGGCCGTCAGAGGAGGCGGATTTATCTGTGTGAGAGTCGGCGGATGCATCGGCGGTGTCTGTACTGTCAATGGATGTGGCAGTGTCTGCGGCATTCCCGCCGGATGCACCGCAGGCTGTGAGAGCGGCAGTGAGAACCGCGCCAGTGAGTAACAGTGTCATAGTTTTGTTTTTCATAATAGTGTCCTCCTATCTCAAGTTGGGTTTTGGGGTTGCTTGCGCGAATAAGCAGACTCGAAATGCTTCGCATTTCTCGTTCGCGTTGCTCGTCATAAGCCATCCGAAGTCTGCGCTCATGCAAGCATGGCGCTTCCTTCGGAAGCCTTCTGACTCTGCTTATTCGCGCAAAAAAACCGCCTCAAGCAATAGATGCTTGAGACGGTAATAAACATAAGTTATTATCGCGGTACCACTCAAATTGATGCGGGAGTATAGTCCCGATCCGCTTTTTCCATATACAATCATATATGCCGCCTTGGTAACGGGTGCGGTTCCCGCCGGGGATTACTTTGTCGGTATGCACTGACATTTCCACCCGGCCTCGAAAGTCCATTCGGTATAAGTGCCATGCCGTCTTTCACCAGCCGACGGCTCTCTGTAATGGGTAACCCATACTTACTACTCTTTCTCAAAGGTTTCGGATATGTGCTTCTGCAATTAATTTATTACACAATAATACTTTTGTGACAGATTGTCAAATAGATTTTGAAATTTAATCAAATATATTTTTGCGGCGGAATTTTAAGGAAACGTTAAGGGGATGTTAAGGGAACACACAAGCTGTCCATGTACAATGTTCGTATCATGTTTGAGGAAGGGGCAGAGGTGTGGCAATGGAAAAGAGGAAAGACAATTTGGAAAGCATCAATAAAAAGAGAAGCGGGATAGAGATTATCGCGTGTGTTTTGGGTATGGCGGTTCTTACTGTCCTGATGGCTGTATTCGGCGCGGATGCAGGACTCCTGCCGGGTGTGGCGGCTTACTGGATTCCCTGTGCGGCGCTGCTTTTTTATGTTCTGAGGGTAGAAAAACAACCGCTTTCCTCGGCTGGGTTAAAATCGATTCGTGCAAGACATGTTTTAGAGGGGATGTGTCTGGGAGCAGGGATGTTCATCGTGCAGCAGATTCCGCTTCTGCTTATGAAAATGGATTATTCTGCATATGCCATGGCGCCAGATGCGGTATATATAGTCGTTATGCTGTTTTACTGCTTTTTCTGTGTCGGGTTCGCGGAGGAACTGATATTTCGCGGATTCCTGCTAAAAAGGACGCTGGACATTTTTCCGCAGAAATGGGTTTGCGTGGGGCTTAATACTTTGCTTTTCTATCTGATCCACTGGTTTACCATGCAGCATACTTTCGGGGAATTTTACAACTTGGCGACGAATACGGTGATTTTATGTATCTATCTTTTCCGCAAAAAGGAAGGGACGATTGTGCCGCTTATAATCGCCCACGGCTTCTACGATGCGCTGACGTCGGTGGGGCTGCCGGTTTTTGTTTATCTGTTGAAATAGTTTTTGAGTGGATCATCCCGGCAGGAGCAATTTTCTTGTCGGGATTTTTACGATGTGGTAATATGGATATTTGGAGGAAAAGTCAATGATTACCATGGAACATGTGTGTAAATCCGATAAAATCGCGAAGAGAATTTTAATTATCGACGACGATATCCATATCGGAAATATGCTTGAAGAAGCTCTTTCCAAAGAAGGGTATGAAGTCCTGCGCGCCTATTCCGGAACAGAGGCGTTATTGGTCTTAGCCGGGGCAAAGCCGGACCTTGTTCTGTTGGATTTAATGCTGCCGGGACTGCAGGGAGAAGAGGTCATTTCCCAAATAAAGGGAATACCTGTCATTGTGGTGAGCGCGAAAGTGGATCTTGAGAATAAGGTCGATCTGCTGCTTGGCGGTGCGGTCGATTATGTGACGAAGCCGTTTCACATGAGAGAGCTTCTGGCGAGGATTTTTGTACATCTTAAGAATGCGGAAAGTATGACAGTTTTTTCGGAATTGACATTTGGGGACATTGTCCTTGCGATAGATACGCACACGGTAAAAGCGGACGATACGGAAATCAAGCTGACAAGGACGGAGTATGCCATCTTGAAGCTGCTTATGCAAAATCCCACGCAGGTTGTCACGAAATCCCTGCTGTTGGAGCGCATCAGCGCGGATACGCCGGACTGCACGGAAAGCTCGTTGAAAATGCATATCAGTAATTTGAGGAAAAAACTGCGGGAGGTAACGGACAAAGACTACATTGAGGCGGTCTGGGGGATTGGATTCAAAATGCGGGCGGAATGAATCTTTACGATTTCTTTACTGATCTCTTTACCGTTTCCTTTACTATTTGCATCTATCATGTCGGTATACGAAGCAGATAGGAGGGTAAGATTTTATGGATTATGTTCTTCAAACAAACGCTTTATGTAAAACCTATAAAAATTTTAAAGCGTTAAACGGAATAGCTATGCATGTTCCCAAAGGAGCAATCTATGGCTTTGTAGGGAAAAACGGCGCGGGTAAAACGACGCTGATCCGGCTGATCTGCGGTCTGCAGGAGCCGTCATCCGGGGAGTATACGCTTTACGGAAGAAAGAATACGGACAAGGATATTGTGGAGTCCCGAAGAAGAATGGGCGCTGTAGTGGAAACGCCCTCTGTCTATCTTGACATGACGGCGGAGGATAACCTGAAACAGCAGTTCCGTATTCTGGGGCTCCCTTCTTTTGAGGGGCTGCACGGGATTTTGCAGTTGGTGGGACTTGAGAACACGGGAAAAAAGAAGGCGAAAAATTTTTCTCTGGGTATGCGGCAGCGGCTGGGGATTGCAATCGCTCTCGCAGGCGACCCCGATTTTCTGGTTTTGGACGAGCCTGCCAACGGTCTTGACCCGCAGGGAATCATTGAAATCCGGGAACTGATCTTGAAACTCAATCGGGAACAGCAGATTACCGTCCTGATTTCCAGCCATATTTTGGACGAACTGTCCAAGCTGGCAACGCACTACGGATTTATAGATAACGGGCGCCTTGTGAAAGAGCTCAGCGCGGACGAACTGGAAGCCGCCTGCAGGAAATGCGTCCGTATGGAGGTCAGTGATACGAAAGCCCTTGCCCGTGTGCTTGACGGTATGGGAATTGATTATAAAATAACGGCGGACCAGACTGCCGATGTCTATGCAAAGGTCAATATCTCCCGTCTGACCGTGACATTGGCAAAAGAAAACTGCGAACTGATTGCCGTGCAGGAGCGCGATGAAAGTCTGGAAAGCTACTATGTCAGTCTGGTGGGAGGTGCAAAAAATGCGTAAACTGTTGTCTGCTAATTTTTCCCGTCTCTGGAAGGATAAAATCTTCTGGCTCTGTATGGGAGCCATGCTGGTGTATTCTCTTGTGTATATGCGGTACGGATGCAGGCAGGCGGAGGCTGACCTGTCGGCGTATCAGTACAGCATTGACAGGTATTATTTTCATTTTGCACTGACGATCGGTCTGTTTTGCGCCCTGTTTGGCAGCATGTTTTTTGGCACGGAGTACAGTGACGGAACCATCCGGAATAAAGTGATCGTCGGTCACAAGAAAACCAATCTTTATCTTGCCAGTCTGGTGACGACGATGGCGGCTGCCCTGCTGATGATGGCGGTATGGCTGGTTGGCGCGCTGGTTGCCGTTCCGGTGCTTGGCATATGGAAAATGACTGTTTCCACATTGCTTTTATATTTACTGATTGCGGTGATGTTCGTCATGGCTTTTTCCGCCATATGCACGTTTGTCTATATGATATCTGCAAACAAGGCTTCTACTGTCGCGGTCTCCATGCTGTTGGTTCTGGGGCTTTTCATTTTGGCAGCGGTCTTGTATGTGAGGCTCAACGAGCCGGAAGCAGTCAGCGGGATAGAGATGACCGCAAACGGAATGGAATGGTCTGAGCCATCTCCCAATCCGCGCTATGTCAGCGGCGCAAAGCGCGGCGTATATGAATTTATTCTTGATTTTTTACCGACAGGACAGGGAATGAAAATGTGGCAGCTGGAAATCAACCATCCCGTCCGTATGCTTGTATCGTCTGCTGTTATCACATTATTCACAACATTTGGCGGAATTTATATTTTTAAGAGGAAGAATCTAAAATAAGAGGAGGCTGGTATGGAAGAATGGTTATGGGTTTTTGTCTGTATGATGGCGGTGATCGCTGTTGTTCTGCTTGTGAAAATTTGTATCATGCAAAAGGCGGCAAGAGAAGTGGCGGATGCCTTTACAGACAGGCTCATAACCGATACGAACACGCTCATTACGATTTCCTGTAACGACAGGCACATGCGTTATCTGGCAAATACCATAAACAGGGAACTTCGTAAGCTGCGCACAAAACGGCGCCGGTTTCAGCAGGGTGACATGGAATTAAAAAACGCGGTTACGAATATTTCCCACGATTTGCGGACGCCGCTCACGGCAATCTGCGGGTATCTGGAACTGCTGGAGCAGGAGGAAAAGTCCGAAACGGTCAGCCGGTATGTCGAAATTATCAAAGACAGGGCGGCGCTTTTGACGCAGCTTTCAGAGGAGCTTTTTCGATATTCTGTCATCATTTCCACAAAAGATAATCTGGTTAGGGAGCAGGTCACCGTCAATACGGTATTGGAAGAGAGTGTCGCGGCGTTTTATACCGTTTTGACAGAGCGGGGCATTGTGCCCGAGGTACAAATATCCGAAAGAAAAGTCGTGCGGATGCTGGACCATTCCGCGCTGTCCCGTGTATTTTCCAATCTGATCGGCAATGCCGCAAAGTACAGCGGCGGAGATTTGAAAATCGTCCTGTCAGAGAACGGGGAGATTTTGTTTTCCAACATGGCTCCCGCATTGGACGCGATACAGACAAACAGGCTGTTTGACCGTTTCTATACCGTGGAAACCGCCAGAAAATCGACAGGTTTGGGACTGGCAATTTCCAGAACGCTTGTGGAACAAATGAACGGAAGCATATCGGCGGAATATCAAAACAACAGATTAAGCGTCCGCGTCTTTTTCCCGGAGACATGAATTGTGAAAGAATTTACTTGCGCATTGTAAGCTGTTATGATAGGGTTACGTTCTGAAGGAAAAGATTGACAGATCATCCTTGGCGCAGAGTGTTTCGGAAGGGAAAAATATGGCGGTTACGGACGAAAAAGACTTACAACAGTTAAAAAAGCGGCTGACTGAGCTTGCGGAAAAAGCTTACAGCCGCAATATATACACGTACACGCCCTTTCTGGGGCTGGCGGAGCAGCAGGCGTACTACGCGGTGGAGAGGGAAGTGTCCTACGCGGGGGTGCAGATGGAGGGCGGCGCGTCCCTGTGCGAGCGGAAGATCATCCGCTTCGGTGATCCGGGTTACGAGGAGATGTTTCCCATCGCGCGGATCGAAATTCTGCCAAAGACGCCTAAGTTTGCGGAAAACCTGACGCACCGGGATTTCCTTGGCGCGGTGATGAATCTGGGGATCGAGAGAGACGTGGTGGGCGATTTTTTTGTGAAAGAAAAAGGCGCCCTGCTTTTCTGCCATGAAAACATCGCGGATTATATTGCGGAAAATCTGGACAGGGTGAGGCACACGAATGTCGCCTGCAAACGGGCGGAGGGGGAGATTTTGCTTGAAAACGTATCGCCGGAACGGATTTCGGTGACGGTGGCTTCTCCCAGAGCCGACGGCGTGATCTCCAAGGTGTACAATTTATCGAGGGAGGAGAGCCGGGAATTATTTAATAACGGTCGTATTTTTATAAACGGCATACAGACGCAGAATCTCTCTTATCAGTTGAAGGAGGAGGATGCCGTCACCGTGCGCGGGTACGGAAAATTCATTTTCTACGGGCAGACGGGCACGAGCAGGAAGGGGAAGGACCGGGTGGAGGTCGGCGTTTTCGGAAAAACGTAGATAGATAAATTCCCCGGATGGTGATATACTATAACGAGTGTCAGTATGATTTGAGCGCTATATAGAGACAGGCAGATAATTGCAAAACACTTAATCAATGTTTTACAAGTACCTGCAGAAAACAGGCAAGGAAAGGAGCATCCATGAATTTAAAAAACTTACAGGCGTACACCGTCATCTCGAAACAGCGGATCGAAGAACTGAAATCAGACGGTTATCTGTTAAAACATAACAAAACAGGGGCGCGGGTGGCGCTTCTTTCTAACGACGACGAGAACAAGGTGTTCTATATCGGGTTCCGCACGCCGCCGAAGGACAGCACGGGGGTGGCGCATATCATCGAGCACACAGTGCTGTGCGGTTCGGAAAAATATCCGGTCAAGGACCCGTTTATCGAACTGGCGAAAGGCTCTTTAAACACCTTTCTGAACGCCATGACTTATCCGGATAAGACGGTTTACCCGGTGGCGAGCTGCAATGACAAGGATTTTAAGAACCTGATGGACGTGTATCTGGACGCGGTGCTTCATCCTAATATTTACCGTGAGGAGAAAATCTTCCGGCAGGAGGGATGGCACTATGAACTGGAGAGCCCGGAGGATGAGCTGACCATCAACGGCGTGGTCTACAACGAGATGAAGGGGGCGTTCTCTTCCCCGGACGACGTGCTGTACCGGGAGATTATGAACTCGCTCTATCCGCACACGTCCTACGCGGTGGAGTCGGGCGGCGACCCGGACGTGATCCCGGAGCTGACCTATGAGGATTTTCTGGCGTTTCACCAGAGATACTATCACCCTTCCAACAGCTATATCTACCTCTACGGGGATATGGATATGGAGGAGCGGCTGGCATATCTGGATGAGGCGTACCTGTCAAAGTACGAGGCGCTTAAGGTGGATTCCGCGCTTGCCACGGAGCCGCCGTTTGGGCAGAGTGTGCTTGTGGAGAAGGAGTACCCGATCATGGAGAGCGAGCCGGAGGAGGGGAATACCTATCTTTCCTACAATGTCTCTCTGGGAGAAAATCTGGACCGCAAGGTGAGCGTCGGCTTTCAGGCGCTTGCGGACGCGGTGGTTGGCGCGCCGGGTGCGCCTGTGAGGAAGGCGCTTCTGGACGCGGGAATCGGCACGGATATCACCTGTTATTTTGAGGCGGACGTGAAACAGCCCTATTTCTCCATCGTGGCGAAGAACGCGGAGGGCAGCCAGCGGGAAGAATTTGTGACGGTCATTGAGGAGACGCTTCAGAGTCTGTCTGAGGACGGCGTGGAGAAGAAGGCGCTCAAGGCGGCGCTCAACCATGATGAGTTTAAGTACCGGGAGGCGGACTACGGCTCCTACCCGAAGGGGCTGATGTACGGTCTGCAGATGTTTGAGACATGGCTTTATGATGATGGGAAGCCTTTTGATTATCTGGAACTTGACGAGACGTATAAGACGCTTAAGAAAGAGGCAGACACTTCCTTTTATGAGGATATGCTAAAGAGCCGCCTGCTTCATAACACGCACAAGAGCGTGGTGGTGGTGCGCCCCGTGAAAGGGCTTACGGGAAAACGGGACAAGGCGCTGGCTGAGAAACTCGCGGCGAAAAAAGCGGCGATGACGCCGGAGGAGATCACGCGGATCGTGGAGGATACGGAGGCGCTCGCCGCGTATCAGGAGGAGCCGGACAGGGAGGAGGATCTGAAAAAGATTCCGCTTCTTTCCCGGGAAGATATCGGGAAAAAGGCGCGCCCTTACTGCAACGAGGAACTTCATGCCGGGGATACGACGCTTTTATACCATGACATCTATACGAACGGGATCGGGTATCTGCGGTTTCTCTTTGACCTTAGGCAGGTGCCGGAGGAGCTGTTCCCCTATGTGGGACTTCTGCAGGTGATGCTTGGACTGGTTGACACCGAAAAGCGTTCCTACAGCGAGCTGTACAATGAGATCCATCTGCAGACCGGCGGAATCGCGCCCGCGGTAAACGTCTACACGAATGCGGACGATCTGACGAAATATAAACTGACGTTTGAACTGAAGGTAAAGACGCTGTATGAGAACCTTCCGAAAGCTTTTGAACTGGCGGCGGAGCTTTTGACTGAATCGGTCTATACGGATGCGAAGCGGCTGTTTGAGCTGGTGGCGGAGAACCGCTCCGACAAGCAGGCGCAGATGATGTCCGCGGGACATTCGCTGGCGGCGGGACAGGCGTTATCTTATCTGTCGAAGCAGGCGTATCTGATGGATCAGGTGAACGGGCTTGCGTTCTACCGGCTGTTAGAAGGGCTTGAGAAAGATTTTGAGGGGAAGAAAGAGGAACTCTCCGACAATATGGAACGGCTGGTGCGATGCATTTTCCGCCCGGAGAACCTGATGGTGGATTATACGGCTGAGAGATGCGGGCTGGAAGGGCTTGAAAAGCTGGTTGAGGGATTAAAGGCGAAACTTTACCGTGAACCGGTGGAAGGGAAACCGTATGTGCCATGTCCTGTGAAGAAGAATGAAGGCTTGATGAGCTCCGCCCAGATCCAGTATGTCTGCCGTGCGGGCAATTACGCGGACAAGGGACTTCCCTACACGGGGGCGCTCAGGGTTCTCAAGGTTGTGATGAGCTATGAGTATCTGTGGATGCAGGTGCGTGTGAAGGGCGGCGCTTACGGCTGCATGTGCCAGTTTGGAAAGACCGGGGAGAGCTATTTTGTCTCCTACAGGGATCCGAATCTGGAAAAGACCATAGAGGTATATGAGAATGCCGCGGATTTCGTGGCAGCCTTTGACGCCGACGAACGGACCATGACCCAGTATATCATCGGGGCGGTCAGCGCGCTGGATATGCCGCTCACGCCTGCGGCGAGAGGGGCGTATTCCCTTGCCGGCTATATGACGGGGCTTTCCTTTGAGAGGGTTCAGAAGGAGCGAGATGAGCTGCTTTCGGCGGACGCGGAGACCATCCGCAGACTGGCGGCGCATATCCGCGCGTTTATGGAGGACGACTGTCTGTGCGTGGTGGGAAATGAGGAGAGGATTCAGGCGCAGAAAGAACGTTTTGGGGCGGTGGAATATCTGACACATTAAAAACGGATGTTAATTTTTGGAAAATGCAACTTTTTCTTTCCCGGAAAGGTATTTCAAGTAGAGATAGTTGATTTTGAGAACAACCATTTTGGGGAAAGGGAGGAAAAGTTATGAAAAGGATAGGCAGCAAAAGTGAGAACAGTGAGATGAGCAGGAATCATAAGAACGGCAGGAACGGAAAAAGGAAAGTCAGGCTGCGGGTGGTTCCTGCGGTTTTGGCGATAACAGCCGTTATCACAGCCTGCGGCAGCGCCGGCGGAGGGGCGAAAACCATGTCTCTGGAAGCGGCGCCTGCGGCGGTGGCAGAAGAGATTGCCTATGATGACAGCATGGCTTATGATACGGCGGCGTCCTATGGCGGCGGTGTGGTCTTAAGCAACGGCGCCAAGTCGGCTTCCTATGATTATGGGGAGGCGGAAGCCGCCGCTGAGGAGCCGGTCAGCGAGGAAGGCTATGTGCAGGAGGGCGACGGACAGGGCGTGGTGGCGCCGGAGACCTCGCGCAAGCTGATCAAGACCGTGAACATCCTTGCGGAGACGGAGGACTTTGACACCTTTGTGCCGGGACTGCAGAAACAGGTGGAGGCGCTGGGCGGCTACATAGAATATATTTCTGTCTACGACGTACACAGTTATTATGTGGAGGACCAGCAGGTAAAGCAGCGCTGCGCCAATGTGACGGCCCGCGTGCCAAAGGAGAAGCTGGACGGATTTCTGGCGCAGGTGGGAGAGCAGACCAATATAACCAGCCGTTCCGAGAACGTGGAGGATGTCACCTTACAGTATGTGGATCTGGAAAGTCACAAGAAAGCGCTTGTGACAGAGCAGGAGAGGCTGCTTGCGCTGATGGAGAAGGCGGAGACGGTGGAGGATATCATTGCCATCGAGGGCCGGCTTTCGGAAGTGCGTTACCAGCTTGAGAGCATGGAGTCCCAGCTTCGCACCTATGACAATCGGATCGACTACAGCACGGTGGAGCTTAGTATCACGGAAGTGCGCAAGTATTCGCCGCCGCAGGAGGCAACCGTATGGCAGCGGATCCAGAGCGGCTTTATGAAGAGTCTGGATGATATCGGATTCGGCATCCGGGATTTTGCCATCCGTTTTGTGATCGACATTCCGTATATCGTGATGTGGCTCGCAGGGATCGCGGTGGCGGTGATTGTGGTGCGCATTCTGTGGAAGGTGTGGAAAAAACGCAGGGCAAAGCGTGCGGCGGTCCGCGGTGAGAAGGGAGCGGAGCGGGAACTGCGCGTGGGGAAAATAAGACTTCGGTGCCCGGTTACAATCGGGGAGGCACAGGACAGCACGGAAACACCGGCAGAGGAAACCGCAGAAAACAAGGACGAAAAATAGGCAGAACCCGGAATGACGGGGCATACGAAGAAAGAGAACAGGAAAATAGAATGACAGGTGATATTCAAAACAACAGTGAAAACAATATGCAGGAGAACCGGCAAACAAAATCCGGCTTTGCCACGCTGATCGGCAGACCGAACGTTGGGAAATCCACGCTGATGAACGCGCTGATCGGGCAGAAGATCGCGATTACCTCAAAGAAACCCCAGACCACCAGAAACCGCATCAGGACCGTGTATACATGCGAGGCGGGGCAGATCGTGTTTCTGGACACGCCGGGTATCCACAAGGCGAAGAACAAGCTGGGAGACTACATGGTGGACGCGGCGGAGCGGACGCTGTCCGAGGTGGATGTGATTCTCTGGCTGGTGGAGCCGTCTGATTACATAGGCGCGGGGGAAAAGCATATCATTGAGGAACTGAAGAAAACAAAAACACCTGTTATTCTTGTGATCAATAAGATTGACACGGTGAAGAAGGAACTGCTTCTCACCTATATCGACGCTTACAGAAAGGAACTGGATTTCGCGGAGATCGTGCCTGTGTCCGCACTGAAGAAGGACGGACTGCAGATACTGATCGACTGCATTATGAAGTATCTGCCTTACGGCGAACCGTTTTATGATGAAGACACGGTGACGGACCAGCCGGTAAGGCAGATTGTGGCGGAACTGATCCGTGAGAAAGCGCTGCGGTGTCTGGAGGAGGAGATTCCCCACGGCATCGCCGTCACCATCGAGCAGATGAAGTTTAAAAAGAAGATTGTGGACATTGAGGCGACCATCGTCTGCGAGAAGGATTCCCACAAGGGCATTATCATCGGAAAGCAGGGGGCGATGCTTAAAAAGATCGGTTCCATGGCGCGCAGGGATATTGAGGATCTGGTGGAAAATCAAGTGAATCTGAAACTCTGGGTGCGGGTGAAGAAGGACTGGCGGGACAGCGACTATCTGCTTAAAAATTTCGGTTATAATCCCGGCGATACAGAATAGAATTTTATAAATCTGCGAACCCTATGTGTTGTGAGAGATAACGTATTCAGGGGGCGTAAGATGAAGGGATTAAACTACTGGGAGCAGTTTATGTCGACAGGAAAAATCGAAGATTTTCTGGCATTTAAAGACGCATCGCGGCAAGAGGAGCGGGAAGAGAACGAACAGTCAGAGGAGCACTCTCATGCAGGGGATTACAGAGATTACGGGGATGGTTTTAAAGGCTGAACCGATGAACGATTATGACAGAAGAGTCGTTTTACTGACAAAAGAGCGGGGAAAGATATCGGCTTTTGCCAGAGGCGCGAGGAAACAGAACAGCAAACTTCTGGCGGCGACCAATCCGTTCTGCTTCGGCACATTTAAGCTGTATGAAGGAAGGACCTCCTACAATGTGATGGAGGCTGAGGTTACAAACTATTTTGAAGGGCTTCGGAACGACTATGAGGGCGCCTTTTACGGCATGTACTTTCTCGAGGTCATGGATTATTACACGAGAGAAAATAATGACGAGAAGGAGATGTTAAAGCTTCTCTACCAGTCCCTGCGTGCGCTCATGCACGAGGGACTTTCCAATGCGCTGGTGCGGTACATATTTGAGATGAAGGCAATGGCGCTAAACGGGGAGTTCCCGGGGATGCCTGAGGAGGGGGATTGGGACGAATCCACCAGATACGCGGTCAATTACATCGCGCAGAGCACAGTGGAGAAACTGTACACATTTACTGTGACGCCGCAGGTCCTTGCACAGCTTAAGACGATCGCCGACGACTACCGCCGTCGAACAATCGACCGACCGTTTAAAAGTCTTGAAATTGTGGAAGAACTTTAGTATGATGGTTTATGATTGAGCCGTGCAAAGCGTCGGATTGCGAGTGTGCACGACGGAGTAAGTATAGATGGTATAGATGATTATAGAGGGGAAAATATGCGAAAAACGGCAGGAATACTTGGACTGACAATATTGCTTCTGTGCCTTGCCGGGTGCGGGGAGAAAGAGACAGCGGAAATCAATACGTTGTCTCTCGGAAAAGACGGGGAAGTCATACACCGGATCGTCGGACGGTCGGATCAGAATTATTACCAGATCGAGACGGCGGATCTGGAGGCGTTTGCCACCTCGCGCGTGGAGGAATACTGCGCGGAGAACGGTGAAAAGAAAGTGACGCTGGAGGCGGTGGAGGAAAAAGGCGGCAGCATTGTGATGGATTTTCAGTACGCCTCCCCAGAGGATTACAGTGATTTTAACCACAGAGTGTTGTATGTGGGGACGATGAAAAGCGCGTCGGATGAAGGGTATGGGCTGGAAGCTGTGCCCTTTGTCTCCGCGGAGGGCAAGGCGTCGGAAGTCGGCTATATCGAAGACTGGGACAAAAAGCAGATGTTTATTCTGGAGACGAAAAGCGGGGAGGAGATGCTTGTCAATCTGCCCGGAAAGACACTTTATGTAAACCAGTGTGCGCACAGCGGGCAGGAACTTACCCTTGTGGGGAAAAAGAGTGTGAAGATCAGTAATCAGGAAGCGGACGGAACCATGTCGCTTTCCTATATCATATACGAATAAAAACGGAGGCAGTAAGTATGGAAAAGACAATGGAGAAAATTGTGGCGTTATCGAAAGCAAGAGGGTTTGTGTATCCCGGCTCCGAGATTTACGGCGGACTGGCGAATACATGGGATTTCGGTAATCTGGGCGTGGAGCTGAAGAACAACATCAAGAAGGCGTGGTGGCAGAAGTTCGTCATGGAAAGCCCATACAACGTAGGCGTTGACTGCGCGATTCTGATGAATCCGCAAGTCTGGGTGGCAAGCGGCCATCTCGGCAGTTTTTCCGATCCCCTTATGGACTGTAAGGAGTGCCACGAGAGATTCCGGGCGGACAAGATCATCGAGGACTATGTGGCGGAGAAAGGCATGACGCTGGATTCCTCCGTGGACGGCTGGAGTCAGCAGCAGATGAAGGACTTCATCGAAGAACATAACATTCCCTGCCCGACCTGCGGCAAACATAATTTTACCGATATCAGACAGTTTAACCTCATGTTCAAGACGTTTCAAGGCGTCACCGAGGATGCGAAGAATACGGTGTACCTGCGTCCCGAGACGGCGCAGGGTATCTTTGTGAACTTTAAGAATGTGCAGCGGACTTCCCGCAAGAAGATTCCTTTCGGCATCTGTCAGGTGGGCAAGTCGTTCCGCAATGAGATCACGCCCGGCAACTTTATCTTCCGCGTGCGCGAGTTCGAGCAGATGGAGATGGAGTTCTTCTGCGAGCCGGACACAGATCTCGAGTGGTTCGCTTACTGGAAAAAGTATTGTATCGACTTTTTGAAGAGTCTTGGCATGAAGGAGGAGGAGATGAGAGTCCGTGACCACGATCCGGAGGAACTTTCCTTCTACTCAAAGGCGACCACGGATATCGAGTTCCTGTTCCCCTTCGGCTGGGGTGAGCTTTGGGGCATCGCCGACAGGACGGACTACGATCTGACCCAGCACCAGAATACGTCGGGCGAGGATCTGACTTACTTTGACGATACGAAGAATGAAAAATACATCCCTTACGTGATTGAGCCGTCCCTCGGTGTGGAGAGACTGTTCCTCGCGGTTTTGTGCGGCGCCTACGACGAGGAGGAGATCGGCGAGGGCGACGTGCGTACCGTGTTGCACTTCCATCCGGCGCTGGCGCCCGTGAAAATCGGCGTGCTGCCTCTCTCCAAGAAGTTAAACGAGGGCGCGGAGAAGATTTTTGCACAGCTTTCCAAGAAGTACAACTGCGAGTTTGACGACCGCGGCAACATCGGCAAGAGATACCGCCGCCAGGATGAGATCGGCACACCGTTCTGCGTGACTTACGATTTTGATTCCGAGACGGACAACTGCGTGACCGTGCGTTTCCGCGATTCCATGGAGCAGGAACGTATCGCGATTGCGGAGCTGGACGCTTACTTTGCGGATAAATTTACATTTTAGTGAAACAGGAAGAAAGGACAGAGATAGACGATGAAACCATATGGTGTAAATGAGTTACGAAGGATGTTCCTCGACTTTTTCGAGAGCAAGGGGCATTTGAAGATGAAGAGTTTTTCGCTGGTGCCCCACAATGACAACAGTCTGCTTCTGATCAACTCCGGCATGGCGCCGCTGAAACCTTATTTCACGGGACAGGAGATCCCGCCGAGACGCCGGGTGACCACCTGCCAGAAGTGTATCCGTACCGGGGATCTGGAAAATGTGGGCAAGACGGCGAGACACGGCACCTTTTTTGAGATGCTGGGCAATTTCTCTTTCGGTGACTACTTTAAGCGTGAGGCGATCGCATGGAGCTGGGAGTTTCTGACCAGAGTGGTGGGGCTGCCTGCTGACAGACTGTATCCGTCCGTCTATGAAAATGATGATGAGGCATTCGATATCTGGAATCACGAAATAGGCATTGCCCCGGAGCGGATTTTCCGTTTTGGAAAGGAAGACAATTTCTGGGAGCACGGCTCCGGCCCCTGTGGCCCCTGCTCGGAGATTTACTACGACCGCGGTGAGAAGTACGGCTGCGGCAAACCCGGCTGTACGGTAGGGTGTGACTGCGACCGTTACATGGAAATCTGGAACAACGTGTTCACCCAGTTCGACAACGACGGCAAGGGCAACTACACGGAGCTTGAGCAGAAGAACATCGACACCGGCATGGGGCTTGAGAGACTTGCCTCCGTGGTGCAGGACGTGGATTCCATTTTCGACGTGGACACGGTGTTTGCGCTGCGCACAACGGTGTGCGAGATTGCGGGCGTGGAATATAAGAAGGACTACGAGACGGATGTATCCATCCGTATTATCACGGACCACATCCGTTCTGCGACCTTTATGATTTCGGACGGCATTATGCCTTCCAACGAGGGACGCGGTTATGTGCTGCGCCGGATCATCCGCCGCGCGGCGAGACAGGGCAGGAAACTCGGCATCAAGGATATGTTCCTTGCCGATCTGGCGGGAACCGTGATTGAAGGTTCCAAGGACGGCTATCCCGAGCTTGAGGAGAAGAAAGACTTTATCTTCAACGTGCTCAGGCAGGAGGAGAGCAAGTTCAACAAGACCATCGATCAGGGCTTGAGCATCCTGAATGAGATGACGGAGATCGTGGAGAAAGAGGGTGGAAAGGAGCTTTGCGGCGCGGACGCCTTTAAGCTCTATGATACGTTCGGATTCCCTCTCGATCTGACGAGGGAGATTCTGGAGGAGAAGGGCTTCACGGTGGACGAGGACGGCTTTGCGGCATGTATGCAGGAGCAGAAAGACAAGGCGCGTAAGGCACGTAAAGTGACGAATTACATGGGTGCGGATGTGACGGTGTATGAGTCCATCGATCCCGCCATCACCACGGAGTTTGTGGGTTATGACAATCTGACATATAATTCCAGAATCACGGCGCTCACCACTGAGACGGAACTGACGGATGAGCTTTCAGAAGACGAGGTCGGCACGGTGATCGTGGAGCAGACCCCTTTCTATGCCACCATGGGCGGTCAGGAGGGCGATATCGGTGTGATCGCCACAGGCGACGGGGAATTTCAGGTGGAGAACACCATCAAGCTGCTTGGCGGCAAGGTGGGACATGTGGGCAGGGTGACGAAGGGCAGTATTCAGGTGGGAGACACCGCCATTTTGACAGTGGATTCCACGAGAAGAGGGAATACCTGCAAGAACCACAGCGCCACCCATCTTCTGCAGAAAGCGCTGCGGGAAGTGCTGGGCAGCCATGTGGAGCAGGCAGGTTCCTATCAGGACGGAGAGAGAACCCGTTTTGACTTTTCCCACTCTGCGGCGATGACGGCGGAAGAACTGAAGAAGGTGGAACAGATCGTCAATGAAAAGATTGCGGAGAACCTCTCTGTGGAGACGAAGGAGATGACCATAGAGGAGGCGAAGCAGTCCGGCGCGATGGCTCTTTTCGGGGAAAAGTACGGGGAGACAGTGCGCGTCGTGCAGATGGGCGATTTCTCCAAGGAGCTGTGCGGCGGTACCCATGTGAAATCCACAGGGACGATCGGTTCCTTTAAGATTCTGTCCGAGTCCGGCGTGGCGGCAGGCGTGCGCCGTATCGAGGCGGTGACGGGCAGCAACGTGACGGCTTACTATCAGAAACTGGAAGCGGAGTTACATGCGGCGGCGAAGGCATTAAAGACCAGTCCGGCAAATCTGGTGGAGCGGTGCGAGCATCTGATGGCGGAGATGAAGGCGCTGCAGAGCGAGAACGAGTCCTTGAAGAGCAAGGCGGCAAAGGATGCGCTCGGCAACGTGATGGATCAGGTGCAGGAGGTGAACGGCGTACAGCTTCTTGCCTCCAAGGTGTCGGGCGTGGACATGAACGGACTGCGTGAACTGGGTGACCAGCTCAAGGAAAAACTGGGCGAGGGCGTGGTCGTGCTGGTTTCCGAGAAAGAGGGGAAAGTCAATCTGATCGCCATGGCGACCGACGGCGCGATTGCGGCGGGCGCACATGCGGGCAATCTGATTAAGGAAATCGCTGTTTATGTGGGCGGTGGCGGCGGCGGCCGTCCCAATATGGCGCAGGCGGGAGGAAAGAACCCCGCAGGCATGGGCAAGGCGATAGGTGCGTGCGCAAAGGCGCTGGAGGATCAGATCGCACAGCGGCAGGTATCGAAAAAAATCAGACCATAAAATAACGATAGCTATCAGACGGATATGACCGTAGGATAGCTATCGTTATTAAAAGGAATAAAAAGGAACATGCGTAGGTTTACGGATTGACAGAGGAAAGGTGAAAGAACATTCGGCATGACAAATGAAGACATTCTGGGTAAAAGAAAATGTTTTTTTCTCATCCTGACGGAAGTGTTGCTGTTAGTCGCAGCTGGTATGATTTATGGGAGGCGTGAGGCGGTAGAGTTAAGCTATGCGCAGGAGGAATTGATTGACGATTCCGGGGAGGCGGCATTTTATCTTGACCGTTCTTCGGATTGCCGCTTTGTGGGTTCTCCTAAATTAATGCTGCCGAAGGGAATGTATACGTTGACGGTACAGTATGAGAGTGCCGGGGAAGCAAAGCTCCGGGTCGTCTATCCGGGAAGCAGGTATCACAGTGAGATCAGCGGCGATATACCTCTTTCCGGCAGCGGTACGGTTTCCTGCGATTTCCGGGTGGCTTACGGGGACAGGACCCTGCAGGTGAGAGGTCTGTTTTCTGACGAGATGCAGGAGGGGGATTATCTCCTGCTTAGAAACATACATATCGCGTATGCCGACTGTGATGTGAGAAATTTTCTGTTTCGGTTCGCGGTTTTTTTGCTGGCTGCCGACGGAATCCTCTTCTATTTCCAAATGAGGAAACAGGGCAGGCGGATTTTACCGGCGGGAGCTGACGGAACGGTTTTCCGGGCGCTTGTTCTTCTGGTGGGGGTATGCAGTATTCCCCTTGCGGTGGACTATCTGTTTTTGAATTCCCACGATCTCTACTTTCATCTGATGCGCATTGAGGGAATTCGGGCAGGGCTGGAAAATGGCATGTTTCCTGTGCGGATCCAGCCGGGATGGCTTAACGGTCACGGATATGCCGCCTCCGTGTTTTATGGGGATTTCTTTTTGTATGTTCCGGCGCTGCTCCGGCATTTCGGCGTGTCCGTTCAGGCGGCGTATAAATGTTATGTGGTGATGATCCACATGCTTACGGTGGGGATTTCCTACTATTCTTTCAGCAGAATGAGCAGACCGAGAATCGGGTTGGTCTGTACCGTGCTGTATTCCTTGAATATATACCGTCTCACCTGTATCTACACGAGGGCGGCGGTGGGCGAGTATACGGCGATGACCTTTATGCCGCTTATCTTGTACGGTCTGTGGCTGCTTTACACAATGCCGGAGGACTCGAAACGGCACAGGGACAGCTGGATTCCCATTACGGCGGGATGTACGGGCATTTTTCTTTCCCACATGATTTCCACGGAAATTACGGCTTTTTTTGTCGTCTTATCCGCGCTGGTTTTGTGGAGACGGGTGATTCGGAAAAGAACCATGCTTGTCATTATGAAAGCGGTGTCAGCCACGGTGCTGCTGAACGTCTGGTTTCTTGCTCCCTTTCTGGATTATATGGTAAGTGGCACTTATGTTATCAATGATGCCGAGAAGTATGGCTCCTATCAGATCGAGCAGACAGGAGCTTTTGTGGCGCAGCTTTTTATGGGGAATTTTGAACCGTTCGGGCATTCTCTTTATGTGTCGGAGGGAACCGCGTCGGAGATGCCCCTGACAGTAGGAATTGCCTTGATGGCGGTTCCGGCAGTCTGGTTCCTTTCCAGAAAGGGCGGGGAGGAAAGGAAAAGGGAGGAGACGAGGACAGAGGTTCTGGCAGTATGTCTCTGCTTCGTCAGTCTCTGGATGGTTACCTGCCATTTTCCTTATACGTGGCTTGCGGAAAGGCTGTCAGTATTTCAGATGCCGATTGTCAGCATCCAGTATTTGTGGCGGTTTCTCACTGTAGCTGCAGTACTGCTCACATGGCTGCTCTGTCTGCTGTTGGGAGAGGACGGGCTATCTGTGGACAGAAGGAGACTGATTGCCGGAGTTCTGATGGGGCTGGCTTTCTTTCAGGGATTTGCTTACATGGGACAGTGTCTGCAGGACGCCCGGCCATACCGCGTATATCAGGCGGGGAATATGTCAACCATGAAAGCGCAGAGTGCCTCCTCCGAGGAGCAGGAGAGCGTCATGGGCGGGGAATATCTGCCGCTTAACAGGAACGAGCCCTTTTCCCTTTCGGATTATGTGGCATCCTATGTGGAAAAGCTTACTTATGATGAAGCGGCTCTTACTGTGGAGGGATGGACCCGCGAAGGCGGTGCAGTCACGGTTGATCTTGAGAACAGGGGGGACAGCGCGCAGCAGTTGGAAGTTCCGCTCCTGTGCTACAAAGGTTATCATGCGGTGACAGACAAGGGGGAGCCTGTGCAGATCACGCCCGGAACCTCGTATCGGATTTCGCTCTCCGTGCAGCCCGGGTTTGCCGGCAGTATCCGTGTGGAGTTTGAGGAACCCTGGTACTGGAGAGGAGCGGAACTGGTATCGGCGGCTGCACTGCTTGGCATTCTTCTGTACAAAGCGGGCATTCCGGGGTGCAAACGCAGAAAATAGAATAAATTTACAATTTTCGGTTGACGCATAACTAAAATGTGATATAATTTGTATTGTGTGAGAACACGTAAAATAACCCAATCAGTCGAAACACTCTGGGACTGAAGGGAGGTCAGGTGCGGGAATGTCAAACGTAATCGTAAAAGAAAACGAGACTTTGGACAGTGCGCTTCGTCGCTTTAAGAGAAGCTGCGCGAAGGCTGGTATCCAGCAGGAAATCCGTAAGCGCGAGCATTACGAGAAGCCCAGCGTAAGACGTAAGAAAAAGTCCGAAGCGGCAAGAAAACGCAAATATAACTAAACTGTGAAACAGATCTGGAAATATTCCGGGTCTGTTTTTACGTGAGGTGTCAGTACAGACCGACGCCGCGTCCCAGCATAAAGATCTTTCTGATCTTTTCCAGCGCTTCCACGTAGTAGAAGGTGAAATTATAATCATAGGGTACGAGGAACATAAAGATACATTTACAGATGGTCAGGAACGCCCAGACGGATAAGACGCAGCTGAATTTTTTCGCTGTTTTTGCGGCGAGATTCTGGTAATAGAGCCCTGTCACAAGAAAGCACAGCAGACAGAGGATCCAGTATACGTCCATATGGTAGCGTTCCAGTACGGTAGGCGCCCAGAGGACGTCGGTAAAGGCGATCAGCAGAGGAATCAGGAACAGGGACATGATGCAGTACCGCAGACGGTTTTCCCGGATCTCCCCGCGGACGCCCTCCGAGGCAATTCCGAAAAGCGGGAGAACCAGAATGGGAAAATTGAGCAGGGTACCGTCAAAAGTGACAAAGGGAAACTGGTCGGACATGGGGGTGTAGCCCACAAAAAATTTGCATATACTGTCAAAGGTTTTCAGCGGCTGAAACCGGGAAAAGAAACTGCCGTAATGGCTCTGGTCCGCGATGGTGAGCTGGTAAGCCTGTCCAAATTCAAACGGATTGTCAAAGCGGGCATAGTTATACAGCATGAGAAGAGCGCCCACCACGAGATAAGGGGAGGCGGCGAGGACGAGCTGTTTTCCCAGCCGGAACGTAAGCGTTCTGCCCTTTAAAAAGACCGCGAGAAGCGGCAGGACGAACAGGTTTGCCAAAGCGATGGGCGGCCGGCAGCCGAAGGCGAGGGCGCCGGTCAGACTGCCCCAAAAGGCATAGCGGATACTTGTACTTTCCTTTTCGCATACGAATACGGCGCGGATGAAAAAGAAGAAGCTCCATATCTCCAGACAGATGGCAGCGGAGATGGCGGTACAGTACAGTGCCGGGGCGGAGACGGCATACCAGACGCTTATAAAGGAGAAAGCGGCTGATAGCGAAAGATACAGACCGAGGGAGAGCCTTTTGAAAAAAGCCCTGCCAAGCATATAGAACAGGGAAAAAACGCCGCATATGAACAAGGCGACGAAAATCTGTGTCGCATGGTAGGTTGTCAGGCTCGTGCCCGTAATGAGCCGGTAGGGCAGAAACAGAAGAAAAACGGGAACTACGCCGAAATACATATAATAACGTCCGTTATAAAAGGCGTGATCCCAGTGAAAAGATACGTCGGCAGCTTCCCTTGCATCAGGGTCGTAAGGGTTATCCAGAGCTAGAAGTTCTGGGTCAATATCATCGTAATCAATATAGAGATGTCCCTCCATAAAGGATTCTGCCAGAAGTTCATACTGATTCATATAATCCGGTTTTTCTCCATTGTAGGACGGGGAAAGACCCATGGGAAGAACACACAGGAGAATAGTCATAGCTAATACGGCAGCGGACAGGTATTCGGTTTTTCTTCTGTTCTTTATTTCAAAGGAAACCGTGTGCAGGGGAGATCCCGGTCTTAAGCAGAGGAGAACTGCAAAAAAAACGCCCCATAGAAAAATGCCCGCCAATAAAGTCTTACTCATTTTGTCTTTACATCCTTTCGTCTGACTGGTTGTTGTGAATAGTATAGCACAAGAGCCGGAAACCGTTTCTTAAAATTCTATGATATCTGTCGGCATATCCGTTGTCCCACTCCAATATGTATAGTACAGAAGGAATGGTAGGGGTGATTTAGTTTGCAGGGAAGAAGAAAGCGGATGATCGTATGGCTTTTGATGGGAATACTTGTAACGCGGACCGTATTTTTGGATATGACCATATTGGTCAACGCCGCGCCGGAGGTGAATACGCCGTCCTATATCGTGATGGAGGCATCCACGGGGCAGGTGATCTGTGAGCAGGATGCGGATACCAGACGAAGCCCGGCGAGCATTACCAAGATTATGACGCTGCTCATTATCTTTGAACATCTAAAGAGCGGAAGGATCCATCTGGAGGATCAGGTGACCACAAGCGCCTACGCGAAGTCCATGGGAGGATCGCAGGTGTTTCTGGAAGAGGGGGAGACGCAGACGCTTAAGACCATGATCAAGTGCATCGCGGTGGCGAGCGGCAATGACGCCAGTGTGGCGGTGGCGGAGTACATAGCGGGGAGCGAGGGAGAGTTTGTCAAACTGATGAATGAGAAGGCGGAGAGTCTGGGGATGCAGAACACCCATTTTGAGGACTGCTGCGGTCTGACGGATTCCGACGACCATTACTCCTCGGCGAAGGACGTGGCGATCATGTCACGGGAGCTGATCACGAAATACCCGGAAGTCTTTGACTATACGACGATCTGGATGGAGGACATCGAGCACAAGACGGCGCAGGGAACGAGCACGTTTACGCTCTCCAGCACCAACAAGCTGTTGAAGCAGTACGAGTGGACCACGGGCTTAAAGACAGGTTCCACCTCCAAGGCGCTTTACTGTCTGTCCGCCACGGCGAACAAGGACGGCATGGAACTGATCGCCGTTGTGATGGCGGCGCCGGATCCCAAGACAAGGTTTCAGGACGCCATGTCGCTCCTTAGCTACGGCTACAGCGTGAGCCAGATGTACACGGACGAGAACAAAGATCCCCTGCCGGCGCAGAGGGTGGAGGGCGGCATCGAGGATATGGTGAATCTGGTCTATGAGGGTCCCTACTCCTATCTGGACACGGCGGGCAACAATCTGAATGACATTGAGAAGGAGATCAGCCTGCCGGGCACGGTGACCGCACCCATAGCGGAGGGGGACGCCATCGGCGAGGCGGTTTATAAGCTGAACGGAACCCGGATCGGCAGCGTGTCCATTCTGGCGGCGAAGAACGTGGAGAAAGCGCAGTACAAGGATTACTATAAGAAGGTGTGGGGTCTGTACCTGATGAGACGCTAACAGAACAAAAGTTCGCAGATTGCGGTGAAACAGGGGGTATGGTACACTGTATGGGTGGCTGTTTCCAGCCACCCATGTTTATGCGCGGGCGGGGAGGAATATGGCGGAGGGTATTTTGGCAGCGGTGATCGCGGTTGTCTGCATATGTCTGGCTGTGGCGGTATGGGACAGCAACCGGTTTGTGACGATTACCCATGAGATAAAATCGGATAAAATTACGAAGCCGTGCAGGCTTGTGCTTCTTGCGGACTTACATAATAAGTCCTTCGGAAAGGGAAACAAAAGGCTGCTTGCCGCGATTGACGCGGCTTCGCCGGACGGGGTTCTGGTGGCGGGGGACATGCTGACAGCCATAAGGGGCGCGGACTACAGTCATGCGCTTTCGCTGATGGAAAAGCTGTCTGCCGGATACCGGATCCATTACGGTATGGGAAACCACGAGTACCGTCTGGGACGATATCCAGACGACTATCCGGGGATGTACGAAGGATATATGTCCGGACTGAGACAGGCGGGTATTGAGCCGTTACTCAATGAGACGGTTTATCTGCCGGAGTGCAATATCGCCATCTGCGGTGCGCAGATCGACAGGGCGTATTTCAGGCACTTCAGGCGCAAACCCATGGAGGCGTCTTATCTGCCGGGGCTTCTGGGAACGCCGGATGGGGAAAAGTTCCAGCTGCTGATTGCCCACAATCCGGTGTATTTTGATGCCTATGCCCGATGGGGGGCGGATCTGGTGGTCTCCGGGCATGTGCACGGGGGCATTGTGAGACTGCCGGTTCTGGGCGGTGTCCTGTCACCGGCAATGACGCTGTTTCCCAAGTATGACGGCGGTGTCTTTACGGAGAATAACAGTACCATGATTCTGAGCAGGGGTTTGAGCAGCCATACGCCCCCGGTCAGGATTTTCAATCCGGGAGAACTGATCGTGATTGATCTTTTGCCAGGTAAGTGATTTTGGATTGTGAGAGAGGACAGGCAATGGCTATTCCTGTGAAACTGGAGGTGTTTGAGGGTCCGCTGGACCTGCTTCTGCACCTGATTGACAAAAACAAAGTAGATATTTATGATATTCCCATTGTGGAAATTACCGAGCAGTATCTGGACTATATCAAGCAGATGGAGACGGAGGATATGAACGTCATGAGCGAGTTTCTCGTCATGGCGGCTACGCTGATCGACATCAAGTGCCGGATGCTTCTGCCGAAGGAAGTGAACGAGGAGGGGGAGGAGGAAGATCCCCGGGCGGAACTGGTGGAGAAGCTGCTGGCATACAAGATGTGCAAGTATATGTCCTACGAGCTGCGGGACCGCATGGTGGACGCGGAGAGAAACCTTTACAAAAAACCGACCCTGCCGGCGGAGGTGGCGCAGTACCGCCAGCCGGTGGATTATGAGGAACTGATCGGGGATATGACGCTCAATAAACTGCATGAAATTTTCAAGCAGATAATGAAGCGGCAGGAGGACAAGATTGACCCGGTCAGAAGCACCTTCGGGAAGATCGAGAAGGACGAGATCGATCTGGACAGGAAAACCGCCTACGTGGAGGCGTATGTGCGCAGCCACAAGACCTTCAGTTTTCGGAAACTGCTGGAGAAACAGTCCGGCAAGATGGAGATTATCGTGACTTTTCTGGTGATTCTGGAGATGATTAAGACAGGGCGGATCGGCATTGAGCAGGAAGATACCTTCTCGGATATTATTATCACGGCGCGGGAAGATGCGGGCAGCGAACCGCTGCAGCTCACAAGCGTCAGCTGAGGATACACGGTTATAGTAAGAGGGAACAGGTATGGAAAAGATGAAGGCAAAGGCAGTTCTGGAGGCGATTTTATTCACCATGGGCGATTCGGTGGAGATAGACAGACTGGCGGCAGTAATAGAAGAGGATAAGGATACCACGGCCCGGCTTCTCGAGGAGATGGCGGCGGATTACCAGAAGGAGGACCGAGGGATCGGTCTTACCACGCTGGACAATGCGGTGCAGATGTGCACCAAGAGCGAACTGTATGAGTATCTGATCAAAATAGCGAAAACACCGAAAAAGTTCGTACTCACGGACACGCTTTTGGAAACACTCTCCATCATTGCCTACAAGCAGCCTATCACCAGACTGGAGATCGAGAGAGTGAGAGGGGTGAGCTGTGACCATGCGGTGAACCGTCTGCTGGAATTTGATCTGATTGCGGAGGTGGGCAGGCTGGACGCGCCCGGGCGCCCGCTTCTGTTCGGTACGACGGAGCAGTTTCTCCGGAGTTTCGGGGTGAAATCCATCGAGGATCTGCCGGAGCTTTCCGCGGTGCAGATCGAGGAGTTTAAGCAGCAGGCGGAGTCCGAAGTGGAGATGCAGCTGGATATTTAGAAAAAAAGCTAAAGGAATTGGATCTATATGCCGATATATAGAATATAACTATACAATCACACATTTCCCTAAAATGAAATATTGTCTGAATCTGTATGGACCGATTTACGGATGACTGCAAGGATGCGGATTTCGTCGGGGGGGGGGTAGAATGCTCTCAGTACAGACTAATATGCTTGCGGCGAACGCAAGCCGGAACCTAGGCATGACCACGAAGGCGAATGCCAGGAGTGCGGAAAAATTATCTTCCGGTTACCGTATCAACAGGGCGGCTGATGATGCGGCAGGTCTTTCTATTTCCGAAAAAATGAGAAGACAGATGCGCGGTCTGACACAGGCTGCGGCAAATGCACAGGACGGCATCTCCATGGTACAGATCGGAGAGGGCGCCCTGAATGAGGTGCACGATATGCTGCACCGTGCCAACGAGCTGGCGATCAAAGCGGCGACAGGTACGCTGCAGGATGTGGACCGTGGGATGATCGACGCGGAGATACAGCAGCTCAAGTCGGAGATCGACAGGGTCGCGCGGAACACTACATTTAACGAGATTGAAATTTTCCCGGAGGAAGGCACATCGCCCCTTGAGTCGGGCTATGTGGAGATGAAGAATTACGATATTGTCTACGACCTGCGGGACGGTTCCATGGCGGTAAGCGAGGCGCAGGCGGGGCCGGGCGCTGCGGGAGCAGGGCGGGCGAGTTCCGCTGTGCAGGTCTCCAGCGGCAGCAAGCTTGCGGATATCATTGCCAATGAAATCGTGCCAAACGCGGTCAAGCAGATTCTGGACACGTTTGATCCGCTAAAGACTGCAGTGGGGAACGATACCATAAAAATGTCACTGGAGGTGGCGTACATAGACGGAAAGAACCAGACGCTGGCATACGCTTCTTTTCGTTACGGCAGCAGCGGCAAGCCGATTTCCATGGGAATACGCGTGGACTCCGCCGATTTTAAGGAGTCGGACGCAACCGGGACCGGCGAGCGGGTGGAAGTATTGAAATCCACGCTGGCACATGAGCTGATGCACTCGGTGATGCAGTATACATTGACCGACGGCATGAGCGGACGTAGAGGGGAAAAGTACCCCACATGGTTTGTGGAAGGTACGGCGCAGCTTGCGGGCGGTGGTTTTTCTACCGGGTGGAATGACACCCTTTCCTACTATGCGAACTATCTGACGGATGAAGATGACGCCAGCCATGACAAAGATTACGCGAACTATCTGAAAAAGTTCACCATGAGCGGCAGACCTTACGGACACGGTTATCTGGGCACGGCATATTTCGGCTATCTGGCAGGCGGCGGCAAGACCTCGGGCAAGAGTCTTGACGAGACCGTGACAGACGGCATGAATAAGATATTCACGGATCTGCTCGCCGGGCAGAAGCTGGACAGTGTCCTCAAGAGACATGCGGGTATCAACACAGCCGAAATGAACCAGTTGTTTAAAAACGGAGATGCCGGTCTGACGGAGTTTGTCAGAAGACTGTCCTATGAAGCGAAGGACGGCGCAGGCTCGTTTATTGCGGGTGGTCTTGACAAGGGCGGTTCCTCGCTTCTTGGCACAGGCTGGGATCCGAGCCAGCCCTTCCAGATCGATCCTTTCCAGATCAGGGTGGATTACAGCGGCGCGGCGGGTACATGGTTGCAGGTGGGCGCTGAGGCGGGCACCCACATAGATGTGAATCTGTATCAGATGAATGCCAAGTCACTGGGGCTGGAGGACACCAATGTCAGGACGACGGAGGACGCCGATCTGGCAATCGAGGGACTCAAGAAAGCGATCCAGTATGTCAGCAATGTGAGGAGCTATTACGGCGCGATCCAGAACCGACTGGAACATACCATCAGGAATCTGGATAATATCACGGAGAACACCACGGCGGCGGAGTCCCGGATCAGGGATACGGATATCGCGACGGAGATGGTAGGATACTCCAACAACCAGATTCTGATGCAGGCGGGCACATCCATGCTGACGCAGGCAAACCAGAGTTCGCAGATGATCTTGAGTCTGCTCGGATAAGTTCCGGCAAAGAGGAGTGGCAGAATGGGAGAAATCAGGAGTGTGCGTTGCAGCGCCTGCAAGGCGGAGTGGATGTGCAGGATGGGCAGCGGGTTTCTGCACGGGAAAAAGGAGAACATCGTCGCCGCCTTTCTGGAGCAGGAGAGAGCGGAAGTTGCCGCGTGGATAGAGAAGAGCGAAATTCCCGCATACGATTTTTCCTTCCGGCTTGCGGTATGTGCGCATTGTCACAGCGTGGTGAGCGTTCCCGTGCTCGGTATTATCGGGGAGGACGAGCCCTATGTGGGGCTGTGTTCCAAGTGCGGGAAAGAGACGCAGAATCTCTGCGGGGAAGAACAGAGCGTGGAGGAATGGAGCGAAAAGACGGCGTGCCCGGTCTGCAAAAGCAAGAAACTGGAGAGCAGGGAGATCGGTTACTGGGATTAGACGTGCCGGGGGACGGCGCGATACAAACCATGTCATAGGAAAGCATGTTACGCATATATATTAACGAACGGAAATTTCGGGACGTGGGTATGCGTATCATAAAGACTGTGACGAATAAAAGCAAAAAGCGGATATATTGCAGGGTTGCTGCCATAATAATGGTAGCTGCCTTGTTTTGTGTGCCGGGATATGCCAAGGCAGGGGATGACCTGCAGCTCTATGCACAGGCGGCTGTCCTCATGGACGCGGATTCGGGAAGGGTTCTCTACGGGAAAAACGCGCAGGAGAAGCTGCCGATGGCGAGCACCACGAAGATAATGACCTGCATTCTCGCGCTGGAGTACGGCAACCCGGATGAGATTGTGGAAGTTTCTTCTTACGCGGCAAGTATGCCAAAGGTAAAGCTGAATGTAAAGTCGGGGGAGAACTATTATCTGCGGGATCTTCTCTATTCCTTGATGTTGGAATCCCACAATGATTCCGCCGTGGTGATCGCGGAGGCGGTGGGCGGCAGCGTGGAGCAGTTTGCGGCGATGATGAACCAGAAGGCGCGGGATATCGGCTGTTTCGACAGCTACTTTATCACGCCGAACGGGCTGGACGCTAAGGTGAATGATACAGGGAAGGTACATTCCACCACGGCGGCGGATCTGGCGAAAATCATGGCTTACTGCGTTACGGATTCCCCACAGAAGGAGCGGTTTTTGGAAATTACAAGAACGCAGAGCTACGATTTCACGGATGTGGACGGCACGAGAAATTTTCACTGTAACAACCATAACGCTTTTCTGGGAATGATGCAGGAGGCGCTTTCGGGGAAGACGGGATTTACGAACAATGCGGGTTACTGTTATGTGGGAGCGGTGGAGAGCGAGGGGCGCGTCTTTACGGTGGCGCTGTTAGCATGTGGCTGGCCCAATAACAGGAGTTATAAATGGAGTGACATGAAGAAACTGGCGGCTTACGGGATGGAACGGTACCAGTACCAGGATATCTATGAGGAACAGAAGTTTCCCGACATTCCTGTCAGAAATGGGATAGCGGGAAAAGACGGGACGCCTTATGAGGAGGCGGAGGTTTCCGTTACCCTGCAGGCGGGGGAGAAGAGTCTGCCCTATCTTTTGAGCGGGGACGACCGTGTGGAGGTGAAGCGCAGGGTGGAGCCTGTGCTTGACGCGCCAGTTGCCGCGGGGGAACAGGTCGGTTCGGTATCCTACTATCTGAACGGGGAACTGATTAAAAGCTATGTCGTATGTGCGGACGATGCGATAGAAAAACGCAGCTTTTCATGGATTTTTAAGTACATACTAAAACTTGCATTTTTTTTATAATTTCTGCTAGTCGTGAATTGGATTCTGTGATATACTACAATCGTGTGCTATGTCATATAGTGGCAAAGTTTTAGTATTTATAATTATGATAAATGGAGGGCTGAAAAATGAGTACTACTTCTCAAGCGAGTCAAAGAATCAATGCTTTACTCGATGAAAACAGTTTCGTTGAGATCGGCGGTCTCGTGACAGCGAGAGCCACGGATTTCAATCTGAAACAGACTGAGACTCCGTCTGACGGTGTCGTGACCGGCTATGGTGTGATCGACGGCAATCTCGTGTATGTCTACAGTCAGGACGCTTCCGTGTTAAACGGTTCCGTTGGCGAGATGCACGCGAAAAAGATCGTGAACATTTATGAGCTGGCTATGAAGATGGGCGCGCCTGTGATCGGGCTGATCGATTCCGCGGGACTGCGTCTGCAGGAGGCGACCGACGCGCTGAACGGCTTTGGTGAGATCTACAGAAGTCAGGCGCTTGCGTCCGGCGTGATTCCGCAGATCACGGCTGTGTTTGGAAGCTGCGGCGGTGGACTGGCACTGATCCCGGCGATGACCGACTTCGCGTTTATGGAAGAGAAGAACGCGAAACTGTTTGTCAATTCCCCGAATGCACTTTCTGGAAATGAGATTTCCCGCTGCGACACTTCCGCCGCTGCGTTCCAGAGCGAGGAGACAGGCCTTGTGGATATGGTGGCAGACGAGGCGACGATCCTCGGTCAGATCAGACAGCTTGTTTCCATCCTGCCCGCAAACAATTCCGACCTTGCGTGGACGGACTGCACGGACGAGCTGAACCGCGCCTGCGCGCAGATTGCAAACTGCGTGGGCGATACGGCGATCGCGCTGTCCCAGATTGCGGACGACGGTCTCTTTGTAGAGGTGAAACAGGATTACGCGAAGGATATGGTGGCAGGTTTTATCCGCTTAAACGGCGCTACCGTCGGCGCGGTGGCAAACCGTACCGAGGTCTGCGACGAGAACGGCGAGGTAGTCGAGAAGTTTGACGCGGCGATCTCCCCGAAGGGCGCGGAGAAGGCGGCGGAGTTCGTGAACTTCTGTGACGCTTTCGATCTTCCGGTACTGACCCTTACCAATGTGACGGGATTTGCGGCGACCACCTGCTCCGAGAAGCGGATGGCGAAAGCGGCAGGCAGGCTTACATATGCCTTTGCCAACGCTACCGTTCCCAAGGTAAATGTGATTATCGGCAAGGCATACGGAAGCGCGTATGTGGCTATGAATTCCAAGGCGGTCGGCGCAGACATTACGATTGCGTGGCCGGATGCACAGATCGGCATGATGGATGCGAAGCTGGCGGCGAAGATTATCTGTGACGGACAGGGCGCGGACGCGATTGAGGCTTGCGCGAAAGAGTATGAGGCTCTGCAGAATAATGTGACCAGTGCGGCAAAGAGAGGCTATGTGGATCAGATCGTGGAGCCGGCAGACACCAGAAAATATGTGATCGGCGCATTCGAGATGCTCTCCTCCAAGGCAGAGGGGCGTCCCGAGAAAAAGCATGGCACCGTATAAGGAGGCATTATGAAAAAACTATTGGTAATATTAGGGATGATTACCTGTATGGCTTGTCTTGCGGCATGTGGTGAGGAGGAAGCGCAGAGCGGTCCCATCAGTCAAGAGCAGGCGGTACAGATCGGTACGACCATCGTTGATCAGATGAACACGATTGTGAGTCAGGGCGCGATTGAACAGTATGTGGATCAGCCCGCGCTTTACAACGGTTTTCTCGGATGGGAGAGCGCGCTTTCAGATATCGGCACTTACGAGGGTGTGAGCGGCGGTTCCGTATCTTTCGCGGAAGATGAGGTTATTATCAAGGTGAATGTGCTTGGTTCCTCACACGCAGCGGATGTGGAGATCATTCTTGACAGTGCGCTGGCAACCTACATCGGAATCACCACCAACGTGCATTATTCCACGGGAGAGATCATGGCGAAGGCGGGCATGAATACCTTGATCGGTATGGGAACCGTGTTTGTGGTTCTGATCTTGATCAGCCTGATCATATCCTGCTTTACGTTTATCTCTAAATTTGAGAAGCGGCAGAAGAAGCAGGAAGCGCCGGCACCTGCGGCGGCAGCCCCTGTGGTGGAGCAGATTGCGGCAAAAGAAGAACTTTCCGACGATACAGAGCTTGTGGCGGTTATCGCTGCGGCTATCGCAGCCTATGAAGGCGCTGCGTCCACGGATGGTTTCGTGGTGAGATCCATCAGAAAATCTAATAAGAGCAAATGGCAGAATGCCTAAGAGTATAGGAGGATATCAAGATGAAGAATTATACAATTACCGTAAATGGCAGCGTATATGATGTAGTGGTGGAAGAGGGAGCGACAAGCGGCGCACCCGCAGCGGCGGCTCCGGCAGCGCCCAGAGCGGTTCCCAAGGCAGCTCCGGCTCCGGCAGCAGCACCCGCAGCAGGCGGCGCGGCAGGCAGCATTAAGATCGAGGCTGGCGCGGCAGGCAAAGTGTTCAAGATTGAAGCAAACGTAGGGCAGGCGGTAAAGAAAGGTGACGCTGTCGTGATCGTTGAGGCAATGAAGATGGAGATTCCTGTAGTTGCGCCCGAGGACGGCACTGTAGCAAGCATTAATGTAGCAGTAGGCGATGCGGTAGAGGCAGGCGCGCTCCTTGCAACATTGAACTAATTCTCAGCGCTTGTCCGTGCGGACATGCCGTTGAAACTAAAACTACAGGAGGTTAAAAACAATGTATATAGTTGATACGCTTAACAATCTGATACATCAGACCGCGTTCTTCAATCTGGAACCCGGCAACTATGCGATGATTGTGGTAGCTCTGGTATTCTTACTTCTGGCTATCAAGTTTGGTTTTGAACCGCTCCTGCTCGTGCCGATCGCTTTTGGTATGCTGCTCGTGAATATCTACCCGGATATCATGGCGCCTTACGGTGACGGCGGCGCAGGCGGTGGTCTGCTTTACTATTTCTACAAGCTGGATGAGTGGGCAATCCTGCCGTCCCTGATCTTTATGGGCGTCGGCGCCATGACGGACTTTGGTCCCCTCATTGCCAACCCGAAGAGCTTTCTTCTGGGTGCGGCGGCACAGTTTGGTATTTTCGCCGCGTACTTCGGCGCAATCTTCTTAGGATTTAACGATAAGGCAGCGGCGGCAATCTCCATCATCGGTGGTGCGGACGGCCCGACATCCATCTTCCTTGCAGGTAAGCTGGGGCAGACGACGCTGATGGGACCTATCGCTGTGGCAGCATATTCCTACATGGCGCTGGTGCCGATTATCCAGCCGCCTATTATGAAGCTTTTCACCACGGAGAAGGAGAGAAAGATTAAGATGGGACAGCTTCGTCCTGTCAGCAAACTGGAGAAGATCCTGTTCCCCATCGTGGTTACCATTGTGGTATCTTTGATTCTGCCTACGACGGCTCCCCTTGTCGGTATGCTGATGTTAGGTAATCTGTTCAGAGAGAGCGGCGTGGTGAGACAGTTGACGGATACGGCTTCCAACGCCCTCATGTACATCGTGGTTATCATCCTTGGTACTTCCGTGGGAGCGACTACCAGTGCGGAAGCGTTCCTTAACATGGCTACGATCAAGATCGTTATTCTCGGTCTGGCGGCGTTTATTTTCGGTACGGCGGCAGGCGTGCTCTTCGGCAAGCTGATGTGTGCTGTCACCAAGGGCAAGGTGAATCCGCTGATCGGTTCCGCGGGCGTTTCCGCAGTGCCCATGGCGGCGAGAGTGTCACAGAAGGTTGGTGCGGAGGCTGATCCCACAAACTTCCTGCTGATGCACGCGATGGGACCCAACGTGGCTGGCGTTATCGGTACGGCTGTAGCGGCAGGTACCTTCATGGCAGTATTCGGCGTATTCTAAACACAAATCGAACTTTTTCCGGTTGCGGGGACCGCTTCGCGACCTCGGATTTGGGATGAAAATATAAACTGAGAAAGGAATGAAAAATAATGGCAGAACAGATTAAAAAGCCGGTTGGAATCATGGAAACCGTTCTTCGTGACGCACATCAGTCTCTGATTGCGACCAGAATGCCTACCGAGAAAATGCTTCCGATCGTAGATAAAATGGATAAAGTCGGCTACCATGCTGTGGAGTGCTGGGGCGGCGCGACCTTCGACGCATCCCTCCGTTTCCTGAAAGAGGATCCGTGGGAGAGACTGAGAAAGCTGAGAGACGGCTTTAAGAATACCAAGCTGCAGATGTTATTCCGCGGTCAGAATATTCTGGGTTACAGACCTTACGCGGATGATGTGGTTTACGCGTTTGTGGAGAAGTCCATTGCAAACGGTATCGACGTGATCAGAATTTTTGACTGTCTGAACGATATCCGCAATCTGCAGGCTGCGGTAGATGCAACCAACAAGATTAAGAAACAGGAGGGCAGAGGCCAGTCCCAGATCGCGCTTTCCTATACCCTTGGAGACGCCTATACATTAGAGTATTGGGCAGATATGGCGAAGAAGATTGAGGAGATGGGTGCGGATTCCATCTGTATCAAGGATATGGCGGGTCTGCTCGTTCCTTACCGCGCGGCAGAGCTTGTTAAGACTTTGAAGGAGAGCACAAAGCTGCCGATCCAGCTGCATACGCACTACACATCCGGCGTAGCTTCCATGACGTATCTGAAAGCAGTTGAGGCGGGCGTGGATGTCATTGACTGTGCCATTTCTCCTTTCGCTCTGGGTACTTCCCAGCCTGCGACAGAGGTTATGGTGGAGACCTTTAAGGGCACTGAGTACGATACAGGATATGATCAGGAAATTCTGGCACAGATCGCAGATTACTTCCGTCCTTATCGCGAGGAGTGTATCGAATCCGGCCTGATGAGCACCAAGGTGCTTGGTGTTAACATCAATACACTGCGTTATCAGGTTCCCGGCGGTATGCTGTCCAACATGGTAAGCCAGCTGAAAGAACAGAAGGCAGAAGATAAATATCAGGATGTGCTGGAGGAGATCCCCAGAGTTCGTAAAGACTGCGGTGAGCCGCCTCTGGTTACGCCTTCCTCCCAGATTGTCGGTACGCAGGCGGTGTTCAACGTGCTGATGGGCGAGAGATACAAGATGGCGACAGGAGAGTTCAAGGATCTGCTCCGCGGCAATTACGGACAGACGGTTAAGCCTATGAGTCAGGAAGTAATCGATAAGGTTATTCCCGGCGAGAAGCGCTCTACCGCCCGCTCCGCTGAGGCGACCGGTCACACAGAGCCGGAGCTTGCAGGTTTGGAAGCAGAAATGAAAGAGTGGAAACAGCAGGACGAGGATGTACTGTCCTATGCCCTGTTCCCGCAGGTGGCGATCGACTTCTTCAAGTACCGTCAGGCACAGCAGGAGAAGGTTGACATGACCCAGGCTGATACCAAGAACGGGGCATACCCTGTTTAAGCACAAAGCAGAGCAGACAATAAAAAAAGTGATCTCGGAAGTTTACTTACAAGGGATCACTTTTTTGTTGTCCAGTCGGCGGGAGACGAACAACGAGGATTTGCGGAGCAAATTCGAGTGGTGGCTCTGCGTTTTGAGGAAGTTTTGTGTATTTAGATGCTTAATTTAGCTAAAGAACCTGTTTTTTCTCGGTTTCTGCGGCTTGTTGTGACTGGTGGTGTGTATTATAATTGAGATATTGCTGTTTTGACACTATTTATCCGGCTTTGACAGAAAGGACTATATTTCATGTTTCATCGAATTTTGACGGTAACACTGGCGGCGATGCTTGCCTTTGAAAGTCCTGTGACGGCTTACGCTGCACAGACCAATCCCGACCCGGTGGTTGGGAGTGCTGACGGGGCAGGCTCCACGGCAAGGGAGTCTGAAAACAATGACGAAATTTCGGGGGGGGGGCTAGTCGGTTCTTTGATAGAGGAGGAGCCGGCAGGGCAGCCGGAGGAACCCGGACAGGAGCCGGAGAATCCCGACGCGGAAGAGGCGAATCCGGAAGAGACTGAGATTCCCGATCCGGGGGAGGAAAATCCCGAGAATCCCGACAAGGGGGAGGAGAGTCCCGAAGAGCCGGAGGATTCTGACAAGGGGGAGGAAACCCCGGGGATGGAGGAAGAAATCCCCGAAGAGCCTGTGGATAACCTGCCGGAAGAGGACACGCCCATTGTGGATGAAGAAGAGTCTGAGCAGCCGGAAGAGGGGGAGAATACCGTCTCGGAGAACAGTGTATCGGAAAATACGCTGTCAGCGGCGGCTTTTTCCATGCGTGCCACGGAAGCTGAAGTGACGGCGCTTTCCTTTGACGCGCTCTCCAAAGACGGCGTGAAGATTACGCTGCCTGCCAAAACCGGCAGCACGAACAACTGGGTGTGGTATTCCTTTACCGCGCCAGAGGACGGAAGATATGCCTTCTATACCATAGAAGCTTATGACGCTTCTTTCTATCTGTGTGCGGAGCCGGACGAAGGTACTAAGATACGAAATGGGACGCCCCAGATAGGGACATCTCTCTGCACCAGCACGAACTATATGAGGAAAGGGGAAACCCTGTATATCGGAGCTTATACGGTTGGAAAGGACGGGGACGACGTCTTTACCCTGCGTGCGGCTGCCCAGACGCCGTTTACGAAGAACAGCGACGGAACGTATACGGCTGCGCTGCCGGAGGGGGATTCCATCACCTTAAGGGCAAAAGCGGGAAAAAGCCGAATGAAATTTGAGGTGGTGAAAGCGGCCCAAAGACAGTATGACTGGAGACCTTATTACTGCCCGGCGGACCATTCGGAAGGCGATACGCATACCGGCAGTGACTATACTGCAGATACGGACAGTCAAGGCGCACAGGTTTGTACGAACGCGCTTCTCAGAGGAACCTATGATACGGCATTTATGGTCAAACGCAGCACATTAACGAATAAGTTTGTGGCGTTTCTTAGCGGCATGGAGCCGTTTGCCGTAGAGGGGGCGGACAGTCAGGACGCTGTGTATGTACATAATGCGGTATGCGAGGAAAACTCGATTACACTGGAGCTGGAATCTCTGCTGAGAGACAGTTATGCGCTTGCCTGCCGGTATCAGCCTGCGGACGGTTCCGAGGAGGCGAGAGAGGAAGCGCTGACCAGCGGCTGGTATGCCTATGTCTTTGACGGGCTGAAAGCGGGGACAGCATATCGGTTTGAAATACGTGACCGAGGAAACGATATGCTTTTAAAGACAATGACGTATACCACGAAAGCGTCGGATCATCGTATCGAGATCGCCAACGCGAATGTTTCCGCTGATTTTTCCAAGCTGACATTGAAGGTAAAGCCCGTGTACAGCGGAACGGCGGAGAGTGTGGATTTTTCTGTCAGCATGAAGGATTCCCTGCAGGTGGAGCACAGCCTTAAGACGACGGCTGCGCTTAACGGGAAGGACCCGCAGGGGTATCTTGCGGTGACCTTTGATCTGGCGGATGAGGGGGTATTCCTGAAGCCGGGAGCGGTCTGTCCGGTGCAGGTCAGTATGCTCCATACAAACGGCGTGGCGGCTGCGGCGCCTGTGACCGTAAAAGCGACTGTGCCGAAGAACGCCTATGTCAATGCGGCGGATGTGGATTTTCGTATCGCACAGAACAAAGACGAGAAGCGGCACGCAGACTTAACCGTGACGCTTAAGGGGACGAAGCAGCCGGAAAAAGTATGTGTTTTTTATCGTCCTGTGGAGGAGAACAGGGTTTCCTACGAACACGAAGCCTTTCGCTTAACGGATGGAAAAATAACAGATTATGTCACGATGCCGGAGGAAAGCCTTGGTTCCGTCTGTGAGTTTACGCTGTCCGTTGGCGGTGTGACGATAACAAAGGAACTGACCATAGAAAACGACCTCGGCGTACATCTGGAGCGGGTGAATGCGTCTACGGATCAAACGGGGGCGTTTCATTTCGTGCGCACGTATCGAATCGCCGGGAGCGGGAAAGAAAAACTGACAGGCAGCTGTAATCTGCAGCTGCAGGTGCTGCAGAAGTACCCGAACGGTAAATGGATTTACGGAAATGAAGGGAAGAAGGTGGAGCTGAACGAGGCAAACGGTTATCAGGCGACCGTTTCGACCACGGCGCTTGGCTGGACGCCGGAGCCGGACACGGACTACCGTCTGCGCTGGGTATTGAGCCCGCCGGATGATAAGCAGTTGAATCTGCTTTCTGTATCTTATGAGAGTGTCCACACCGGAAAGCCACATATCACGATTGAGCGGGCGGGGGGCTCCCACACGTCCCAGAGACACACGGTGACGCTTGGGGCGGAGGACGCAGCCGCTTTGAAGGAGAGTGGGACCACGGTTGCCCTTTGCCGTTATCTCCGGGAAAAGGGCGCGCAGACCTACACGAAGAGTAGTGCGGATTATTTGCTGAGCGCCGAAAATAATTACAGCGATACACGGTCCTTTGACGGGTTGAAGGCGGATACGGAGTATGAGTTTTCCCTGCGCGACAGGAGCGGGGAAAAGGTCTATGCGACGGATGTGTTTCGGACGGCGAAGGATGGCAGGGCGCTGGCAGTCACCAAGACGGTCATTCATGTGAATGACGTGAGGGTGTACTATGCCCTGACAGGATTTGACAAGTATTCACAGGATTATGTCATGTGTTATTACAGACGGGCAGGCGTTTCCGGGGCGTGGAAGAAGAGCAATGCCTATCAGGCAACGAAGGATGGCTATTTTACCATGTCGGGTCTGAAAGAAAACACGGCTTATGAGTATGTGATCGGCATTGGTAAGTATAATGAAGAAGTGACTTATCTCACGCATACGGTGAGGGATACCGTCACCACGAGAATCGACACGCGCCGCATCGAAGTCAGCGCAAAGACCCGTATGACATCTGCGAGGGTTACTTATCAGATGTTTAATATGGATGTGACCGGCAACAATATCGTGACGTTTTTCTGGCGCGAGAAGGGACAGGAGCAATGGAAGAAGGAGGCGGAGGAGCAGTATTTTACGAACGAGGAGCGGAAGACTCTTTCACTGAGCGGACTGAAAGAAAATACGGTCTATGAGTATCGGGTCGGAATCGCGAAAACGTGGTCTGTGCCGGCGGATGATTTGATACACATCGCGGAGGGAGAATTTCAGACGGCGGAGGATAAGCGGACGGTGGAAATCGTGTCGGAGCCGAGAGCTTTCTCTGCGAGAGTGCGCTATACCCTAAGCGGCATGGAGAACGCGGATGACGGTTATCTTCTGGGGTACTTTAAAAAGGCTTCCGATGCGGATGAGGCGTGGAAAAGGGAATACACGGCGGAGACCGGCGACGAGGCGGCGGAAGGCGAGTTTATGCTTTGCGAGCTGGATGAAGATACGGACTATAAGCTGATTATGGGCCTTGGCGTGGACGAAAATACGACGTGGGACAGCTTAAAACATGCGGAAACCGTTACCGTTAAGACCACGCCCGACGGCCGCAGTCTGTCGGAGGCGGAAGCGGAGGTCGATGAGGCGAATGTGACCCTGCGGGTGAAATTCTCCGGGAATGTGGAGAGACACGCCTCTTATCTGCGCTTTTTCTATCGTGTCAAAGGGGAGACCGCCTACAAAAAAGTTGGCCGCGTGGTGAATGTGTCCGGTGTGGAGGAGGAGAACGCCGCCGTGACGCTCAGTGTGCTGTCGCTGTCACTGTCAAAGGGCACGGCGTACGAGTTCGCGGCTGTTCTGACCAATGATGGCGTGTGTGATAAGCCGGAAGATGTGACGAGAGACGCCTACAAGACGTTCGGCAGCTTTACCACGGCGGAGGCGGTGAAACCGGCAAGTCTTGGCATGTCGAAAGAGCAGTTGTATTTAAACGCAAATGCGCTCTATAAAAACGAAAAAGGATTCGGTTATGAGAATCTGAAAGTACAGTGGGAGCCGCTTACAGCGGATGCCGCTCTGGTCTGGGAAAGCAGCGACAAGGCGGTAGCCACGGTGACGAAGGACGGAAAGGTATCCGCTGTGGCGGCGGGCAAAGCCACGATCAAAGCCACATCTGTTTACGCGCCGGAGGTTTCCGCCTCCTGTGAGGTGACTGTGGGAGATTATCAGATCGGCAAAAAGGGCGTGGACGGCAGCGTATCCCTTGTGGATGGCGCGAAGCTGAATGCAGCGAGAGGCGAATCCTGCGAGGGTTATGTGCTCTGTAAAGCGGCGGGCGGAAATCCCGTGGAGGTCTCTTCCGCAGAGGTGTATTCCTGCAACGAATCCATTGCACAGTGGACGGACGGCGTGATTGCGACAAAGCGCGCGGGCGAGACCAGAGTGGTATTTACATCGGAGGCGGATCAGGTGCAGGCATTTCTGACTGTTTCTGTGAAGCCGACGACAGGTAAGGGCTTTGCGATTACGGGGTTTGAGTCGAAGTCTTCGAGCTTTCCGGCGTTGAAGGAGGATGAGAAGGACGCTGAGGGGCGCGAGCAGTATACGATGGCTTATTCATCGAAAAATAGCATTATTTATACTGCGCTGGGAGAGATTATGCCTTCCCGCCCCGGTTTTGACAGCGGGGATTTCAATTGGAGCATTGATCATACGGAAGTGGCGACGGTGGACGAGAACGGGGTGGTGACGCCCCTTAAGGCGGGCGACGCGGTGCTTCGCGTCGAGCCTAAAAACGCAGACGATACCGCCCTTTATAAGATGCAGGTCTGCGAGATCGCGCTGCATATCAAGGATTTGCCGCCGCAGGGGAATAACAGTTTATTCTATGCGCTGGAAAATACCCATAAAAAGCTGGGAGATGTGAAATTCCCGGAAGACTGGGCAGGGTGGAAATGGCAGTCCCCCGACACGCCCCTTGTCATCAACGGGGAGAACAGACTGTCCTATTCGTTTCTGGCAGTTTATACGGGGGAACAGTATTACCCGTATGAGAGGCTTGTCAGTGTGCAGATCGGCAGGGTGACGGGAATCACAGCCTATGAGAAGGAGGACGGAAATCATAACAACGTGCTGGAGGTGGGAACTGCGGACAGCGAGGGAAATCCGACGGAAGGCTCCGACTCCCTGACACTGTGCGTGGATTCCCTCTTCAACGGAGACATCAATCGCAACGAAATCCTGCACTATACATGGAATGTGGAAGTGAAGCAGCCGACAGGGCTTGTCTTGAAAGAAGGGGGGTACAGACTGGCGGCTGATGGGCGGCTGCAGAAGACCTTTACCGTGACGGCGGTGAAGAAGGGAAGCTATACGCTGACACCTGTTATTAAAGTGACAGATCCCAAGACGAACCGGGAGAAGGTGCTGGCAAAGACCAGTTTTAAGATCAGCGCCGTGGCGGAGAAGCAGGCATTTATCACGCTTGCGCCGGAGGAGACCGCAGGTGTCCAGGTGGAAGCGGGCGGACGGATCACGGTGGATTACAGCGGCGATGTGAAGACTTTCCGTATGCAGGCGGCGTTTTGTGACAGAAAAGGCGAGGAGGACGCTGCTTTTGAGAAGGTGAAGCTTGCGTGGAGCAGCTCGGATAAAAAGGTGGCGACGGTGAAGGCGTCCAAGGATACCCATTCGGCGGAGGTCAAGATCGTGGGGGACGGGCACACGATCCTGACGGCGAAGGTGAAGGATAAGGCGGGGCATACCGCCACGGCACAGATCGAGATCAGGAACCGCGCGCCCAGAGTGGATGTCTCTAAGGTGACGGTGAATCCCGCCTATGATTTTGACAGTGAGGAGGGAAGGCGGCTTGCCCGTGAAAACGGCGGGGCGGTCGAGGTCGTTCCTGTTTACGGAGTAGAGAAACATAATACGGTCAGACTTTGGAAGAGCGATAAAAAGACGATGGAGACGGATCTGGAGCTGCTTGCCTATGAAAAAGGCGGGAAATACTGTTATCTGATCTGCCCGACAGAATCCGTGGAGGAAAAGACCTATGACTGTTATCTGGGCGTGGAGAGCCCGGGTCTGCTGGCGGAACCCTTTTTCCACCCGCTCAAAGTGACGGTGAAGGCAAAACTGCCGCAGGCGACGGTGAAGTCGGTGCGTCCGGCAAACCTGTTCTATCGCACCGAGCCTGCGTCCGTGGATATCAGCATAGCGCAGAAGGGCGCTGCCGTAGAGTCTGTCAGATGGATGGACAGCGCGGAGGAGAACGGGTTCGCTTCCGAGCCGTCGGCGTATCCGTTTGACACGACGAAGAAGGGTAAGAATGTGGAACGCCTGTATTTTGCACAGGAGGGTATTCGGCTGACGGACAAGAAAAAGCCCGCGGAGCCGGGAATCGTATCGGGTAAAATAAAAATCAGGTATGCGGGCTACAAAGATGCGGTTGAGAAGCCGGTTTCCCTCAAGTGGAATTACAAAAAGCCGACGATTGTAGTCAAAGAGAAACAGGCCACATTGATCCCGTCTCTGGAGGAGCATGCAAAGGGCAATTTTGATCTGTACAACAATACAGAAAAGAAAAAGCTTCTCTACAAAGGAAACGGATCGAACGGATCAGACGACCTGCGCATCTGTTATACGGGACTGACCTTCCACAATGCGGATGTGAAAAGAGGAAGCCTGAGAGAATATACCTATGTGGGCGGTAAGACGAAGGGCATCGAAAAGCTGCAGATGACCATTGATTCCGACTACTGGCGGGAGCCTTTGTCTGCCGTGCACACCATAAAGTTTGCCAATCCCACGCCTTATCTGACGAAGCCGAAGCTGGTTATCAACACAAGGTATGTGAGTACGGCGTACACGGATATCGAGCTGAAAAACGCCTACACGGCAGCGCTCTCCTGTGACGATATTGTGATCGAAGGGAAAAATGCGAAATCACAGGCGTTATTGGATGAAGATATTCTGGAGATGGAGCAGGAGGGCAAGGGCAGCAACCGCATTGTGGTGCGGGCAAACAGGGCGCAGACCATGAAAAAGGAGTTCAAAAACGGCGCTTACGACTTTAAGGTGACGCCCTGCTTTTGCGACGCTTCGGGAAACCGCATCGAGGGAAAGACGCTGACTTTGAAAATACAGGTGACCGACAAGGCGGTTACCGCAAAGGTGAAGTTGTCCGGGAGTCTGGATCTGTCCAAGAAACCGGATAAACCAGAGGGAACAGACACCGTCAAAAACTATGTGGAAGTCAAGACTACCCCGCAAAATATCGGAGAAGACTATACGTATGATAACAAGAAAGGGCTTTCTCTGGTGGGAGAATACAGCAATTATTTTCAAATATGGTATTATACAAATATACCGGGAAGGTACCAGATAAGAGTGAAAGAGGATAAGGAGAGCAAACTGAAGGCTGGACAGCGCTACCGGCTGGCGATCTGCTTTACGCTCAATCTGGAGAACGGTGACACTGTTAAAGTCCAGACACCGACCTTTACCATCCGCCCCAAACAGTCCGTGCCGAAGGTCATTGTGCACGGCAATGCGCAGACGCTGTATGCGGGGAATGACGCCTTGGTAAGAACCTGCGGTTTCGAGCTGCCGGAAGGGATGGGATACCGCGTTAAGTCTGTTTCAGGCGGCATAGACTGCAATAAGGACGGAAAGCAGGATATAGAGCTTTCATGGGTGAAAGCGGATACAAAGGACAACTACATCTCGGCGGAATTGAAGCTTACGGACAGGGACGGCGCGCTGACGGTGGGCGGCATGAAAGGAAAAACATACACAATCCCTGTTCTCATAACGCTGGAGGGCAGGGACGGCATCGCCAAGGATGTAAAGACGAGCATCAAGGTGACGGTACGGCGGTAGATGCCGTTTAGAAACAGCTTAGGAATAGCGGTAACAAAACCAATAGTTAGCAGAAGGACAGTCCCGCGGAATTTTTCCGGGGGCTGTTTTTCTGTTGTTCTGTCTGGCAGCGCGCCCCTGTGTGTTTACATAGAATAGGATCGGAATGGATATGTTTTGACATTTTCTGTAAAAAGGGGTTGACGCAGGTTACATAATATATTATAATAACATACGTTACCAAAAGAAGCTGTAAAAGAGCTGCAAAAGAGTAGGAGAGGTACATTTTTATGGCAAGAAAAGAGACGATCACAAAAAACGACATACTGAACGCGGCCTTTGAGATGGCGCGGACGGATGGCTTCACGCAGGTGAGCGCGCGAACGCTGGCGGCGAGGGCAGGGTGCTCCACACAGCCGATTTTCCGTGTTTACAAGAATATGGAGGAGCTGGGAGATGATCTCTTTGCCAGAGCGATGGAATTTTTCAGCGCATATTATGAGGAGTTTCCGAAGCTGAACAATACGCCCTTCGTCAATCTTGGACTTGCTTATATCCGCTTTTCTCAGGAGGAGCAGAATTTATTCCGTCTGTTATTTTTGTCGGAAAACCGTCATGGAAAGAGTCTCTATGATATGCTGAATGGTAAGAACGGAGCGGTGGTGCGGGAGATCAACAGTGCGAAAATATTTGGCTGCAAAGACCCCAGCGGTATGTTTATGAAGATGTGGATCTTTATTCACGGGGCAGCCTGCATGACTCTGACAGGAGATTATGATCTGCAGGAAGAGGATACCGTCAAACTTTTGGAGGAGTCCTACAACGCATTCCAGAATGTATGAGAATGAATCTGATCTTCTGGAAGAAGGGTTAGGCTATGGCGATAGAGAATCGGTATGACATCATAACGAGAATCAATGAATATTATGGCAGGATGAGCAAAGGACAGAAAGCGATCTCTGCTTTTATTTACGATCATTACGATCAGGCTGTGTTTATGACTGCGGCGAAGCTGGGAGATACGGTGGGGGTAAGTGAATCCACTGTGGTGCGCTATGCCATGTTTATCGGGTACAACGGGTATCCGGAGTTTCAGAGGGATCTGGAATACTGGGTGCAGAACAAAATCAATTCTGTGCAGAAAATCGGTGCGAAGTACGGCAAGAGCAGCCAGTCGGAGATTTTGAACTCTGTTTTACAGTCAGATATCGAGAAGATTCAGGACACCATCCACAATCTGGATCCCACGGCGTTTGAGACGGCAGTAGATATCATTCTCGCGGCAAAGACGGTCTATATTATGGGCGTCAGAAGCTGTGAACCGCTGGCAGACTTTCTGCAGTTTTATCTGAATATGATCCGGGGAAATGTGGTGCTTCTCAGGACAACAAGCGTTTCGGAAACCTTTGAACAGATGATCCGTATCGACGAGCAGGACGCTTTTGTGGGCATCAGTTTTCCGAGATACTCCATGAGGACCCTGAAGGCGATGGAGTTTGCAAACGACAGGAACGCCAAGGTGATCGCGGTGACGGATTCGGTGCATTCGCCGATGAATCTCTATTCATCCTGCAATCTGTTTGCCAGAAGCGATATGGTTTCCATCGTGGATTCTCTGGTGGCGCCCTTAAGCATGATAAACGCGCTGGTGGTGGCGATGTGCCTGAAGCAGCCTGAGGAAGTGAAGGAAAATCTGAAGAATCTGGAAGAGGCTTGGAACAATTATCAGGTTTATCTGAATGATGAAATTAACTTTATAGATGAGGAGCCGATGCTGAATTATCCGCTTCGGAAAAGGTCAGAGAGTGAAAAGAACTTCTAAAGCTCAGCAGCATAGGCTGCATCGCTAAGAAGTTCTATGTTTCACTCAAGAGAATGCCTGAAAAGCGGCATTCTCTGCACAGTGAAGGCACAGAGGGAAAGCATATGCGTATGGACGGGAATCAGGCGGTCGTGATCGGCGGCGGCGCTGCGGGAATGATGGCGGCGGCTGCGGCGACGGAGAACGGACGCCCTGTTGTTTTATTAGAGAAAAATGAAAAACTTGGCAAAAAGCTCTACATCACAGGAAAAGGGCGCTGTAATGTGACAAATGCCTGCGGGCGGGACAAGTTTTTTGAAAATATAGTGAGCAATCCGAAATTTCTATACAGCGCTTTCCATGCGTTTGATAACAAGCGGTTGGAAACATTTCTGGAAGATAACGGATGTCATTTAAAAGAGGAGCGGGGGGAGCGTGTGTTTCCTGTTTCGGATCACGCGTCGGATGTGACGGCGGCATTTGAGCGGCATCTGAAGAAAAAAGGGGTGCAGGTGCAGCTGCGCAGCGAAGTGCGTGCGATCGAGACGGACGGCGGAAAAATAACAGGTGTGCGGCTTGCGGACGGCAGCGTGATCCCCGCGGGGACGGTGATTGTGGCAACGGGCGGTCTGTCTTATCAGAGCACGGGTTCTACCGGGGACGGACACCGGATGGCGCGGGAGCTGGGGCATAAGGTGACAGACTGCACGCCAGCGCTGGTATCTCTGGAGACGGAAGAAGACTGGTGCAAAAAATTACAGGGGTTATCCCTCAAAAATGTGACCCTTACCATGGGCTGCGGAAAGAAAAAGCTGTATCAGGGATTCGGGGAGATGCTCTTTACCCATTATGGGGTGAGCGGACCGCTTGTTTTGTCCGCCAGCAGCTATTACGGGAAAAAGAAAGGGACGGAAGCGGTGGTCCTGACAATAGATCTGAAGCCCGCGCTCACGCAGGAACAGCTTGATAAAAGAATACTGAGGGACTTTGAGGAAAACAGGAACCGGCAGTTTAAAAATGCGCTGGGCGGGCTCTATCCGGCGAAGCTTGTTTCTGTTATGATAGAGAGGTCGGGCATAGATCCCGAGAAGAAGGTGCATGAGGTGACGAAACAGGAGAGAAGGCGTCTGGCAGCGCTGACAAAGGCGTTTACCTTGCAGGTGCGCGGGAAGCGGGGCTTTGAGGAGGCGGTGATCACGCAGGGCGGCGTGTCGGTGAAGGAGGTCAACCCTTCTACCATGGAGTCCAGACTGGTGCGCGGGCTTTATTTTGCGGGAGAGGTACTGGATCTGGACGGGCTGACAGGCGGTTTCAATCTGCAGATTGCATGGTCTACGGGATATCTTGCCGGGAAGTGCTGTGCGGAAGAGGAAGGAGAAAAATAACACATGGGATTTAATATTGCGATTGATGGACCCGCGGGAGCGGGAAAGAGTACCATAGCAAAGATGATAGCGGCAAAGAAAGGCTATATCTATGTGGACACGGGGGCTATGTACCGCGCCATGGCGCTGTATCTGCTGAGGGAGAATGCGTCCCTTGGGCAGATTGATGAGAAATGTCAGGGGGCTGATATCACCATAGGTTATGACAACGGTGAGCAGGTGGTGTACTTAAACGGTGAAAATGTAAACGCCTATATCCGCACGGAGGAGGTGGGCAGGATGGCTTCTGTCAGCAGCCCGAATCCTAATGTGCGGAAAAAGCTGACGCAGCTGCAGCAGAAGCTGGCGGCGGAAGCGGATGTGGTGATGGACGGGCGCGATATCGGCACCTGTGTGCTGCCGGACGCGCAGGTGAAGGTGTATCTGACGGCGGACAGCCATGAGCGGGCGATGCGCCGCTATAAGGAGCTTACGGCGAAGGGGGAAAACTGCGACCTGGAAACCATCGAGAGAGATATCATAGAGCGTGACAGGCAGGATATGACGAGGGAGATTTCCCCCCTGAAGCAGGCGGAGGACGCGGTGCTGATCGATTCCTCGCACATGACGGTGGAGGAAGTGGCGGATGCCATCATATCTCTGTGCACAACGTGAAAAGCTCACGTGGGAGAATGCCGGAGGAAGGCATTCTCCGTATATGGAGGATGTCTATGGAAGTGATTTTAGCTGAGCACGCGGGGTTCTGCTTCGGCGTACAGCGGGCCGTGGATACCGTCTATGAACAGATTGGGAAACGGGAAGAAGAGGGGCGCCCGATTTACACGTTCGGGCCGATTATACATAATGAGGAAGTCGTGGACGACCTACAAAAGAGCGGTGTGTGTGTGATAGAATCCCTTGCGGACGCGGGGCGGATCCCGGAGGGGGAGCGGGGCACGGTGATTATCCGTTCCCACGGGGTGGAAAAGAGCGTCTGCGAGAGTCTGAAGGAACTCGGATTCGATGTGGTGGACGCCACCTGTCCCTTTGTGAAACGGATCCACAATATTGTGGAGAAGGAGAGCGCGGCGGGCAAAAGCATCGTGATTGTCGGCAACGCGGGGCACCCGGAGGTGGAGGGTATCAAGGGCTGGTCAGCGTCCCCGACGTACATCGTAGGATCCGTGGAAGAGGCGGAAAATCTCGGGTACGGACCCGGAGAAGAGCTGTGTATTGTTTCGCAAACGACATTTAACTACAAGAAATTTCAAGATGTGGTTGAAATTTTCAAGGAAAGAGGTTACAATGGTAGTGTTGTGAATACTGTATGTAACGCTACGGAAGTGCGACAGGCCGAGGCCAGAGAACTTGCGGCACGGGTTGATGTTATGATAGTGATAGGTGGGACTCATAGTTCTAATACAAAGAAACTCTATGAGATTTGCAGGCAGGAGTGCGAAATGACCTACTATATACAGACGCTCGACGACTTGCATTTAAGGTTACCTGAATCTGTCCGACTGGTGGGTATTACAGCAGGGGCGTCCACCCCAAACAATATTATCGAGGAGGTTCAAAATTATGTCAGAATTAACTTTTGAACAAATGTTAGAGGATTCATTAAAAACAATACACACAGGAGAGGTTGTTGAAGGTACCGTTATCGATGTAAAGCCGGAAGAGATCATTCTCAACATCGGATATAAGTCAGATGGCGTTTTGACGAGAAATGAATATACAAACGAACCCAATGTAGATTTGACAACCATTGCGAAGCCCGGAGACACCATGGAAGTGAAGGTGCTGAAGGTGAACGACGGTGAGGGACAGGTTCTCCTTACCTACAAGCGTCTCGCTGCAGACAGAGGCAATAAGCGCATCGAGGAAGCTTACGAGAACAAAGAAGTGCTCACGGCAAAGGTGGCGCAGGTGCTGGACGGCGGCTTGAGCGTCGTTGTGGAAGAGGTAAGAATCTTTATTCCTGCAAGCCTTGTGTCCGACACGTATGAGAAAGATCTGAACAAGTACGCGGGTCAGGAGATCCAGTTCGTGATCAGTGAGTACAATCCTAAGAGAAGAAGGTATATCGGCGACAGAAAGCAGCTCATCCTTGCTGAGAAGGCAGAGATGCAGAAGAAACTCTTTGAGACGATCAAAATCGGTGACACCGTGGAAGGTACGGTTAAGAACGTGACAGATTTCGGCGCGTTTATTGATCTGGGCGGCTGCGACGGTCTGCTCCACATCTCTGAGATGTCCTGGGGCAGAGTGGAGAATCCGAAGAAGGTATTTAAGGTTGGCGACGTGGTGAAGGTGCTGATCAAAGATATCTCTGGCACGAAGATTGCATTGAGCCTTAAGTTTGAAGATAAGAATCCTTGGAGGGATGCGGCAAACAAGTATGCAGTAGGCACAGAGGTTACCGGCAGGGTGGCGCGCATGACGGATTTCGGTGCGTTCATTGAGCTGGAGCCGGGCATTGACGCATTGCTTCATGTGTCCCAGATCTCCAAAGAACATATTGATAAGCCCTCCGATGTACTGAAGAGCGGCGAGGAAGTGACGGCAAAGGTCGTTGACTTCAACGAGGCGGACAAGAAGATCAGCCTAAGCATCAAGGCGATGTTCGCTCCCGAACCGAAAGCTGAGAAAGCGGAAGATGAGGACGTTGTCTCTGTAGATATTGACGCGGTGATCGCGGAGGAGAGCGGGGACGCTGCAGAGTAAGACATAACAGGCATAAACAGTCAAATTTTTCATAATGAATAAAGGCGGTGGGAACCCATGGCATATGACTATGAATACTTTAAGAAAGCGGTTTATGACCTTACAAAGATTGATCTGAATGCTTACAAGGAAAAGCAGATGAAGCGTCGGATCGATACGCTGATTTCCAAAAATAAGGTTGTCGGTTATGACAACTATGTTTCGGTACTCAAGAACGATAAGGCGAGATTTGATGAGTTTGTCAACTACCTGACCATCAATGTGTCTGAGTTTTACAGAAATGTGGACCAGTGGCAGCTTCTGGACAAAGATATCTTTCCGGAGCTGATCCAGCGCTACGGTAAGAACTTAAAGATATGGAGCGCGGCATGTTCGACGGGCGACGAACCCTACTCTCTGGTGATGGCGCTGTCCAGACATGTGCCGGTCAATCAGATTAAGATTTACGCGACGGATCTGGATAAGCAGGTGATCGAGAAGGCGAAGATGGGTCTGTACGCGGAGAAGAGCGTTGCTGGTGTGCCGGCGGATCTGAAGAAGAAGTTCTTTACGAAGGTTGGTCCTTCCTATCAGATTTCAGATGAAGTGAAAAGCAGGGTGGAATTTAAGGAACACAATCTGCTGAAGGATACATATCCCACGGATTTCCATCTGATCGTGTGCCGTAATGTGCTGATCTACTTTACGGAGGAGGCGAAGGACGAGGTGTTCCGCAAGTTCCAGAAGAGCCTTAAGCCGGGCGGTTATCTGTTCATAGGCAGTACCGAGCAGATCATCAACCACAAAGAAGTGGGTTTTGAACGGAAAAATTCGTTCTTCTATCAGAGACCAATGTGAGTTTATAAATTGAAGTGGGCAGCGATTCGTCGCTGCCCTTCGCTATGTCTGAATATACATCTGGAAGTCCGGGATTTAGTATGTCTTTGCCATTTTTCCCAATAGATACTGCGCGTAGCGGGAGAAGAGTTCCCGGTCTGTTTTGCGCTCGTCGGTGAGTTCAAAGAAAAGTTCATGGCTCTTGTAGTCCCGTTTGAAGAAAGGCTCGATCAATATATCCCATTGAGGGAGAAAGTGACCGTACTTGCGTGTATAGCATGTGGCGGCTGTCGCCTGCGTGCGGTGCGAGGGATCCACAAAGGAGGATACCGACTTGTGGAGGGCGATGTCTTCCTCCGGCAGATAGTAGTAGTCTTTATAGCTGGCGTAGAAATATTTCATCTCTTCCTCATAGAGCGGCACTTTCAGAATGCCGTCATTTTTTTCCCCGCTGAAATAACAGCCGTTTGCCAGATTGGACAGGGAAAAGGGAAGAGGAGCAGGCAGCGCCAGTTTCATAAGCAGTTCCTGCTTTTCCTGACCATGGTAGTCAGTATAGCTGTTTGCCTGCACTTTCTTCGCGCGGATATTTCCGTTAAAAAGATCATAGAATGCCAGAAGGGGAAGGAGCTGCAGCATTCCCCGGATATCGTCGCGGTTGTGCAGAAGCAGAAAGCCGCGGGCGTCCTGAGACGGGTTTTCCACATAGTTTCTGTATACTTCGATCAGTTCGCCGCCGTGGAAACGGTCCTCCCTTTGAACGCCGAGCAGGGTCTCCAGCGTTTTCTGCTTGCAGTTTGGCACGTGCAGGAACGCCTTGTAGGGCGAAATGCGTTTATACAGATCAATTCCCTCGAAACTGTCAAAGGTATGCGGCAGCTTATGCTGTTCGCATTTCTGCAGAAGGTAGGGCAGGTCGAAATTGTTGCCGTTAAAGTGGATCAGATGGGTGAAGGAGCCGGCAAAGTCAAAGAAAGCTTCAAGCAATGCAGCTTCCTCTGTGGGACTATCGCAGAACCACTGTCTGATCTGCCAGTTTCCATCCGCGTAAAACGCTGTTCCGATGAGATAGAGCGAGGAGCTTTTTGCGGTAAATCCTGTGGTTTCAATATCTATAAACAGAAATTGATCCAGAGGAGCGATGCGCTCCATGGGATAGCCGATGGTAAAAGATTCCAAAGTATAATTTTCTATTTGCATGATTTCCTCCGCATAAAAGACTGACATATATCTGAGGATAGTTTAGCATATTTTTTGAAATAGCAGTAGTTTTTTTCGTCGAAAAATAGTATATTTATAATAGCGGTTCCATCAGAATCAAGGTGTGGACTGAATGCGAAAGGAGCAGGGTTACAGGTATGGCTAAATTAACATTTAACGGCGGCATACATCCCTACGACGGAAAGGATTTGTCGAAGGATAAGCCTATCAGGGCGGTGCTGCCCAAGGGAGATCTGGTGTACCCGTTGTCCCAGCATATCGGCGCGCCTGCGAAACCGGTCGTGGAGAAGGGCGACCATGTTTTGACAGGGCAGAAGATTGCGGAGGCAGGCGGCTTTGTTTCCGCGCCGATCTACGCGACGGTATCGGGCACGGTGAAGGCGATTGAGCCGAGGCGCGTGGTCACTGGCGACAGCGTGATGAGCATTATTATTGAAAACGACGGGCTTTACGAGGAAGTGGAGTACCCAGAGCGCAAACCTCTCGAGGAGATGACGCGGGAAGAGATTATCGAGTGTGTGAAGGAGGCGGGTATCGTCGGTATGGGCGGTGCGGGTTTCCCCACTTTTATCAAACTCTCGCCCAAGGAGCCGGAGAAGATTGATTACGTGATTGCGAACTGCGCAGAGTGCGAACCTTATCTGACGTCCGATTACCGCAGGATGTTAGAGGAGCCGGAGAAACTGGTGGGAGGTCTCAAGGTTTCCCTGAAGCTGTTTGAGAACGCCAGAGGGATTCTGGCGGTGGAAGATAACAAACCGGATTGTATCGAACTTTTAAAAAATCTGACGAAAGATGAGCCGCGTATCAGCGTGAAGGAGCTTAAGACCAAATATCCGCAGGGCGCAGAGCGGCAGATCATATACGCGACCACGGGACGTGCCATCAATTCTTCCATGCTTCCCGCAGATGCGGGCTGTGTGGTGAACAACGTGGATACGGTGGTGGCGATCTATCACGCGGTGGTGGAAGGGAAACCGTTGATGAACCGTATCGTTACGGTGACCGGCGATGCCATTGCGGACCCGTGTAACTTTATTGTGCGGATCGGCACGAATTACCATGAACTGGTGGAGGAGGCGGGCGGCTTTAAACAGGAGCCTGTCAAGGTTGTGTCCGGCGGACCGATGATGGGGTTTGCCCTCTTCGGGCTGGATGTGCCCACGACCAAGACGGCGTCTGCGCTTTTGTGTCTCACGGAGGATGAGGTGTCCCGCATGGAGCCGTCCGCCTGCATCAATTGCGGACGCTGCGTGGAAGTCTGTCCGGGGCGGGTGGTTCCAAGGCTTCTGGCTGATTATGCGGAGCACTATGACGAGGAAGCGTTTTTGTCCCACGACGGCATGGAATGCTGTGAGTGTGGCTGCTGCAGCTTTGTCTGTCCGGCGAAGAGACCGCTGACGCAGACCATCAAATCCATGCGCAAGATGCAGCTTGCCAAGAAGAAAAAATAGTAGAAATAAAAGGAGCATAGACTGAAGAGATGAGTGATTTAATGAAAGTGTCATCCAACCCTCATGTCAGATCGAAGTCCACCACAAGCAGTATTATGCTGACTGTGGTGATCGCCCTTCTTCCGGCGGCTGGATTTGGCATTTATAACTTCGGCCCGAAGGCTCTGCTGCTGATTCTGGTGACAGTGGCATCCACGGTGGCGACGGAGTTTGCGTTTGAGAAGATCTGTAAGAAAAAAATAACCATAGGAGACTATTCCGCGGTGGTGACGGGACTGCTTCTGGCTTTGAACCTGCCTGTGTCCGCACCATGGTGGATCGGCGTGGTAGGCGGCGTGTTCGCCATTCTGGTGGTGAAGATGCTGTTTGGCGGCATCGGACAGAACTTTATGAACCCGGCGCTGGGCGCGCGGTGTTTCCTGCTGATTTCCTTTACGTCCATTATGACGAATTTCGACTGTGACGCGTACACGGGGGCAACGCCTCTCGCCGCTTTGAAGAGCGGGGAGTCTGTCAACATTCTGGATATGGTGATCGGCCGCACGGCGGGAACCATTGGTGAGACATCCATGATTGCCATTGTGATTGGCGCCTGCATTTTGATTTTGTTCGGGATTATTGATCTGCGGATCCCGGGTACTTATATTGTGACGCTGGCAGTCTTTGTGACGCTGTTCGGCGGCAGGGGCTTTAACTGGCCCTACATATCCGCCCATCTTTCAGGCGGCGGTCTGATGCTCGGCGCGTTCTTTATGGCGACGGACTATGTGACGAGACCGATCACGAAAAAAGGACAGTATGTGTTCGGCTTTTTGCTGGGCGTCCTGACGGGGATTTTCCGTATCTTCGGTCCCTCCGCGGAGGGAGTGTCTTACGCGATCATCATCGGCAACCTCTTAGTGCCGCTGATTGAGAAGGTCACTCTTCCGAAAGCATTTGGTAAAGGAGGAGAGAAGGCATGAAAGAAATGATGAAAAATACGGGGATTCTGCTGGCGATCACGCTGATAGCAGGACTCCTTCTCGGTCTGGTTTATCAGGTGACGAAGAACCCCATTGCCGAACAGGAAGCGAAGGCGAAGGAGGCGGCGTGTCAGGAAGTATTTCAGGATGCACCATCATTTGCCATGATAGGCGTGGAAGCGCTGCCTGCAGGCTGGAACGAAGAAGGCTATGCGCAGGAGAGCGTCGATGAGGTGATGGAGGCGAAGGACGCATCCGGTGAACTGCTTGGCTATGTGATCACGGTGACGACGAAAGAAGGTTACGGCGGCGATATCAGATTTTCCATAGGCGTGCGTCTGGACGGGACAGTAAACGGCATATCGATCCTTTCCATTGCCGAGACGGCAGGTCTTGGTATGCAGGCGGAAGCGGTTCTGAAGCCGCAGTTTGCGGATAGGAATGTGGAAAAATTTGCCTATACCAAAAACGGCGCGTCGGCGGACAATGAGATCGACGCCATCTCCGGCGCGACCATCACGACGAATGCGGTGACCAATGGGGTCAACGCGGGATTATACTATTTCCAGACGGTGTTGGGAGGAGGTAGTGCAAATGAATAGTGCAAAGGAACGTCTCATAAACGGTATTGTAAAGGAGAACCCGACCTTTGTCCTGATGCTGGGCATGTGTCCCACGCTGGCGGTGACAACCTCGGCGATCAACGGGCTTGGTATGGGTCTGACCACGATGGTGGTGCTGGCACTGAGTAATGTGTTTATATCCCTGCTTCGGAATATCATCCCGGATAAGGTGAGAATCCCGGCTTTTATCGTGATTATCGCTTCGTTCGTGACGATGGTGGAGCTGCTTTTGCAGGGCTTTATCCCCTTCCTCTATGACGCGCTCGGCATTTACATTCCGCTGATCGTGGTAAACTGTATTATCCTCGGGCGCGCGGAGGCATACGCTTACAAAAATCCCGTGATTCCGTCACTGTTTGACGGCATCGGCATGGGACTCGGCTTTTCCGTGGCGCTGACCTGTATCGGTGCGGTGAGGGAGCTTCTGGGCGCGGGTGAGATCTTCGGCATTCATGTGATGCCGGAAAGCTTCGTGCCGGTGAGCATCTTTATCATGGCGCCGGGCGCGTTCTTCGTGCTGGCGCTTCTGACGGCGATCCAGAACAAGGTGAAGATTGCCGGGGAGCGGAAAGGAAAGGATATGTCAAAGATCCAGTCCGGCTGCGGAAACGACTGTCTGAACTGTGCGGACACGGGCTGTGCGAAACGTCTGATCGACGAGACGAAGGGAGAGGAGGAGAAGAAGAATGATTAAAGAATTGTTGGTGATTTTGATTGCGTCCTCCCTTGTCAATAATGTGGTGTTAAGCCAGTTTCTGGGGCTGTGCCCCTTCCTTGGCGTGTCCAAGAAGACGGAGACGGCGACGGGTATGGGCGTGGCGGTTATCTTTGTCATCACGCTCGCATCGGCGGTGGCGGGAGCGATCTACCAGTTCATCCTGCAGCCTTTTCATATCGAATATTTACAGACCATCGTGTTTATTCTGGTCATCGCGGCGCTTGTGCAGTTTGTGGAAATGTTCTTAAAGAAGTTTATTCCGGGGCTGTATCAGTCGCTGGGTGTGTACCTGCCCCTGATCACCACCAACTGCGCGGTGCTTGGTGTGGCGCTGACCAATGTGCAGAAGAATTACGGCATACTGACCGGGATAGTCAATGGCTTTGCGACGGCAGCCGGTTTCACCATTTCCATCATTATTCTGGCGGGAATCCGGGAGAAGCTTAAGTACAATGATATACCGGAATCCTTTCAGGGGATGCCGATTGTGCTGGTGACGGCAGGATTGATGGCGATTGCGTTCTGTGGATTTTCGGGACTGCTTTAGGGGGAGGTTAATATGGACATAGCGGGAATTTTGATGGCTACGGGGATTGTGGGAGCGGTCGGCTTATTCGTCGGTTTGTTCCTCGGCGTGGCTGGTATCAAGTTTAAAGTAGATGTGGATGAGAGGGAGGAAGCCATTCTGGGCGTCCTTCCGGGAAATAACTGCGGCGGCTGCGGCTACGCGGGATGTTCCGGGCTGGCGGCTGCGATTGTAAAGGGGGAGGCACCCACAAACGCCTGCCCCGTGGGCGGCGAGAAAGTGGGCGCGCAGGTGGCGCAGATCATGGGCGTGGAAGCCGGCGAGAGCGTGCGCATGGTTGCCTTTGTGAAATGCCGGGGTGACAAGGAGCGCACCCGTGTGGACTATGACTATACGGGCATTGAGGACTGTGCCATGGTTGCCTTTGTGCCGAACGGCGGACCGAAATCCTGCAACGACGGCTGTCTCGGCTTTGGAAGCTGTGTGAAGGCATGTCCTTTCGACGCGATCCATGTGGTAAACGGCGTTGCCGTGGTGGATAAGGAAGCGTGCAAGGCGTGCGGCAAGTGTGTGGCGGCGTGCCCGAAGCATCTGATCGAGCTGATTCCCTACGACGCGAAGCATGTGGTGGCGTGCAGCTCGAAGGAGAAAGGGCCTGTGACCATGAAGGCGTGCGATGTGGGCTGTATCGCCTGTCAGCTCTGCAAGAGGAACTGTCCGGCGGACGCGATTGTGATTGAGGATTTCCACGCGATTATCGATCAGGAGAAATGTACCGGATGCGGGACGTGTAAGGAGAAATGCCCGAAGAAGGTCATCGTATAGAAAACGGGGGAACGGTAAGATGGAAGGACAGTTGAAGGGCGGGACGGTTCTCACTTCCGAGAGCGGTAACAGATATACGGTGAAACAACTGCTCGGCGCCGGCGGGCAGGGGGAAGTGTATTCGGTGGAGTCCGAAAATAAGCTGTATGCCTTGAAATGGTATTATAAGAATACCGCCACCAGAAACCAGAAAGAAATTCTGGACAATCTGATTCAGAGCGGTGCGCCGGACGACTCTTTCCTGTGGCCGCAGGATATGATTTTCCGTGCGTTCGGGGAATCTTTCGGCTACATTATGCCGCTTCGCCCGAAGAGTTACCGAAGCATTGTGGATATGATGAAGAGAAAGGCGGAGCCTTCCTTTTACTGCCTGTGCAGAGCGGCTTATCATCTGACGAGGGGATATAACGCGCTGCACGGGAAGGGTTACAGCTACCGGGATATCTCTTTTGGCAATGTCTTTTTTGATCCCGACACGGGGGATGTCTTGATCTGCGATAACGATAATGTTTCCTATAACGGGGCGAAAACCGGGGTGTACGGCACGCCCCGCTTTATGGCGCCCGAGATTGTGACGGGTAAGGAGAAGCCGTCAAGAAATACGGATCTCTTTTCCCTTGCGGTGCTGCTCTTCTATATGTTTATGTTAAACCACCCGTTGGAGGGCAGGAGGGAGGCGCGGATCAAATGTATGGATATCCATGCCATGAACATGCTGTACGGAACCGATCCGCTGTTTATTTTTGACCCGGACAACAATGACAACAGACCCCTTGCCGGGTATCAGGATAATGCCTTGATTTTCTGGGATCTGTATCCGCAGCAGCTCAAGGAGCTGTTCATCACATCCTTCACCGTGGGGCTTGCACAGCCGAACCGCCGGATTACGGAGGGCAGATGGATGGAGACCTTTGCGAACCTGATGTCCGGCATTATGCTCTGCCCCAATTGTGGCTGCGAGGTTTTTTACGATGCGCAGAAGGAAGAAAACGGCGTCGCGCATATGTGCTGGGGCTGCCAGAAGGCGGTGACGGTTCCGCCCAAAATCGTGATTGGAAAAAGCACCGTACTGCTTATGTCCAACACAAAACTGTACAGACACCATATCGAGGGAAATTATGATATGGAGACAAAGGTCGGAGAAGTGGTACAGAATCCGGCGAACCCGAAGCTGTGGGGGATTAAAAATCTGTCCGGGGATAACTGGACTTACATCAAGGCGGACGGCACACAGGTTCCCGTGCCGCCGGGGCGCTCGGCGGCGATTGCCATGGACACGAAGATCGACTTCGGGCAGATGACAGGAGAATTTCATGGAGGGGCATGATCACAGGTATGGAAGACGATAAGATTCTGGCGGACATGGTACGCGACTATTCCGACGCGCTTTCAGACAGAAAGAGGCTGCAGGCTCTTCTTCTGGATTTTTTTCCGCAGGACAGGCGGAAGAGAAATCTTCTGATGATTGTATTTGACGATGGTATTGTGGATGAAATGAGGGGGCTTTCCCGGATTGATAAAATGACGCTGCACCGTTTTGTCAGATCCATTGAGATGGGATATGACATACGGACGAAAAGCGCCGAGGCTGCCGTGGCGGCATGGGTAAACGCGCTGGGGCTTTCCATGGAAGAGAAAGAGGAAAAAAGGGAAGAGACGGCTGTGTCTGCCGGCGGACAGGAACCGTTCCCGCTTGTGAAAACGGAGTGGGAGCCCTGCGAGAGTGACAGCTTGTATGAATATGAGGAGACATCGAGGGGGCTGCGGATTCTGAAATACGATGATTTCGACGAGCCTGTTGTGGTGATTCCCAATGTCATCGAAGGGAAAAAGGTGATTGCGGTCGGAAATTATGCCTTTAAAGGGTGCGTCGGCATCGAGAAGATCATTGTTTCCGAGGGAATTGAGATTCTGGGGAACGGCGTATTCTTAAACTGCAGGGGCTTAAAGGAAGTATCTCTTCCGACGTCGCTGCGGGGAATCGGCAGCACGGACGCCACAGGCTGTCCCAAAATCCTTGGCTGCGAGATCAAGTATGAGGGCGCGTTCGAGTACAGCGGGCTGGAATCCGTAACGGTGCCGGAGGGCGTAAAATATATCGGTGAGAACAGCTTTGCCGGCTGTGGCGGACTGAGACGGGCGGTACTGCCCGGCAAGCTGAAAGAGATCAGGGAAAATACCTTCCGCTGGTGTAAAAGCCTGCGGGAAGTGACGCTCCCGCGGGAGCTGGATGTGGTACGGATATCGGCGTTTGAAGGCTGTGACACCCTGCGGACGGTTGACATTCCGGAAGGGGTGACCGCCATTGAGGAGGGCGCTTTTGCGGGATGTAAAAGGCTGGAAAGCATTTATATACCGGATTCCGTGGTGGAAATCGGCGGCGGAAAAGGGACGGGCTTTTTAAAAACGTTCGGGGAACCCGACGAGCGGCACGAGAATTTTACAATCCGCTGTCATATCGGCTCTTATGCGATGCAGTTTGCCAGAGCACAGCAGATCAGATGCGAACGCGCATAAATGTAAGGAGGAACGATTATGGGAGAAATGAAAAGACCGGGAGGAGAGCTGGCGAGCAGACCGCTTCACTTTTTCTGGATTGTGGACTGTTCCGGCTCCATGTATGGGGAGAAGATCGGCACGGTGAATCATGCCATCCAGTCCACCATACCGGAGATGGTATCCGCGGCGGAAAACAATCCGAACGCGCAGCTGATGATACGGACTCTGAAATTTTCTACCGGGGCTTCATGGGTGACAAGCAATCCTGTCAAAGTGGAAGATTTTGCGTGGGACGATCTGGAGGCTGTGGGCGTGACAGATCTGGGAAAGGCATTTGAACTGCTGGCGGCGCAGCTCACGATCCCGCCGATGTCAGACCGGGCGCTTCCGCCCGTACTTGTGCTTTTGTCCGACGGACAACCTACGGACGACTATAAGAAAGCGCTGGCGGAGCTAAAGAAACTGCCTTGGGGGAAAAAGGCGGTCAAGATTGCCATCTCCATCGGGCAGGATGCGGACGACGCCGTTTTGGAGGAATTTACGGGAAACAGGGAACTGGTGCTGCAGGCAAACAACGCGGCGGCTCTCACCAAGATGATCAAGTGGGCGTCCACAGCGGCGTCTCTTGTCTCCGCGCCTGCAAGTATCGCGGCGGATGAGGCGCAGGAGAAAGACGCGCCGGTCATTGTCGATATGGGCGGCAGGATTCCCGATCTGGATGATATTCAGGAAGGGGACGTGTGGTAGTAGCGTGAGAAGAACTTCTAATCACTCGCAGCAGAGGCTGCTTCGTGAAGAAGTTCTAAGTCTCACGCAGGAGAATGCTTGAAATGCAGCATTCTCCGCTAATGAAAGGGTATGGTATATGATACGAGTGTTTGGAGCCTCCGTGCAGGGTGCATCCCATATACGAAACGGCAGGGAGTGTCAGGACAGTCTGAAGAAAGTGGGAAAGGATTCCGGCGCGGTGATCCTTTCGGTGGCGGACGGACATGGCAGCGAATCCTGTCCTTACAGCAAAACGGGCTCCTTTGCGGCTGTCAATGTATTCTGCAAAATCATGGGAGATTATCTGGATACTTATGCCGGACAGCCGGAAATGCTTTTTACCTTTTTGAAGCGGGAGGGCGACACCAAGATCGCGCAGGAGATCGAAGCAGAGTGGAAGTGGAGAATCCTGCGGCTTCATGCCAGATGTAAGCGGGAAATGCCTCTCGACGGAAATGGGAACAAAGACAGGGAAGCGGTTTATAAACTGTATGGGAGTACCCTTCTGGGACTGGTCATTACGGGGGATTTTCTCTTTGCCTTCCAGCTTGGCGACGGGGATATCGTGAAGGTGACTGAATCCGGCGTGTACAGTGTCATTGAGGCGGATAAGATTCTCGGCACGGAGACCCACTCACTAAGCAGGGCGGAAGCGTGGAAGAAAGCCATCACACTGATTCGGAAACGGGAAGAAAACGAGCAACTGCCGGTCATGTACATGCTTTCCTCGGACGGGCTTTCCAACAGTTATAAGAACGATGAGGAGTTCAAAAAGACTTGTGGGGATTATTATGTCCTGCTTAAGGAACACGGTGTGAAGGCTGTGTCCTGCCAGTTGAAAACATGGCTGCAGGAGACGAGCGAAATGGGAAGCGGCGACGATATCACGGCGCTGTTTGCCTATGAAAAGGAGTAGGGGAAATGGAAGCGCGAATTGCTCTTTGCAAGTGTAAGGAAGGAAACAGGATGTACGGTGTCCGCTTTGAGAAGACGGGGGACGGCTGGAAGTATACATGGGCGTTTCCAGTGAAAGAGGCGGCGGCGAAGCGGGAACATTACGACGAGACAAAGATCGTCGGGCAGATTTTTCCTGATGGCGGGTATCCCGGCTGTCCCTACTGCGGGACGAAGGATTTCGTGGTCTGTGACTGCGGAAAACTGAACTGCCATAACGGGAATGACACCCATTTTACATGTAACTGGTGCGGGCTGTCGGGGACGCTTGGCAGCTATGACGGGGCGGGATTTGGGTCCGGCGGGGATATATAATATTCCGACAGCATACAGATGGGGCAGAATTTGATGTTCGGTGATTTTGGAATAGCGGTGAAGAAAGGAGCTTAGAACGGAATGCAGACAGTGAAACTTGGCAAGACAGGGATTGAGACGAATAAGAACGCATTTGGCGCGCTGCCGATCCAGCGGATCAGCGACGAGGAGGCTGTGAAGCTTCTGCGAAAGGCTTACGAGAACGGCATGACTTTTTTTGATACGGCGCGGGCGTACTCGGACAGCGAGCATAAGGTAGGTCTGGCATTTGAGGGGATGCGGGAGAAGGTGATTATCGCCACCAAAACGGGGGCGCAGAACGCGGAAGGGTTCTGGAAGGACTTGGAGACCAGCCTGACCAATCTGAAAACAGATTATATAGATATTTACCAGTTCCACAATCCGGCTTTCTGCCCGAAGCCGGGGGATGAGAGCGGACTGTACGACGCGGCTTTGCAGGCGAAGGAACAGGGAAAGATCCGGCATATCGGCATTACGAACCACCGTCTTGCGGTGGCGCATGAGGCAGTTGACAGCGGACTCTATGAGACGCTGCAGTTCCCCTTCTGTTATTTGGCTACGGACAAGGATATGGAGCTGGTAGAAAAGTGCAAGGCGGCGGACATGGGTTTTATCGCCATGAAAGCGCTTTCCGGCGGTCTGATCACCAACTCGGCGGCGGCTTACGCGTATCTGGCGCAGTACGACAACGTGCTGCCTATCTGGGGCGTGCAGAGGGAGGCGGAACTCGACGAGTTTCTCTCTTACATAGACAACCCGCCCGCTATGACGGAAGAAATCAAAGCGTTGATTGAAAAGGACAGGGCGGAGCTTCTGGGCGAGTTCTGCAGGGGATGCGGCTACTGTATGCCCTGCCCTGTGGGGATTGAGATCAGCATGTGCGCGAGAATGTCATTGCTCCTTCGCAGGGCGCCCTCCGCTGATTTTCTGGGAGACGTATGGCAGGAGAAGATGGGTAAGATTGAGGAATGCCTGCACTGTAACCAGTGTAAGGGAAAATGTCCGTATGGGCTGGACACCCCTTCGCTTCTTGCGAAGAATCTGGAGGATTACAAAAATGTGCTGGCGGGGAAGGCCAGTGTATAGGAGACGACAGATAGGAAAGATACTCAGCACAGCGGTTCTTGTGCTGGGTGTCTTGTTTTTCGTGCTGGTTGTGGACGGGCTTGCCTTTCTGGGGATGAAGTATGTGTTCCATCTGGATTTTACGCAGGACTATCGGCAGGTGGATGAGATCGGACAGCTTCGGTTCTGGGATGGTTGGAGCGGAAAGGTTTACATAAGATATCCGTTTGGCTTACGCCCCATAGAAAAGCGGGAGCATGTTCCAGAGCAGGAGAAACCGGCGTCTTTTTGGCTGGATACGACTATTTATGACGTTGTGGATTCCGGCGGGCTTGTGGCATGGTATGACTGGAGAGAGCGTAAAATTTTTCTCGGAAGTGCGGATGGCGAGGTCATCGAGTCCTTTGACGTGGCGTATGACGCAAAGAAGCTTGTCTTTTCGCCGGATGGCAGATATCTGCTTGTCTATGAGATTGACTATAGGGGAGAAATCACGGATGACGAGTATTGCTATTACCGCGTGATTGCTCTGGAAGATGGGGTGTGGTACACGGTTTATGCCGGGTACCGGGAGTGGTTCCGGGTGTATTGGGAGAAAGAATGATATAGGTGTAATTATTTGCAGGAAAGCAGATGTGGGGGAGTAGAGATGGACTTTCGTAAGACATTTGATCAGATACCGGAAGAATTTGACAAATACAGACCGAGATACCGGGAAGAGGTGTTTTTGGAATTGATGTCGCTTTGTAAGCTTGATTCTGATAAGAAGGTGCTTGAGATCGGTCCCGGGACGGGACAGGCTACAGAGCCGATTTTGAAAACAGGGTGCGATTACACGGCAATTGAGCTGGGAGAAAACTTTGTCTCTTTTTTGAACAATAAGTTTTCTGCCTATCCCAATTTTCATGTGGTAAATGCGGATTTTGAGACATGGGAATTTGAGGAGAATACTTACGATTTAGTCTATTCGGCGGCGACCATACAGTGGATCCCGGAGGAGACTGCCTTTACGAAAACATTTCGGATGTTGAAGCCGGGCGGTTACCTTGCCATGTTTATGACGTGCAGTAACGAGACAAGCCGAAATACTGAGCTGCGCGCGGAAATTGATAAGGTATATGAGAAGCATTTCCGTGTGAAGCAGGGTTACTCTTGTAAGATGGATTACAGAAATGCCCTGCATTACGGCTTTACTAACTGGATTAGCAGGGAGTGGAAGAGCGAGAGGACGGTTGATGCTGACGCTTATATTTCGTGGATCGGTACGCACTGTGAGCATATCACGCTGGAGGAGCCGTATAAAACCAGATTCTACGAGGGTATCCGGGAGGCGTTTCATAAGTTTGGGAACAGGATGGTTATTATAGATACGATACCCTTGTATCTGGTGCAGAAACCGGTTAGGTAGGTATACTTATGCCGAAAACCTCTCTGCCAAAACGTCCAAGGATTACAAATAGGCATAGAACAGGTACAAAAGGCGGCGAAAGAATTACTGGAATAAAAATTTTTTCAACTTTTTATGAGGTTGTATTTTCTCATTTTGCCATGTAAAATAAGATCGTATGAAACCATAAAAAGCGGAGCGTTTCCGTATAGAAGCTAAAAAGGAGTGAGTGTTTGTTGAAGAAGACCACGGTATCATAGCAATGGCTATGACATTTCAAATTTAAATTGTGATAGCCATTGCGTTTCCTAAAGAAAATAATTAGGAGGCAGCTATGAGCTATAAACGGGCGGATGATATTCTGCCGGAAAATATTCTTGAGATCCTGCAGATGTATGTGAGCGGCGAGGCGATCTATGTGCCTAAGAAGAAAGAATGCAGAAAAAGATGGGGTTCTTCCACAGGGGTGAACGAAAAACTGCGGAGCAGAAACGAACAGATTCTGGAACAGCATCGGATGGGAACATCGACAAAGGAATTAGCGCTGCAATATTATCTGACGGAAAAGAGTATACAGAGGATTCTCAGAGAAATGCAAATGAAACCTCCTATGGAGCAATGCGGATTTGAGTAGGAGGGAAGAAAATTGAATAGGGAAAATAAAAGAAAAACTTTTGAAAAGGGATATTACAAAAATCACGCCTGTGATGAGAGTTTTGTATGCAAGGTATGCGGGCGGCAGGTAATCCCGGACGGCGCGGGCAGCAAGCACAGAAATCACTGTCCGAATTGTCTGACAAGCCTGCATGTGGATGTGGAGCCGGGTGACCGTGCCTCGGACTGCGGCGGCTATATGGAGCCGGTGGCAGTCTGGGTCAGAAAAAACGGCGAGTGGGCGATCATACACCGCTGCCGCCAGTGCGGCGAAATGAGTTCCAATCGCATCGCGGCGGACGACAATCCCATGAAGCTGATGTCCATTGCAATGAAACCGCTTACCTCATCACCGTTTCCGATTGAGCGGATCGAGGAGATGACAAGGCTGATGGGCGGGGCGGGCAGTATATCCTGAGATATGGGGCGTGTGGCAGTTCATACGCCCTTTTTCTTCTTCCGGGAATGGTTGGAATGAAAAAAAGCGGTATCATTATTTGAAGGACAAAAGGGAGGAATTGAGGGACAGGATAACCATACACAGGGATTTTATGATATGATAATTTTGTGGTTGAGAGATTAGGAGGGACAGGCTGTATGAGAATGGAAACGAACAGGCTTATTTTACGCGATTATGCCGAGACTGATTATGCAGCATTATATGAAATCATGTCAGACCCGGAAACGATGCAGCATTATCCGAGTCCTTTTGACGAAAAAAGAACAAGGGACTGGATTCAGTGGAATCTGGATAACTATCGGAAATATGGATTCGGTTTGTGGGCGGTTACTCTAAAGGAGACGGATGAATTTATCGGAGACTGCGGGATTACCTTGCAGAATATTGACGGGGAAATGCTCCCGGAGATCGGGTATCATATTCACAAAGCGCATTGGAGAAAAGGGTATGGGAGCGAAGCGGCGAAGGCAGTTAGGAACTGGGTATTTCAGCATACAAAATATGATGTGGTATATTCTTATATGAAATATACAAACGAGGCTTCCTGTCGGACGGCTATGGCAAATGGCATGAGAAAGGTGAAGGAGTATCCCGATGAAAAGAATGGTATTTCGTATGCCTATGCGATTACGCGTTCAGAGTGGGAAGAAATAGAAGGGAGGCGGGAGCGTCATGCCGATTATTAAGGGGCTGGAGTGGACTTTTGACACGGTGGCGGCGCAGTATGAAAAACTGAGACCGGAATATGTGCCGGAGTTATATGAGGATATTTTTCGGTACAAACAGTTGGATCAGACAAGTCATGCCTTGGAAGTGGGTATCGGCGGCGGACAGGCGACGCTCCCGGTTTTAAAAACGGGGTGCCATGTGACTGCTGTGGAATACGGTGAGAATTTTTCGCAGCTGTGCCGCCAGAAGTTTCGGGAATTTACCGGCTTTTCGGTGGTGACGTCCAAATTCGAGGACTTTGCCGGTGAGAGTGCTTCCTGCGACTTGATTTATTCGGCGTCCGCGTTCCACTGGGTGCCGGAAGAAATAGGCTATCCAAAAGTATATGATTTGCTGAAAAGAGGCGGCGTCTTTGCGCGCTTTGCAAACCACCCTTACAGGGATAAGGGCAGGGAGGAAATGAGTCGGGCAATACAGAAAGTATACGATGCGTATATGCCGAACGCCGCAGAAGGCAGCGAGTACGGCGAAAAGGAGGCGGAGGAGAGGGCGGAAACTGCGCGGAAGTACGGGTTTACGGATATCAGTTACAGACTTTACCACAGGACGAGAACTTTTACGGCGAAGGAATATACCGCCCTTCTGGGAACCTATTCCGATCACATGGTGATTGCGGAGGAGACAAGGAAAGCCTTCTTTTCGGAAATCGAGCAGGCGATCAATCGGTTTGGGGGACAGATTACCTTGTATGACACGATTGATCTGGAGCTGGCGAGGAAGCCATAAAAGGTAATTTGGATACTGCACATAAATATGTGGCAAAGTCTCAATCTGCGTGCTACAATGATAGCGGTTTTAGAAGAAGGGAAGAAAGCGATCTATGAAAAAGGGAAAAATGGTGCTGGCGGCAGGCGTGGTCATCCTTGTGCTATCCGCCTGCGGGCAGACAGAGAGTGCGGAAGAGAAGCAGAAGGAGGAGCATCTTATCATTGAAAGGATTGATGGTGCTGATGATGCGCCAGAAAAGAAGGAAAACAGCGGTTCGACAGAGCGTGCGGAAACGGAAGGGCAGACAGCATCCGATGAGCAGGAAATGCTGCCGGATTCGCAGGAACAGGCAGAGGACGTGTCAGAGGCCGGAAATCCACTGTATGAAGCTTTTCTGAAGAATGAAATCGGCGTGGCAAACCCGTACGTGGAAGGTATGAATCTGACCGTTATGGATGAGAAAAACTATGAATCCGAATTTGAAGACGCGCAGAAAAAGTATGCCTACGTGGATGTAAACAACGATGACAATCCGGAGCTTATTTTCAAAATAAGTTCCAATCTAAGTGAGCTGATGTATATTTTGGGCGTATGCGATAACGAACTGATCTGCTTTGATGTATTTGAGACACATACAAAAAATATCGCGTTTGGCGTGTATGATTATGGCATGGTCTGGGAGGCCCGGAATTATGACGGTTTTGAAAAGACCTTTTATAGTTATACGGCAGATGGACAGCCTATGGAAGCCAGACGTTTTACGGATGAGGACGGGGCGGATATTGCGGCTTACGAGGGGGAAGATGTGGAATGGATTGTATTCTGACGAAAAGAATATTTAAATTTTACCTGCCATGGACTAGAATTATCACGGAAATAAATTACGGCAGACCGCAGGACGGAAAGTCTGCGGGAGGAAAAGAAAAGGGGGTTCAATCATCATGTGTAAGGAAAAACGGCGTTCTCTGTTCTGTCTGATGCTGACGGCGCTCCTGCTGTTTTTGTCCGCCTGTGGACAGGAGGATGGAGAGAGCGGGCAGGAGAACGGGGAAACCTTGCTGCCCATCAGCGTAAATGGCAAGGAGATCAGGGTGGGGGAAACTACGGTTCAGACCTTGTTGGACGAGGGATTTAATGTATCATGGGTGGATGAGGAGTTTAATCGGATTATCGTAGATCCCACCGAGCAGCTGGAAGCAAATTCCTACTACACCGGTGGCAGCATAGAGGTGACGGACAATATGTCCTTCAGCATTTCTCTGGTGACGGACGAGGAAGCTGTTTCTCTGGGGGAGGCAGTGATTGCCCGGCTGGAAATTCACACAGCAGCGGAGGAGGATCAGAGCGTTCTTGAGACGATTTCCTTTGACGGCGTACCGATCACCGAGCTGACCAGAGAGAAAGCCGGGGAAAAATATCCCGACTGGACCGGGGACGAGGTGATGTGGCTGCATTACGGTCTGGAATACAAGTATGACTTGCACTTTGATATGTCCACCGGTGGTTTTAACGGCTTCATTGTAGAGCGTGTTTATGACGTGGACTGGAACGGCTGAGTTCCATATGAAATCTGACTCCGACAATAAAATCCAGCAGAAGGTTTTGCTAAAACTGCCTTCTGCTGGATTTATTATCATTCTTTGCACTTTCTTTTGTATGTTTGCATTCAGCAGGACTTTTCCCGGGACTCATAAATAAATATCTGAAAATCTGCTATTATTTTGATCCTTTTATAAACTGGCACCGTTATAATATACAGATGCGTATTTCAACAAGCCTGCATCGCAGGAGTGCCAGTTTTGAAAATGGGATACTGTCAAAACTGACAGGAAAGGGGGCGGTGCCATGTGACCGACGATGAACTGGTCGAAAAAATAAAAAGTGGTGACGAAGCAGCGACAGAAGAGCTGATCGACCGCTATTACGGCGCGATTCTGCGGTACTGCAGCTGGCATTGCGCCGCCCCGGAAAAGGCGGAAGACTTGACACAGGAAACCTTTTTGAAACTGTTTCGGAGTCTGTCAGCGTATCGGAGCAAAAATAAATTCAAATCTTATTTATACACAATCGCTAATCGCCTGTGCATCGATGAGAGCAGAAAAATCTCCTTTTATTCGTTGGAGGATGCGGAAGGCATTGCAGACAGGAAAAACGATATCGCGCAGGTGGAGAACAGGGCAGACATCAGACGTCTTTTAGCCGTTTTGTCTGAGGAACAGAGGGAAGCGGTCATCCTGCGATTCGGGCAGGAGCTTGGATTTTCTGAAATTGCCAAAGTGATGGGGTGCAGTATGCGGACAGCGCAGAGCCGGGTCAGAAACGGGCTAAAGCTGATGAAGAAGGAGTTTGGGGATGAATGGTAGGGAATTAAAAGTATATTTGCGGGATTCTCTTGGATGTGGTGAAGCAACCAGAACCGATAAAAAGGCGGGAACCGTAGCGCGCTGCAAGGAAGTAGTGCGTCGGTATGGAGATGGCAGGGAAGAAGAGAGGACGGGATTCTGGCAGTTTTTGTCGGATGTTTTTCGATTCGAGGGACTGTCTATCTTTGGTCTGCAAGCGGGGATATTGTTTCTGATCTGTATCTGGCTTGGCACCATAGATCACATAATAGACAACGTGTCATATTACATTCCCGCCGTTACACCGTTGTTTGCGCTGGCAGTCATACCGCCGCTGCTACGAAGCCAGTTTTACAGGATGGGTGAGATGGAGGCGGTGACAAGGGCGTCTGGCGCGGAGATCCTGCTTGCAAAGCTGATTCTTGCCGGGGCGGCGAATCTGATCGGCATTACGGCGGTTTTATGTCTGGCTATGTATGCACGGCAATCCGGCGGGGGACTTGGGCAGATGATTCTGTACGGGCTGGTACCGTATCTGGTCTGTATGACGACCATTCTGCGGCTGATCAGACTGCGGAAAAAAGAGAGGCTGCCGGTCTGTGCTGTGGCGACGACGGGTTTTTGTGTCGTCTGGCTGATATCGGCGAGCGGGATGCCGCAAATGTATGAGACATCCGCAACAGGGGTGTGGATTCTGTTGTTTATTACTTTTTGCGGATTTTTTGGGAGGGAAATAAGATTTATGATCGAGAGAAAAAGGGAGGGAAAAGGATATGGAATTATCGGTTGACCGTCTGACGAAACAGTACGGGAACAAAATTGCGGTGGACTGTGTCAGCACAGTTCTGAAACCGGGTGTATACGGTCTGCTAGGGGAAAACGGCGCGGGGAAGACGACGTTTATGCGGATGCTGTGTGCCATTCTGGAATCCACTTCCGGGGAGGTGTTTCTGGACGGCAGGGAGATCGTTTCCATGGGCGCCGAATACAGGGATATCCTTGGATATCTGCCGCAGGAGTTCGGCTATTATCCGAACTATACGGCGAGGGAGTTTCTGCTGTATATGGCGGCGCTCAAAGGCATTCCCCGTGATACGGCAAAGAAGCGGGCAGGAGAGCTGCTTGAGATTGTCGGTTTAAACGATGTGGGGACAAAGAAAATGAAGACCTTTTCGGGCGGCATGAAGCAGCGGGTGGGAATCGCGCAGGCGCTTCTAAATTACCCGAAGCTGCTGATTTTAGATGAGCCGACGGCAGGGCTTGACCCGAAAGAAAGGGTGCGTTTCCGCAATCTGATCTCCGACTATGCAGGGGATCGGATCGTCCTTCTTTCCACCCATATCGTGTCGGATGTCGAAGCCATCGCGGACGAGGTGCTGCTGATGAAAAAGGGAAAGCTGGTATCGCAGGGCACAGTTTCCGAATTGACAAAAGAAGCGGAAGGAAAGGTATGGGAGCTGATGGTATCACCGGCGGAAGCAAAAATCTGGCAGGAGAAGACGGCAGTCGCCAATCTGCGGCATGAGGGGGAGCAGGTGGTGCTGCGCATACTGTCGGATGATAAGCCCACAGAGGGGGCGGCGCCGTGTGAGGCGGGGCTGGAGGATTTGTACCTGTATTCTATGCGTGAATGTCTGAAATAGGAAGACAGGAGTGGAGTAAAAAACGCAGGCGGAAATAAAAAGCGCCTCGAGTCGCTTGTGAAGACAGATACGGAAAAACGGGAGGAATTGGGAATGGAATTATTCAAACTGGAACATAAAAAACTATGGCGGAAAAACAGCACCCGGGTCTGCGTTCTGTTATGTTTTTTCTACTGTGTGATATTCGGAAGCGTTCTGGTCTATCAGTGGCTCACTTTCGGAAGCAGAAAAGATTATGGGACGGGCAGCAGAGACTTTGACGGGTATGAGAATATAAAGGACTGTCAGACTTATTTTCATAAATACGGGGAACTGACAGACGAGACATTGCAGGAATGGGTCAGGGATTATCAGCGTCTCCATAAGATGGTGGTGGAAGAAGAAAGAACGCAGGGAGTTAAAAACAAGGAAATACTGAAACAATACCAGAACTCGGGATGGGAGACGGTAAACAGTATGCTTAAGAAACTTTATCCGGAGTTGGAGAGACAGGATATGCTTACCGCTATGGTTATGAGCTGCTATGTGGAGCCGGAAAAACTTACGGGGATTTATGAGAGAAGGGAGCAGGCGATTGAGACGTTTCTCGATATCAGCGGACAGACAGGGGCGGAGCGGGACTATTTACTGCGTATCAACGAAAAGGTGAAGACGCCTTTTTCATGGAAATGGGTGGAAGGGTGGTCGAATATTCTGGGAAATGCGGTATCTGGTCTGGGAACCGCGATAGCGCTGTTTCTGGCAATCGTCCTTTCGTCCCTGTTTGCCGGGGAGTGGCATGACAATACAAGCCCGCTTCTTTTGACGACAAAAAACGGATGGCGGAAACTTGCATGTGCAAAGGTGTTCACAGGGCTTGTATTTACGCTTGAATTATTTGCCTTGACAGCTGCGGGGATGATCGGTTCACAGCTTGTCTTTCTGGGGACGGAAGGGTGGGATATGCCCATCCAGACAGTTAAAATGATCGCAATCGCGCCCATGAATATGCTGCAGGCGGAAATTTACGAGTATGCGTTCACCCTGCTCGGTGCATGGGGCTTTGCGGGCGTTTCGATGCTGTTCTCAGCGCGCTGTAAGAATCATGTGCTGGCGCTGCTTCTCAGTCTGGCGGTGGTATATGTGCCGATGGCAGTACATAACCGCGTGCCGGCTGCGCTGGGAAAGGCATTTGATTTACTGCCCCTTGTGGGGAGCGGCGCGGATGTGTTCCGCACCAATACCTTTCATCTGTTCAGGCATTATATCTGGTCTCCCTATCTGTTGATCTGGGTGCCGCTTGTGATTGGGATTTTGTGTATGCCGTCTGCTGTGAGAGGGTGGTCGAGGCGGATGCGGAGGTAGGGAATAAAAGTGCTTTTGACATGGATTTTGTTTTTTATCCTTTTATTCCGGACATTGGGAAATATTATTCCTATAAGATTGATATTGTTCCGAAGACAGAGTATACTGTTTGGGAAAGCGAGGTGTACTCTTTATGTATATGACAGTAAAACAAGCCGCAGAGAAATGGGGAATTTCAGACAGGCGTGTGCGTATATTATGCGCGGAAGGGAAGGTTTCAGGTGTTTTTCGTGAGGGACGCCGCTGGAGGATTCCGGCAGATACAAGAAAACCGGCGGATGGCCGGTTTAAAGCAGCAGAAAGTTTAATGGCAGCTGTAGACAGGAAGAAGAGGGAACTGGATACCAGACGTCCGCTGACAGAGGGGGAAGTGGAACGTCTGACGGAGGAATTTGTTATCGAGTATACCTATAATTCAAATGCAATAGAAGGAAATACGCTGACTCTGCGTGAGACGGATATGGTTTTGCGTGGTCTGACGATTGACAGGAAGCCGTTAAAAGATCATATGGAGGCAGTCGGGCATAAAGAGGCATTTGATTTTGTGCGGGATTTGGTAAAAGAACAGACGCCTCTATCGGAAAGCATCATCAAGAGGATCCATTATCTTGTGCTGGCAGATAAACGGGAAGACCGCGGTGTTTACAGAAGAGTTCCGGTCAAAATCATGGGTGCGAAACACGAACCGGTACAGCCATATGTAATCCAGCCTAAAATGGAACAGTTGTTGGAGGATTACAGGAATAATACAGATCATATTATTTCCCGGCTTGCACGGTTTCATATTGAATTCGAGGGAATTCATCCTTTTATTGACGGAAATGGCAGGACCGGAAGGCTACTTGTAAATCTGGAATTGATGAAAGCCGGATATCCGCCAATCGACATTAAATTTGCAGACCGGATTTCTTATTACAATGCGTTTGATGAATACCATGTAAAGCATGATCCCGGTGCAATGGAAAAGTTATTTGCAGGTTATGTGAATGCAAGGCTGGACAATTACCTGATGATGTTGGAAAAATAATTGCAGGGTTGACTTTCACAATGCGGTTTAAGGTACTACAAATGGAAAGTTCTCCGACCGATACAACTCCCCGTCCCTTGTAACCAGAAGATACGCCACGTCTTTTTCCGCATCAAGATATTTACGCCCTTCCTCAAGCCCGAGACAGAGGCAGGCGGTGGACAGTGCGTCCGCTTTTGCGGAGGAGGGACATATAATTGTCACCCCGGCAAGTTCGTTCTCCACAGGATAGCCGGTGGCGGTGTCAAGAACGTGGTGGTAGAGCACGCCGTCTTCATCAAAACACCGCTCGTAGATGCCGGAGGTCACCACAGAGGTATCTCTGATCTCTATGGTGTCCAGAGACTTTCCCGTTTCGGCGAAGGGCTCCTGAATGCCGATGCGGAAGGGGGAGCCGTCCGGCTTTTCACCGACGGCGAGCACATTGCCGCCCAGACTGATGCAGGCGCTTTTTACGCCTTGTGAGAGCAGATATTCTTTCATTTTGTCTGCAATATATCCCTTTGCGATGAACCCAAGATCGACGGCGGCTTCCGGGTCAATCAGGGTGACGGTGTGGTAGACGGATCCTTCGGATTCATCTGAGGGAGTAGTGCCGAAGCGGATATTTTCGTAGGAGACGTGGGAGAGCGCCACTTTGATGGCGGTATCATCCGGCACATGGGCGTTCCCCTCGGAGCCGAAATCCCAAAGTTCGCTGACAGGGCGGATGGTGGGATCGATAACGCCTTCCGTCGTGTTAGCGTAGTCTGTCGCTGCCACAAGAAGGGCAACCGTCTCCTCCGATACGGTGACGGTTTTTCCGTTTCCGTGATTGATGTTCCAGACATCCGAGCCTTCTTTTGTGGCGCTGAACAGGTTCTCATATTTTTCCGCCAATGCAAAGCATCCGTCCAGAATGGCGGTATCCTCCGTGTCATATAAGGTAACCTGAATCACCGTATCGAAGTAAAATCCCGTCCGGGAGATCGGTTCGATATTTTTCGTGCAGCCCGTCAAAATGGCGGAAATGAGAGAGAGGGCTGTGGTAAAGGTGATTGTGAACCATATCATATATAATTTTCGCGTTGATTCGTGAAGTGGTTTCATATCTATTCTTTTCCTAAATCAGATTCCTGCTATTTACTTTATATTTTCAATCCACCTAAAAAACTGATCCAGCCCCCGGTTTGTCTCCCTCGTCTCCAGAAACATCCCCGCCGTATACCATGAGTGCGTATTTTTCTGATCCACCACAGAATACAGCTCGCAAGGAATACCCAGCTTTTTCGCTTTCTCATAAAACCGCTCCGCACAGGAGTAGGAGATCAGTCCGTCATGCCTGCTTTGGATTAACAGCATCGGAATCTCACTTTTTGTCATCAGGGCGCACGGTTCGCCCTGCGTCCTGTCATAACCTTTCGCAAAAAGCTGGTTAAGAAGAAGCTTTACGGAGAGGGAGTCCTTCTCGGAAAAGCAGTAGGGACCGCCTACGCCGATAAACCCGATGACGGGGGATAAGTCCAAGTCAAATTCTTCCCATATTTTCTGGCTGTAACAGAGAAGGGAGGTCAGATGCGCCCCGGCGGAGGGACCAGACACAATCATCTTTGAGACGTCGATGCCTTTTCCTTTCAGAAAGGAAACCGCCGTTTTATAACCGTTACAGACATCCTCGATCTGGCAGGGATATTTGTTTCTGGGGGACAGTCTGTATCCGAGGGAGACGAAACGATATCCGTTTCCCGCAACACATTGACCCACGAAGTCAAATGGTTTTGGAGACCCTGCGTTCCAGCCGCCGCCGTGCACCCAGAGGATGATTTTATCACTCTTGATTTGTTTCGGTTCGTAATATAAAAAATACTGCTGCCTGTCGCTGCCAAAAGGTATGGACTGCGGTCTGATTTCCTTTTTTACCCGGAGCAGTTTTGCGTACAAGCCCGGGTAACTGAGGCTTTCACGAGTGGAATCTTTCATAAACAAAACCTTTCCTATTTATGCAGTAAAGTTGCCATTTCCCAGATATCATGGTATCATATCTTCGGATGAAAAGACAGTGTGAAAGCAGTTTTTACAGAAAGGAATGACCATAGTATGAAGTTACCGGGAGAAGAGGAAGCAGGGGGAGGCATAGGACCTTCTCTGGTTTATATGGTGATCGGCGTGTCCGCTTTTGTCCTGATCGTTTTGTTTGCTGTGTTCAGGGGCAACGACAATAAGCGCGGGGGCAGCGAATATCTGCAGCAGGTGCAGGAACAGAAGGAAGAAGAGGCAAAACAGGAGGAACTTGCGGCGATAGAAGAGGAAGAAGCGGCGCCCAAACTCCGGGCGGAAGATCTGGATTTCTGGGACATGTACCCGGAGGAAGAAGAGACAAAGCCGGAAACGGATGCGGCGGACGCGGCAGAATCGGTGACCACCAGAAATCCTTATACAGAAAAGGCGGAGCGCGAGAAGGAGGAAGAGCGGCAGAAAGAGGAGGAAGCCCAGAACGATCCGGCAACCGACGGAAAGCATACTCTGATCACGAATCGCGACGGTTCGGAAGAGTGGGTGTTAATCAGTCCCTATCTGACAAAGAATACCTTTGATTTCACAAAGATGGAGGACAAGGCAGGTCTGAAGCGGTATATGGAAAACGGCAGAAAAACTTCCTACGTGGGCGTAGATATTTCCAAGCATACGGGGAAGGTCTATTTTCCGAGTCTGAAGGCAGCGGGTGTGGATTACGTGATGATTCGTCTCGGAAGCAGAGGTTACAGCACGGGGCAGATTACGCTGGATGAAAATTTCAAGGAGAATATCGAAGGGGCGATCGAAGCGCAGCTTGATGTGGGAGTCTATTTCTATTCGCAGGCAATCTCTCAGGACGAGGCTGTTCAGGAAGCAAATTTCGTGGTACAGAATCTGGAGCCTTACAGAGGCAAGGTGAAGTATCCCATCGCTTTCAATATGGGCTTCGTGTCCAATGACAAGTCGAGAATCGAAGGGCTCAGCCGTGAGGACAAGACGGCGGTCACGGTCAGCTTTCTGGATGCCGTCAGGGCGGCTGGCTATGTGCCCATGGTTTACGGGGATAAGGAATGGCTCATCAAGGAAGTGGATCTGACAAAGCTGCAGGATTATGATGTGTGGCTTTCACAGGAGGAGGAAATTCCGGATTATCCGTACCGTTATGCCATGTGGCAGTACAATACGGACGGCGTGCTCAATGGCATAGACGGCGGGGCGGATTTAAATATCTGCTTTGTCAATTACTCGGAGCGGTAACCGTCAAATGTCTGTTTCGCAGCCGCAGATTGTGAAAGAGCCAATCAGATTACTGCCTGCGGAAATGATATAGCCGGGAAGACACTTGAATGGAACGATACAGGTCGGCGTAGACGTCGGGGGAGATTCCCTCCATGTAATTGGGGGAATATGCCTTGTCTATGCCGGCTTTTTTTAGCAGATCGATGGCTTTGTTGTAGGCGATTGCCGCTTCTATTTCCGTGTCGTATGTGCCCACTCTGACATTGCCCTTCACATGAATTTTCACAAAATATCTTGTAAGTCCCTTTTCCTGCACGGCGCTTACGCCGTGAAAACGGTTCAGGATTTCGATGTTTTCATAGCGCAGGTCGTTGCGGTTGCCGTTGATGAAACGGTAGTCGCGCCCTTCCACGGCGTAGTTTTTAATACCGTAGCGGCTCATAATGTTGACCTGCATCCCGTAGTCGGCGACAAAAAAGTGACCGCCCCGTCTGGAAATTTTGCGGGAGGAGTAGTAGAACAGATCGTCTTTGTCAAAGATAAAAAACTCAGCGGGTGAAAAATAATAATAAAAAAAACGGGGGCGGATGTAAATGGGCGTGGAAAAATAAAGCCCGTTGTCCCGGAAATTGATCAGACAGACCCATTTGTCGAAAGCGAGAGGGGAGTCTTCATGGTAGTCTTCCAGTCGGAGGGAGGAATCATGCAAGAGCGCTGAGGCGGTGCAGTAGATCTCATGCGCTTTTTGCTTGTTTTCGTGACTGCCGAGGCTGATATGTTTATTGCGATAAGTTAATGAAGCGCGGAAATAAGTGGTCCCGTCCTTCTTTTTTGCCGTATATACGCCCGGTAATGGCTGATTCATGGGCCGCTCCTCCTTTTAAGTAATTGTACCATTTTTGAGAAAAAAAACAAATTCAGAAATATTTTTCCTGTTTTCTGCATAGAATATGATAGCAGCCAAATGAGTCACAGTGTTTCAAACAGTAAACTGCTTTGACTATGGAGGAAGAGATGTACAGGAAATATATTACAGGCTTTTTTCTGGCGGGGATGACCATACTATCATCGTGGCTCTGCGTCAGGGAGCTGAAAATTGACCGAATATCGGTCAAGCCTGCTTTCCGTATGGAATATCTGGACACATCAATGGAGGAGGATAAGCAAAGCTTTGTGGAAATGCTTGAGAGCGTATCTTCCGGACAGAGAGTGGTGGATTACGAGGTATTGGAACAGACGAAGAAGTATCAGTTGTCGGACAAGGACTATGATGCGCTTCTTCGGATTGTGGAGGCGGAGGCAGGCGGCGAGGATCAGGACGGAAAACTTCTGGTGGCAAACGTTGTCTTAAACAGAGTGAACAGCGAGCTGTTCCCGGATACGGTGCTTGAGGTGGTCATGCAGAAAGAGCAGGGGATCGCCCAGTTTTCACCTACTGTGGACGGCAGATATACAAACGTCTGCGTCAGTGATGACACGGTGGCAGCGGTGGAGCGCGCCCTTTACGGGGAAGATATTTCCCGGGGAGCGTTGTATTTCTGCGCCCGCGAGAAGGCGGATTCCGACAAACTGAAATGGTTCGACAGAAAACTGACCAGACTTTTTTCCTATGGGCATCACGAATTCTTCCAGTAAGGATTGTTGCGCAGAACTTGAAAGTGTGATAACATTCAAGGTGGCAATGAGCCGTGTGAGAAGTACTTCTAAAACTCAGCAGCAGAGGCTGCTTCGTCAAGAAGTGCTAAATCTCACACAGGAGAATGCTTAAAAAGCAGCATTCTCCCGGGTAAGCGCTCTTGTCTTTGGAATTTAAAATTCCGTGAGGAGGCGCACGGTACTTTACACAGAAGAAAGGTATGGAAAAAAGAATGGAAGTATTATATAGCAGTACCAGAGACGGCAGGGAAAAGATTACGGCGTCCCAGGCGATTTTAAAAGGTTTGTCGGAGGACGGGGGACTGTTTGTGCCAGACCACATCCCGGCGCTTTCCAGCACCATGAAGGAACTTGCGGACAAAAGCTATCAGGAGACGGCTTATGAGGTGATGAAGCTGTTTCTGACGGATTTTACGGAGGAAGAACTGAAATCTTGTATCGCGCGTGCTTACGACGCCAAATTTGATACGGAAGTGATTGCGCCGCTTGTGGAGGCGGAGGGTGTCTATTATCTGGAACTGTTCCACGGAGCGACCATCGCGTTTAAGGATATGGCGCTGTCGATTCTGCCCCATCTGATGATCACTTCCGCGAAGAAAAACCATGTGGAAAATGAGATCGTGATTCTGACGGCAACTTCCGGCGACACGGGCAAGGCGGCTCTGGCGGGTTTTGCGGATGTGTCTGGCACGAAGATCATCGTGTTTTATCCGAAGAACGGCGTCAGCCCGATTCAGGAGAAGCAGATGGTGACCCAGAAGGGGGACAACACTTTTGTGGTCGGTATCCACGGCAATTTTGACGATGCGCAGACAGGCGTAAAAACGCTTTTCAATGATAAGGAGCTGGCAGAAGAGATGGCAGGGCACGGTCTGCAGTTTTCGTCCGCGAACTCCATCAATATCGGCAGACTGGTGCCGCAGGTGGTCTACTATGTGTACGCCTACGCGCAGCTTTTGAAGGAGGAGAAGATTGCGGACGGGGAAAAGATCAATGTGGTTGTCCCCACGGGAAACTTCGGAAATATTCTGGCGGCATTTTACGCGAAGAATATGGGTGTGCCGATTAACAGGCTGATCTGTGCCTCCAACGAAAACAAGGTGCTCTATGATTTCTTCCAGACGGGAGATTACGACAGAAACCGGGAGTTTAAGCTGACCAGTTCCCCTTCCATGGATATACTGATTTCCAGCAACTTAGAGAGGCTGATCTACCGCATCGCGGGCAGCGACCCGGAGAAGAATGCGGCGATGATGAAGAGCCTGTCCGAGCAGGGAAGCTATCAGATCACGCCGGAAATGAGAGAGCAGCTTGCCGATTTCTACGGAAACTTTGCGGATGAGACGGAGACGGCGGATCGGATCAAAGCGATGTACGAAAATACGGGCTATGTGCTCGACACCCACACGGCGGTGGCGAGCGCGGTGTATCAGAAATATGTGTCCGACACGAGGGATGAGACGAAGACGGTGATCGCTTCCACGGCGAGCCCCTTCAAGTTTACGCGAAGCGTGATGAATGCCATTGCCCCGAAGTATGACGCCATGGGTGATTTCGAGCTGGTGGATGAGCTGTCTAAGATCGGTAATGTGGCGGTGCCGCGGGCGATTGAGGAGATCCGCACAGCGCCGGTGCTGCATGACCACGTGTGTGACAAGACGGAGATGAAGGCGGCTGTGAAGCAGTTTCTTGGACTCCAGTAAAAGGTATGCGGCAGAACATAAATGGAAATAAAAAGAGTAAGGAAGATATGGCACGGCGCCACGTTTTCCTTACTCTTTTATTATAGCACAAAAAGCCCGTATTTTCAAGACTTGTAAAGATGCCAGCCGCCTCGTATACTTAGAAAACATACGATATTCTCCGCGCTGGTCTGGCATTGTATTTTTGCGGAAATATTTGGGCGTGCGAGGCGTGGAAGGGAGGCTGGTACATGGATCAGAATAACTGGATGGAAGAGATGGCGAAACAGACACTGGCGGCGCAGGTTCTTGAAACGAACCAGTATACGCAGAAGTATGGGCTTGTCTTGCGAAAGGAGGATGCGGCGCTTCTTGCGGAGGCGAGGGCTGATGTGCTGAGAGACCAGAAAAGGGTCGAATTCGGACCGGGCATTCTGCCAAAGATCATTTATGCGTTCTGTGATTCATCCTATATTTATCAGGATAATTACTGCGAAAGCATGGCGCGGCTGCAGGAGATCTTTTTCCAGTATAAGAACGAAATGCTGGATGAGATCACGGACGACGAGCTTCTGGAATTTATGAGGGAACAGTTTGAGAATGTGTGCCGCGGGGATTTTGACTATCTGGAGGGAACCTGTCTGGATCTCTTTGCACAGGCAATCCGTGCCGGGTATGCCGGGTACCGCGAGACGGAGGGAAAGGGAGTCTTCGAGGAGGTCGATATCGTCAAGCGGTGGGACAGGGAACTGTATCTGGAGGCGCTGATGGATTTGTTTTAAGTTTTGCTGCCAAAAATAAAAATGTTGTGTGAATGTATAGTCTGGAGGTGGACCCGATAGAGAAATGCAGATATCCGATGGAAGAGATTATGCCGATTGTGTCCGAACTTGCACAGAAATATACCGGTTGTGACCACTCGTCCGTCACTTATGAGAAGGCGCAGATGCTGATGGAGGCGGTTGTGTACTGTATCAACGAGGACGGAAGGCAGGAGGGCAATGCGCTTGCGACAAAGAGTATTCCGGCGAGGGAGGCGTATGAAAACGGCAGGAAAATTGTCAAAGAAAAGCTTATGGAATTACGGACACTGTATCATGCGCTTATTTCGGATTTCAGGGATTATGGATCCATGTGTCTGAAAGATACGGTCAGAAAGGGAATCCCGGCGTTTCTGGAAAGATACGATTTTAAGTATGCGCCGCAGGAGACGCTGCTAACCCTCGACTATCCCGCAATGAGAAATTACGGCGCCTTATCCGGCGTCGATCTGGTGCTTTGCTATTTGCGGGACATCCAGCTGGAACAGAAATTCCTGCACCGGATGGGGGATAAGTATATCATTAAGGTTCTGCGGAAATATCACAGGGATTATGAGTATCTGTCAGAAAATATATGCGGGATTGTCTTGCAGAATGTGACAGGGCATATGATACTGGACAAGCCGCTGCCGGGGCAGGGATTTGGGCAGGAGGAACTGGAAAGTCTGGAAGAGATTCTGTCAGATAAGACAGAGGAGCAGATCAAGGCGTATCTTCTGAAAGCGCTGGAACGGCTGATGGCAGAATATTATGACAATGACGACCGCCTGCTTGCGTATCTGGGCGGCGGGCTGTCCGATATCGTGACCAGAATTAAATATAATACGGAGAATCACTGTCTGGGGCAGTTGTTCGTGCTGTAATCCATCATGTACAAAAAAAGAGCATTGTGCATTTGTCAGTTCTGCACAATGCTCTTTATGCTTTCTATAGTCAGGCGTTTCTCTCTGTCAGCGTCTGATAATTCCTTTCCACGCAGATCGTCTTGTAGGCGGGACGGATGATCTTGCCGTTGTTTGCAAGCTCCTCCATGCGGTGCGCACTCCAGCCAACGATTCTGGCGATGGCGAAGATCGGTGTGTACAGTTCCATGGGCAGATTCAGCATACTGTAAACGAAGCCGGAATAGAAGTCCACGTTGATGTTGACACCCTTGTAGATGGGGCGTTCTTCCGCGATCAATTCAGGAGCCAGCCGCTCTACCAGATTATAGAGTGCAAATTCGTCGTGTAATCCCTTCTCGTCGGAAAGCCGTTCCACGAAGGACTTGAAGATAACGGCACGGGGATCGGACTTGGAGTACACGGCATGTCCCACGCCGTAGATCAGTCCTGCGTGGTCGAATGCTTCCTTGTGCAGAAGCTTTTTCAGATAGTCTGCCACCTGTCCTTCGTTGCCCCAGTCGGAGATTTCGCGCTTCATTTCCTCGAACATCTTCACCACTTTGATATTGGCGCCGCCGTGGCGGGGGCCTTTCAAGGAACCGATCGCCGCCGCGATCACGGAGTAGGTGTCCGTGAGGGAGGAGGTGACCACATGGGTGGTAAAGGAAGAGTTGTTACCGCCGCCGTGCTCCATATGCAGGATCAAGGCGATATCCAGAACCCTCGCCTCCAGCGGCGTGTATTTATTGTCCGGGCGAAGAATATGCAAAATATTCTCGGCATTTGACAGGTGCGGCTGGGGCTGGTGTATGTATAGACTTTCCCCGTTGTGATAGTGGTTGTAAGCCTGATAGCCGTAGATGGAAAGCATCGGGAAAAGCGCGATCAGCTGCAGACACTGTCTGAGGACGTTTGGCAGGGAAGTGTCGTCTGCCCTGTCGTCATAGGAGTAGAGCGTCAGCACACATCTCGCCAGCGTATTCATCATGTCGTTGCTGGGCGCTTTCATAATGATATCGCGGACGAAACTGGTGGGCAGGGAGCGGTAACTGTTTAAAAGTCTGGTAAACTCCGCCAGCTCCTCCGCGTCCGGCAGTTTGTCAAACAGCAGGAGATAAGTGACTTCTTCAAAGCCGAAACGGCCGTCCGTCGAAAGACCATTTACCAGATCCTGCACATTGTATCCCCGGTAGAAAAGCTTGCCGTGCGTGGGAACCTGTACGCCGTCCACTATCTTGTTGGCGCGCACATCCGAAATATTGGTTAAACCAGCCAGTACGCCTTTACCATTTAAGTCTCTTAAGCCGCGCTTGACGTCATATTTTGTGAAAAGCTCCGTATCGATAATGCCGGCCTGTTCGCTCATGTTTGCAAGCCGCAAAATTTCGGGGGTAATTTCAGAAAAACTGTTCTGTTCCATTTATGTACCTCCTTCTTCCAAAACTTATGTTGCGTTGTGACAAAAATGGTGCAGGGGTACGGTTCACCCTTGCACGATCTTTATTATCATACCATGAAAAACGTGGCAGAAACAAGAAAAAACAGTAATTTAACAAATATTTAATATTATGTTAACAATATTTACACACGAAATAGTAAAATAGTACCAGACAAGAATGCGTTCAGGTTATATATTTTTAGGAAATTTTTCCTAATTTTCTGTTTGTTTTTTTGTGCTGTTGAGGTATAATGTAACTGATGGAGAAGAAAAATAAGTGGCTGCGAAAAATAAGGAAGGAGTATGTATATGAAAGTGGGAGCGGTATCACCTCAAAATAGTCTTTTCCGCACCTATTCCCAGCTTTCCAGTGGGAAACGGATCAATTCAGCGAAAGATGACGCGGCAGGGTTTGCCATTGCGAGCCGGATGAGAATGCAGGAGACCGGGTACAAGGTCGGTACGGACAATGCCGGGATGGCGATCGGCGCTTCCAATGTGGCGGAGGGCGCGCTGGGCGGCATGTCGGATTATTTACAGAGAATCCGGGAGCTTGCCGTGCGGTCCATGAACGGTATCAACTCCGATGCGGATAAGCAGGTTTACCAGAAAGAGATCGATCAGCTCAAGCAGGGTATAGAAGGGCTTGCGAGAAATACCAGTTTTAATGAGCAGAAGCTTCTGGACGGCAGTATGGCGGATATGGCGGTCGCCACTTCCCCAAGCGGTGGCGGTATGCATATCCAGATGGAAAATTCCACGCTGGAGGCTCTGGGTATCGCCGATCTGGATGTCACCTCAAAGGACTTCAGTCTGGATTCCATAGACAAGGCGTTAGATATGGTTTCTGAGCGCAGGAGCAGTCTGGGCGCATCCACGAATGCTTTGCAGCATACACAAAATTTCAACAATTCGGCGGCGATTAACCAGCTTTCTTCCAGAAGCCGTCTGGAGGATCTGGATTTTCCGAAGGCGATTGCGAAAAAGAAACAGGATGAAGTGTTTGGGCAGTACCGTATGGCGATGCTGAGACGGCAGATGGATGAAAAGAGAAAGTCCGCGGCGGCGTTATTCTGATCGTGCCGGGGAAGAGCGAGGCATTTTTAGTCTATTGACTTTTTATAGGGTGTCTGAGATAATGTTAGAGGTGTACAGACAGGTACATGCGAGGGACATTCGGGATTCCGGGGAGTGACTCTCCGAAAATTCCGTGAACCAATACAATTTTTTTAAGGAGGAGAACGTAAAATGGCAACAAAAGCGTATTATCCCATTTCCGAGATTGGCGCCGGCAAGGTTGGTTTTTCCAAAACCCGTTCCATTATTGAGGCGGCATTTTACGGAAACAACGTAGTTAAGGTTAACACCTTGAGAGAGGCTTATGAGCTGGCAAAGAACTCACCCGGTACCGTGGTGACGGATATGCCGATTAAGGACGGCGAGACTTTCGGTCTGCCTGCTGACGCAAAGGTTCTGTTATTCAATGACGGCGCGGTGACCGGCCGTTATGCTGCAGCACGCCGTATCAAAGGCGAGCCCGGCGTAGATGAGGCGAAATTAGATAAAGTGGTTATGGACGCTGTCTATGAGACACGCTGGAAAACCATGTACCATGCAGAGTGCTTCGTAGGTCTTGACCCTGAGTTTATGGCGAAGGCGCACCTTCTGATTCCCGAAGGCGAGGAGAACCTGCTTTACAACTGGATGATTAACTTCCAGTATATGTCTGACGAGTATGTTAAGATGTACAAGAAGTCCCAGCCTATCGGCGGCGGCAATGAGCCTGACATCTACATCTTCTCCGATCCCCAGTGGGCACCCCACGAGGCTCCCGATCTGGACTACAGCTGCTTAAGCGATCCGCTTACGCTGTGCTACTTCGACACAAACGAGAACTGCGCTGCAATCCTCGGCATGAAGTATTTCGGTGAGCACAAGAAGGGCACACTGACCATGGCATGGGCGCTTGCAAACAGAAACGGTTACGCTTCCTGCCACGGCGGACAGAAAGAGTATCTGTTAAAGGATGGCTCCAAGTTCGTTGCTTCCGTTTACGGTCTGTCCGGCTCTGGTAAGTCCACACTTACCCATGCAAAGCACGGCGGCAAGTACGATATCAAGGTGCTTCACGACGACGCTTTCATCATCAACAGCGATACCTGTGCATCCATCGCTCTGGAGCCTACCTACTTTGATAAAACGGCAGATTACCCGACCGGCTGCCCGGATAATGAGTATCTGTTATCCGCCCAGAACTGCTCCTGCACCATGGACAGCGAAGGCAAGATCCAGCTCGTAACCGAGGATATCAGAAACGGTAACGGCCGTGCGATCAAGTCCAAATTATGGTCTCCTAACCGTGTAGATAAGATTGATGCACCTGTAAACGCAATCTTCTGGATTATGAAAGATCCTACCATCCCGCCGGTAGTGAAGTTAAAAGGTTCCGCGCTTGCATCCGTAATGGGCGCAACGCTTGCGACCAAGACTTCCACCGCGGAGCGTGTGGCTGCAGGCACCGACTTGAACGCGATCCGTATCGTGCCTTACGCTAACCCGTTCAGAACCTATCCTCTTGTAAACGACTACGAGAAGTTCAAGAAGCTGGTTGAGGAGAAGAATGTTGACTGCTACATTGTTAACACCGGCGATTTCATGGGTGAGAAGGTAAAACCTGCTGATACGCTTGGCATTCTTGAGACCATCGTTGAGAAGAAAGCAAACTTCGAGCAGTGGGGTCCTTTCGAGGATATCGAGATCATGTACACATGGGACGGCCAGACAGACGGTTTCAAGGATTTCAAGGCAAAGACAGACCTCGGCAACGCGGACTACAAGGCACAGCTCAAGAGCGCTATGGAGACCCGTGTAAATGCGGTTAAGGGCTTTGCGGAGAAGAAGGAAGGGTATGACAAGCTTCCTGACGAGGCACTGGCAGCACTTGAGAAGCTGGTGAACGCTCTGTAATTCATAGAGGTAATTTTATAAAGGCAGAAAGAGTGTATCCGGGAATCGTCTGATTTTCGGATACATTTTTTCATATGCAGGAAAGTGCGTGATGAGATGAAAGTTTTGCGAAAATTTACAGGGGTTATCTTCCTCTTCATTGTTGTTTTTATGGTTATGGCTATGTTCCAGTATCAGGCAGATCAGAATACTGTGGAAATAGCTGAGGAGACTGTTACTGCTACAGACGAAACGCTGGTAATCGGAATGGCGGGCAGCAATCTGGCGGACATTGCCTGCTGTCTTTTGATTGTAGTTTCAGCAATCATTTTGTTTGTGCTGGCGCTGGTCCGGTGGTGTACGAGACAGCAGAGCCGGGGCGGCATTTTTCTTGGGCTGTTCGGTCTCACTGCGGGTATTTATTGCTTTGTAGGCACGGCTACCTTAAATCTTTTTTTAGATTTGCATGGAGCCCGGGTGCTGCAGGAGTATCTGATGCTGATGATGCCGCTGTTCCTGACACTCTATTTTGAGAGGAATCTGGGGAACATGTTTCCGCGCCGTTTCACGTGGCTCTTATGTATCGTGTGCTTCAACGCGGTAATACAGATCATATTGGAACTGCTTGGCATACAGAATCTGATTGTGATGGCTGATGTGTCCACGGTAGTGCTTGGCGCTGTCTGTGTGGTGACGATTGTGAGTTTGATACAGCTGGTTTACAAAAGCCGCCGGTATCAGATTCTGATTCCGATTATCTCTTTGTCTGTTCTACTTGCCGGTGAAGTGGCAAAGGTGATTCTGAATCATTTTTCCATGTATGCCTACGCGGAGGTGGCGACACTGTATGCCATGGCAATATTCGGGCTGCTGTTGGCGATCCTGCATATACTACGCATTTCAAAGGAATACCGGCTGGATGCGGAAGAGAGGGTAAAGGCGGCGCAAAAACAGAACAGTCAGCTTGCCCAGGCGAAACTGGAGGCGGATGCGGCCAGACACGAAGCGCTCGCGGCGAATGAGGCGAAAGGTAAGTTTCTGGCGCAGATGTCCCACGAAATCCGCACGCCGATCAATGTGGTGCTCGGCATGGATGAGATGATTCTGCGGGAATCGAAAGAGCCGCATGTCAGGGAGTACGCAATGGATATCTACACGGCAGGGCAGTCGCTGCTTTCGCTGATTAACGATATTCTGGATTTTTCCAAGATTGAATCGGGCAAGGTGGAGATTGTGCCCGTTACATATGAGGTTTGCAGCATGATCCACGATCTGGTGAATATGACGCTGCAGCGCGCAAAGGATAAGGAGCTCCGGTTTGTCGTGGAGATTGACCATGAAATACCGACCTGTCTGTACGGGGATGATGTGCGCATCAGACAGGTATTGATCAATATATTGACTAATGCAGTTAAATATACGCAGAAAGGAACGGTATGGCTGCGGGTAAAGAGTCATATTATAGGGGAGAAGGTCGTACTTTACTTTGAGGTGGAGGACACAGGGATCGGCATTAAAGAGGAAGACCTGCCGAAGCTTACCGCGGAGTTTGAGCGGATCGAGGAGGAGAGGAACCGCAATATAGAGGGCACCGGGCTTGGGATGAGCATTACGGTGCAGCTTCTCAGGCTGATGGACAGCGAGCTTCAGGTGGAGAGCGAGTACGGGAAGGGCTCCCGGTTTTATTTTGAGCTGGAACAGAAAATCATTGACAGTACGCCGATTGGAGACTTTGAGTCCAAGGTAAAGCATATGGCGGAAAACTTCAGCTATGAGTCCGGCTTTCTGGCACCCGATGCCAAGCTGCTGGTGGTGGACGACAATGCGGTCAACCGCAAAGTGCTGCGAAATCTCTTGAAAGAAACGCAGATTCAGGTGTCGGAGGCGGGCGGCGGTGCGGAGTGTCTGCAGCTCGTTCGGGAAAACCATTATGATCTGATCTTTTTGGACCACATGATGCCCGAGATGGACGGGGTGGAAACCCTTCATCGGATGAGAGAACTGCCAGACTACCCCTGCAAAGACACGCCGGTGGTGGTATTGACTGCAAATGCGGTGGCAGGAGCGAGGGAACAGTATCTGGAGGAAGGGTTTGACGATTTTCTGTCGAAACCGATTGTGCCGGATAAACTGGAACATATGATTCAGAAAATGCTGCCAGAGGAATTGCTGCAGGCCCCGGATACGGCGGAAACGCCTGCGATGAAGGAGGATACGGATGGCTGCCCGGAAGATCTGCCTGTGGTGGAAGGAATTGACTGGAATTACGCATGGCTGCATCTGCCGGACAGGGAACTGCTCGCCTATACAGTAAAAGAGTTTTATGAGCAGATTGATCCGGCGGCGGATGCTCTGGAGCAGGACTATACGCAGATTGCGGACGATGCGTTTCTGGAGCAGTACCGCATTCGGGTGCATGCGATGAAGAGCCTCGCTGCCACCGTCGGAATTGTGACGCTGTCGGGTTTGGCAAGAGTGTTGGAATCTGCGGCAAAAGATGGTAAAATAAATATAATAACAGCGATGACAGATATTTTTCTGGAAGAGTGGCGCAGTTACCGGCAGCGGCTGCAGGGTGTTTTCGGCATCGGGACGGAAGAAAAGCAGGAAATCGTCGATTATTCCGTGATGCGGGCACTTGTGGAAATGGTGCGCATCAGTATGCAGGAGATGGATGTTGACCGTGCCGATGAACTGATGAAGCAGTTGCGGGCCTATGTATTCCCGGAGGAAATCGGGCAGAACATTAAGAAACTTGCGGAGGCGGTGACCAGTCTCGACCCGGAGGAGACGGACCGGCTTGCAGGACTGCTGTCAGAGCAGATGACGGAATAGAAAACCAGTGATCGGAGGACGAAATGAAAAAGATACTGTTAATCGGGAAACTTAACACGGTGGTGAACGAGACGAACCACTTTTTATCCCAGTATTTTCACGTACAGCTCTGCTCAGAGAACGCGGGGGTTCTGGAGGGGATGCTGAAAATCGTGAACCCGGATCTGGTTGTAATCAGTCTGATCGGCGCCTATGACATTGACACGTCCATCTTTTTTATGCTGAGTGACCAGTATGCGCAGATTCCGATTCTGACCATCGGGACAAAGGAGGAGAGCGATCGGTTTTTCAAGTATTATCAGGAAGAACAGTTTGAAAATCTGATCCGCCCGGTGGAAAATACGGTGATCATGGAGGCTGTGTGCAGACGGCTCGGACTTGATGGGGATAAAGTCGAGCGCGAGGCAGAGGAAGAGGGCAGACACCATGTGGAAAGAAAGCGGATTCTGGTGGTGGATGACAATGGGACGGCACTCCGTACAATCAAGGCGATGCTGGAAGATATTTACGAGGTCGCGCTGGCGATTTCCGGGGCACAGGCGATGACTTCCATAGGGAAAAAGAGACCCGACCTGATTTTGCTGGACTATGAGATGCCGGTCTGTGACGGGAGGATGACACTGGAAATGATACGGGCGGACGAGGAGCTGACAAGTATCCCGGTGGTGTTTCTGACGGCGATCAATGACCGGGAAAATATCGAGGCGGTGCTGAAGCTAAAGCCGGCAGGATATATGTTAAAGCCGCCTGTGAAGGAGAAACTGCTTGCAGAGATTGACAAAATTTTAAATGCCGGATAAGCGGTAACCGGGCAGGAGACAGTGGAGTTTGAAAACGATCTGGGAGATGGGGGAAGGAAATGTATCATTGCGAAATTTGTTTTTATATGATTACGGAACAGGATGCGTTATTTGAAATTTTGAAACAGTTGCCGCAGTTTCTTCGTTATTCACATGAATTTCAGAAGAGCGTCCGTGCGGATGAGGAGCTGACTGGCAGGGCAGATGTGATTCTGGCAGACATGCGGCAGGTGGACGCGGTAGAAACGCTTGCATTTCTGCTTTCCCATAAGAGGAAGGAGGCGGAGCTGATTGTGCTGGCGGATCAGGAGCAGACGGCGCTTCTGACCACAAAAGATGACGCGGAGGAAATCACGGATATCTGGGTGACGCCTTTGACAGAGGCGGAGTTTCAGTTTCGTCTGACCCGCTGGCAGAAGACTTATAAGATGAGCAAGGACTTCTGGCAGACGCAGAGCTACCTCGACACAACGATCAACAGCGTGCCGCACTTAATCTGGTACAAGGATAAAGAGGGCGCGCACATGAAGGTCAACGATACTTTCTGCAGGGCGGTCAACAAGACAATGGAGCAGATTGAGGGACGCGGACATTATTATATCTGGGATATCACTCCGGATGAATATGAAAAGGGCGAGTTTATCTGCATGGAGTCGGAGTACGAGGTGATGGAAAAGCGGGAGACCTGTATTTTCGATGAGACGGTCAAAATCGGGGACAGTATGCGTGAACTGAAAACTTACAAGTCGCCGCTGTTTGATCTGGACGGTAGTGTGATGGGAACCGTGGGCGTTGCCATTGATGTGACGCAGGAACGGCTCTACCAGCAGATGATGATCAAGAACGCGAACACGGACTTTCTCACAGGTCTGTATAACAGACGGTATGTGTATGAGTTTATCGACAAACAGGAAGATGGTCATCTGGTGGTGTTCTGTATTGATCTGGACCATTTTAAGAGCGTCAATGATATCTATGGACACCACGAGGGCGACAAGGCGCTGGTCCTCACGGCGCAGACGCTTCTGGGCTGTATGCCGGAAGGGCTGATCGCACGTATGGGAGGCGACGAGTTTCTGGTGGTGATAACCGGCGCGCATACGGAGGAGGAAGTGGAGCGGACAAGGAAAATGATCAAGGAGCGGCTTGACGGGGAATACGTGAAGCATGAAAATTTCCAGAAAATTTCCGCCAGCGTAGGAGCCGCTTATTCCCAGACAGGACAGGAAACGTTCCATCAGTTGTTCCACAGAGCGGATGAAATGATGTATCGGGAGAAGGAGAGCAACAGATAAAGAGTGGCAAAAAATTCTGTTGTATTTCGCGGTCAATTCGGATATAATAGATGTAACCTGAAATGCACGATAAGTCTTGTTATTTTGAACCTACAGATACTTTAAACGGGATTCCTACATTGTCATATAGATGTCAGGCCTCCAGCCTTTGGGCATTACGCAGTGGAAGACAGAAGTATGGTTGCGGTTACCCACCTAGCGTTGCTAGGAGTCAAAATACAAGATCCGGCATTTTGGGGATTATACAAAAGATGGAAAAGCAGTCGTCACGTGCGGCTGCTTTTGCAGGTATGGAGGTATGCGTAGAATGAGTATAAAAATCGGAATCTTAGGTTATGGAAATCTGGGGCGCGGGGTTGAGTGTGCCGTGAAACAGAATCCCGACATGGAACTTGTGGCAGTTTTTACGAGAAGGGAGCCGGGACAGGTGTCCATCCTTACGAAGAGTGCGGCGGTCTGCCATGTGTCGGAGGCGGCGGCATGGAAGGATAAAATTGATGTGCTTATCCTCTGCGGCGGCAGCGCGACGGATCTGCCGGAGCAGACGCCGGCATTTGCGAAACTGTTTAATGTGGTGGACAGTTTCGACACCCATGCCAACATACCGAAGCACTTTGAGAACGTGGACGCTGCCGCGAAAGCGTCTGGGAAAGTCGGCATTATTTCCGTGGGCTGGGATCCGGGGATGTTTTCCTTAAACAGGATGTATGCCAGCGCTATTCTGCCAAACGGCAAAGACTATACATTCTGGGGAAAGGGCGTAAGCCAAGGACATTCCGACGCGATCCGCAGGATTGCAGGCGTGAAAAATGCCAAGCAGTACACGATTCCTGTGGAGGCGGCGCTTGCAGCTGTGAGGGAAGGAAAAAATCCCGAGCTTTCCACAAGGGAAAAACATAAAAGAGAGTGTTTTGTCGTTCTGGAAGAAGGGGCGGATGCCGCGAAAGTGGAGCAGGAAATCAAGACCATGCCGAATTATTTTGCAGACTACGACACCACGGTACATTTTATCAGTGAGGAGGAACTTCTCAGGGACCACAGCGGCATCCCGCATGGCGGCTTTGTGCTGCGAAGCGGAAAAACCGGCTGGGAGGAGGAGAACAGCCATCTGATTGAATACAGCCTGAAGCTGGACTCCAACCCGGAGTTTACGTCCAGTGTGATTATCGCCTATGCGAGGGCGGCATATCGTCTCAATCAGGAAGGACAGGCGGGAGCCAAGACCGTGTTTGATATTCCGCCTGCTTATCTGAGCGCGAAGAGCGGGGCAGAGCTGCGGGCATCTATGCTCTAAGACAGTGCGGAGATGAGGCGGGATATTGCTATTTTGTCATTTTCTGAAAACAGCGCAGCCGGTTCTGACTTTCTATGTTGATGATTGTGAGAGCCGGCTGTGTTTTTTTGATATCTTCCAGCAGAAGTAACCCAGTTCCAGCCTCATTCATCCGACGAAAGAACAGATGGGGTTAAGATATCTATGACGGATTTGGCAGTCTTGGACTGCGAAAAAGTGTATGCTGTTGGGAAAGGGAACACTGGTGAAAAATCTGCAGCGGAATGTTACGGGAAAATTGGGGTATAAGTGTAAGAAGATGAGGACTTTATGAAACGTTCAGAAATCAATCAGATTATAAAGGAAATGGAAGCGCTGGCGGCAAAGAACGGTTTTCATCTGCCGCCTTTCTGTCACTGGACGCCGGAGGAGTGGAAAGAAAAGGGGCATGAGTATGATGAGATCCGCGATAATATGCTCGGATGGGATATTACGGATTTCGGACGGGGTGATTTTAATACGTGCGGTTTCGGTCTGATTACACTCAGAAACGGAAACCAGCATAATCCGAAATATAAGAAGGTTTATGCGGAGAAGCTTTTATTCATGCGGGACGGTATGATGGCGCCCATGCATTTCCACTGGTTTAAGTCGGAGGACATCATCAACCGCGGTGGCGGGACTTTGCAGATCAAAATTTATCAGGATGACGGGGCGGGCGGCCTTTCCGACGAGGACGTGGTGATCAATGCCGACGGGCGTTCTTACGCGGCTCCGGCGGGTTCTTATGTCACGCTGCATCCGGGTGAGAGCGTGACATTATGGCCGCACCAGTACCATGAGTTTCACGCGGTGCCGGGAACGGGGAGTATCCTGATCGGCGAGGTGTCCCAGTGTAACGACGACAATACCGACAATCGGTTTTATGAGCCGGCAGGGAGATTCCCCGAGATCGAGGAGGACGAAGCGCCGTATAGGCTGCTGTGCAATGAATATCCGCCTGCGGAGGAAGAAAAATCTTTCCTGCTCGATTGATAAATATTTTGGCTTCCGCGTGCATAGAAATAAAGGAGGACATGGGAAGGGCGCAGACATGAAGTTTGACGGGAAACAGCTTGCGAAACTTTCGCTTATTTTTTTCGGACTTTTATTCATCGTCTGTCTTTTCCTTGGGAGAAGGCAGGCGCAGGAGCCGTTACAGCCGGAGGGAGAGCGGATTACAGTCGAGGATGTGGCGATTTTATTAGATGCGCTGGGGGTGGATTTTTCTATGCCGCCTTCGGACGGCGAAGGGAAGCCGCAGACCGGCACGGAAATGGCAGGGGACGAAAAAGATATATACTTTACATATGGGCAATACCGGGCATTGTGTGAAAGTCTGCCGGAAGAGGAGTGGGGACTTCCCGATTACAGCGGCAAATATGAGCCGGAGCAGGCGTTTTTAAAAGAGGACTGGTATCGTGCCTTCCGTATCTTTCTGGCTTATCTGGATACGGAATCGTCCATCTGGGAGACGACAGTTTTTGTGCTGAAAACGGATCAGGAGAAGGCGGAAGCCTACACGGAAAACGGCGCGATGCAGGGGGCGTGTCCCTATGTTTCGACCGCTTTTGCGGGGAGCGAACTGCAGGAGTTAAAGGTCTACGTGAAAGGCAGTACGCTTTTGACCATTGTGGAAGTTCTGCCGGAGGATCATTATCTGGGAAGTGTGTGGGTGATGGAAAATAAGGACGGTACGCTGGATTGTTTTTATCATCAGACCGTATTCAGAGCGTCGCTTTCCGGCGATGCGCTTAATAAGCCGCCGGAGCGGGAACAGGTAGCGGATCTGACTTTCCGGGACGGGCGGATTGTGGAGGCAAAGGAGCACAGGGAAAAAGTCCACGGCAGGCTGCTTCGTGCCTCTGCACAGGAATTGGAGATCGAGGATTACGGCGTTTATCAGATCGCGGATGAGATGGAGATTTATAAGCTGTATGGGAGTCTGAAAACGCTGGAGCAGGCCGAGCTGCGTGTCGGGTGCGCGGATACGGATTTTGTTGTTGACAGGGGGAAGGTGTATGCCTGTCTCGTATCGGAGGAGGCAGGTGCGGATCAGATCCGGGTGCTTTTGAAAAATACGGCGGCGGGGACCAACTATCACGAACACATAGGGATTACGGTTGACGGGGAGGAGGTCGGAATCCGGGCAGACCAGATGACCGTCGGGGAGCGCAGAACTTATCGGAGTGCAAATCTTACGGACAAGGTTACGGTGGAAATGGAGGGGAGTGGCAGAGCGGACCACTCTTATCGCGGCGCCATAGAGTGTGTCCGAATGGAGCAGGGCATCGTGCTAATCAATGAACTGCCGTTGGAGGAATATCTCTATGCCGTGGTGCCCAGCGAGATGCCGGCGTCCTATCCGCAGGAAGCATTGAAGGCGCAGGCAGTGTGCGCCAGAACCTATGCGTACCGCTATGTTCTGCGGGCGGGCATCCCGGAGCTTGGCGCGCATGTGGACGACACGACAGCCTATCAGGTCTACCACAATATTGAGGAAAATGCGGCTTCCACCACGGCGGTGAAGGAGACGGACGGGGTGCTGCTCACTTATGAGGGGGAGGCTGCGGGTAATTATTATTATTCTACCTCCTGCGGGATGGGGACAGACGTAGTGAGCTGGCAGGGAGGGAACGGAGAGGAAGTGCCTTATCTGCGAGGCGTGCACGTGAGCGGCGCGGCGGGAGCGGAGTCTGGGGCAGAAGAGGCAGAACAGGCAGCGGCATCTGGCGCGGTTGAGAACTTTGACGCGGAAGCTTTGCGGGACGAGGCGGTTTTCCGGCAGTTTATTACCACGGTACACGAAACGGACTTTGAGAAGGATGAACCTTGGTATCGGTGGAGTTACCATGTGGAAGAGCTGGATGAAAAAAGTCTGTTTGCCCGTTTGAAGGAGCGGTATGCAAGCGCGCCGGCTTTTGTGCTGACGAAGGCGGAGGGGGATTATTATGTGTCGGAGCCCATTGGAAAACCGGGAAAGATAAGAAAGATAGAGATCGCAAAAAGGGGCGATGGCGGGATTGCGCAGGAGTTGAATATTGAGACGGAAAAAGCGTCGTATAAAGTGCTTTCCGAATATAATATCCGCTATGTCCTGTGTGATGCAAATAGCACTGTCAGGAAACAGGACGGGAGCGAAACCGTGCCGAAACCGCTTCTTCCCAGCGGCTTTTTTGTGCTGGATGCCGTCAGCGGGACTGGAAAAGACGGGGAAAATGTGGTAGGATATACGTTGACTGGCGGCGGTTACGGTCACGGTGTCGGCATGTCCCAGAACGGGGCGAAGGCGATGGGAGCGCAGGGGGCTGACTACGTGCAGATCCTCTCGATGTTTTATCCCGGCTGTGAGGTGACGGACGCCGAAGAACTGAGAGAGCAGTAGAATCGCCGTTGCTTTTCTTTTAGGGCATTTCAGGATCCAAATAAAGTGAAATAAGGGACAACGCTTGGCACGATAGGCAAAATGTGAGTGAAAAGAAATTAACAGATCACAGGAATTAATCGGGAGTAAGATGAGGACGATTTACAGATTATATTATATCCTGCGGGACTTTAACTGGCAGATGACGAAGAAAAATATCAGCGCCTTTGCGGCAAGCACTGCGTTTTTCCTCTTTCTGTCCATGATTCCGCTTTTGATGGCGCTGTGCGCCATTCTGCCGTATACGACGCTTACGGAGGCAAACTTAATCAATGCGATTACACAGTTTACGCCGGATGCGGTGAACGGCATGGTGATACGAATCGTGTCGGACGTGTATGCCAGATCAGCGGGGACGATCACGGTGTTTGCGATTGTCACGATCTGGTCGGCGGCGAAGGCAATGCTTGCGCTGATATACGGGTTAAATGCGGTCAACGATGTGGAAGAGAAACGAAATTATATCGTGCTGCGTGCCATCGCCTGTTTTTACACGGTGATCATTCTGGCGGCGACGCTGGTGGCGCTTTTTGTGATGGTGTTCGGTAATGTGATTGTGGATATCCTGCTCCGGGATATTCCGCCGCTTCATCTTGTGGTGCATGTGATCATGCGTTTCCGCTTTCTGGTTTCCTGGGTGATTCTGACATTCGTTTTTGCCATGATTTATGCCTTTGTGCCGAGCTGCAAGCTGCGGTTTAAGGCGCAGATTCCGGGGGCGGCTTTTGCGGCGGTGTTGTGGAGTATCGCGTCCTTCGCCTTCTCTGTCTATGTGGATCACTACAATGATTTCGGCACCTACGGGAGCTTGACTACTGTGGTCATTTTAATGCTCTGGTTTTATATGCTGATGTATATTCTGATGATTGGGGCACATATCAACAGATATTTCGGACCGGTTTATAAATTTCTCTTCGGGTGGCTTGACAAGTCGAAGGAAAGCCACTAAAATAGCAGATAGATTTGTTGCGGACGTAGTTGTCCGGGGCAGAATGTCAGGAATTGAATGATGAAAAAGGCTAAGAAGGTGTCAGTAGGAAATTTTTTCCGCCAGAGAGAGGGAATCATCGGCTGTAAGTTCCCTTCGGTACAGAAATAATCCGAAATTTCCCACCGGAGCTTTCCGTATGAAATGATTGACTGTTTTGAGCGATCGCATTAGTTCGGAACGTACAGGCACGTTACGCCGAAGGAAGCGTCCGTTTACCGGTCTGTGTAAGGGCAGAAACCGAAAACGGGAAACTGGGTGGTACCGCGGATTTTATTCGTCCCATGTGTGTTGCATGTGGGGCGTTTTTTTGCGCGCATAAGCAGAGACGGAAAGCGGCAGAGACAGGATGTATGCTTGCATACAAGACTGTCTATGACGGTTTAGGGCGAGCAACGCGAAGCATTACGAGTCTGTTTATGCAAATAGCAGACAGAGCCGGGAGACAAAAATGATTACTCTAAATGATGTAACTTTTTCCAACAAAAAATTCTGGACAGGTTTTGTGGCAACGTCATTTCCAACCGCATTAGATGAGGAAACAGATTCGTCGTTAGCTGAAATCATAGAAGAAGAGGAAACGACTGACAGTAACTGGTGGGGAAATTTCACGAAGTATTATGATGGGGTTTTGGAAGAAGCGGATGGGTATATTGAGAAACCGCAAATGCTGATTTGTCATCTTACGGAGGCGCAGACCTTGAAGATAGAGTTTCATCCGGGAGATACTGTATACTATATCAATGATCGGCAGATTGCCAACACAGGAGGCGAATATCAGATTCAGATTTTCCCGCTGGCGGATTTGCTGCGCTATAGGGAGGGTGGAAATGATAATCGGATGTTCCTTTTGCTGTTGCCGCTAACGGTAATTACAAATGAGGATACAAGTCATGCGGCAGAAATGATAGCAAATGTTTTGCAGGAAATATTTGAAAGAAATTTGTGCGATCGGCTTTCTAAAAGCATTGTGTATGGTCTGATGGAGGAATGACGGCAGGAGGGAAAGGATATGCAGATCAGAACGGCAAACATGGAGGATGTGGAACAGCTGAGACATTTATATGCAGAATTGGAGACAGACGCCGTTAGGTATCAGCCGGAGCATTTTACAATGGGTTTTCGGAGTGATGACTTTTTTCGTTCCATATTTGAGAACGAGGCGCAGGAGATTCTTGTTGCGGATGCTGACGGAAAGGTAATCGGATTTTCGCATGTGATGATTTTGAAGCAGAAAGATATCGCGTGCTTGAAACCGCAGACCGTAGTTTATATACAAGATTTAGATGTGTCAGAATCGGAGAGAGGAAAAGGAGTGGGAACGCTTCTGCTTGAAGCAAGTAGGGAATATGGGAAAAGAAAAGGGGCGGATTTTATCAGAATGCAGGTTTTTCCGCAAAATGTGGATGGCATCAGATTTTATGAGAAAAATGGTTTTTGTGAAATGATGAAAACGATGGAGAGTTCACTCTGAAAGAGCTTACAGTTTGCAAGGCAATCACAATGATGGAATGAACTTTGTATTGAAATATAAGAAATCCCAAAAAAAGGAGAAAAAGGCATGAAAGAAAAACTGGAACAGATCAAGGCGGAGGCGCTGCGTCAGATTGAGGCAAGCGACGCTCTGGAAAAACTCAATGAGGTTAAGGTTACTTTCCTTGGGAAAAAGGGTGAGCTGACGGCGGTGTTAAAGAGCATGAAGGATGTGGCGCCGGAGGACCGCCCGAAGGTAGGACAGCTTGTCAACGAGACGAGAGCGGAGATTGAGAAGGTGCTGGAGGATTCCGTCAAAAAGATGGAGAGGGCCGTCAGGGAAGCGAAGTTAAAGACGGAGGTCATCGACGTGACCCTGCCTTCCAAAAAGAATAAGATGGGGCACCGCCATCCCAATACCATCGCATTGGAAGAGGTGGAGCGGATCTTCATCGGCATGGGCTATGAGGTCGTGGAAGGTCCCGATGTGGAAAAAGATTATTATAACTTTGAGGCGCTCAATATTCCGGCGGACCATCCGGCAAAGGATGAGCAGGACACTTTCTACATTACCGGGGATATCCTGCTACGGACGCAGACTTCCTCCACGCAGGTGCATGAGATGGAGAAGGGGAAACTGCCGATCCGCATGATCGCGCCGGGCAGGGTATTCCGTTCCGACGAGGTGGACGCCACCCACTCTCCGTCCTTCCATCAGATTGAGGGGTTGGTGATTGATAGGCATATCACCTTTGCGGATTTGAAGGGGACGCTTGCCGAATTTGCGAGGGAGCTGTTCGGGGAGAACACAAAGGTGAAGTTCAGACCCCACCACTTCCCGTTCACAGAGCCCAGCGCGGAGATGGATGTATCCTGTTTTAAGTGCGGCGGCAAGGGCTGCCGGTTCTGCAAAGGCGAGGGCTGGATTGAAATTTTGGGCTGCGGCATGGTGCATCCCCACGTGCTGGAAATGAGCGGCATCGACCCCGAGCAGTACACGGGATTTGCATTTGGCGTGGGGCTGGAGCGCATCGCGCTGTTGAAATATGAGATCGACGACATGAGGCTTCTGTATGAGAATGATATCCGTTTTCTGAAGCAGTTTTAACGGATAAAGGCTGTTAAACGGTTTTGATACGGAAGGAATTGTGAAAGGAAATAAATATGCCACATGTAAAAATCAAATGGTTTTCCGGCAGGACTGAGGAGCAGAAGAGAAAATGTGCAGAAAGAATTGCGGAAGCGTTTCGCAATCAGCATAGACTTTTAGAAAAGAAAGGGAAAGGTTTACAGCATGAATACAGCATTGTCATGGATTAAAGCATATGTGCCGGAACTTACGTGCACGGATCAGGAGTATATGGACGCGATGACCCTCTCCGGGACGAAGGTGGAGGGCTACGCCAGACTGGACAAAAATCTGGAAAAGATCGTGGTGGGGCAGATCAAGAAGATTGAGAAGCACCCCGACGCGGATAAGCTGATCGTATGTCAGGTGGACATCGGCGGCGAGGTGATCCAGATTGTCACCGGTGCGCCCAACGTGAAGGAGGGAGACAAGGTGCCGGTCGTTCTAGACGGCGGTAAGGTAGCTGGTGGTCACGACGGCGGCCCCCTGCCGGAGGACGGTATTTCGATTAAGGCGGGAAAGCTGCGCGGTGTACCCTCAAACGGCATGATGTGCTCCATCGAGGAGCTTGGTTCCGACAGGAATTTTTACCCGGAGGCGCCGGAAATGGGCATCTACATTTTCGGGGATGATGTGCAGGTGGGCGCGGACGCGGTGGAGGAACTGGGACTTAGGGACACGGTGTTTGAGTATGAGGTAACCTCAAACCGTGTAGACTGTTACAGTGTGATCGGTATTGCCAGAGAGGCGGCGGCTACGTTCAGAAAGCCTTTTGTGCTGCCGGAAGTGACGGTAAAGGGAAACGACGAGAAGGTGGAAGACTACATTTCCGTGGAGGTGCAGGACAAAGAACTCTGCCCGAGATACTGTGCGAGAGTGTGCAAAAATATTAAGATTGCGCCCTCGCCGAAGTGGATGCAGAGACGCCTTGCGGCAAGCGGTATTCGTCCCATCAACAACTTGGTTGACATAACAAACTATGTGATGGAGGAGTACGGCCAGCCCATGCATGCCTTTGACCTCGACACCATTGCAGGGCATAAGATTATCGTCCGCAGGGCGAAGGACGGCGACGTTTTCCGCACATTGGACGGGCAGGACAGGAATCTGGATTCGGACGTGCTGATGATCTGTGACGCGGAGAAAGAAGTAGGTATCGCAGGCATTATGGGCGGCGAAAATTCCATGATTACGGACAGCGTGACGACCGTGCTCTTTGAGGCGGCGACCTTCAACGGCGCGAATATCCGCAAGTCCGCAAAGCGCGTCGGACTGCGCACGGACGCGTCGGGCAAGTTTGAAAAGGGGCTTGATCCTTACAATGCGGAGGCGGCGATCAACCGTGCCTGTCAGCTCATTGAGGAGCTCGGCTGCGGTGAGGTAGTTGGCGGCATGGTGGACGTGCACGGTGAAATGAAGGAAAAGGTAGTTCTTCCTTTTGAGCCGGAACATTACAACAAGTTGCTCGGCACGGACGTTTCCGAACAGGAAATGCTTAATATTTTCAAGATGATTGAAGTGGAATATGACGTGGCGAAGGGAACGCTTACAGTTCCTACCTTCCGTCAGGATATCCTGCGCCAGTGCGATATCGCGGAGGAAGTTGCGAGATTTTATGGCTACGACAAGATCCCGACTACGCTGCCAAACGGTGAGGCTACCACAGGTAAGCTTCCCTTCAAGCTGCGGATTGAGCAGAAGGCAAGAGATATCGCGGAGTACTGCGGTTTTTCACAGGGGATGTGTTATTCCTTTGAAAGCCCGAAGGTGTTTGATAAGCTGCTGCTTTCCGCGGATGATCCGGCAAGACAGGCGATCACCATCGCGAATCCTTTGGGAGAGGATTTCTCGATCATGCGGACAGTTCCCCTGCATGGGATGCTGACCAGCCTTGCCACGAACTATAACAGGCGAAACAAAGACGTGCGTCTCTACGAGCTCGGCAATATTTATCTGCCCAAGGCGCTTCCCCTCACGGAACTGCCCGAGGAGCGGATGCAGTTTACCCTAGGCATGTATGGGGACTGCGATTTCTTCGACATGAAGGGCGTGGTGGAAGAGTTCTTTGAGAGCATCGGTCTGCACAAGAGAGCGGTCTACGACCCGAATGCGGGCAGGAATTATCTGCATCCCGGCAGACAGGCGAATATTGAGTACGAGGGGACGTTTGTGGGGTATCTCGGGGAGGTGCACCCGGAGGTATGCGACAACTATGACTTAAAGACAAGAGCTTATGTGGCGGTGCTTGACATTCCGGCAATTCTGCCGTTTGCGACTTTCGACCGCAAGTATGAGGGCATTGCGAAATACCCGGCGGTTTTGCGCGACATTAGCATGGTTGTGCCGAAGACCGTGATGGCTGGTCAGATCGAGGCTGTCATTGCACAGCGCGGCGGAAAGATTCTGGAAGATTACCAACTTTTCGATATCTATGAGGGCAGCCAGATCAAGGAAGGATTTAAGTCTATGGCTTACTCCATCACCTTCCGCGCCAAGGATAGGACGCTTGAGGAGGCGGATGTGACCAGCGCCATGAAGAAGATTTTGAACGGGCTTGAGGGCATGGGTATCGAGCTGAGGAGCTAACCTATTTATTGCTATCCGGGAAAGTGGTTTTGCCTTTGTCAGGAGACTAGTACAACGAATCATTAGCTTTTGACATTTTGGCGCCGGCTGATTGCTTCATATGCAAGACGGAAGAAGAAGGCGGCGGAGTAAATAGGAGAAAATAGTGACAGAAAAGACAGATTTTGGAAGTACAATGTTCTGTAATGTGGTAGAATAAGAACAGATTGCGGCACAGGTCAGTTTGGGTTGACCCATAAAGCGAAAAAGAGAGGAGTGACAGCCATGGAGCAAAAAAACACATGGGAAACGTATGATGAGAAACAGCTTAAAGAAGTGGATGCTTTTGCCAGAGAGTATATGGACTTTCTGGACAGAGGAAAGACCGAGCGGGAGTGCATCGACCAGATCGTAAATACACTGGATGCGGCGGGCTATCAGGAACTGGAGGCGCTGGTGAAGGATGGCAAAGAGCTCAAAACGGGCGACAAGGTGTATTCCGTATGGATGAATAAATCCATCGTGATGTTTCAGATCGGTAAGGAGAAGATGGAGGACGGCATCAATATTCTTGGGGCACATATTGATTCCCCCCGTCTGGACGTGAAACAGAATCCTCTCTATGAGGATGGCGGTTTCGCTTATCTGGACACCCATTATTACGGCGGCGTGAAAAAGTACCAGTGGGTGACGATTCCCCTTTCCATTCACGGTGTGGTTGTGAAGAAGGACGGCAGTACCGTGGAGATCAATGTGGGAGAGAACGAGGACGATCCCGTTTTCTTCGTGTCGGATCTGCTCATCCATCTTGCACATGAGCAGCTTGAGAAAAAAGCAGATAAGGTGATCGAGGGCGAGGCGCTCGATATCATCATCGGCAATAAGCCGCTTGTCATTGATAAGAAGGATAAAGAAGATAAGGACGGGGAGAACAGCACACCGAAGGACGCTGTGAAGAAGGGAATCCTTGAGATTCTGAAAAGAGATTACGATTTTGAGGAGGAGGACTTCATCTCCGCGGAGCTTGAAGTGGTGCCTGCCGGAAAAGCCAGAGAGGCTGGCTTTGACCGCAGCATGATTCTTTCCTACGGACAGGATGACCGCGTCTGCGCCTTCTCTTCCCTAAAAGCGATGCTGGAGATCGGGCAGACCGCGAGAACGGCATGTTGTATTCTTGTGGATAAAGAGGAGATCGGCAGCGTAGGCGCCACCGGTATGCAGTCCAAATTCTTTGAGAATGCGGTGGCGGAGGTGATGAACCTTCTGGGCGAGTACAGCGAACTTGGCTTGCGCAGATGCCTTGCGCGCTCCTGTATGCTTTCCTCCGACGTGAGCAGCGCATACGATCCGGCATATGCTTCCAGCTTTGACAAGAAGAACGTGGCTTACCTTGGCGGCGGCATGGTGTTTAACAAGTTTACGGGCAGGGGCGGCAAGTCCGGCTCCAACGATGCCAACGCGGAGTATCTCGGTCATATCCGCGCCATCTTTGAGAAGGAGAAGGTGAATTTCCAGACGGCGGAGCTTGGAAAGGTGGACCTTGGCGGCGGCGGCACGATCGCCTATATCCTTGCGCTTTACGGCATGAACGTGATTGACAGCGGCGTGGCGGTACTCAACATGCACGCGCCATGGGAGGCGACAAGCAAGGCGGATGTGTATGAGACGAAGCGCGGGTATGTGGCTTTCTTGGAGAATGCAAGTTTATGACGACATTAAAGAAATCCGATTTTTATTTTGATCTGCCGCAGGAGTTGATCGCGCAGGACCCTTTGGAGGACCGCTCCGCGTCCAGACTCCTTGTGCTGAACCGGCAGACGGGCGCGGTGGAGCATCACCATTTTAAAGAGATTACCAACTATTTAAGGCCAGACGATTGTCTGGTCTTAAATAACACCAAGGTGATTCCGGCGAGGCTTTTGGGCGTGAAGGAGGACACAGGGGCGGCAATCGAGGTCCTGCTTTTAAAGCGGCGGGACAGCGACGTTTGGGAAACCCTTGTAAAGCCGGGAAAAAAGGCGAGACCCGGCGCAAAGATTGTCTTTGGGGACGGATGCCTCAAGGCGGAAGTGCTTGAGGTGGTGGAGGAGGGAAACCGACTGATCCGCTTCGACTATGAGGGCATTTTTGAGGAGGTGCTTGACCGCCTCGGTGAAATGCCTCTGCCGCCTTATATCACCCATAAATTGCAGGATAAGAACCGTTACCAGACCGTGTACGCGAAATACGAGGGCTCTGCGGCGGCGCCGACGGCGGGACTACACTTTACGGAGGAACTGCTTGCGCACATAGAGGAAATGGGCGTACACATTGCCTATGTGACTCTACATGTGGGGCTGGGCACCTTCCGCCCCGTGAAAGCGGACAACCTCTCAGAGCACCATATGCATTCCGAGCATTATGAGGTGACGCCGGAGACGGCGGATCTGATCAACCGCACGAAGGAAAGCGGCGGGCGCGTGATCTGCGTGGGGACAACAAGCTGCCGCACAGTGGAGAGCGCAGCGGACGAAAACGGCTGGGTGCAGCCGGGACGCGGCGACACGGAAATCTTTATTTACCCGGGATACCGTTTCAAGGTGCTGGACTGTTTGATCACGAATTTCCATCTGCCGGAATCCACGCTGGTGATGCTTGTCTCCGCGCTTGCGGGAAGGGAGAATGTGTTGGCGGCGTACCGGGAGGCGGTGGAGGAGAGGTATCGGTTTTTCTCTTTTGGAGATGCCATGCTAATCAAATGACACCCAAATTTAACTATTGTTCACAAGAAAACAGATCAAAAAGAGAGCCGGAGGGTGAATCCCTACCGGCTTATCTTATGCCTTGTATATGAATTTATGGGTGAGCCCGTTCCTGAAT
>Ga0137306_100061_pt1 | contig 162560 bp, 144 predicted proteins | sample Inofroosms_March_FD_97187 | JGI IMG/M metagenome (GOLD analysis project Ga0137306, IMG submission 97187) | Mouse cecal microbial communities from Vienna, Austria - N-Acetylneuraminic and N-Acetylglucosamine D2O microcosms_March | ecosystem: Host-associated > Mammals > Digestive system > Large... | reverse complement strand
CTGCCGCAAAGCAAATAGGCGATCCTTTTCTGCTTCTCGTTGCTCTCGGCTCTTTGTTTTTCTTTCTAACTTACACTGTTCATGTTGGAGTTTAAGGGCTTGCTGTGCTTTGGTACCAATTCCCTTATCTTGCAGTTGACTGTTTATTTCACGCTGCATACGTTTAGGGTTGATTTTTCGTTCTGCAATAACTTCCGCTTGGATAGGCGGACTGAATTTCAGCTTGTGCCAATTCTTCAGCAGAAACTCATAAACCTCATAATCCTTTGGTTCTGCACCAAAAGTGATTTTGCACACCTCATACTTACCGTTGCACGATCTCTCATATATGCCAATCCAAAATGGAGCCTCAAATAGAATGGTTAGACTACTTTTAGAATCGGTAATCATTCTTGCAAGAACTGCCCTTCAAAGTGTTTCAGCCATTCAAGGAGAGCATTGTAAAGCAGTTGCTGCTGCTCAAAAATTGTTCTCCCAACCAGAGGAATGTCTGCAAATTCCTGAGCATAGCCCTCGTTTAATTCAGCCGTGGACTGTATGCTCTGGCGCAAAGTCGAAACCAGCTCCATTGCTTCAACTTTGTCCATCTTGTTCAGATTGGTAATGACCACATTGAAATCAAATAACAGCGGTATCGGGCCAGCGGCATAAAAGGCCATTAGTTCCTTGAAATACACTCTGCCCTTGTCGGTAATTGAATAGATTGCTTTATCTGCAAACTTACCACCTTTTACAATGTCGCTTTGCAGGTAGCCTTTCTCACTCATTTGAAGAACTTTCCGATAGATAGAAGGTACACTTATCTTCGTCCAACGTGAAAAATGATGGTACTCCACATCTTTTTGAATATCATAAGCACTTTGGGGCTTTTCCAGTACAATACCGAGTATGACTAAATCTATTGATGACATGACAACACCTCCACTTTTACTATTAACAATAGTACTATTATTGATAGTAAAAGTCAAGAGGGTGTATTTCAGCGTTCTAATCGGGAAACCTTTCTGTTCTGAAAGTTATTGCTGATCCACAGTCCCAGGAAGTTCATTTGTTGCTCTGTGTGGAACCAATGCTCCCCGTGTGTCATAACTGTCATCGTACAATGAAATCTTTTTGAAAAGTTCTCCACAACTCTGTAATCAATCATATGGTCATGTTCTCCGTACAAAATTCGTGTAGGAGAATCCCATTTCAGAATTGGATGTTCCAATGCATATTGCCAATATTCCCAAGTCAGGGTTTGGCCAAATGAGGTGGGAATGATCTTTTCCCGACACAGTTGTTCTTCTGTGACATTTGCCCAACTCATCATCTTAAGAATGAGTTGTTTCATATCAAGAACCGGAGATACAAACAGACAGTTTTCAAATCGCTCATGTTCGAAGCAAAGCATACTGAACCAAGCCCCAATGCTGTTTGCATATAAAGCGTGTTGCTTCCAGTGCCTTTTCACATATTTCATAACTAAATCAAGTTCAGGAGAAACGTGCCAGGGGTCAAAGGAACCATTTTCATCTTTTCTTTCGCCATGTCCTGGTAGATCAAAACTTAAAACTTGCCATCCCCTTACACAGATCTTTTCAGCCAAAAAAGATGCTTCTTCTTTGTTTCCGCCTTGCCCGTGAACATAAAGATATAAACGGCTTGATTCAGTCGGTACAATATGTAGTTTTCAAATTCTCTTGACAGGGGCGCACATGACTTTGAGCAAAAGATCATCTACGCAGCCGGTGTCCCGATTTTCCCGCAACAGAGTGTTCCGCAGACGATTGAGGCTCTGGATTACGATGCTGTTTTCGGCAGGGGTGAGGGTTATCTTGAATTTCTGCTTCCTCATAGTGCAGTCCTCCTTTTCGCCTTCATTGTATCTGCTCAAAGTATCTGCTCAAAGATGTGTAGCGCAAATGTGCGAGCATTCACCGGCTTCAAAGAGTTTGGATGGCATGAGGAAGAAAAGATAAACCGAATTTAGTTTGGTCAAATCCTGACAAATCAGGACAGCCCTTTCAAAAGAAAAACCATAACGAAAAGCTCGTAAATGAGGGACAAGGGACAGGGTAAAAGCACCTCAAAAACGGCTCGATTTTGGCTCCCGGTTGCCCCATTTTTTAATCATAATGGGGTCAAAAAGGGCCGGTTGCCCCATTTTTAATCAAGAAAACAGGGTCAGAACAGTTCAAATCCTGCCAGAATCAGACAAGCTGCAACAGAAGATGTGAAATAGAAAAACCCCGAAAAACCGCAGTTTTTCGGGGTTTTTGAGCATTTTTGAACCAGTTTGAAGTGCTGATTATCGCTTGCTGAACTGCGGAGCGCGACGGGCAGCCTTGAGGCCGTATTTCTTGCGTTCCTTCATGCGCGGATCGCGCGTGAGGAAACCGGCCTTTTTCAAATCGGCGCGCAGGTTCTCGTCGTAGACGAGCAGCGCGCGCGAAAGGCCGTGGCGGATGGCGCCCGCCTGCCCGGAAACGCCGCCGCCCGAAACGCGCACGACGATATCAAACTTGCCTTCCACGGCCGCAACGGCCAGCGGCTGGCGCACGATGAGCTTCAGCGTCTCGAGGCCGAAGTAATCGTCGATATCACGATCGTTGATGGTGATCTTGCCGGTACCGTTGTACACGCGCACGCGGGCAACGGAATTCTTCCGACGGCCTGTGCCGTAGAAATAGGGTTTTGTCTCGTACATTCTCATTGCCTCCTTCTTTACAGCGTGTACGCTTCGGGCTTCTGGGCGGCGTTTTTGTGCTCGGCGCCCTTGTAAACGCGCAGACGCTTGAGCGCGTTCGCGCCCAGCGTATTGCCGGGCAGCATGCCCTTTACAGCCAGCATCATGGCCTTGTCGGATTTCTCGGCCATCAGCGTGCGGTACTGCACGGCCTTCATGCCGCCGATCCATCCGCTGTGATGATAATAATACTTCTTCTCCAGCTTATTGCCGGTGAGAACCGCCTTATCGCAGTTGATGATGATCACGTGGTCGCCGCAATCAACATTCGGCGTAAAGGTGACCTTGTTTTTGCCGCGCAGCAGAACGGCAGCGGCAGCGGCGGTGCGGCCAAGGGGCTTGCCGGCAGCATCCAGAATGTACCACTTGCGCTCTACCTCGGCGGGCTTGGCAAGAGTTGTGCTCATTTGTGTTCCTCCTCATAGTATCTGCAAAACAGTTGAAGGCCCTTTGCGCAAGCGGCATGCAGAATGCCGCTTTTCTTCTTAGGGCGCAATATAGATTATACCGAATCCTTTTCCGCGCGTCAAGCCTTTTTTGTCAATTTTTTTATTTATTCTTCACACGCTCGCAAATGCTCGTCTTTTCTCGCTTATACTCCAGCATCCTCATGTTCGATTTTTGAAAAATCGTGCTATACTATATGCTATACTGTAATGGATGCTTTCAATTGATTTTTCGCGCGGGCTTTTTATGCCGGTAGGGCGCCCTTGCCCCGCCATGGCAAGAGCCGAAGCAGCGGCGGCGCGCCGGGCGGCAAGGCAAAAATGTGTTGGCAGCAGCCGGAGGAACGAATACGGCATGAACGAAGCTCAAAAAAAAGAAGATCGCAGGAGCGAAACCCAGAAAAACGAAGGCCGCCGGAGCCTGGAGGGAATGCGCTGCTGGGCCCAGATTGATCTGGATGCGCTGCGCGGCAATTTTCGGCTCGTGAGGCAGTGCGCCGGGGACGCGGCAGTAATGGCTGTGGTAAAGGCCGACGCTTACGGCCACGGCGATGCCGTTGTGGCGCCGCTGCTGGAGAGGGAGGGCGCGGACGCCTTCGCGGTGGCGTGCATGGACGAAGCGCTGCGCCTGCGCCGCGCGGGCGTGACAAAGCCGGTGCTCATTCTCGGCTACACCCCCGCGGAAAACGCTGCCGCACTGGCGGCGCACGACATCCGGCAAACCGTATTTTCGTCCGATTACGCCGCGGCGCTTTCCGCCGCCGCCGTGCGTGCGGGCGCGGCGGTGCGCGTCCACCTGAAGATCGATACCGGTATGGCGCGCCTTGGCTTTGCGCCAAACGACGTGCAGGGCGCGGCGCGCGCCTGCGCGCTGCCGGGGCTTTTGGCAGAGGGCATTTTTACGCACTTTGCCGCCGCCGACAGCAAAGCGCCGTTGGATGAGGCATACACCCGCCGTCAATACGCGCTGCTGTGCGGCATGATCGACGCTCTGGCAAAGCGCGGCGTCACGTTTTCTCTGCGCCACTGCTGCAATTCGGCAGGAACGTTCGCATGGCCGGAATACCGTCTCGATTTAGTGCGCCCCGGCATTATTCTGTACGGCGAGCAGCCCGCGCCGGATACCGTGCTGCCCGGCCTGCGCGGGGCAATGCAGCTGTGCGCGGTTGTCTCGCAGGTGCGCATGCTGGCGCCGGGAGACGCCGTCAGCTACGGCTGCACCTACCGCGCGCCGCACGCGGTGCGCACGGCGACGCTGACCGTCGGCTACGCGGACGGCTATCCGCGCGCGCTCTCCTCCCGCGGAACGGTATCGCTGCACGGGCGCCCGGCGCGTGTGCTGGGCCGTGTGTGTATGGATCAGATCATTGTCGATGCAACGGATATCCCGCAGACGGCGCCGGGCGATGTCGCCGTCATCTTCGGCGGCGAAGCGGCCGACAGCGTGGCGGCGGTGGCGGCCATGACAAATTCCATCGGGTATGAGGTGCTGTGCGGTGTGGGGCGGCGCGTGCCGCGTGTTTACCTTAGGAACGGGGCGCGTGTCGCCTGGATGGATTATCTGGCGGGCACTGAAGCATTTTCGGCGCCGGGATCGTTGTATGAAGGGGCTTGTGATGCCGCCGCGCCAGAGCTTTTTGAAGCGCCGCCGGGCGCCGGGCGCTGATACGGCCGCCGGGCCTGCCGCGTGCGGCGTGTCCCTTCCTGTTTTCGACCGCAAATACAAAATACAGCTTGCCCATCCGGAGGAAAACCTTATGAAACGCGATTCCTTTAAAGTTTATTTGCACTGGGGGCTCACGGCATTTTGCGTCATTGCCCTGAGCATTCTGTTTTTCTTTTCGCTGTTCCGCGTGCAGGAGCTTGCGCACAGCCTGCGCGCTGCGGCGGGCGTGCTGATGCCGTTTGTATTTGGCGCAGTGATCGCCTATCTTCTGAATCCGCTGTTCAACCGCATTTACGCGGTCGTGCTGCCCTTTTTAAAAAAGCGCACGAAAAAGCCTCTTGCGGCGGCCCGCACCGCGAAGGCGCTTTCAACGGCGCTGTCGGTGCTGGTGGCGCTGCTGCTGGTGAGCGCGCTGTTTTCGATGGTGCTGCCGCAGGTAGTCACCAGCGTAATCGGCCTGGTGGAATCCGATCTGCTGCCGAACAGCATTCAGCGCGCGACAAAATGGTTTGAGGAGGCCCTGCGCAGCAATCCGGCGCTGGAATCCGCCGCACAGCAGGTATACACCGAAGCGGTGGGCGCGCTGACGGCATGGGTGAAAACCGATATGCTGCCGCAGCTGACCAATCTGGTAAGCGGCCTGATGGGCACGCTCACCTTCGCCAAAAACCTTTGTATCGGCGTGATCATCGCCGTCTATATCCTGAACAGCAAGCGTCTGTTTGCCGCGCAGGGCAAAAAGCTTCTGTACAGCGTATGCGGCGTGCGCCGCACGAATTTTATTCTGGATAACCTGCGTTTTACCGACCGTGTATTCGGCGGATTTTTGGGCGGCAAGGTGCTCGATTCGATCATCATCGGCATTCTGTGCTTTATCGGCATGTCGATCCTGGACATGCCGTACACCATGCTCATCAGCGTGGTGGTCGGCATTACAAACATCATCCCGTTCTTCGGGCCGTTTATCGGCGCGATCCCCAGCACAATGCTGATCCTGCTGATCGATCCGCTGAAAGCCCTGTACTTTGTAATTTTTATTCTGGTGCTGCAGCAGTTCGACGGCAACATTCTGGGGCCGAAGATCCTGGGCCAATCCACAGGGCTTTCCAGCTTCTGGGTAATGTTCGCCCTGCTGGTGGGCGGCGGCCTGTTTGGGCTGGTGGGCATGCTGGTGGGCGTTCCGCTGTTCGCAGTGCTGTACAGCCTTATCTCCGGCCTGATCTGCCGCTCGCTGCGGCAAAAGGCGCTGCCGGACGATACCCTCGATTACTTCCTTCTGGATCACATCGATGAAAAAACGCACGCCATCGTGCCGTTTGGCGCGGAACCGGACGATTCCGCGCCGAACGCCGAGCCCGAGGCGCCCGATACGGCCAGAGCTGCCGGCGAGCCGGAGGACGCCCGGAGATTTTAAAGCACCCGGCGCGGCCAAAGCTGCTTTGTCCGTTGCCCCAAAGCTCTGTTTGCCCTTGCCGGGCGATGCCGTAAAGATACTGTAAAAAAGGAGAGACGAATCATGAAAGCACGCATTCCCAAGCACCGCGAATTCCTCATCAGCCTTGCGGACGATTACGAAAAAAAGGACGAATGCTGGGCCAAGCTTCAGGAGATTATGAAGGCTTACCAGAAGGAGGGCAAATCCGTTTATACCCCCACGTTCATTGAAGACAACGAAGAAAAGGTAAAGGCACTGCAGCAGGAATACGAATTCACCTACACCATCGAGGATCGGTAAGAATCCGTGAAAAGCGCCGGTCGGCGCTTAAAACGCGAAACGCGCCTCCCTTTGCATCCCGATCTCCGGATTTTCCGCAAAAAACATTTTTCGGCAGAAAATGCCTTCTTTCCGGCCCCTTCACGCACGGTGCGGCACGTGCATACGATGGGTTGAAAGGAGGCATTTTCACATGCAAAGCAATCAAAATACCGGCATGGCCATTGTCGCGGCCGATCCCGCCTATCCGGGCGTTGTTCTGCGTCCGGGCAGCTCCGGCAGCGAGGTTGCGCGTATGCAGCTTTATCTAAACGGGCTGCGCGACGCGGCGTATCCCACGCTCATCCGCCTTACTGTAGACGGCCGCTACGGTTCGGGCACGGCCAGCACCGTGATGCAATATCAGGTGCTGAACGGCCTTTCGATGGACGGCCTCATCGGGCGCAATACCTGGGATTCGATCGTAGGCGAATACAACACGCTCATCGGCGGCAGTTCCGATACGTATCCCGGCATCGCGCTGCGTCCCGGCAGCCGCGGCGAGGACGTGCGCCATATGCAGCGCCGCCTGAACGAGCTTGCGCGCATTTATACCGCCATCAATCCGCAGAATGCGGACGGCATCTACGGCGATCACACAACAAACGCCGTGCGCCGCTTTCAGGAGCAGTTCGGCCTTTCCGCAGACGGCATTCTTGGCCTGAACACCTGGAATAAGATCGTTTCGGTGTATGAGGCCGTTACGGCTGGCCGCCCGACGGCCGTTGTCACGCCGTATCCGGGCAATCCGCTGCGCGTGGGCTCCACGGGCGATTCGGTGCGCTTTGTGCAAAGCTATCTGAACGCCATCCACGGAACCCCGCACCTGAATGTGGACGGCAACTACGGGCAGGCCACCGCGCGCAGCGTGGCGGCATTTCAGGCCATCTCCGGCCTCACGCCGGACGGCATTGTCGGCGCGGGCACCTGGCCCGCCCTCATCAGCGCGTTCAACGCGACGCTGTAAGACAGGGGAAATCCCGTCAAACGGCAAAAACGCCAGCATTTCGCGATGCTGGCGTTTTTTAGTGTTTGGCTTCTATTCGCCTCGTTTTAGATGAACACACAAGCGAGCCCGCTCATAAAATATTCCATCAGCCCCGCCCGGGGAATCGCGGCGTGCGGGGCAGCCGCTTTGCCGCCAAGCTCAGTACTTTGCCACTATGGCGCGCATCTCGTCCCACGCCGCCTCCATATCGCGCACCAGCTTGAACTGGGTGCGGCAGCGGTCGAGGTTCTGGCCTTCGCGCTGCACGTGGAAATAAGTATCGCCCTGCAGATAGTCCGTCAAAAAACGGATGCCGCATTCCAGCGTCATCAGCTTCGCGCCCCACGGCAGATACGCCTTTTCGGCGTCCGTCAGCGTGCCGGCCGCGCCCTCTAAAAAGCCCTTGGTATAGATCTCGAACAGCGAAAGATCAAAATTCACCTTTGAAAGATCCCGCTCGTCCTCGGCGCTGTGGTTCGCGCCGAAGCGGATAGAATCGCCGAAATCGTTGATGGAAAGGCCGGGCATTACGGTGTCCAGATCAATCACGCACACGCCCTCGCCCGTGGCTGTGTCGATGAGCACGTTGTTCAGCTTGGTGTCGTTGTGCGTTACGCGCAGCGGCAATTTGCCCGCGCGCAGAGCGGCCAGCGCCACGCCGCAGTCGGCCGCGTGTTCCTTTACAAACGCAATCTCGGGCGCGCAGTCCTTCGCGCGGCCCATCGCGTCGGCCGCGCGCGCCGCCTCGAATTTGGCAAGGCGGTCTTCGGTATCGTGGAATTTTTCGATCGTCTCAAACAGCGTATCGGCGGGATAATCCTTCAGCATGCGCTGGAACCTGCCAAACGCCTTGGCCGAGGCATAAAACAGCCGGGGCGTTTCGGCCGTCTGCAAACAGCGCGTCTGCTCGATAAACGGGTACACGCGCCACGCGCCGCCCGCGCTGTCGGTAAAGAACGTCTCGCCCGCCCGGGTGCGCAGAACGGTCATCGTCTCGCGCGCGGTATCGCCGCCGCTTTGCGCGATCTCTCTGCGCAGATAGTCCGTTACGCCCACAATGTTCTGCATCAGCCTGTCCGGGCGGTGAAACGCGGCCGCGCTCATGCGCTGCAGAATGTAGCGCACACAGTCGCCCTCTTCCGTTTGGGTATATACGCAGAACGTATCATTGATGTGTCCTTTGCCATAGCGCATCGTGCCGACGACGCCGCCCGCAAAATCATACGCGGCCAGCGCCTCGGAAATTCTGTTTTCGGCGGGATCTGCCATCGTTACGCCTCCTCCCACAGGCGGTCCGGGTACAGCCCGTCCGCCGTTTTCTGCGCAATGGCCGCCACCACCACGGGCTTATCCGCCTGATAGGTAACACCGTACCATTTATCGGCACTGTGCAGCACTTTTACGCGCGCCTTGCCCTCGGCGATGAGCGCGCTGACAACGCTGGGCAAAAAATATTCGCCCTTCAGCGGGTTTGTCTGCAGGGCCGTATCCAAAAAGGCCGCAAAGCGCGCCTCGGCCTCGCGCACAAAGCTGGGCGTAAAGCCCCAAAGGTTCATCGAAACGGGCGTTTCGCCGGAAACCTGCGTCCATGTTGCGCCGTCGTCCTCGGTAAAGCGCGCGCCGTCGCCGTCTTTTTCAATATGCGTGCGCTCGGTGACGCTGGTAAGATAACCCTGCCCGTCCACCGCGCACAGGCCGCGCGCCACGTGGCCGTTTTCGGTAACGGTGTTTTTCAGCAGATAGCTCACCATCGCGTACTCGTAGGCATCCTTCGTATCGGGATGCCGCGAAAGATGCGCATACATCACGCGGAAGGCCTCGGGCCCGTAATAATCGTCGGAGTTGATAACGGCAAACGGCGCGTCGATCACATCGCGCGCGGCCAGCACGGCATGGCTGGTGCCCCAGGGCTTTACGCGCCCCTCGGGCACGGCGTAGCCGGCCGGCAGATCGTCCAGCCGCTGAAACGCGTAGCGCACGTCCATCACCTTTGAAAGCCGGTCTCCGATGGCGGTGCGGAACGTCTCTTCGATTTCATGCTTGATGATGAACACCACGGTTTCAAAGCCCGCGCGGCGCGCGTCGAAAATGGAATAATCAATGATCAGCTGCCCGTGCCCCCCCACGGGGTCTACCTGTTTCAGGCCGCCATATCGGCTGCCCATACCGGCAGCCATCACAACAAGGATCGGTTTTTTCATTGTCGTCTCCTTCGCTACGCTTTGTATCCGTTCGGATTCATGCTCTGCCACTTCCAGCTGGAAGCGCACATTTCCTCAATGCCGTATTCGGCCTGCCAGCCCAGCTCCTCGCGCGCCTTGGCGGGGTCGGCATAGCATTCGGCAATATCGCCCGGGCGGCGCGGATCAATGACATAGGGCAGCTCCCTGCCGCAGGCCCTGCTGTACGCGCGGATCACATCCAGCACGCTGTAGCCCTTGCCCGTGCCGAGGTTGCAGATAAACAGGCCGCACTTCGTATCCAGCTTTTTCAGCGCGGCCACGTGGCCGCGCGCCAGATCCACCACATGGATATAGTCGCGCACGCCGGTGCCGTCCGGCGTGGGATAATCGCTGCCGAACACATGCACGGCCTCCAGCGCGCCCACGGCCACTTTGGCGATATAAGGCACCAGGTTGTTGGGGATGCCGTTCGGATCCTCGCCGATGAGGCCGCTCTCATGCGCGCCGATGGGGTTGAAGTAGCGCAGCAGCGCCACGTTCATGGTGGGATCGGCCCTGCATACGTCCTTCAAAATCTGCTCCATCATCACCTTGGTGGTGCCGTAGGGATTTGTGGCGGCGCCCGTGGGAAAATCCTCGGTGATGGGTACGCTGGCCGGATCGCCGTACACCGTGGCAGAGGACGAAAACACAAAGTTTTTCACCCCGTGCCGGCGCATGGCGTTCAACACGGTGAGCGTACAGCCCAAATTATTGGTGTAGTATTCCAGCGGCTTTTTCACGCTTTCGCCCACAGCCTTATAGGCCGCAAAGTGGATGACGGCCTCGATCTCGGGATGCGCGCCGAACAGCGCGTCCGTCGCCGCCTCGTCGCACAGATCCACATTGACAAACGGCACGGCCCTGCCGCTGATGCGCTCTACCCGGCGCAGCGCTTCCTCGCAGGAATTGTACAGGTTATCGGCCACGATCACTTCGTAGCCCGCCTTCATCAGCTCTACGCAGGTATGGCTGCCGATGTAGCCCGCGCCGCCGTTGACAAGAATTGCCATATTCCTTCCGCTCCTTTTCTGTTTTGATCCGGGATGCTCTTTCTTTTATTGTAGCTCTTTTTGCCGCCGGCTGAAATGGATTTTTCCGCACAATATTTGCACTATTATTCACCGATGTATAAAGTCGGTGCCGTTTTTTGTACAAATGCCGCAAGGCCGGCCGCGCGCAGCGCTTTTTGCTTACCCCGTGCCCGCCCGGTGCTTTGCCGAAAGCATCTTCACGCTGGAGGCATATTCGCTGGGCGTCATGCCCGTCACCTTCTTAAAGTGGCGCGAAAAGTAGTGAATGGAGCTGTAGCCCAGCAGCGCGGCGATCTCGGTAAAATTGCAGGCGCCCTCGCGGATCATGCGCTGGGCGGCCTCGATCTTCATCGCGCCAAAATACTCCATTGCGCCGCCGCCCGTTTTTTCGCGAAACACCTTTTGCAGATAGCTGCGGCCCACCAGATTATCGCGGCAGATCTCCGCCAGCGTCAGCCTCCGGGAGATGTTCTCCTCCAGATACCGGCGCACATGATCGATAAACTCCTGCTGCGAGCGCTCGCGCAAAAGGCTTGCCGGGCGGGCGGGCGCGGCGGTTTCGCCGCGGCGCAGAAAGCCTATGAGCAGCTGCTCCAGATACAGGCCGATCAGCTGCTCCGCGCCCACGGGCGGCGCTTCCCGCCGGCGCAGGCGCAGCGTCTGCGGGTCATTCAGCGGTGTAGAAAACGCGGCCTCCGCCTCGGCGATGATGCGCGCCAGCAGCGCGCGGGCGGCCTCGTCCGCCTGCAGGATCCTGCCTTCAAAAAAGCGCATGGCCCCGCTGCCGCAGAAAAAGCTTACCACCACCAAATTCGGCGCGGTCACGCCGTTTGCCGAAAGGGCGTGGAATTCGCCGGGCCGGTGAAAAATGATCTGCCCCTGCACAAGCCGGTGGTGCGCCTCGCCGGCGCACACGTCCAGCTCGCCCTTGTCCACATAAAGAAATTCCCAAAAATCGTGGCGTTCCCCCTCAAAATAGTAGCTGCTGGAATACTCGAAATAGTGTACGGAGACGATCTCCTCCACTGCCAGCGTCCGCGCCAGCCGGATGGCCTCGTAGCCCATCATGCCCACACCGCCTTTTTTTAACATGCCGGGCGCAGAGAACGGCAATGCGAGGAACGCAAAGCGTTTGCAAAGCCCGCGCGGCTGCGCCGTAAGGTTTTGCGGCTTTGTTTTCCTGCACAGCCGCACTCCGGGCGTGCGGCAAAAAACCTTTCCCTTTTATTATATCGAATTCGTCACCGGATACAATCCCCTCAAGGCAGGTTTTCCGCATTTGCCTCTTGCCGGGGCGGGGAAACGGATCTGTGCCGGGGCGGGGAGCGCCACTTCCCCCGCCCGGGAAGCGCGGCGTGCCGGAGCGGGGCGATCGAATGTTTTTCGCCCGGGAAGCGCGGCGTGCCGGGCGGGCGGCGGAGGATAAAAACGTCAAACCTGTGAATAGGGTGTAAATCTTTTATCTTTTCGGCGAAAAATCCGCAAAACGACTTGAAGTTTTTTTAACAAAGCGGTACAATAAATCCAAATGGGTTTTTGAATGACTACCCTTGCGCAGCGTGCGCAAGGCGGCCGTTTTTTGCACGGCCGCTTCGGCGCATGCCGCCATCAACTTACTTCTTTAAGGAGGATCTTGACAATGGAAACCTATGGATTGGAAAAGTACGGCATCACCGGCATCAAGGAGGTTGTGTACAACCCCAGCTACGAAGCCCTGTTTGAGGCGGAGATGGATCCCGCGCTGGAGGGCTACGAGAAGGGGCAGCTCACCGAGCTGGGCGCCGTCAACGTAATGACCGGCATCTACACCGGCCGCTCCCCCAAGGATAAATTCATCGTGATGGACGAAAATTCCAAAGACACCGTGTGGTGGACCTCGGAGGAGTTCAAAAACGACAACAAGCCCGCTTCCAAAGAGGCGTGGGAGGCCTGCAAGGCGCTGGCCGTAAAGGAGCTTTCGAACAAGAAGCTGTATGTGATGGATGTTTTCTGCGGCACCAACCCCGATTCCCGCATGGCCATCCGCTTTATTATGGAAGTGGCGTGGCAGGCGCACTTTGTAAAGAACATGTTCATCGCCCCCACCGCGGAAGAGCTTGCCAACTTTAAGCCCGATTTTATCTCCTACAACGCCTCCAAGGCCAAGGTGGAGAATTACAAGGAGCTGGGCCTGAACAGCGAGACGGCGGCCATCTTCAACATCACCTCGCGCGAGCAGGTAATCCTGAACACCTGGTACGGCGGCGAGATGAAGAAGGGCATGTTCTCGATGATGAACTACTTCCTGCCGCTGAAGGGCATGGCCTCGATGCACTGCTCGGCCAACACCGACATGAACGGCGAGAACACCGCCATCTTCTTCGGCCTTTCCGGCACCGGCAAAACCACGCTTTCCACCGATCCCAAGCGTCTGCTCATCGGCGACGACGAGCACGGCTGGGACGACAACGGCGTGTTCAACTTCGAGGGCGGCTGCTACGCCAAGGTGATCGATCTGGACAAGGAGTCCGAGCCGGACATCTACAATGCCATCCGCCGCAACGCGCTTTTGGAGAACGTCACCGTCGATGAAAACGGCAAGATCGATTTCCACGACAAATCCGTCACCGAGAATACGCGCGTATCGTATCCGATCAATCACATCGAAAAGATCGTGCGCCCGGTTTCCGCGGCTCCCGATGCCAAGAATGTCATCTTCCTGTCGGCCGATGCGTTCGGCGTGCTGCCCCCCGTTTCCATCCTCACGCCGGAGCAGACGCAGTACTACTTCCTGTCCGGCTTTACCTCCAAGCTGGCCGGCACCGAGCGCGGCATTACCGAGCCCACCCCTACCTTCTCTGCGTGCTTTGGCCAGGCCTTCCTGGAGCTGCACCCCACCAAGTACGGCGAGGAGCTGGTGAAGAAGATGGAAAAGAGCGGCGCCAAGGCCTATCTGGTGAACACCGGCTGGAACGGCACCGGCAAGCGCATTTCCATCAAGGATACCCGCGGCATCATCGACGCCATTCTGGACGGCTCTATCCTGAAGGCCGAGACCAAGACCATCCCTTATTTCAATCTGGCCGTTCCCACGTCGCTGCCCGGCGTTGACCCCGCGATCCTTGATCCGCGCGACACCTACGCCGACGCCGCCGAGTGGGATAAGAAAGCAAAGGATCTTGCCGGCCGCTTTGTAAAGAACTTTGTAAAGTACACCGGCAACGACGCCGGCAAGGCGCTGGTTGCCGCCGGCCCGAAGGCCGAGTAAGCTTTTCTGCGCCGGCTTTTGCAAAGCCCTATGCAGATCTTCTGCGCACACTGCCCGTAAGCCCTTTGCGCAAGCCTTTTTTGCGCAAGGGGCTTACCCGCCGCACAGGCGAAGCGCCGGCCGCAGCACGCCGGCAAAAGCACATACAGCAACAGGCATAACGATCGCGGGCCGCGGCCCTGCACCGGCTGGGGCAGGGCTGCGGCCCGCTCTTTTGGGGAGGATATCATGAAAAAGAAATCCGTCAATTTCTGGATTCTGGTTTGGGGCCTGGGCGTTGCGGGGCAGCTGTGCTGGAATATGGAAAACCAGTGGTTCAACACTTTTGTATACGCCAAAATCGCCAAGGATCCCACGATCATCTCGTGGATGGTGGGCGTATCCGCCACGGCAACAACGCTTTCCACGTTTTTGTTCGGCTGCGTATCAGACCGCATCGGCAAGCGCAAAAGCTTTATTGCGCTGGGCTATATCCTGTGGGGTGTTTTTACCATTGTGTTTGGGCTGACGCAGTACCTTGTCTCGGGCGAGCTGCAAAACAATGCCAAGCTGCTGGCGGCCGTGGGCATCGCGGTGGTGGCGGCAGACGCCGTAATGAGCTTTTTCGGCTCGATGGGCAACGACATTGGCCTGAACGCGTGGATCAACGACCACATGACAGACCAAAACCGCGGCCAGCTGGGCGCGGCGCTGGCCACACAGCCAGTAATCGGCACCATCGTGGGCACCGTGGTGGGCGGCATGCTCGTGGGCAGCGACAGCAACTATATGCGGCTGTTCCTGGTGATGGGCGTTGCGGTAATCGCGTTCGGCATTTACGGCTTTTTTGCCATGGAAGAAAGCCCCGCGCTGCGCCCCAGCCGCCGCGGCAGCTTCGGCGAGCAGTTTTTCAGCATTCTGAACTTCAAAAATTATCTCAAGCATACCGAGCTTGCCTGGGTAAACCTGTCCACGGCGGTATACTTTATTGCCTTTAACCTCTACTTTACCCATGTGGGCAATTACATGATCTATTACCTCGGCTTTTCGCCCGATATGATGGGCTACATCGAGGGCGCCGCGCTGATCCTTGCCATGCTGTGCACCGTTCCCTGCACAAAGCTGCTGAACAACAACAAAGCCCCGCAGCTGTGCATTGCCGCCACGCTGCTGAACTGCGTGGGCGTGGGCATGGCGGGGCTGTTTGTGCGGCCCGAAAATATCGACCCCGCCTCGCTGTGGAACCCGGTGCTGCTGCTGGCGTTTTTCCTTTTGGGCGTGGGCTACGTGCTGTTTTTGCAGTGCGTTACGGTGTGGAGCAAGCAGCTTTACCCAGAGGATTCCCGCGGGCAGTTCGAGGGCATCCGCATTTTGTTCTTTGTGCTCATTCCCATGATCGTTGCGCCCCTTATCTCGAACCCCATCATCAAGAGCAGCGGGCAGTTTAGGGACGAAAACGGGCTGACGGCATACCTGCCCACGCATACGCTGATGCTGGCGGGCGCGGCGCTGGTGCTGCTGACGCTGCTGCCGCTGATCCCCGCCAAACGGTGTCACGACCGGCGCGTGGGAGGGCAGGAGAGTAAAAAATAATTACTATTTTACAAAACACAGGGGCCGGTTTTTCAGCTTGTTGTCAGCGGAAAAGCCTGTTATACTGTTGCGAAGACAGAATGTGCCATAGAAGTGGTGGTAACTCATGTGGGCAGAGGATAAGGTGCGGCTCATAGATATTGCGAACGAGCTGGGCATCAGCACCGCCACGATTTCCAATGTAATCCATGGAAAAACGAAAAAAGTTTCCGCGCAAACGGTTAAACGAGTGCAGGAGAAGTTAGAGGAACGGGGCTATATCCCCAACATGGCTGCAACACTTTTGGCTCAGAACAGCTCCCGGATTATCGGGGTGGTCCTCAACGACCACAAAAAGTATGAGGGGCGCGTGTTGACCGACCCGTTTATCGCATCCTCCATTAACGATTTGGCAGATGAAATTGAACGCAACGATTATTTCATGATGATTCAGAAAACCACCGATTTAATGACGACGATTCCATTCGCGTCTATGTGGAATATGGTGGGAATGGTAATTTTGGGATTCTGCAGCCATGAGTAGCAGGAGCTGCGCAGCCGCATCCATATCCCCTTTGTCGTCTATGACGGCTATTTTGAAAACAAAGGGAAAATCTGCAACCTCCAGTTGGACGATTGGGACGGCGGGCGTCAGGTGGGCGAACACCTCCGAAGCCTGGGGCATCGCCGGGTTCTGTGTATCTCCGATAATCAGGAGTGCATGGATCAGCAGCGATTTGAAGGGCTGTGCGGCGGCTTGGGTTTTCGGGCGGATTTTATGATGATCCCCATGGAAAGGGAAGCGCGCATTTGTTATTATCGGGAGCATTTCGGCCAATTACGCAGTTACAGCGCCATTTTTGCCGTGTCGGATCACTATGCCGTTGATCTGATCCGCTTTTTGCAGAATTCCGGTGTCAAAATTCCCGATGATATTTCTGTTATTGGTTTTGATGACAGTGAAGTTTGCGGACAGGTTGTCCCCTCCCTGACCTCCGTCCGGCAGGATTACCGGGCAAGGGCGCAGATGGCAGTTCGATTGCTGAAACGGATGAAGGAACAGCCGGACTATACCGAGGATGTCACGATTCCGGTTCAATTTATAGTGCGGAACAGTAGCAGGAGGTTATATCATTAACCCGGAGGGTTACGCGATTAACCTATTGCAGTCACCCGCCTTTCCCTGGTATGCTTTGGGGAAAGGCGGGTGATTGATTGTGAAAAAGGAATGCTTTCTGATAAATGTAATTGGAATTGCCGTCCCGGTAGGGCTTCAATCCATGCTGCAATCCTCGTTTTCCATGATTGACCAGGTGATGGTGGGGCAGCTGGGAGGTGCAGCGGTATCGGCGGTAGAGGTCGCGGGACGCCCGATGTTTATTTACTCTGTCGTGCTTGGAGCGGTGGCCGCCATTGCAGGTATTATGATCTCCCAATATCTGGGCATGAAGGATGAGCAGACGGCAGATCGGAGTTTATGGAGGTAACGATATGAAGTTAGACGGGTTAGGGCTATTGGTCAATGATATGGCGGGGATGATTCGCTTTTACAGGGATGTGCTCGGGTTTGAGATTAAGGGAGCGGAAGATACAGAAAATGTGTATCTCGTAAATGAACTTAATATTGCCCGCTTCTCTGAATAATATTCTGCTCAAATGAACCGGTGAGCTCGGGGCGTGTATTGTGGTTTTTTTATATTTGCTATTTCGGGAGGGTAAGCGCTATGGGCAGACGCTTTCTATATCCCCCGATTGAAAGCCGCCAAAGTATTCAATCAGCCCGCAGCAATGGATCATCAAAGAGCAGCAGCCTAAAGAGCCACCGCCCTTTTCGGCAGGGTGTTATTTTTTCTTTGCCTGCGTCAGCGCGTCATGCGCGCGGCATATTCGTAGGGGATCCGGCAGCGGCAGGGCCTGCCCTCCTGCCATGCGCGGATATCGGCCAGCAGGCGCAGCGTTACCTCCTGCCGCAAATCGGTGGTGGGGCCGGCCACGTGCGGCATCATCCACACGTTCGGCAGGCGGCGCAGCACATCCTCGGCGGGCAGCGGCTCGGTGTGGTACACATCCAGCGCCGCCGAAAAGCGGCCTGTTTGCAGCTCCTCGTACAGCGCCTGCCTGTCCACCAGCGCGGCGCGCGCTGTGTTCACAAACAGCGCGCCGTCCCGAATGCTGTGCAGCAGCTCGCGCGTGATCATGCCCTCGGTGTGCCCGTTCAGCGCCGTGTGCAGCGAGATGATATCGCATTCGGCAAAAATTTCTTCCACACTCGCCCGCTTTGCGCCCAGGCGGCGCAGCTCTTCTTCTGAGATACTGCGCGAGGCGATGCGCAGATCGACGCCAAAGCCCTGCAGCATCCCGGCGTAATAGGCGGCGATGGCGCCATAGCTTACAAGGCCCACTTTTTTGCCCACAAGGCCCTGCGTGCGGTGCGGCTCGGGCGTCCAGCCGCCCGCGCGCACGCTGTCGCGGTAAATGTCCACGCGGCGCAGCGCGTTCAGCGTATAGCAAAGGCACCCCTCCGCCACGCTCTGCGCAAACAGATCGTTGCCGCTCAGTACCAGAATGCCCCGGTCGTATTCCTCCTTGCTGACAACGTTTGCCACCGAACCGCCCATGTGGGCGTGGATCTTCAGCCGGGGCGCGGCGCGCAGCACGTCGGCGTCCACGCGCGGCGAATCCCAGCCTGTCATCAGCACCTGTGCGTCGCCGATCTGCTCGATCAGCGCCGCCTTTTCCATGCCCTGCCCGGGCGCGGGGTTGAACGTGAATGTACCGTACTGCTCCAGCGCCGCCATTACGCGCGGTGAGAAAAAGCCCTTGCGCGCAGGGCAATCGCCAAAGGCTACGAAATATTTCATTGCGGCTCCTCCTTTTGGGCCTGCGCTCCGCCTTCCTCGGCACAGCAAGCTGTCTAAGAACAGGGCGGGCACATCTATTAAACCGTTGTGATAAGGGCGGCGGCAGGCAGGCTTTGGGAAGCGGCCGTCGCCCCCTCCTTTTTATTGTACAGGAAAAACCGCGCCGCGTCACGCTTTTTTGCAGGATGCGCCGTTTTTTCGGTTGGAACGGCCCGGGCTTTCAAAGTGCAGCGGGCAAACCCCGCAAAGGCTCTGCGGCAAGCCCGCGCAGGCTGTCCTGTGCAAAAACGGCGCCGCTTTCCGGTCTGCCTGTCTGTCCACCGGAGATCGGGATCGCGTTTGCCGCCGATCCTCTTATCGGTGATATTGCCTGCCGGCAGCCGAGAGAGCGCCTCTCGAAGGGATTCTGTTCCGGCCTTGTCCACGAGGACGCCTCCTTCCGCTCTATCACCTTATCCTGTTAAATCAAGTTAAAGGCTCAAACAATTATAAAGACGGGCAGGGCGGCCCTTTCGGACCGCCCTGCTCGCTTTTTTGCGCATTTTTTGCAATGTGCCCCATATTTTGCCGGGGAGATATTTGCCGTTCCCCTGTGAAAAATCAGAAATCGATCTCTTTGTCGTAATAGACGGCAAGCAGCAGCTTTTCCATTTCTTCCTGCGTGGGGATGCGGGGGTTCGAGCCCGTGCAGGCATCTCCGATGGCGTTTTTGGCCACCTCGGAAAGCTTCGCGTTGAACTCTTTTTCATCGATGATGCTCTTATCGGCAATGACGCCGCCCTCGCCGTAATTCTGGATGGCATAGGGGATATCGAGCGCCTTGTTCATTGCGCGCAGCTCGGCCACCAGCGCAGCCACCAGCTCCTGCGTAGTGCTGCCGGGCAGATCGATAAAGCGCGCAATCTGCGCATAGCGCTCGGCTGCCTCGGCGTTTTTCGCGTTGAACTGGATCACCTTCGGCAGATACATGGCGTTCGCCGCGCCGTGGATGATGTGGCCGCCGCTGAACGCCGCGCCGGTTTTGTGCGCCATCGAGTGGACAATACCCAGCAGCGCATTGGAAAACGCCATGCCCGCCAGGCACTGCGCGTCGTGCATTACGGCGCGCGCGGCAACGTCGCCATCATACGATTTCTTCAGCTCGTTGTGGATCAGCTTAATGGCGTGCAGCGCGAGCGGATCGGTATATTCGCAGTGCAGCGTAGAGACATACGCCTCGATGGCGTGCGTCATAGCGTCCATGCCGGTGTGCGCCGTCAGCTTTTTGGGCATTGTCTCAGCCAATTCGGGATCCACAATGGCGATATCCGGCGTAATATTGAAATCGGCCAGCGGATATTTAATGCCCTTGGCATAATCGGTGATAACGGCAAACGCGGTCACCTCGGTAGCCGTACCGGAAGTGGACGGAATGGCGCAGAATTTTGCCTTTGTGCGCAGCGTGGGGAAGCTGAACGGCGTGATCAGGTCTTCAAAGCTGGTATCGGGATATTCGTAAAAGGCCCACATTGCCTTTGCGGCGTCGATGGGCGAGCCGCCGCCCATCGCGACAATCCAGTCCGGCTCGAACGCGCGCATCATTTCGGCGCCCTTCATCACGGTTTCAACAGAGGGATCCGGCTCGACATTCTCGAACAGCTGAACCTCCATGCCGGCCTGCTTCAGATAATTTACGGCCTTATCCAAAAAGCCGAAACGCTTCATGCTGCCGCCGCCGACAACAACAACGGCCTTTTTGCCCTTCAGGTTTGCCAGCTCGGCCAGCGAACCCTTGCCATGGTACAGATCACGCGGTAATGTAAAACGACCCATTTAAAAAACCTCCTGTATTTTGTACGGCCTGCCCCTTCGCACAGCGCCCCCAAAAGCCTTTTGAAGGCTTTCGCACCCCGCGGCGCAGGCGGCACTGTGCAAAGAACGCCTGCCGTTTGGTTAGATCGCGCGGGCAAACGCCCGCGCGCCGGAAACCATCGAAGACAGCTCCTTTGCTGTGCGCAGCCTTATTCGCCGTAATAGGCCTTGGTATACAGCTGCCGGATCTCGGAGACCAGCGGATATACCGGATTGGCGGTGGTGCACTGATCTTCAAACGCGCGATAGGAAAGCTCCTCTACGCGGCTCATAAATTCGGCCTCGTTCACGCCGCAGTCCCGAATGGAGAGCGGGCGCTCGGTGGCGGCCATCAGCCTGCGGATCGCCTCCACCAGCGCGTCCACAGCCTCGGGCACGGGCGTATCCTGATTGCACAGGCCAATGCGGCGGGCGATCTTTGCATAGCGCTTGTCGGCCACATATTCCTTGTACTTGGGGAACGACGCAAACTTTGTGGGCTTTGTGGCATTGTATTTGATCACGTACGGCAGCAAAATTGCGTTGGCGCGGCCGTGCGGAATGTGGCATTCGGCGCCCAGCTTGTGCGCCATAGAATGGTTCAGGCCGAGGAACGCGTTTGTAAACGCCATGCCCGCAATGCACGAGGCGTTGTGCATCTTTTCGCGCGCCAGCGTATCGCCGTGGTACGATTTTTCCAGATACTCAAACACCATCTCGATGGCCTGCATCGCAAGGCCGTCGGTGTAATCGCTGGCCATCACGGAGACATACGCCTCGATCGCGTGCGTCAGCACATCCAGGCCCGTATCGGCTACAATGCTCTTGGGCATCGAGGCGGTAAACTGCGGGTCGATGATGGCCACGTCGGGCGTGAGGCTGTAATCGGCCAGCGGATACTTGATGTTGCCATTCTGCTTATCGGTGATGACGGAAAAGCTCGTTACCTCGCTGCCCGTGCCGGACGTGGTGGGAATGGCCACCAGCTGCGCCTTGCTGCCAAGGCGCGGGAACTTGAACGCGCGCTTGCGGATATCCAGAAAACGCTGGCGCAGACCGTCGAAGCTGGTTTCCGGATGCTCGTAGAACAGCCACATGCCCTTGGCCGCATCTATGGCGCTGCCGCCGCCGATGGCGATGATCACATCCGGCTGGAACGCGTTCATGGCCTCGACGCCGCGCATGATGCATTCCACAGAGGGGTCGCTCTCCACATCGGAATAGATCTCGCTGTGGCAATAGCTTTCGCGCTTGCGCAGGTAATACAGCACCTTATCCACGTTGCCCAGCTTCACCATCACAGGGTCGGTGACAATAAACGCGCGGTTGATGCCCTCCATCTTCTCCAGATACTGGATGGAATCCTCCTCGAAGTAGATGCGGCGGGGCACCTTGAACCACTGCATATTCACCCTCCTCTTGGCAATGCGCTTTTTGTTGATGAGGTTCACGGTCGTAACGTTCTGCGACACGCTGTTTTTGCCGTAGGAGCCGCAGCCCAGCGTGAGGGACGGTGTATTGGTGTTGTAAATATCGCCGATGGCGCCCTGCGAGGAGGGGCTGTTCACGATGATGCGGCCCACGCGCATGGCAATGCCGTAATCGTCGGCAATCTTCATATCGCCCGTGTGGATGACGGCCGAATGCCCAAGGCCGCCCAGCTCCAGCATGCGGTTGGCGCAGGCAAAGCCCTGCTTCTGGCTGTCAACGATAAAATACGCCAGCACGGGAGAAAGCTTTTCCTTCGCCAGCGGATGCTCGGCGTCGGGAGAATCCATCGGCGCGATCAAGATCTTGGTATTTTCGGGCACCTTCAGCCCGGCCTGCTCGGCGATCCAGTTGGCCGATTTGCCCACCAGCGGGCCATAAACGCCCTTGGCCGGATCGGGGAACATATATTTTGTAAGCGTTTCGGTTTCTTCGGCATTCAGAAAATAACAATTGTTCTCCTTCATATAGCGCTCGAATTCGGCCGAGAGCTCGCGGTCCACGATCACGGCCTGCTCGGAGGCGCAGATCATGCCGTTGTCGAATGTTTTCGACATCATCAAATCGGTGCAGGCGCGATGCAGATCGGCCGATTTTTCGATATAGCACGGCACATTGCCCGCGCCCACGCCCAGCGCCGGCTTGCCGCAGCTGTAGGCGGCCTTCACCATGCCGGGGCCGCCCGTGGCAAGAATGGTGGCCACGCCGGGATGGTTCATCAAAAAGCCCGTCGCCTCGATGGACGGCGTTTCAATCCACTGGATGCAGTTCTTCGGCGCGCCCGCCTTTACGGCGGCCTCATACACAATGCGCGCGGCCTCGGCCGAGCACTTCTGCGCGGACGGATGGAAGCCGAAAATGATGGGGTTGCGCGTTTTTACGGCGATGAGGCTTTTGAACAGCGTGGTGGACGTGGGGTTTGTGGTAGGCGTAACGCCCGCGATTACACCTACGGGCTCGGCCACCTCCACGTAGCCCTCCATCTCGTTCTCGTCCAGCACGCCGACGGTTTTTTCTTTCTTGATATCGTGCCAGATATACTCGGTGGCGAACATGTTTTTGATTACCTTATCCTCGTACACGCCGCGCCCGGTTTCCTCCACGGCCATGCGCGCCAGCTCCTGATGCTTATCAAGGCCCGCCAGCGCCATTGCGTGCACGATGTGATCGATCCGCTCCTGGTCCAGCTCCAAAAACTCCGCCAGCGCGGCCTGCGCCTTTTCCACCAGCGCGTCGATCATTTTGCCGACGGGATTTTCAACCGTCTCGATCGGGGTGGCCGGAGCGGCCTTCGCAGCCTGCTTTTTTTCTGCCATGTTCATACCTCCCAAAATGATTCCCAAAATGATAAAGAGGACTTCGTACAAAAACCCTGAACCGTCTCTCCGGGCCGGCCCGGAAATTGCGTTCGCTTTTTCTCTGGGTTTTTCTTCGACTTCCTTATCATATCACATTGTTAAAAGATTATCAATGCTCGCATCGCTGAATGTGCCATGTTTTTGCGTTTCTTTTTGTGCATACTGCACAAAAAGCCTCCGTCGGGTTGTTTTCCGGCAAGGGCAGGCAGAAGGCACAGAAACATGATGGAATATGGGCCGGGCCTGCCGGTGCAAGCCTGCACCCTTGCCGTGTTTTCCCTCGAGTATGAGGGCGTTGGTCAGCGGCCATGTGCTCTTCGCACTTTGCGGGAACCGGCGGCGGCTTTAAAAAAGGCCTCTTTCGCATTGCGCGCGGTTTGTGTATAATGGTAGAGAAGACAGCCGCGCCGGCAAAAATCTGCCGGCGCGGCGCAAACACGGTTTTTATGCGGCATTGCCGAAAAAAGGCACGCGCAGCAGAGAAGCGAAAAGCAGAAACGGAGCGGATACAATGGAATGGACCGATATTAAAACAACGGTGCCCGCGGCTTTTGCCGAAACGGCGGAGGCAATTGCAACGGGTATTTCGGGCAGCGGCATCTACATTGAGGATTATCGCGATCTGGAGGCGCAGGTGGAGGCCATCGCGCATGTGGATCTGATCGAGCCGGAGTTGCTGCATAAAAGCCGCGGCGAGGTGACGGTGCACCTGTATATTGCGCCGGACGAAAATTTTGCCGAGATCGCCGAGCTGATGCAAGACCGCCTGCAGCGCGCCGAGGTGCCCTATCAGATGATGTGCGAGGGCGTGCGGCAGGAGGATTGGGAATCCGGCTGGAAGGCGTACTACCACGCGATGGAGATTGGCCGGCGCCTTGCTGTGGCGCCCAGCTGGGAGCAGTACGAAACAAACCGCGCCGTCGTTACGCTCGATCCCGGCATGGCGTTCGGCACGGGCACGCACGAGACAACGGCGCTTTGCCTGGAAACGCTGGACGCAGCCATCCGGGGCGGCGAGCGCGTGCTGGATGTTGGCACGGGCAGCGGCATTCTTGCCATTGCGGCGCTGAAGCTGGGTGCAGCCTCGGCCGAGGGGATCGATATCGACCCGATGTGCGTGCGCACGGCGCGCGAAAACGCGGCGCGCAACGGCGTGCAGAACGCCTTTACGGTATCCGTCGGCAATCTTTCCGATAAGGCCGGCGGCGTTTACGAGATCATCTGCGCCAATATTGTGGCAAACGCCATTTGCGGCCTCGCGCCCGCCGTACCCGCGCTGCTGGCAGAAAACGGCGTGTTCATCGCAAGCGGCATCATTGATACGCGCCGCGACGAGGTAATCGACGCCATACGCGCGGCGGGCCTTGCCGTGCATGAGGTAAAAGAGAAAAACGGCTGGGTGGCGCTGGTGTGCGGCCGCTGAGGGCAAGGCGGCCGGGAGTTTGGCCGCAGGCGGCGTAATGGCCGGCTGCGCCGATACGGAACGGCGGCGGCAGAGCGCATCCGGGAGCAAAAAACAAAAATTACAAAAAAACGAAAGCGGAGGAAACGTAGCATGCCGCATCGCTATTTTACAGAGGAGATCACAGAAAACACCGCTTTTTTGCGCGGGGCCGACGCGCACCATCTGGCGCATGTAATGCGCGCGCGCACCGGCGAACAGATCACGCTGTGCGACGGGCGCGGCACAGACTACACCTGCGCTGTACGCGCCATGGCGGCGGACGCGGTGGAGCTGGAAATTCTTTCCAGTGCGCCGAGCGTATCGGAGGCGAACGTTCTGGTTACGCTATACATAGGCTATCCCAAGCAGGATAAGCTGGAAACCGTCGTCCAAAAGGCCGTGGAGCTGGGCGCGGTGCGCGTGGTGCCGTTTTTCAGCCGCTACTGCGTGGCCGCGCCGAAAAAAGAGGAGCAAAAAAACGAGCGCTTTCGGCGCATTGCACGGGAGGCCGCCAAGCAGAGCGGGCGCGGCATTGTGCCAAGCATATCGATGCCGCTCTCTTTTGCCGCAATGCTGGCAGATGCAGCGCAAAACGATGTTGCGCTGTTTTGCTGGGAGGCCGGGGGCGGGCCGTTACATAGCCGGTTGGGCGATGCAGAGCGCATCGGCATCATTACCGGCAGCGAGGGCGGCTTTTCCCCCGAAGAGGCACACGCCGCCCGCGCGGCGGGGTGCGCGGCCATCAGCCTTGGCCCGCGCATCCTGCGGTGCGAAACGGCGCCCCTTGCGGCGCTTGCTGCCGTAATGGCCCTGACCGGCAATTTACAATGACCCTCCCGCGCGCTGTTTTTTGGCACATGCCCCGCAACGCGAGCGTTTGAAGCGGCCCCGGTGCGATGTATTCCGCCGGCGGCCTCCTTCCGGCCGCTTTGCCTGTTGCTCCGGGTTGCCCTTTCGGCGTGCCCGGGCGGGCGAAAGGGAGTTTGTATGTTGCCGAAAAAAGCATTGGTTTTTGTTGTATCGCTGGCGCTGCTTGCGGCGCTGTTCTCCGGCTGCTGGGGCAGCAGGGGAAATTCCTCCACCACCGGCTCGTCGTCCGGCAGCCGGAATAACGGCGTGTCGGGTTCTGTATCCGGCGGCGCCTCCGGTTCTATGAACAGCGGCGCCTCCAGTTCTATAAGCGGCGGCGTAAACGGCGGCGCTTCTGCCGGAATGAACGGCGGGGCCTCCGGCTCTATGAACAGCGGCGTAAACGGCGGCGCTTCTGCCGGAATGAACGGCGGGGCCTCCGGCTCCGGCAGTTTGATGAACGGCACGGATCCCGGCATGAATTCCGGCTCTGCCGGCAATATGGCAGGCAGCGGCTCTATGGGAAGCGGCAGCGCTTCCTCCGGTTCCGGCGCTTCCTCCGGTTCCGGCGCTTCCTCTGGTTCCGGCGCTTCCTCTGGTGTAAATGCAAACGGCGCCGGCGCCTCTTTTTCCGATCCTGCCCCGGCTGCGGCTACCGCCGCAGCCCCGGCGGACGGCGATGCGTGGATGACGCGCCTTGTCAACGCGCAGAATCCCCTTCCGGAAGGCTTTACCGTAGAGACGGCGCGCATTAGCGGCTATGACGAGCGCCTGTTCGACAAGCGCGCCGCGCCCGAGCTGGAGGCACTGCTTTCGGATGCCGAGGCCGCCGGCTGCAAGCTCTACTTAGTGTCGAGCTACCGCAGCGTGGAACGCCAGTCGGCGCTGTTTTTGCGCAAAACGAATTCCTTTTTGGCCGAGGGCTTCGATCAGGCCGAGGCCGAGCGCCAGGCGGCCATGTGGGTGGCGCGCCCCGGCACCTCGGAGCACAACACCGGCCTTGCGGCCGATCTCGTTTCGGCAGATTGGTACGCGCATCACAGCGATCTGACGGCAGATTTTGAACAGACCCCCGAATTTGCGTGGCTGTTTGAGCATTGTGCCGAATACGGGTTTATTTTGCGCTATCCGCGCGGAAAAGAAAATATTACAGGCGTGACGTATGAACCATGGCATTATCGTTATGTAGGTAAGCAGGCGGCCGCCGCGATCATGCAGGCCGGCGGCACCCTGGAAGAATACAAAGAAAAAGGAAGTTCCCCGCAGGCCGCCGAGCCCGGCGCAGGCGCAAGCAGTACCGGCGGCGCGGGCACGGCAAGCGGCGGCGGCAGCGCGGGCGCAAGCAGTACCGGCGGCGCGGGCACAGGCAGCGCCCCGCTTACGGAGCCGGGCTTTTTTACCGCGCAGGCGCCGGCCCGGTAACGGCCGGGCCGGCGTACGGGGAACGAGGTGCAATGCTATGAAACAGCTGAAAAAAGCCCTGGGCACGGCGCTCAGCGCGGCGCTTTTGCTTGCGCTGGCCGTGCTGGGCATTACTTATCGAAACGAGATCTGGGCAGTTCTTACACGGCAGAACGCCCGCGACGCGTTTATCGCCTATGTGCGGGACGGTGGCTTTGCGGGCATGCTGGCGTTTTTGGGGCTGCAAATTTTGCAGGTGGTGGTAGCGGTTCTGCCCGGCGAGCCTGTAGAGCTGATGGCGGGGCTTTTGTACGGCACCTGGGGCGGGCTGGCGCTGTGCCTTGTGGGCGTGGGTATTTCCACCATGGCCATCTATTATTGCGTGCGCGCGGCGGGCGCGCGGGCCATCGATCCGGCGACCCTCGCAAAATACCGTTTCCTGCGGGACGAAGCGCACGTAAAGCTGTTTTTATTTTTGCTGTTCTTCATCCCCGGCACCCCAAAGGACGCGCTGATCTATCTGGGGCCGTTTCTGCCGCTCAATCCCCTCGCGTTTCTGCTGCTGGCCACGGTGGGCCGCATTCCGTCCATTCTTACCAGCACCTTTGTGGGCAGCCAGTTTGCGGCGGGCAGTTGGAAGGTGAGCCTTGCCGTATCCATTGTTACCGGCATCGCCGCCGGGCTGTGCGTTTTGTTCCAAGAGCGCATTCTCACCGCCCTCGCCGCCCTGCGCGGGCGGCTTCGCCGGGCGGAGAAGGAATAGAACGGGCGTGCCGAACAAAAAACCGCAATTTGCAAAAGCGCGCAAAGATCCGCATCTGTCCGGGCAAAAGCGGCCCTGACAAATGCGGATCTTCTGCTTTTTTACGCAGGTATTCTCTGCGCAAATTGCAATCGGTTTTTCGTTTGCGGCAGGGCCGCCCCCCTCGCCGTCTGCCGCCGGCTTTCGGCCAAAGCTCCGGCAGGCTTCTTACTCCGGCGCCTTCATGCTTTCCACCATGCTGATATTGCGCAGCTTGCGGCGCATCCACACATCCACCGCCATCGAAAATACGATGGTAAGCACCGCGGAATATACAAAGCTCAGCGGCTTGATCTCGCGGCCGAACATTACAAGGTCAACCTCCACCGTGCGCATAATAAATGTATGCAGAAAAACGCCCAGCACCAGCCCTACCGCCATGCCGATGACGGCCAGCACGTTCGATTCGCGCGCAACATAGGCCGAAACCTCCCGGTCGTAGAAGCCCAGCACCTTGATGGTGGCGATCTCCTTCACGCGCTCGGTGATGTTGATGTTCATCAGGTTGTACAGCACCACAAATGCCAGCGAGCCCGCGAACAGAATGATCACATATATCACGATGTTGATGCTGGCGATGGTGTCGTCCAGCGCGCTGCGCATATCCTTCGACCATGTGATCCCCGCAACGCCGTCCACATCCAGCAGCGCGGCCGCAAACGCCTCGTTGCCGCTCTCGGCGCCGTCGGCCAGAAGGCCCACCACCGAATTGGGGCGCGCGGCCTTGCCGTAGGCGGCGGCGTACTGCTCGGGCGTAATGTAGGCAAAGTTTTCCACATAATTTTCCGCAATGCCCGCGATGGTGAACGCGCCGAGTTTGCCGTCCGTGTTTTCCAGCGTTACCGTATCGCCCGCGGAAAGCCCGGCCTGCTCGCAGAATTTTTCGGTAACGATGATACCGTCCTCTGTCAGCCGCACCGGCGCGCCGGTGGCGCGCTCGTGCAGATCGACAAAGGCGGGCAGCCGCGAAGCATCCTCCGACACAAACAGATACACGCCCAGCTTTTTGCCGTCGATCTCCGGCTCGCTGCGCTCCTGCCGCACGCTCATCCAGCCGCGGATCATTTCCGGGTCGTTCATCCGCGACAAAAGCGTCTCGTTTTCCAGCGCCGATTCCTTGCTCAGCATCAGCATCAGATCATAGGTAAAGATCTCCCCGTACTGCTTTGCCACAATGTCCCCGATGGAATCGTTCAGGCCAAAGCCCGTAACCAGCAGCGCCGTGCAGCCCGCCACGCCTACTACCGTCATAAAAAAGCGCTTTTTGTAGCGCAGCAGGTTGCGCGCCGTTACCTTGTGCGTAAATTTCATGCGCCGCCAAATCGGCGTGATGCGTTCGAGGAAAATGCGCTTGCCGGCTTTTGGGGCCTTGGGCAGCAGCAGCTGCGCCGCCCACTCGCGCAGCGTTTGGCCGCAGGCGCTCAGCGTGGCAAGGCTGGTGCACACCAGCGCCGCGCCCACGGCCGCCGCGCAGATGCCCGGATGGAACGGGCACGGAAAATCCGGCACCGTATACATGGTGCCGTAGGCGTTCCAGAGTACGACAGGCAGCGCCGTAAAACCAATCGCGGCGCCCGCCGCGCCGCCCGCCAGCGTGGCCACCCATGCGTACAGCAGGTATTTGAACATGATCTGCCCGCGCTCGTAGCCCAGCGCCTTCAGGGTGCCGATCTGCAGCCGTTCCTCCTCCACCATGCGCGTCATGGTGGTAAGCGCCACCAGCGCCGCCACCAGGAAAAAGAACACGGGGAACACCGTGGTAATGGCCTCTAACTTATCCACATTGGATAAAAAGGACGAGATGCTCACATGATCGCCGCGGTCGAAGCGGTACCATTCGGGCACCTCCAGCTCGGCCAGCGCCTTTTCCGCGTCGGCGATCTCCTGCCTCGCATCGGCCAGCTGCTGCTGCACATCACGCTTCTGCTCCCTGAATTCGGCCTCGCCGCGCTCCCATTCGGCCTCGCCGTCCTCGTATTCGGCAAGGCCGTCCTCGTACTGCAGCTGCGCAGAATCCAGCTGCGCGCGCGCCAGCTCCATTTGCAGGCGCGCAAGATCCGGCGCGAGGCTCAGCGACATTTCGCCGGCGGCAATTTGTTTTTCTGCTTCCAGCACCTGTTTTTTGGCGGCGGCCAACTGCCGCTCGCCCTCGGCAATCTGCCGCTTTGCGTCGGCCAGCTGTGTGCGGGCGGCGGCCAGCGAGGCCGCCGAAGCATCGCGCGCGGCCTCGGCCGCCGCCAGCCGATTATTGGCCGTATCGCGCTCCGACTGCACCGGTGCCATGGCAATGCGCGCCGCGTCGTACTCGTCCTGCGCGCTGTCCCGCCGGTTCCGCGCTTCATCACGTGCGTCGATCACCGGCTTTGCGGCGGCCTCGTCGTTGGCAAGCCACTCCTCTTCCGTCGTGCAGCCGGCCGCGGCCACGCCCTCGCGCACCTGCTGCTCCTTTGCGTCCAGATCGGCCTGCGCGGTTTCCAGCTGCTGCTGTTTTTCGTCTATTCTGTACCGCGCGGCGGCCGCGTCGTACACCTCCTGCGCCTCGGCGGCGCTCTCGCGCAGGCCGGGCAGCGCGGCCTCCAGCCGCGCCAGCTGTGCCTCTCCCTCGGCGATGCTTGGCTCCATTTGCGCCGCCAGCTGCTTTGCGGCCTCCAGCTGCGCGCGGCTGTCATTCAGCAGCCGTTCGTTTTCGGCAATCTGCGCCTCGGCCTCCACCAGGGCGGCCCTGCCCGCCGCCAGCTCCTGCGCCTGCTGTGTCAGCATGCCGGGCAGCGTTTCCTGGTTTCTGGCAAGCTCTGCCTCACCGCTGTCGATCTGCTCCTTCGCATCGTCTAATTTTTCTTTTGCGTCGTCCAGCTCGGCACGGCCGTCAGCCAGCTGCCGCTCGGCGTCGTCCAGCTGTTCGGCCGCTTCCGCCTCGGCCTCGGCCAGCTCGGTGCGGGCATCGTCCAGCTGTTCGCGCGCCTGCTCCCGCACCTCCTCATAACGGGCAAGGCAGCGCGCCTCGCTGATGCTTTCGATGCGCTGCAAAACCGCGTCCACGGCATCGCGGTATTCCTGTTCGGCGGCATCCAGCGCCGAAGCGCCCTGTACCGAAACAAAAATCTCGCTGTATGCCTCCTGCGAAAAGCTCTCCTCGCCCACATACATCTTCAGCGCCACCGTGCCGTTGCCGATGGCTGCGCTTTCGCGATCTACCGAGCAATAATAGGCGGTGCGCACGATGCCCACGATCTTGTACTCCGTATCGGCCAGCGTATCCTCCACATTCCCGTTCGACGCCGAGACACGCACAATGCCCCCCACGGCCAGATCGCCCGCGCCGTCAAGAACATTCCCCTCCACCAGCACGCACTCGGCCGGGCGGATGGGCAGGCGGCCCTCAATCACGTCCAGCCGGTTCAGATAGCCCTTGGGCTCGCGCTCCTCGATCTGCTCTGTGGGCAGGCTGTGGATGCGCGTAATGATATTTTTGGTTTCGCCCGCATCCATAAACATATCCGTAAAGTAGGCGGGCATCACCTCTTCCACGCCCTCCACGGCCGCAATGGCGGCGGCATCCTCCTGCGTAAGGCCCAGCGGGCTGACGATGCGCAGATCGTGCAGGTGCTGGCGGTCGGCATAGCCGTCGATGGCGGCGCGCATATTTTTGGGCGTGGCAAACAGGCCCGACAGCAGCGCCACGCCCAGCGCCACAATGGCGGCGATGGCGGCGAAGCGGCTGAACGTGCCCTTCATGGTGCGCAGGATGATTTTTCGGTACGTCTTTTTCACGGGCGCGTCACCATTCGATCTCTTCCACCGGAGTGGGATGGGGGTTTACCTCGTTCGACACGGCCTGCCCGCTCTTAATTCGGATTACGCGGTCGGCCATGGCCGTAAGCGCCGAATTGTGCGTGATGACGATGACGGTGCGCCCCGTGCGGCGGCAGGTATCCTGTAAAAGGCCCAGCACCTGTTTGCCCGTTTTGTAATCGAGCGCGCCGGTGGGCTCGTCGCACAATAAGATCTTTGGGTTTTTGGCCAGCGCCCGCGCGATGGAAACACGCTGCTGCTCGCCGCCCGAAAGCTGCGCCGGAAAATTGCCCATGCGGTGCTCGAGCCCCACCTGCCGCAGCGTATCGGCGGCAGGCAGCGGCTGGCGGCAGATCTCGCTGGCCAATTCCACATTTTCCAGCGCCGTCAGGTTCTGCACCAAATTGTAAAACTGGAACACAAAGCCCACATCGTACCGGCGGTATTCCGTCAGCTGCTTTTGGCTGTAAGCGCTCACCTCGTTGCCGTCCAGCCAGATATGGCCCTCGTCGCAGGTATCCATGCCGCCCAGCATGTTCAGCACCGTGGTTTTGCCCGCGCCGGACGGCCCCACGATGATGCAGAATTCCCCTTTGTCGATGTGGAACACCACATGGTCGGCCGCCGCGATGCGCGTTTCTCCCATCCGGTAATATTTGCAGACATTGTCGAAGATGACAAAATGCTCCGTATGCTCCAAAATAACGCTCCTTTTCCGTTCGCACCGTGCCAAAGCCGCCGGCAGCGCCGCCCGTTCGCAGCGCTGCGGAGGCTTTGCCGGTTCGCCGTTCCATGCTGAACGGAATGTTCTTTAATAGACGCACTGTTGATTATCGAAATCTATTCTATTATAATAGAAATATCGGGAACGCGCAATCGTCAAAGTACGATTTTGTGTGGAAAAATAGACATTCTTCCGAAAAAATGTCTATTTTTTGCAAATTTTTTGAAAACGGAATTCCCCCAAAAATCGCTGCGGCGCCGCACATTCCGAATGCGAAAAGGCGGGCTTTTGCGCCCGCCGGGTCAATTCCGTGCAACGGAGGAACCACTATGCCGGAAAACCTCGCCGACCGCCGGGTGCGCAAAACGCGCGCGCTGCTGCGGCAGGGCCTGATCGGCCTGATGCGCGAAAAAAGCGTGCAGGATATTACGGTAAAGGAGCTGTGTGAGGCGTGCGATATCAACCGCGGCACGTTCTATCTGCACTATACGGATGTTGCGCAGCTGCTGCACAGCATTGAAGACGAGCTTTTGGTGGAATTTGAGCGCATGCTGGGGGTTTTGACACCCGAAACCGTGCTGAACAGTGCTGCGCCCAGCCCCGCCATGCGCAGTATGCTGGAGCTTTTGGCAGAAAACGAAGATTTGTGCCGCGTGCTGCTGTGCCACAGCGGAGATCTCGCCTTTGTGGAAAAAGTAAAAAACATTGTGCACCAGCGCGTGTTTGATGCGTGGGGCGCGCAGCTGCGCACACAGGGGTGCGGCGCGGACTACGCCTATGCGTTTATTGTGTCGGGCTGCATCGGCATGCTGCAATACTGGCTGGAGCAGCCCCAGCCCATGTCCCCGCGCAATATGGCGGCCATTATGGAAAATATGATCGCCAAGGGCGTGGCGGGGCTGTAGGGGCCGGCGGCACACGGATTTTCCCGTTTTTCTCCCCGGGTGGAGCGGGGGAACCGCTGCAGAGCGGGCGTGGGCGGAAAACCGGCTTTGCCGCGGCAAAACAGGGCGGACGCAGCATTTTATGCGCCCGCCCGGAAGGCGATTCGGTTGGCAGACAGCCGCCTGTTTAAAATTCTCTATGAGCTGCTGCGATCGGGCCGCGCCTCTCTGGCATTGTACCATACCACGCTGCACAGCACCAGCGCCGCCCCCGCGAGCGCAAAGCCCGAAAGCCCTTCGCCGTAGATCAGCCATACCCAAACGGGCGTGAGCAGCGGCTCGATGGCCGTAACAAGGCTGGCCGTCACGGGCGGCGTGCACGCAAGGCCCTTTGCCATCAATACATAAGAAAGGCCCAGCTGGAATGTGCCCAGCGCCAGCACGCACGCCACGGGCACAAGGGAAAAATCCGTCTCGGCAAACAAAAATGGCAGGCCGGTGAGCGCGCCGGCCGCCTGGCCGAAGAAATAGGCCGACCACGCGTCTCCGTCCGGCTCGGTATTTACCAGAAACACGCCCGCGTAGGAGACGCCGCTCGCAAGGCCCAGCGCATTGCCCAAAAGCGTGCCTGCCGCAAGGCCGTCTGCCACAAAGCAGCCAATGCCCGCAAATACCAGCGCGCACGCGGCCACGGCGGCGCGCGGCGGGCGCTGCCCCTTCGCGGCCCAAAGATACAGCAGCACAAAAACGGGCGCGGTGTACATCAGCAAAATGGCGTTTGCCGCGCCGGCAAGCTTTGTGGAAAAAACATACAGGTTTGTGGTAAGCGCAAGGCTCAGCGCGCCGCAGGCGACCGCGCTGTTCCAGCGCAGGCGGTGGCGGCGGCGCGCCAGAAAAGCCGCCGTAACGCACGCCGCAATGGCGTTGCGCGCGCCGTTGATGGACAGCGGCGTCCACGGAATGCCCCGGATGCACACACCGCCGATGCTGCACAGCACCGCCGCCGTTGCCAGCAGCCAAACGCCGTTTTTTTGTTTCATGCTTTCGCCCTCCCCTGCGCTTTGCAAAATCGCCTTTTGTGTTTTTTCTTGCAATTTTTGCGCCGATGCCGTATGATGGGTAAAACGCAGTTCCCCGCAGCGCCCAAGCCCGCCGGCCGGGCCGGCAGTTGGCCTTTCCCGGCAGGGCGCCGGCCGGGTATGCCGGCAGCTGGCCCTTCCCGGCTAAAACACCATATGCACAAGGGGTCGTCCATCATACAAGGGAGTGAGCATCTTGACAAAACCGTTTGTCGCGGCGGACATTCTGCTGCCGGATGAAGCGATCGATCTTTCGCTGTGGCCCGCGCTGGCGTGCGACCAGTTCACCAGCCGGCCGGAATACTGGCAAAAGGCCGAAGCGCTGTCGGCGGGCGTGCCCGGCACGCTGCACATCACGCTGCCGGAGATCTATCTGGAGCGCCCGGATACCCCCTCGCGCATCGCGGCCATCCACGAAACGATGCGCGCCTACCGCAAAACCGTGCTCACACGCGCGGTGCACGGCTTTGTCTATGTAGAGCGCGCCACACCCAGCGGTGTGCGGCAGGGGCTGGTAGGCGCCGTGGATCTGGAAGCGTACAGCTACGCGCCCGGCGCGGCGGCGCCCGTGCGTCCCAGCGAGCACACGGTGGCCGAGCGCATCCCCCCGCGCCTTGCCGTGCGCCGCGGCGCACAGCTGGAAACGCCGCATATCATGATGCTGATCGACGACGCGGCCCGCACCGTGGTGGAGCCGTTCGCCGAAAAAAAAGAGGCTCTTTGCCCGCTGTACGATACCGAGCTGATGTTGGGCGGCGGGCAAATCGCGGGCTGGGCCGTAACGCACGCGCGCGACATTGCCGCCATTGAAAACGCCGTAGCGGCGCTGGGCACGCAGGCGGCGTTCGACGCAAAATACCCGGCGGCGGCCGGCCGGCCGCCGCTGGCCATCGCCGTGGGCGACGGCAACCATTCGCTGGCCACGGCCAAGGCGTATTGGGAGGAGCTGAAGCCCACGCTGCCGCCCGCCGCGCGCGAAACGCACCCCGCGCGCTGGTGCCTTGCCGAGCTGGTAAACATCCACAGCCCCGCGCTTTGCATCGAGCCGATCCACCGCGTGGTGTTCGGCATTGGTGCAGCGCAGCTGGCACAGGCTTTTTGCTCGTTCGCCGCGGCGCACGGCGCGAGGCAATGCGAAGCGGGCGCAAACCGCCAGGCCTTCTGCTTTGTGGGAGCGGGCGGCCAGCAGACGGTTCAGATCCAAAACGCGCCGTGGCCGCTGGCCGTCGGCACGGCAGACGCGTTTTTAACGGAGCTTTTGCCGCGCCGCCCCGGTTTGCGCGTCGATTACATCCATGGTGAGGGGCATGTGCGCGCGCTGGCCGGGCCGGATACGGCCGGCCTGCTGCTGCCGGATTTTGCAAAGAGCGATCTGTTTTGCGGCGTGGCACTGGGCGGCGTGCTGCCGAAAAAAACATTTTCGATGGGCCACGCCGAGGAAAAGCGCTATTATCTGGAATGCCGCGCCATCGCGGCGCCCTAAAAAAGCGTTCCGCTTCGTTGCGGGCGGTTCCATAAAAAACAAGGCCGCCTTTTTCCCCGGCTCTTTTGCCCTAAAAGCGCGGTTCCTGCCGGCAGGCCTTGTAAAATGCGGGCAAAGAGAGTAATATGGAAAAACAAAGATCCTGCAAAAACAGAAATGAGGAGAGCATATGGAAACAATGGGAAACCTGCGCCGCACGCACTACTGCGGCGGCCTGCGCGCCGAAAACGCCGGCACGCGGATGACCGTGGCCGGCTCCATCGCCAAATGCCGCGATAAGGGCGGCGTAATCTTTGCCGACCTGCGCGACACCACGGGCATTCTGCAGCTGATTTTTGACGATTCCACCGACCGGGACGTGTTTGAAAAGGCTTCCGGCCTGAAGAGCGAATATGTGGTAATCGCCGCCGGCACGCTGCGCGAGCGCGAGGCGAAAACGGACAAGCTGCCCACCGGGGACGTAGAGCTGTTCGTCACCGAGCTGCGCGTTTTGAGCGGTGCCGAAACCACCCCGTTCGAGGTGCGCGACGGCGTGAATGTCAACGACCAGCTGCGCATGCAGTACCGTTACCTCGATCTGCGCCGCCCGTCCATGCACGAGCCCATTGTCATGCGCGCAAAAATCGCGAAGGTGATCCGCAGCTATTACGATTCCGAGCATTTTCTCGAGATCGAAACGCCGATGCTCATTAAATCCACGCCCGAGGGCGCGCGCGATTATCTGGTGCCCAGCCGTGTGCAGCCGGGCCGCTTTTACGCGCTGCCGCAATCGCCGCAGCTGTATAAGCAGCTTTTGATGCTGTCGGGCTTCGACCGGTATTACCAGATCGCGCGGTGCTTTCGCGATGAAGACCTGCGCGCCAACCGACAGCCGGAATTTACGCAGGTGGATATGGAAATGTCGTTCTGCGACGAAAACGATGTGATGACGGTGAACGAGGGGCTTGTAAAGCGCGTGTTCCGTGAGATCATGGGCATCGGCATCGAAACGCCGCTGCCGCGCATGCCCTACAGCGAGGCCATGGCGCGCTTTGGCTCCGACAAGCCCGACACGCGCTTCGGTCTGGAGCTGCAGGACGTGACGGATACCGTGCGCGGCTGCGGCTTTTCGGTGTTTGCAGGCGCCGTCGAGGCAGGCGGCAGCGTGCGGCTGATCAACGCCAAAGGCCTTGCCGGCACGCTGACGCGAAAAGAGATTGACAAGCTTGTGGACGTGGCCAAAACCTACGGCGCCAAGGGCCTTGCCTATACGCGCATCACAGCGGACGGCACGGCCTCCAGCTTTGAAAAATTCCTCTCCGAGGAAGAAAAGGCCGCGCTGCACGCTGCGGTGAACGCCGAGACGGGCGACGTGCTGCTGGCAGTGGCAGACGCGAAAAACGACGTAGTGTTCGCAGCGCTGGGCGCGCTGCGCCTGGCTGTGGGCGAAAAATGCGGCCTCATCGACAAGACAAAATACAACCTTCTGTGGGTGACGGATTTTCCGTTCTTTGAATATTCCGAGGAAGAAGGCCGCTGGATGGCAAAACACCATCCGTTCACAATGCCCCGCGCCGAGGATCTGCCGCTTGTGGAGAGCGACCCCGGCAGCGTGCGCGCGCTGGCCTACGATATGGTGCTGAACGGCGTGGAGATCGGCGGCGGCTCGATGCGCATCAACGATCCCGCCATTCAGCAGCGCATGCTGCGTGCACTGGGCTTTACCGAAGAGCGCGCCCGCGAGAGCTTCGGCTTTTTGATGGACGCCTACCGGTACGGCGCACCGCCCCACGGCGGCATGGCCTTCGGCTTCGACCGCCTGGTGCAGGAGCTTTTGCACATCGATTCCATCCGCGACGTAATCGCGTTCCCGAAGATGCAAAACGCGGGCGAGCCCATGAGCGGCTGCCCCGAAACAGTGGACGAAAAACAGCTGCGCGAGCTTTCCATCGCCTATGCGCCCCAAAAAGCGAAGGAGGAACTGTAAGATGCCGGATTTTAAAGGAATGAATGTCCATTTTGAAACGCTGCAGCTGCACGCGGGGCAGGAAAGCCCCGACCCCGCCACCGACGCGCGCGCCGTTCCCATTTATCAAACCACCTCGTATGTGTTCCCCAGCTGCGCCAACGCGGCCGACCGCTTTGCGCTGCGCAGCGACGGCAACATCTACGGCCGCCTGACAAACCCCACGCAGGACGTATTCGAGCGGCGCGTGGCGGCGCTGGAGGGCGGCAGCGGCGCGCTGGCCGTGGCCTCCGGCGCGGCGGCCATCTGGTATGTCTTTGTCGCGCTGGCACAGAAGGGCGGGCACATCGTCTCGTCCAAAACCGTCTACGGCGGCACGTTCAACCTGCTGGCGCACACGCTGCCGGATTCGGGCGTGACGGCCACGTTTGTGGATATCGCCGATCTTGCCGCCGTAGAGGCGGCCATCCGGCCCGAAACGCGCCTGCTGTTTGCCGAGACGCTGGGCAACCCCAATTCCGACGTTGCCGATTTGGAGGCGCTGGCCGCCATCGCACACCGGCACGGCATTCCGCTTGTGGTGGATTCCACCTTTGCCACACCGTATCTGCTGCGCCCCATTGAATACGGCGCGGACGTGGTGATCCATTCCGCCACAAAATTCATCGGCGGGCACGGCACATCGCTGGGCGGCGTAATCGTGGACGGCGGCAAATTCGATTGGGCAGCCTCGGGCCGGTTCCCGGTGCTGAGCGAGCCGAACCCCAGCTACCACGGCGTGTGCTTTGCCGAGGCGGCCGGGGCGGCGGCGCTGGTAACGTATATCCGCGCGGTGCTGCTGCGCGATACGGGCGGCGCCATCAGCCCGTTCAATGCGTTTTTGCTTTTACAGGGGCTGGAGACGCTCTCGCTGCGCGTGGAGCGCCATGTGCAAAACGCACTGCGCGTGGTGGAATTTTTGAAAAATCACCCGAAGGTGGCGCATGTAAACCACCCCTCCCTGCCCGAAAACGGCTGCCGCGCGCTGTACGATAAATATTTCCCGAACGGCGGCGGCTCCATCTTCACGTTCGAGATCCGGGGCGGCGCGGCCGAGGCGCAGGCGTTTATCGATAAGCTGCGCATCTTCTCGCTGCTGGCCAACGTGGCAGACGTAAAAAGCCTCGCCATTCACCCCGCCAGTACCACGCACGGCCAGATGACGGCCGAGGAGCTGGCCGGCAGCGGCATCCGGCCGAACACGATCCGCCTTTCCATCGGCACCGAGCACATCGACGACATTCTTGCCGATCTTGCCGCGGCGCTGGAGGATTGAATTCCGGCGGGCAGCAGGGCAGCGCGGCAGCCATAGAAGGGCTGCCGCGCTCTGTTTTGAGGCGCTTCGCTTTGTTTTTGGCGGCCGCCGTTCAAGCTCCGGCGCGGCCGGAGCCCGACATCGCGTGTCCTGCCGCGTAAATTTTGCCCATTCCCGCACCGTGTCCTGTTTTATTTTCCTCCGGTCCGTTATGATAAGGGTACGCAAAGGCCACCCGGAAAAGCGCGGCGCGCTTAGAGAGGAGAGGATCCCATGGATCAGCAGAAGATCGGCCGTTTTTTAAAGTCCCTGCGCAGAGAAAAGGGCCTGACGCAGGAGGCGCTGGCCGAACGGCTGGGCGTTACCGGCCGCAGTGTCTCACGCTGGGAAAACGCCAGCAGCCTGCCGGAGCTGAGCCTGCTGATGGAGCTCGCCGATTTTTACGGGGTGGAGCTGCGCGAAATTCTTGACGGAGAGAGGATGCAAAAGAATATGGACAAAAAGATCGAAGAAACGGCGCGCAAGGTGGCGGATTACAGCGATTGGGAAAAGGATCGGCTGCGGCAGCGCATTCATCTGCTGTTCGCGTTTGCCGTTTTGTGCTTTCTCGTTTACATGGGGCTGGAGCTGTTCGGCCTTGCCGATGCCGGCAAAACCGAGATCGCGGCCAACCTTGCCCTGGGCTTTGTGTTCGGCATGGTGCTGGTGGGCACGCTGTTTACAAGCCGCCTTTATCCGGCGATTCGGCGGTGGAAGAAAAAGCTGCTGCGCCGGTGAGGCGCACAGCCGGGCCTTTGCCGCCCAAGGACGCAAAGCCTGCACGGGTGCAAAGGGGACTGCCGCAAAATAAAAATGGGGCTGTAATTTGCACAGGGAAGTTCTTATAAAATAGGAAAACAAGAGAACATTTGTCAAGGGGGATTTCACCCAAAAGATGAAATCCCCCTACAAATGGAAGTTGCCTATTTTTATCCTTTATCGAAATTAGACAAGGGCGGGATTAGCGGTATTTTGCCGCTATTTCTTCACTGCTCTCATAAAAAAGTGACTGAGCGATTGTCTGTACACTTTCAATAGGGAGTTCCGTCAGACTGCCTCTGTCTTTTTTCAGGCATATCTCAAATCCTCTCACAATGCGCTCTGCAGCCAATCCGTGTCCATTGTCTGTTTTTGTTACATCAGCCTGACTCACGAAACGCTCCAGCATTCTCCGCTCTCTGGAGTAAATCAATTCCACTAACTTAGCACGGTATTCCAGCTCCTCGTTTGTGATGTCCTTATAACGGGCTTGATCCATAGCATGCTGAGCTTCATGCTTCAGAAGGGACACCTGGAAGTCTTCTGACTCCAGATCATAGGCGGCTCTGACGCAGTGAATCAAGCCATCACCATTGGACCAGCCTCCAGTGCCCGTTTCGCCAAAGGAAATGTAGTCCAACCAGCTTTTCATGATGAACCCGTCCAGAAATTTAACAGCGTAGTCCTGCTCACCCTCTGGCAACTCCACCTTATAATGCTTCAGCTCCTCGACCTTCCATATGTAAGGACCGTAGTATCCACTGGTTCGTCCCATCAGAGCGTGGAACGACTTCTGGCGGAACGCCGTTCCTGCCATTTCCTCCAACTCGTCCAGCGAAGCATCGGACGCTGCTCGGAACAGTTCTGCCAACCGCTCCCGCAGCCGTTGCGCAGCTTCTTCGGCAGGCAGCTCCAAATAAAAGGCATCCCGGTAATACTTCTGATAGGCCAAGAGAATCTCGTTCAGTTCCGCATCTACATCATAAGTTAGGTAGTGTTCTTGTTGATACAAAGCCACGCTCTTTTGATATAGTGTTGCCGTTTCCGGGAACTGCTCTAAATACGTCATTGCTGCCCGAAGATTCCCCTTTACAATCATCCCACGTAGAGTATCCTTCTCAAATGTCCTCATAGCACAAATCCTCCAAATCCGCATTTGTCATGATCCCAATATACCACCAATACGAATGATATTCAACCCTCAATATGGACCCTGACAGTAGTAGCACGTAATGCACAGGTATATACCCGGTGCCGCTTGTTGGTGGCCGATGGCCCCCAAGCCCCTAGTGCATCGACGCAGCTCCACCCGATGCACTAGCCGCTGTTGGTGTCTGTTGTATATACCAGCAGGGGGAGAACTGGCAACGGAGCCACGCGCACGATGGCCGCAGGCCATACCACCACCAGCCGATGGCGGTGGTGAGTAAGTGCGCTCTTCGCAGAGGACCAGCAAAGAGAACGGAGCGCCCAGGTCATCCCCGGACGCTCCCGCTTCGGTTCCCTCCTGCTGGTCGATCACCGCCTTTCCAGCCTGTGTCATTCCGCCACAAATGAACCACCAGCCATGTAATGTATTCGGTGGTGAAACCACCCTTTACACAATACATCTCAGCGCCTTTTTTGCTTACGATTGCCGGAAAAGGCACTGTTTTTGTGCGCTGTTTTTGTGCGCCGCTTTTTCAAGAGGCTATTTTGCGGCAGCCCCTTTTGATTTTGTTCCGTTGAGGGCGGCGGCAGGGCCGCCCCTCCCAAAAGGGCCGCCTCCCAAAATTGGGGAGCCCCTATTTTGGGGGCCGCCGCTGCCCGCCTACGGCTGCGCAACGAACCAGAACGTACTGCCCTTGCCGGGCTCGCTCTCCACGCCGAAGGCGAAGCCGTGCTGCACCAAAATGGCCTTTGTAATGGAAAGGCCCAGGCCCGTGCCCGTCTTGCCCGCGTCTGCGCGCGCACGGTAATATTTATCGAACAGGTGCGGCAGATCCTCCTGCGCGATGCCCGCGCCGTGATCCTCCACCTCCACGCGCACGGCGCCGTCCGCAAGGCGCCTTGCGCGCAGCGCCAGCCAGCCGTCCGGCCCGATGTGGTGCAGCGCGTTCGCCAGCAGATTGTGCACCACGCGGCTCATCCCCTCGGGGTCGGCTGTTACGGGGCATGGCTCGTCTGTCTCCCGTACAAAAGTATAGCCGTTTTGCGCGCAGAGATTTTCGTAGCGGCTGGCGGCCTCTTCGCACAGCTGGGCCAGATCGAAGCGAACGGGGTGCGGCTTTTGCGCGCCCGAGGAATAGCGCGAAAGCTCCATCACGCTGTTCACCAGCGCGGAGAGGCGGTCGGTCTCGTCCACGATTACCGAAAGCTGTGCCGCGCGCTTTTCGGCGTCACCGCCCGTCAGATCGCGCACAGTCTCGGCATAGCCCTTGATCAAGGTGAGGGGCGTGCGCAGATCGTGGCTGACATTGGCGATCAGATCGCGCTGCAGCTCGGCCGTGCGCTCTACCTCGCGCGCCATCGTGTTAAAATCTTCGGCCAGCGCGCCCAGCTCGTCGTTCGTTTGCAGCGCAACGCGCACGGCGTAATTGCCCTTTGCCATCTCGCGCGCGGCGCTTGATACCGCCAGGATCGGCCGCGTAAACCACCGGCTCAGCGCGACGGAAGCCCCCACGCTCACAGCCAGCAGGATCACCGCGATGATGGGCATCTGCATGCGCATCACCCCCGCCGCCTGCTCCACGCGCTCCAGATCCGTAGAGAGGATGAGCGAATAGCGGTTTTCAATATTGCGGCAAACCACCATCTGGCGGACGCCCGCTTTCGCATCCACGCCCGGCAGCACACTGTCGTCCGGCAAAATAAAATGCATATCGCCCGCCACAAAAACGGTGGCGCGCAGATTCACGGCGGCCACGCTGTCCCACTTTGTTTCCGGCTCGCCGAACACGGCGTTGCTCACACGCAGCGGGTGCAGCAGGCACTGTCCGCTCTGCAGCTGATGACTGCCCACCAGAAGGCTGCACGAGGGATCCGCAATGTCGAGGCATTTGCCCTTCAGCAGGCTGCTGTGCGCGCGCAGCTCGTCCATCAGCGCGCTGTTGATCACAACGTCGCCGTTCTCGTTATAGCTGACGAACGCGTCGTACTTTTGCAGGATGGCGGCGTACTGGTCTGCTGTGCGGTTTAGATCGGCCAGCACGCGGCGGTTGTACATCGGCTCCAGCAGCCGGATGTTCAGCTGCATCACCAGCGCCAGCAGCAGCGCGCACAGCAGCAGAATGAACGCCGTCAGCTTCCATGCAATGCCGCGTGCGGGCCGGGTGCGCGGCTTTGGCGTGTGGGCTTTTGGCCCGCGCAGAGGCTCCCCGGCGTGCACGCCGCCGGCGGAAGCAAACGCCTGCGCGGTGTTTTCGCGCTTTGCAGGGCGCCTCATTGCGCGTTTGCCCCCGCGTCCGGATCGAACTTATAGCCCACGCCCCATACCGTTACAATATAATCGCGGCAGCTGCCCAGATGGCCGCGCAGCATTTTGATGTGCGTATCCACGGTGCGGTCTTCGCCGTAGTAATCGTAATTCCACACCTTATCTAAAATGCGCTCGCGCGAGAGCGCCACGCCCCGGTTTGCGGCAAGAAACACCAGCAGATCGAATTCCTTGGGCGTAAGGGCCGCCTCTTTGCCGGCCACCTTTACGCTGTGCGACGCAACGTCGATGACGAGCGCGCCGAATACAAACCGCTCGCCGTCTTCCCGCTCCTTCGGCAATGTGCGCCCCAGCACCGCCTTTACGCGCGCGGTAAGCTCGCGCGGGCTGAACGGCTTTACCACATAATCGTCCGCGCCGCCCTCCAGCCCGGCAACGCGGTCGTATTCCTCTCCCCGCGCTGTCAGAATGATCACGGGCGTTTCGATTTTGCGCCGGCGCAGCTCGCTAAGGCAGGTCATGCCGTCCATAAACGGCATCATCAGATCAAGCAGCACCAGATCCGGCGCATACGCCTCCAGCGCGGCCAGCGCGGCCGCGCCGTCGCCCGCCTCCTCGCACGCATACCCCGCGTGCTCCAGATGGGTGCGGATTAGCTCCCGGATGCGCGGCTCGTCATCTACGATCAGTATTTTGGCCGGATTCGCCATAAAAAACACCTCGCTTGCTTATAGAGCGGTAAGGGTAAAACGCCCTTTTGTTTTGCATGATCCATGGTTCTCAGATCATACACGATCAGCGCAGCGGCGCATGCAGCGCACGCGCGCGGCCGCAAAAATGGCGGCCTATGATAATTGTACCACACGAATGTGGCGGATTTGTGAAATTGCGGTGCAGATCGGGCCCCGATTTCGGGCCGCCGGGGATTTTGGGCGGCCGGGGATTTTGGGCCGCCGGGGATTTTGGGCGGCCGGGGATTTTGGGCCGCCTGAGATTTTGCTTGACGCGGCTTTGCCCGCGCGGTACAATGACGAAAGAATCACTCTCGCCGGCTGTTTGCCCGAGGGGCCTATTTTTAAGAACAGAGGGAAAAGCCATGCAAATTGCGATCTTTCTTTTAGCCGTGTGCTTTGTGGTCCTGTATTTTCTGCTGTGTCCGGGACGCTTTGACGATGCCCAGCGGCAGATGATCTTCGGCGTGAACCACGCGCACCGGGGCCTGCACACAAAGGATAAAACCGTTCCGGAAAACAGCCTGCCCGCGTTTCGCGCGGCGGTGGAGGCGGGCTACGGCGTCGAGCTGGACATACAGCTTTCCAAAGACGGGCAGGTCGTGGTGTTCCACGACGATACGCTCGACCGCGTGTGCGGCGTGCACGGGCGCGTGGATGCCTTTACGCTGGACGAGCTGCGCCAAATGCGTCTTTGCGGCACCGAGGAAACGATCCCTCTGCTGACAGAGGTGTTCGATGTAATGGCCGGCAAAACGCCCATGATCATCGAGCTGAAAACCGGCCCGCGCAACGCGGAGCTGTGCGAAAAGGGGCTGGCGCTGATGCGCGCGTATGGCGGGCCGTACTGCATAGAAAGCTTCGATCCGCGCATTGTGCGCTGGTTTAAAAAGAACGCGCCGGACATTCTGCGCGGGCAGCTGGCCGACGCGCCGCGCTCGTATGGGCAGCGCTCGCGGCTGCGGGGCGCCGTACTGGGCGGCCTTTTGCTGAACTGCATCGCGCGCCCGCAGTTTATCGCCTACGGCCCGGGGAAAAAGCCGTGGACGGCGCGCCTTGCCGAGGCGCTGGGCGCGCTGCGCGTGTGCTGGACGGTGCGCCCCGGGGACGACGCTGCCGCCAAAGAAGCCGAAAACGACGCCGTGATCTTTGAGTTTTACCGTCCGGCGCCAAAATACCAGTGAACGGCGCTTCGCAAATTATTTTTTGCAAATGCAATTTTTGGCATATATGCGGGGTATTCTAACCGGAGAGAGTCTTTGACGCTTTTCCGGCGTTCAAGGCGCGCCGGCCGCCCGGCCCGTTCCCTCCCTCCGGGGGCGGGCGCTCCGGCCTGCCCGCAGGAGGGCAGGGCTTCGGCAGCTTTTCCGGGGCGGCGGCTTTTCCGGAGCAGCACTTTTCCTCGGGCGGCACTTTTCCTCGGGCGGCACTTTTCCTCGGGCGGCACTTTTCCTCGGGCGGCAGCTTTTCCGGGGCGGCACTTTTCCTCGGGCGGCGGCTTTTCCGCGGCCCAAACGGTTACGGTTACAACAGAAAGGATGTTTTTTTATGAAGCCCTCTATTCGTATTTTTGCACTTTTGCTCGCAGTTTGCTTTGTGCTGGCGGGCTGTTCCTCGCCCGCCTCTTCCGGCGCGGGCGGCTCGGGCGCAGCCTCCCTGCCCGCTTCGTCCGGTTCTTCCGGCGGCACCTCCCTGCCCGCTTCGTCCGGTTCTTCCGGCGGCACCTCCCTGCCCGCCGCGTCTGCCGCTCCCGACGCCTCTTCCGTTGGCGGCGCCGACGCGGCAAGCCCCGGCCAGCGCTATGCCTTTGCCATTCGCGACGCGCGCAACCCGGAGGATAACGAGTATGTTGAGATCGTCTCCGGTGACGCGGAGGCCGATCCGTTTTTTGCGGTGAACCCCAACGGTGTGACGAGCGAGGAAGCCGCCGGTTCGATCGACATGATGCTGCAGGTCCTGGGCGTTGACGCCGCGTCGCTCGATGCCTACGCGTTCAGCGTCTCTCTGATGAATGTGCGCGCGTATGCCATCGGCGTTTTCAAGCCTGCCGAGGGCAAGGCCGACGCCGTAATGGCGGCGCTGGAGGAATATGTTTCGCTGCAGCAGCAGGCGTTCGATCAATATCTGGAGGATCAGTACGCCGTTGCAAAGGGCGCGCTGCTGCGCACGCTGCCCGGCGGCGAGATCGCGCTGGTGATGTGCGAGGGCGCGCCGGACATTATGACAGCGCTGGAACAGGCGCTGGCAAAATAGAGGCGGGTATTTTCTTGTGCGCCGGGCGCCGTTTTTACAGGTGTGCAGGCGCAGAACCGCCGGGCGGGCGCTCCACCGTGACGGGCGTCTGTCAGGCAGTGTGCGGCGTGGGCATAACGGCCGGCCCGTGTGGATGGGCTGGCTGCTGAAGCACGCCGGCCGCGCCGCAGGCTGCGGCGCCTTTGCCGCGTTTGTCCTCTTGACGGCGGCACCGGTGCTGCCCTGCCGGAAAAAGCACCCGGCGCCCACGGGAAAACAGCGGGCCGAAGCCCCCAAAAAACACACAAAGCCGGCGCCCTTCGGGGCGCCGGCCTTGTATTACAGAAAAAAATCCGGTAAAATAGAGGGGAACAGCAGCTTATCCCACAAAGGAGCTGAACGATCGCATGAAAGCGGAGCAAAAAATCACCGAGGTCGTGGCCGCGCTCATCTGGAACGAAAACCGTTTTTTGATCTGCCAGCGGCCCGCTCACAAGGCGCGCGGCCTGCTTTGGGAATTTGTGGGCGGAAAGGTGGAGCCGGGCGAAACCAAACCGCAGGCGCTGATACGCGAATGCCGGGAGGAGCTTGCCGTTACGCTTTCGGTGGGCGAGGTTTTTATGGAGGTGGATCACATTTATCCGGATCTGCACGTGCATCTTACCTTATTCCACGCCGCCATTTGCGCGGGCGTTCCGCAGCTGCTGGAGCACAACGACATGCGCTGGATCACCAAAGAAGAGATCGGACAATATCCCTTCTGCCCCGCCGATGAAGCCATTTTGCAAAGGCTGCAAAACGGCGAAAAAACGCAGCGGCTTACAGGCAGCTTATAAAAGGGTCTCGGCCCCGGCAGGGCAGCGCGGCCGGAAGGCAAACCATCAAAACGGCGCGCGGCCGCTTTATTTGGGAGCAAACCGCCTGTAATGGGGCGATGCAGCCGGAAAGCGAAATGCCAAAAAATGGCCTGCGCCGCCACGCCATTTTGTTTTTTGATCCTGCCGCTGCCAACCGGAAAAGCCTTTTCATACAACGCAGACGGCGCGCGGCCTTTTCGGCCGCGCGCCGTCTGCGTTTTTCTTGTTTGAAAAGCCTTGCCTTATTCAGAGATCTCGACGCCGAGCTTATCGGCAATCTCGTCCAGCTTCATTCCGGATTTCTGCGCCTGACGGATCAATTCTTTGATCTGGTCGGCCTTTTTTTTGCGGGGCTTGCGCTTTTTGGGCATAAACAGCGCCTTCTTGCGCGCTTCCAGCTTCGCGATCTTCTCGTTCACCGAGTCGATCTTGCGATCAAATTCCGCACATGCGGCGTCCTTTTTTTCCTCGATCTCTGCGATGCTGCCCGCCAGCTTTTCCACCTGTACGTCGATGTCTGCGGCGATCTGCTCCGCCGTGCGGCGGATCCGTTTTTCCTCTGCCATAAGAGTGTCAGCTCACTTTCTGCTTTGTTTTTTATTCGCGCATACGACGGCTTTTCTGCGCGGAAAGCGCGGTTTCGTTCTCAAAACGCGATGGGGAGCATTCCCGGGCGCGCTCCGTTTACAACGCCCGCTCCAAGGATACCGCAAATACCGCGCCAATACCGTAAGCCCACATATGCCTTATTTATCATTTATTATATCATATATTTTTAAAGATGAAAAGGGGGAAAAGCACGATAATTGAAATAAATTTTGATAAGCCCGTTTCCTCCCTGCGGCCTGTTATTTTTCGCACGCAGGATCATACAAAAACGGGTCGGCATCCGCTTTGCTGCGCAGCACCCGCAAAGCGGGATACGCAGCACCGATGCGCTGCGCCAGCGCATCGGTGATCAGCGTCTCTGTGGCAAAGTGCGTTGCTGCCACAACCGAAATGCCCGCGGCCAGAGCGTCGAGCGCATCGTGGTGCCCGGCCTCGCCCGTTACAAGGCAATCCGCGCCCGCCTCGGCCGCCTCTTTGGCGTAATCGCCGCCGCTGCCGCTCACCACTGCCACGCGCACGATGCTTTTTTCGGCGGGCGCGTATTTTACGGGCGTATCCAGCGCTTTGGCCGTGTACGCTGCAAGCTCCTGCGGGCGCATCGGGCGCGGCAGCAGGCCGGTGCGCCCGATGCCCTCGGCGAACGGCTCGATGTTTAAAAGGCCCAGCCGCGCCGCCAGCACGTCGTTCACGCCGCCCGCCGCCCTGTCCAGATTGGTATGCAGGCATACGGCCGAAATGCCCGCGCGCAGCAGCAGAGCGGGCACGTCCCGCTGTGAAAGCCCCTTCAGCGGGCGAAAGATCACCGGATGGTGTGACACCACCACGTTGCAGCCCGCCGCCTCGGCCTCGGCCACTGTGGCGGGCGTAATATCCAGTGCGCACAGCACGCCCGTCACCGCCTCGCCGCAGCGCACCAAAACGCCGGCATTATCCCATGCCTCGGCCGTTTCAAACGGGGCCCAGGCCTGTAAAAACCGTGTTAATTCCGTTAAAGAGACGCTTTTTTGCATGTCTGCGCTTCCTTTCTGACATCCGCCGCCAGCGCGAGCAGGCGGCTTTTTTCGTCCCCGTCCGCGCCGAGCGCCTGTTTTTCCAAATCGCCCGCCGCGCGCAGCAAATATCCCGCCGCGTGCGGGCCATGCGCGGCAAGGCCCACCGCGCATTCCAGCGGCGTGGGTGTGCGCGCCGCGCCGGTAAACGCCGCGTGCATTACGGTATAGTATCGCTTTGCGGCGCACACCGGCGTCTCGTGCAAAAGCAAAAAGCCGTGCCGCGCCAGCCAAAGGCGCAGCGCGGCATGCTTGGACGCCGGCACAAGCACCAGCCGCAATTCCGGCTGCGCTGTAAAAAAATCCGCCTCGGCCGCGTCTAAAATTTCGCAGATCGTAATGCCGGAAACCCCCGCGATCACAATATCCTGCGCCTCGCCCGGGCGCAGCACAGAAAGCCCCGCGCCAAGGCGGCACTCCACCGCGCGCCCGCAGCCGTGCAGGGCCGCAAGGGCGCGCGCGTGCTCCAGCGGCGCAGGGCGCAGATCGCTTGCGATCACCTTTTTGCACTGCCCCCCCAAAACGAGCGATACGGCCAGCTTGCCGTGGTCGCAGCCGATATCGGCCGCCACGCCGCCGTGCCGCACATACGCGGCGGCAGCGGCAAGGCGCGCATCCAGCGCCGGGGGCGGCAGGGTTTTACACGTTTGCAACAGCGGCGTTCAGCTTTTCCAGCAGGGCGTCCACGTTTTGCCCGTGCACATAGCACGCCTGCTCCACGGTCTCCGCGCGGGCGGACGGGCAGCCAAGGCAGTGCATGCCCATCTCCAAAAACAACGGCGCGGCCTCGTTGGGCGCGGCGTCCATAATTTCGCCGATGATCGTATCCTTTGTAATGATCATGATCTGTTTCCTCCTGTGGGGCCGCTTTGTGCCCGTCGTTTTACGGGTAATTTCGGCAGGCGCGGCTTTTTTCTTTTTTATAGTATACCCATATTCGCGCCGATTTGCAAGCGCGAAGAAAACGGAACGCCGCGCACAAAAAACGCGCAGAAGAAAACGATTCGCCGCGCAGGCGGCGCAAAGCGCCTTAGCCCCGGCGCAGGAAACAGCGGTCGGAGAGCAGCGCCGTCCAGTATAAACCGCCGTTGTAATCCAGCGTCACCCATGTGAAGCCGTTCCAGCAGCCGATGGACTGCGCCACGGCCTCGTACACGCCCACGGGCAGGGTGCCCGCGATATCGTAGACATCGGGCGTATTGAAATACTGGCAGTTTTTCGTGCCGTATACCTCCAGCTGCAAATCGGGCACGGGCGTCATTTCGGGTGCCTGGGGCTCCGGCGCATAGCCGTTGAAGCCGCCCTCGCGGATTGCGGGCAGAAAATCCACATACGAGCGATCCAGGTCCACCCGGTCGGCAATGCCCGGCACCTGGCCTTTGTTGGAATACTGCCACATTTCGTATTTGCCCGGGTATGTAACGCTGCCCGTATAATCCGCCACATAGAACGGATATTCGCTCAGCGCGGCCATGTTCAGCTGGTTCCTCGCAAAATAGGAGTAGGTGTAAAAGCCGGAATACAGGCCCATCGCCCGCAGGCCCCGCATCGCGTACAGCACCAGATTCGTCAGGCGCGCGCGTCCCAGCGCGGTAAGGCTCTGCGCCTCGCAATCCGCAAAAACCGGATATTCCAGCTGCTTGCCGGCCAGCGCCTGCCGCACCATTGCCAGCTCGCGGTCGGCATAGGCCTCCGTCCGGGCGTAGGTATAATAGTACACACCCACGCGCAGCCCGGCGGCCTTTGCTCCCGCGTAGTTCTGCTCGAACGTGGGGTCGATGTAAACGCCGTCATTGTCGGACGACACCACGCGCAGAATGGCAAACTGCTTGCCTGACGCGGCGACGGCCGCCCAATTGATATTTCCCTGATAGCGGGAAACGTCGATGCCCTCCTGAAAAATTTCTGCCATAGAAAAACCTCCCCTGCCGCCTGCATTTGGCGGACGGCGCGCCGTGTTCCCGCGGACCGGCCGCGGATCTTGCAGCGGAACGCTCTTTTTGCCTTCTCCGCTGCTGTGCCATTCTATGCGCCGCCGCGCCGTTTTGCCCCTGCCGCCGCATCTCCGCGCCGTTTCGCCCCTGCCGCCGCGTCTCCGCGCCGTTTCGCCCCTGCCGCCCGCGTCTCCGCGCCGTTTTGCCCCTGCCGCCGCATCTCCGCGCCGTTTCGCCCCTGCCGCCGCGTCTCCGCACCGTTTCGCCCCTGCCGCCGCGTCTCCGCACCGTTTCGCCCCTGCCGCCGCGTCTCCGCGCCGTTTTGCCCGCGGTGCGCCGAAATTGTTTTTCCTCTGCGTGCAATTTGGCAATTTGTGCAAAAACCGGCCGCTTGCCCTGTGCAGAACGTCAATTTTGTGCATTGACAAGCCGGTGCTTGTTTCTTACAATAATAAGTATATCGCTTTATGCCAATAAAGTAAACGGATGGGCACGGCAAACCGTGCGTCCGCCTGCGGTTCGGCTTTGTCAAAAACAGACAGCCTCAGCCGTTCCGACCGTGCCAGGCATTCAGATTGTCTTTCAAAAAGCGAGGATGGGGAGGAAAAGCTATGCCGAGAGTTTATAATTTCAGCGCGGGCCCCTCGATGCTGCCCGAAACGGTGCTGCGCACCGCGCAGGCCGAGCTTCTGGAATACGGCGCGTCCGGCCAGAGCGTAATGGAGATGAGCCACCGCAGCGCCGTGTACGACGCGATCATCAAAGAAACCGAGGCCGCCCTGCGCCGGGTGCTGGGGATCCCGGCGCATTACAAGGTGGGCTTCATTCAGGGCGGCGCGTCCACACAGTTCGCGATGGTGCCGATGAACCTGATGACCACCGGCGAGGCCGATTATCTGGTGACGGGCCAGTTTTCCGGCAAGGCCGCGAAGGAGGCCGAAAAGTTTGGCAAGGTGCACATCGTCGCCTCCTCCAGGGATAAAAACTTCACGTATATCCCCGATGTGGACACGGTGGAATACTCCAAAAGCGCCAGCTATATCCACATCTGCGAAAACAACACCATCTACGGCACGCGCTATACAAGGGTGCCGCACGTACAGGGCGTGCCGCTCGTGGCCGATCTTTCCAGCTGCATCCTCAGCCGGCCGACGGATGTTTCCCGGTACGGGCTCATCTACTTCGGCGTGCAGAAGAACGTGGCGCCCGCGGGGATGGCCGTGGCGATTCTGCGCGAGGATCTGATGGAAAACGCCCGCACGGACATCGCCCGCCCCGCGATGCTGGATTACAAAACGCTCATCGACGCCGAAAGCATGTACAACACGCCGCCCTGCTACACCATCTATATGATGGGGCTTGTGCTGAAGTGGATTGAAAACGAGGTGGGCGGCCTTGCCGCGATGGAGGCGCGCAACAACGCCAAGGCAAAGCTGCTGTACGATTTTCTGGATGCGTCGGCGTTCTTTACGAACCCCGTCGATCCGGCCGACCGCAGCATCATGAACGTTACGTTCACCAGCCCCTCGCCGGAGCTGGATAAAAAATTCTGCGCCGAGGCGGCCGAGGCCGGCCTTGTGAACCTGAAGGGCCACCGCAGCGTGGGCGGCATGCGCGCCTCTATCTACAACGCCATGCCCGCCGCGGGCGTAGAAGCGCTGGTGGCGTTTATGAAGGAGTTTGAAGCAGCAAACGGATAAAGCCGAGGGCATTTCGGTTCCAGACGCTGAAAAATTTTCCGGCGGCCGGGCCGGAGCAAAGGGGCGGTGAGATCGGAAAGCGACGCAGCGGCGCGGCCTTGCTGCACAGTCCTTCCGGGCACTTCGCTTTCCGATGGGACCGCCCGTAAACGGGAGGGAAACGGGAAATGTATCAGATCAAAACGCTCAACAATATCTCGCCGAAGGGGCTGGCGCGGCTTTCGGATAATCTGTTCGCCGTAGACGAGGAAGGCGCAAGCCCGGACGGCATTCTGGTGCGCAGCGCCGCCATGCAGGAAATGGCGCTGCCCGAAAGCCTGCTGGCTGTGGCGCGCGCGGGCGCGGGCGTAAACAATATCCCTGTAGAAAAATGCAGCGAGGCGGGCATCGTCGTATTCAATACCCCGGGCGCAAACGCCAACGCCGTAAAAGAGCTGGTGCTGGGCGGGCTGGTGCTGGCCGGACGCAAGGTGAGCAGAGGCCTCGCCTGGACACAGTCGCTGGCCGGGCAGGGCGACGCCATTGCAAAGCTGGTGGAAAAGGGCAAAAATCAGTTTGTCGGGCCGGAGCTTGCGGGCAAAGCCATCGGCGTTGTGGGCCTTGGCGCAATTGGCGTAAGGGTGGCCAACATGGCCACGCATCTGGGCATGGAGGTTCTGGGGTACGACCCATATATCTCGGTGGAGGGCGCATGGAGCCTTTCGCGCAGCGTGCGGCACTGTGTAAATCTTTCCGACCTCATCGCCCAGTGCGACTACATCACGCTGCACCTGCCCGCAACAAAGGATACAAGGGGCTTTGTAAACGCCGGCCTGATCGCGCAGATGAAGCACGGCGTGCGCATTCTGAACTTTGCGCGCGGCGAGCTGGTGGATACCGACGCGATGGTGCAGGCGCTGAAGGCGGGCCGCGTTGCCTGCTACGTAACGGATTTCCCCAGCGAGGCGCTGCTGGCGGCGCAGGGCGCGGTATGCCTGCCGCACCTTGGCGCCTCCACGCCCGAAAGCGAGGACAACTGCGCCGTAATGGCCGCCGACGAGCTGAGCGATTATCTGCTGAACGGCAACATCCGCAACAGCGTAAACCTGCCCGATGTTTCCATGCCGCGCTCCGGCGGCAGCCGCGTGTGCGTGGTACATCGCAATGTGCCCGGCATCCTTGCGGCCATCACGGATGTGGCGGGCAAGGCGGGGCTGAACATCGAAAATATGACGAACAAATCGCGCGGCGATTACGCCTATACCATGCTCGACGTTTCGGGCTGTGTCAGCGAAGCCGACGCCCGGCGCCTGATGGCGGTAAAGGACATCATCCGCGTGCGGGCGGTGTAAGACGCATTCCGCATGCGTAAAAAACGGCGGGCGACCCGCTGCTTTTAAAAAAAGCGCGCCGGCAGAAAAAACCGGTGAGATCAGAAAACAAAGCGTCTTTAACCCTGCTTTGCTCTCTTGCAAAGCCGCCCGTAAAAGCACTGCGGAAAGGATGGGAACGTTATGGCACTGGATGCCGCGATGCTCGCGCTGTGCGCGCGCGAGCTTTCACACGCGCTGGCAGACGCGCGCATTGATAAGATCTTCGAGCCGACGCGGGACGAGGTGGTGCTGAACCTGCGCACGCGCACAGACAGCCCCCGTCTGCTTCTTTCGGCGCGCAGCGGCTCGGCGCGCGCGTGCCTGACGCGGGAAACGTTTGAAAACCCGCAGACGCCGCCCTCCTTTTGCATGCTGCTGCGCAAGCACTTCACGGGCGGGCGGCTGCTGGCCGTGCGCACACTGCCCGACGAGCGCATCCTCTTTTTCGATTTCCAGTGTACCAACGAGATGGGCGATCTTGTCGTAAACACGATGGCCGCCGAGCTGATGGGCCGGTATTCCAATCTGGTGCTGGTGCAGACAGAAAACCCGGCCAACCCCAAGGCCGAGGGCAGGATCATCGATGCGCTCAAGCGCGTGGATTTTGAAGACAGCGCCGTGCGCCAGCTGCTGCCCGGCCTTGCCTACACGCTGCCGCCGCAGCCGCAGAAGCATTCGTTTTTGCACGGCGACGTAAACGCGCTGCTTGCCGCCGTGCGGCAAAAAGATCTGCCGGTATCGGAAGCCCTGATCAAAACGACGGGCGGCGTGGGGCCGGTGGTGTGCCGCGAGGCCGCGCTGCGCGCTTTCGGCGGGCAGGATGTTCCGGCGGACTGTATGACGGACACGGACGCCGCCGCGCTGCGCGCCGCGATCGGCGAGATCCGGCGGCTTTATGCCGGCGGCGGCACGCCGACGGCAGTGGCGGCGTCCGACGGCCGCCCCATTGAATTTAGCTTTTTGCCGCTGACGCAGTACGCGGGCGGCGCACAGCAGACGGTGTACGGCAGCTGGTCGGAGCTGCTGGAGGGCTACTACGCCACAAAGGACAAGGCCGAGCGCCTGCGGCAAAAAAGCCGCGATCTTGCGCGCACGGTGAAGAATCTGCACGAGCGCGCGGTGCGCAAGGCCGCCGCCCGCCGCGAAGAGCAGGCGCAGAGCGCCGCCTGCGAGGAGCTGCGCGTGTTTGGCGAGCTGCTGAGCGCGAACCTCTGGGCCGTGCCGCGCGGCGCCAAAAGCGTAACGCTCACCAGCTATTACGACGGCGGCGAGGTGACGATCCCCCTCGACGTGCGTCTTTCGCCCAGTGCCAACGCGCAGAAATATTTTAAGGAATACAAGAAAAAGCAAACCGCCGCGCGCCTGCTGAAGGATCTGATCGCCGAGAGCGACGCCGAGGCCGCGTATCTGGAGACGGTGCAGTATGAGGTGGAGGCCGCCGAAGGCGAGGCGGCGCTGGCCGAGATCCGCGCAGAGCTGAAGGCGCAGGGCTATCTGAAATATTACAAGGCGCGCGATAAAAAGCAAAAGCCCGCCGATTTTCTGCGCTACAAATCGACGGACGGCTTTTTGATTTTGGTGGGGCGCAACAACGCGCAGAACGACAGGCTGACGCTGAAAACCGCGCGCGGAAAAGACCTGTGGTTCCATGTAAAAAACGCGCCTGGCAGCCACGCCGTGGTGATGAGCGAGGGCAAAAGCATCCCCGACTCCACCAAAACACAGGCCGCCGTTTTAGCGGCGGTGCACTCCAGCCAGAACGGCGGGGCCAAGGTGCAGGTGGATTACACCGCGGTGAAAAACGTATGGAAAGCAAACGGCGCAAAGCCCGGCATGGTGCTGTACGACCCCTACGAAACCGCCGTCGTCACACCCGACCCGGCGCTGGCCGAGCGGCTGCGGGTGAAATGATCGTCCGCGGGGCCCGTCCATACTTCGGCAAATTTTCCAAAGCAGGCCGCCTCTACAGGGCGATTCGCCGAATTTACGCCGACCCTGTAGACACCGCGCGGCAAAGCTGATATAATGATAGCGGAAGGGAAGCCCTTTACCCAATATGGAAAACCGCGACAGAAAGGAGGCAGGCGTTTTCTCCGGATGTTCGTTTGTTTTAGGATGTTCATCGAATAAAAGGAGGATTACAACATGAAGACAAATCTGAAAAAGGCTTTCTCTCGTGCTGATTCTGTGCCTGGCTGTCACTCTGTCAGCAACCGTTTTTGCGGAAAGCGGGATAAAACGGACGGCTCCCAATGAATTGTGCCCAAGCTGCAGAAAAGGTACGATATACGAAACCATCATTCCGAATTTTATCAAAACTTATCCTGTTAAGCATCTTCGTCACATAGATTATGAACACTGGGAGGTTCGTTTGCGGGTCTACCAATGCGATACTTGCGGCTACCGAGAGGAGTATGTTCTCCAGAAGCTTTATTTGCGCGTTATAGACTGTCCGGGTGCTCCTAGATAATCAGTGAAAAGAAAATCATAATCTATGTTTTTATTTTCTATCATAAGAAGTTTTCCAGTTTTTGAACAGGAAAGGGGGAGAATTTACGATGACCGGTAATGGTTTTGTTCTCTTTATGCTTGGTCTGGCAGGAATTGCGGCGGCAGATTTTCTCGCTGCGATCGTCTATTACCGCCGGAGCAAAAAGTGGAAAAATTACCGCTGCACACAGCCTGTTTCACCCGCCGATCAATAACGCACATCCGCCGCAGGGAGCTTTCCCTGCGGCGCTTTTCATGCCGCGCCGCTGCGAAATGCATAATCCCCCTTTTTCCGCGCATCCTATGGAAAAAGGAGGCGAGACGATGAACGAACAGACCTGTACCCTTTTAAACGAGGTTGCGAAGAACGCCGAGATGGGCAAAAATACGATCCGCCAGCTTTTGGGCATTGCCGAGGACGAACGGCTGAAAGAGCATTTGCACCGCCAGCTGGCCACCTACGAGGATCTTTCGCAGCGCGCGCACGCGATGCTGGCCGTAGAGGGCGAAACGCCCGAAGGACAGAGCGCCTTTACCAAGCTGAACGCGAAGATGGGCGTCGCCATGCAGACCGCGATGGATAAATCGCCGCGCAAAATTGCCGAGATGCTCATTGAGGGCAGCCATGTGGGCGTCACCGACCTTACCAAGGCCCTGCGCGACGCGCCCGAGGCCGGCCCCGGCGCAACGGCTCTTGCGCAGCGCCTGCAAAACGCCGAGAACACCTACGCACAGGAACTGAACGCGTTTTTGTAAGGAACCGTACCCCATCAACCGCCGCGCATGGGATTTTACGCTTCCTTCACAAGCGGAACGGGCCTTCCCGGCTTTGGGAGGGCTCGCTTCGTTTTTTGCCGGAATGCGTCTTTTCCAAAGCGCGGCATTCCCCTTTTCCGGCTCGGCGTCCCTTTAAAAAGCGGAAAAAATTGCGATTTTCTTTTGCGCGCTCTTGCAATCGGGGCGCGCTTCCTCTATAATGAAAGCAGAGCGATCGTGAAAAATCTATCAGCACTCCCCGCACGGTTTCGGGACGGCGCCGGCCGGGGGGAAGGATCGCGGCGGGCCCTTTCAAACGGGCGTTTGCCCATGCACTGCGGCAAACGCGGCTTTCGGAGGATCCGGCAAAAAGCAGGCCGGGACGCGCGTTTTTGCCGCCCGGGCCGTCCGGAAAGAAAATCACAAAAGGAGCATCACACTATGACGTATTCTCATGAAGTAGAACGGATGTGTCCGCTCACGAAAGGGCCGCACCACGGCCCTGCGCCCATCCCCGAGGAGGGGCAGTGGGTAAAGGCGTATCAGATCGGAGACATCAGCGGCCTGACGCATGGCGTGGGCTGGTGCGCGCCGCAGCAGGGCACCTGCAAGCTGACGCTGAACGTAAAGCAGGGCATCATTGAAGAGGCGCTGGTAGAGACCATCGGCTGCTCGGGCATGACGCATTCCGCCGCTATGGCGGGCGAGATCTTGCCCGGCAAAACGATTTTGGAGGCCCTGAATACCGATCTTGTGTGCGACGCCATCAACGTGGCCATGCGCGAGCTGTTTTTGCAGATCGTGTACGGCCGCAGCCAGACGGCCTTTTCCGACGACGGCCTGCCCATCGGCGCGGGGCTGGAGGATCTGGGCAAGGGCCTGCGCAGCATGACAGGCACCATTTTTTCCACCAAGGCCAAGGGCGTGCGCTATCTGGAGCTCACCGAGGGCTATATCACCAAGGTGGCCGTCGATGAGAATGGCGAGGCCATCGGCTATGAGTTCGTGCGTCTGGGCAAAATGATGGAGGATATCCGTCACGGCAAGGATCCGAAGGAAGCCTACGAAAAGAATATCGGCACCTACGGCCGCTTTGCCAATGCCCCGAAGTATATCGATCCGCGCGAAGAGTAAGAGAGGAGGAGAAACATTATGGCACAGTTTGAAAGTCAGGACCGCCGCATGCCGAAGATCGAGGCATGCCTTGCGGCGAACGGTTTGGAAAGTCTCGATGCCTGCCGCGAAATGCTCCTCTCCAAGGGCATTGACGTGGACGCCATCGTCAAGGGCGTACAGCCCATCTGCTTTGAAAACGCCGTGTGGGCGTATACGCTGGGCACGGCCATTGCCGTGAAGCGCGGCCTGAAAAACGCGGCCGATTGCGCCGCCGCCATCGGCGAGGGCCTTGAGGCCTTCACCATCCCCGGCTCGGTTGCCGAGCAGCGCGCCGTCGGCCTTGGCCACGGCAATTTGGGCGCGATGCTGCTGCGCGATGAAACAAAGTGCTTCGCGTTCCTTGCGGGGCACGAGAGCTTTGCCGCCGCCGAGGGCGCCATCGGCATTGCCCGCACCGCGAACAAGGCCCGCAAGGAGCCGCTGCGCGTTATCCTGAACGGCCTGGGCAAGGACGCCGCCTATATCATCAGCCGCATCAACGGCTTCACTTATGTGGAGACGGATTACGATTTCAAAACCGGCGAGCTGAAGGTTGTGCGCGAGAAGGCCTTCTCCGACGGCGAACGCGCCGCCGTGAAGTGCTACGGCGCGAACGACGTGCTGGAGGGCGTGGCCATCATGAAGGCCGAGGGCGTTGAGGTGTCCATCACGGGCAACTCCACGAACCCCACCCGCTTCCAGCATCTCGTGGCCGGCACCTACAAAAAGTGGGCGCTGGAAAACGGCAAAAAGTACTTCTCCGTGGCCTCCGGCGGCGGCACGGGCCGCACGCTGCACCCCGATAACGTAGCCGCCGGCCCCGCCTCCTACGGCCTGACGGATTCGATGGGCCGCATGCACGGCGACGCGCAGTTTGCCGGCTCGTCCAGCGTGCCCGCGCACGTGGAGATGATGGGCCTTATCGGCATGGGCAACAACCCGATGGTGGGCGCCACCGTGGCGTGCGCCGTGGCCGCTAGCCAGGCGTAAAAGGGTTTAAGAGGCAAAAAGCCGAAGGGCCTGCCCGCAAAACAGCCCTTTGGAAACCCTCAAAAAGACAATACACAAAGATTGGCGCCCCTTCTGGCAATTCAAGGCCAAAGGGGCGCCGGTTTGTTATTTGAAAACTGTTTCCCTGCAGGGGAAGATCTTAACACATGAGAAGATTTTAACGCGCGGGAAAGCCTTCACGCATGGGGCAATCCGTCCTTGTGCGCGAGCCTTGCGCCCCGTGCAATCTGCGATTGCGTTTTACGGATGCGCCTGACGGTCGATTCCCGGGATCCCTCCGGGGTGAATACCGGACAAGCGGGTATGGCAAACGGGTATATAGATCTGTTGATCTGTGAACATCCATTCCGGGCATTCCGGGCGCATCCGCTGCGTGAACCATGCACAAAATTTCCAAAGCGGCAAACCCGCCCATGCAAAAACTTTTTTGCGCCTCTTGCATTTTTGCCGCGCGCCCTGTATAATAAACCTGTTCGCAGAGTAGAGGCCCGCGCGTTGGCGCGCGGCTGTGCTGGCAAAAGCCAAAGCAGCCGCCGCGCCGCCAGTGCCGTTCCGACGGGGAGTTGCGGAACGGACGAAAAGCATCGCTTGCGGTGCGGGCTTCGCATCCCGCTGCTGCATGATGTGTGCATTCCGCGAACGGGCCTTTGCGGCCATGCGCTTACAGGGTATTTTTCCGGAGCCAGCCCTCGGCGTTTCGGCGTTCTTCGGCATCAGACAATGCTGCTTGCCGAGCTGCGCGCCGTCCGGCCGGCTCCGCGGGTTTTTGGAAGCGCATACCGACAAAAATGCGCCCGGATCGCACTTTTGCCCCCTTTATGCGGCAACGCTATAATGAAGGGGGTTTTTTGATGTCTGTTTTTCCCGCATTCAAACAAATTTTTTCCGGCCTTGCCGCACGCCTGCGCGATGCCGCACGCGAGGTGCGCCGCACCGGCAGCCTTGCCGGTGCGGCGATGCTGGCTGCTGTGGGGCTTGTGCTGAACCAGATCGTCGTTCCCGTCAGCCAGTTTCTGGAAATCGGCTTTGCTTTTCTGGCCGCCGGAGCGTGCGCGTTCCTGTACGGCCCGTGGGTGGCCGGGCTGATGGGCATTGTCACCGATATCATCGGTTATTTTCTGCGCCCGAACGGCGGGTTTTTTCCGGGCTTTACGCTCAACGAATTTTTGCTTGGCTTTCTATACGGCTGCTGGCTGTACAAAAAGCCTGTTTCGCTGTGGCGCACCTTTTGCGCATGCCTTTCTGCGGTGCTGCTCATCAACCTGCTGCTCACCCCACTGTGGATGCGCCTCATGTACGGCAACTCCTTTGTGCTTACAAGCCTGCGCCTTGTAAAAAACGCAGTGAAGCTGCCGCTGGATACGGCGCTGCTGTACTGCGTTTTAAAAACAGCGGAAAAATACAAAAAGAAAATGTAAGCGAACCCATTGGACCCGGAAGCTGTATTGTAACATTTGAATCAGCAGAAACAACTGTGCCGGCTAAGGATGAAAATCGGCCAGCGTCACAGGCGCGCCGCCGTGCGTGCGGGAATATTCGGCCGCAAGGGCCATCACATGGCTTTCCACCGAGGCATCCACGCTCGTCAGCCCCTCGGCGCCGCCCGCGGCGATCAGCTCGCACACATAGTCCATCATGCGCGCATCGCCGCCGCCGTGCCCCGCGAAGCGGTCCGGGATAGTGCCAAGGTCAATCGGTTCCTCCGGCTGCCCAAAGCGGCGCACATACAGCACGTTTGCGTCCATGTCGCCCTCGATCTCGCCCATCGCACCCATAATCTTTATGCTGCGGTAGCATTTCGCGGTGAAAGCGCAGACGGTAAACGTCGCGGTCGCGCCGCCCGCAAAGCGCATGGCAACCACCTGATGGTCGGCCACGTCGTTGTCGCAGCGGTAAACGCAGCGCCCGTAGGGGCCGGTGCGCAGCGCGCCGTACAGCTTTTCCTCGGTGGGGTCGTTCGCCAGCACCGAGCACGGCCATTCGCGGCATCCCGAGCGGATGCCGCTCTTTTCGTTCATAATGTAGATTTTTTCCGCGTCATACGGGCAGTCTTTCTGCCGCGCGCAGTCAAGGCAGCGGTCGGCACTGCCCTGCGGCGCGTTTTCCGGCCGGAACCAATCGAGCGAGCCGTAGGAAGAAACGCTCTCGCAGGGTGCGTCCATCAGCCAGCGGATGATGTCCATATCGTGGCAGCTCTTGGCAAGCACCATCGGGCTGGCCTCGGCCGCGCGCCGCCAGTTGCCGCGCACATAGCTGTGGGCAAAGTGCCAGTAGGCGATATTTTCAATCGCATCGAGCGATTCGACGCGCCCGACGGCGCCCTCCCGCAGCAGGCGGAACAGCGTGCCGTAAAATTCGGTGTAGCGCAGCACATGGCAAACCACAACCACGCGCTTTGCCTCGTGCGCCTTTTTCCGCAGCGCAAGGCATTCTTCCAAAGACGGGGAAATGGGCTTTTCCAGCACGAGGTGATAGCCCTTTTCCAGCGCGGCCAGCGCGGCGGAAACATGCTGGCGATCCTGCGTGGCGATGATCATCACATCCGCAAGCTTCGGCTGCGCCAGCAGCTCTTTGTCGGTTTCAAAGCAGCGCTCGGCGGGCACGCCGTACTGCGCCTGCAGCGCGGCGCGGCGCCGGGCGTCCGGGTCGGCTCCGGCGGTGATCTTCATTTTTTCGGGGTGCCGCGCCTGAAAGGAGGCGTAGGCTTCCATACCGCGGACGCCGAGGCCGCATACGGCAAAGGTGACGGGCTTTTCCATAAGCGTTTATCCTTTCTCATCCTTATTCCAATAAAACCATTTCGCTTTATTGGCAGGGAAAATGCGTTTTATCGTTCAGGATCAGATATCAATTTTGCAGGCGGAGACGATCTCGCCCACGGCATAGCTGCCAAACAGCGTGCCGTCCTGCCGGAGGGTGTAGGGCAGCGCCGGGACCGAAAGCTCTGGAATATCCTCAAGCGTACCTGCCGCGAACGCCTCCATGCGCGCGGCTGCCGTCGAAAGGCGCGCCGCCACGCCGCCAAGGCGCAGATCGATAATCTCAAAGCCGTGCGGCCTGTTGGTCGATTCCCATACATCGCGCCACGCGCAGCGCAGCGTTTCCACGGCGCGGATCGTCTCCGGCAGCTCCGCCGCAAGCCGCGCGGCCAGCGCGCGGCTGCCTGTACGCACGGCGTGCCCGGCCTGCTCGTGCCACGCGCATTTGCGCGCAAGCGCCGCCGCCAGCAGGGCGTAGAACGAAAACAGCTTTGCAAAGGCAGGGGTTTCCTTTGCGTACTGTTGGTAGCGCGGCTCCAGCGAGGCATAGTGCTCCGCCATGGCAAGGCCGGCCGTGTCCGCCTCATAGAGCTGAACGAGAGGATCCTGATAAAGCAGGAATTTGGCCGCGTTCACGGGCCGCAGCGCGCCCGAGCGCATGCCGGGCACGGCGTTGAACCGGGAGAGATCCAAAAACGCCTCGATGCCGGCGCCGCAGCAGCAGGCGAAGCGTTCGGCGAGCGCCGCGGCATCGTATTCGCCCGTGTAGGTGAATTCGGCGTACAGCTGGAACGCGGGCAGCGCCGTGAGGAGGTTTGATTCCGCGCCGTTGTCGCCCCACGCCGCGGCCAGCACCAGCGATACGCCCGCCTTTTTGCCCGCGCGCAGCGCGGGCACGGCGGCGGCAATTGTTTTGGTGTAATCGAGCGCCGGGCCGCACCATGTCCACACGCCGCCGGCAAAGGCCGTCGGCGCGCCCAGCGCCGCGTGCTTTTTGAGCATATCGGCGTAGTCCTGCTCCGATTCATGGTAATAATCCCAGTAGACGAGCGTAATGTCGGGCGGCACGGCCGCGACGGCCTCCGGGGAGGGCATGCCGGTGTCGTAGTATCCGTTCGTCGCAGAATCGGGGCGGAAAAACATGTCGCTCCACATCATGGCCGAAAGGCCGTGGCGGCGCGTGATCTCCAGCACGCGCGCAAGGTGGCGGCGGATAATGGCGTGCGGGCTTTCGTACCCGTGGCGGCGCAGATGCGCGCCGAGGCCGATGCCGTGCGCCTCGTCCATACCGATGTGGATGCGCCGCGAGCGGTAGGGCACCGAGGCCGCCGCGATCAGCTGTTCGAGAAAGGCGTAGGTGGCCTCGTCGTCGGCCAAAAGCACCTCCTCGTTTTCCTTGAGGTGTGCGAGCGCGGGCCAGTGCAGCGCGCGGTTCATATGCCCCAGCGTCTGAATGCAGGGGCACAGCTCGATGCCGAAGAGATCGGCGTAATCGTCCAGCGCGCGCAGTTCGTCCATCGAATAGCGCCCGCGCTGGTAGCCGAAGTAGGGCTGCTGCGGCACCTGGTAGGTATCCTCGGTGTACATCATGCCGAGATTAAGGCCCATCAGCGCCATTTTGCGCAGAAAATAGCGGAGGGTTTTTGGCAGCAGCACCGCGTTGCGGGAGACATCGAACATCACGCCCGCCGTCTCAAAGCAGGGATGTTCCTCGACGGAAAAGGCGTCCTTTGCCCAATGCTGGCGCAGCAGGGAGAGCGCGCGGTACGCCTGCACAGGCTGCGCCCATTCGATCTGCGCGCCGCCTGCGTTTTTCTCCACGCGCAGGCAGCCCCCGCGCCGCAGTGTTACGGAAAAGCCGCCCGTTTCGGCGCGGGCAAAGCCCAGCTCCGCCGACAAAAGCGAAAAGGCTTTGTCGAAATGCTCCGGCAGCGCGCCGGAAAACGAGAGAAGTTCGTTCATGTGATCGCTCCTTGCTTGCGCCCCGTCCAGTTTGGATGACAGCCGGCACACTTGAAACCAAGGGCAATCGTTTTCAAGCGGCGCGCTTTGCTTTTCGGGTGTGCCGATTATATCAAGAAAAAAGACGCGGGGCGGCGGATATGGAAAAAGTATTCTATCGCGGTAGGCTGCGGGGGCACGCGAGGTCGTTGTGTGCGACGCGCGTACCGCCCTATGTGCTGCCCGCGCCGCTAACTGTGGAGATCCGCTTTCAGCGGCAGGACGATGCCGCCGGGGCAGCGCTCACCGATATGCACGGGCGCCCGTTCGCCTTTGTGGACGCTTTTACGCGCGGGTGTGGTTTGCAGCGTCACGGGGCTTTTCTGAGCTGTTCTGTGATTTTTTAAAGCAGGCTTGCGCTGTCCTGGTCGAGATACAGCGTCGCGTCTTTGTGACGGCGCAGGATGCTCGCGGGGCAGGCGGTGGAAACCTCTCCCAGCATTGTATCGCGCACCGCGCCTGCCTTGGTGGCCGCAGGCACCACGCAGAACACGCGCGCGGCGTTCATCAGCGCGGGAACCGTCAGCGTCAGCGCGTGGGTGGGCACCTCGTCCAGCGAGGCAAAGCAGCCGTCGTGAACCTGCTGGCTGCGGCACACCTCGTCGAGCGCTACGAGCTTTACAAGCTCCGGGTCGTCAAAATCCGCCACGGGCGGGTCGTTGAACGCGATGTGGCCGTTTTCGCCGATGCCCATGCAGGTGATATCCACCGGCTCCCGGCACAAAAGCGCAGAATAGCGCGCGCACTCCCCGGCGGCGTCCGCCGTGGCAGCGGCGCCGTCGAGACAGTTTACAGAGCGGAACGGCACCTTGTCAAACAGCGCCTCCCGCAAAAAATTGGCAAACCCCTGCGGCGCATCCGGCGCAAGGCCGATGTACTCGTCCATATGGAACGCGTTGACGCGCTCCCACTCAATGTCCGGCTGCGCGGCGAGCGCGGCCAGCATTTCGTTCTGGGAAGGGGCGGCTGCGAAGATCATGTTGCAGACCTCCTTGTGCGAGAGCACCTCGCGGATGGCTTCGGCAATGTCGTCCGCCGCGCCGCAGCCCATTTCGGCGCGCGTATCGGAGATTTTCACTCGCAGCTGCTGCAGGTTCAGGATCCTTGTCACAAGATCGGCTCCTTTCGTTCGTTTCGTTCGTCAAAGCACACGGCGCCGTCTTTCAGCACCATGGCGATGCGGATGGTGTGATCGAATACGGCAAGATCGGCGGCACGGCCCGGGGCGACGCGCCCGAAGCGGCCGTCAAGGCCCAGCACGCGCGCGGGCGTTTCGGTAATCATGCGCACGGCGTCCGGCAGGCTTGCGCCCGCCAGCGTTACCATCGTGCGCACCAGCCGGTCGGCCGTGCAGATGCTGCCCGCAAAGGCCGTGCGGTCCGGCATTTTGGCAACGCCGTCCTCCAGAATCACGCGCTGGCCGTTTTCGAGGCTGCCGAGGATGCTTTCGCCCTTTATCCGGCCCGCGCCGCGCATCGCATCCGTCACCAGCACCAGGCGGCGCGGCCCGATCAGCCGGTACGCCATTTGCAGCAGCGAGGCGGGCAGATGGCAGCCGTCGGCGATCAGCTCGCTCGTCAGTTCTTCGTAGAGATAGGCGCTCTCCACAATGCCCGCGTGCCGGAACCCCGCCTTGCGCACGATTGTGGACATTGCCGAATAGAGATGTGTAACGTGCCGAAAGCCGCAGGAAACGGCCGCGCGCACCGTGTCGCTGTCCGCCTCGCTGTGGCCGATGCTCGGCAGAACGCCCCGGCGCATCAGCGCCCGGCCCATCTCCGGCGCGCCGGGCAGCTCGGGCGCGGCGGTCCAGCGCAGAATATGCGGGCAGGCGTTCAGCAATGCATTGTATTCGGCGGGGTCGGGGTTGCGGATGAAGCGCGGATCCTGCGCGCCGCACTGGCTTTTTGCGATGTACGGCCCCTCAATGTGCAGGCCCAGCAGCTTTGCGCCGTCGGCAAAGCCGCCGCCGCACGCCTCAAACACGGCGAACGAGCGCAGCAGCTCCTCCTTTGTTGCGGCCAGCGTTGTGGGCAGCATTGCCGTGGTGCCGTGGCGCAGGTGCAGCGCGCTCGCGCCGCGGTACGCCTCGGGTGTGCCGTCCATAAAATCGTGCCCGCCGCCGCCGTGTACATGGATATCAATGAACCCGGCCGAGACGTACAGCCCGTCTAAATCATACACCGTATCTGCCGCCGCGCCGCTGTGCGGCGGCAGAATTTTTTCAACGGCCTGCCCGTCCAGCAGAATGTCGCAGAGGGTGATGCAGCCGTCCTGCACCAGACGCCCGCCGCAAAGAAGCATGGTGCTCACAGCAGTCCCTCCCCGGATAAAATCTCTTTCAGCGCAGCGACACTCTCCGCTGTCGCCGCCGCGCCCCCCTCGGAAAAGGCCGCGCCCCCGGGGCGGCGCAGCTGCTCTTCGCTCAGACGCGCATTCAGCCGGTAATGCGTCTCCATCGAGAGCCAGCCGTCGTAGCCGTCTGCCGCAAGGCGGCGCAGCAAAGCCGGGTAGCCCACCTGCCCCGTGCCCACCCGCACACATTGCGCCTCGCCGCCGGCGCGCACCGCGTCCTTGATGTGAACATGGGCCAGCCACGGGCGGATGGCGTTGTAGCCGTCCGGGAACGGCGTTTCGCCCAGCGGGTCGTACAGGCAGTTGCCCGGGTCGAAGATGGCGCGCAGGCGCGGCGCGCCGATGGCCGCGAGCAGGCGCGCAAGCGCCGCGTGGTTCGAGGTGTTGACGCTGGGGTCGGCCTCGAGCAGCAGCGTTTTGCCGCGCCGTTCGAGCAGCCGGACAGGCTCTTCAAAATACGGGGCCAGCGCTTCGGCGGGCAGAGAGCCTTCCGGCGGCGCAAAAAACGCAAACCCGCGAAGATTTTCGCAGCCGAGAAGATCGGCGGCATCGCACAGGCGCTCCAGCTTTTTAAGCTGTGCCGCAATAGCCTTTGGCTCCGGCGCACACTTGTAAAAAGAGCCCGCAAGCCCGCACACCGCAAGGCCCTCGGCGTCGAGGCGCTTTTTCCACGCGCGCAGCGTATCCGCAGGCACGGCGTCGATGGGCGTATCCTCCACGCTGCGCAGCTCCAGGCCCGCAAGGCCGTTTTCAATCGCAAACCGCACCGCCTCGTCAAAGCTCTGGGTAACCTCATCCGTGATGAATGCAAGCTTCATAGATATCTCCTCTCAGAGCGTGACTATGCGGCCGGTGCGGGAGGATTCGTAAATGGCGCAGATCACGCGCACCGCCAGCGATGCCTCCTGCGGCGGGATGGCCGGCGCGCGGCCGGTGCGCACCGCTTCGGCGATATCGCGCAGAAGGCAGATGTGGCCGTAGTTGCCGATTTTGGCCGCGTCGCCCGCGCCGCCAACGCGCTCTCCCATATCGGGGCGCGCGGGCGCTTCGGCCTCGTCGAGAAATTTCCATTCGAGGATGCCCTCGTCGTTAAAGATGACAGAGCCCTTTTCCCCGTGGAGGTAGAACGTAGAAGAAAAGCCCGGGTAAGCCGTTGTGCAGCCCTGAATGACACACATGCCGCCCTGCTTCATGTTCAGCACGGCCGCTGCCGTATCCTCAACAGGGATGCTGCGCGCCACCGTTTTGGCGCTGCCGCAGACCGTTTCCACCGCATCGCCCAGCATCCACAAGATCAGGTCGATGCCGTGTACGCCCTGGTTCATCAGCGCTCCGCCGCCGTCCAGTTCCCAGGTGCCGCGCCAGCCGGCGCTGTTGTAGTAGGCCTGGTCGCGGTAATAGCGCAGATCAGCGCCCGCAAGGCAGATTTTGCCGAATTTGCCCGCGGCGACGGCCTCCTTCACGGCAATGGCAACGGGCATCATCCGCCGCTGGAAGATACACTGCATCTTCGCGCCGGTGCGCTCGACGGTGCGGATGACGTCGGCGATCTTCTCGGGCGTAATCTCCATCGGCTTTTCGCACACAATGGCCTTGCCTGCCTCGGCGGCGGCCTTGCAGACCTCGCCGTGGATGCCGCTGGGCACGCAGACGCAGACGATGTCCACATCGGGGTCGGCCAGCGCGTCGCGGTAATCGTAATAGACGCGCCTGGCGCCGTGCTCGGCGGCGTAGGCATCCGCCTTTTCCGGGATGATGTCGCACGCGCCGTACAGGACGCATCCCTCGTCCCGCAGTGCTTTTAGCGCCATGGCGTGCGTGAACGCGATCACGCCGCAGCCGATGATGGCAAAATTCATAGTGTTTTCCTCCTTCGCAGGTTTACATAAACCTGTTGCTCCGTCTTTATCGTATCGTTTTTCCTCTTAAATGTATTGTCAAATTATCCTTTTGAGTTGTCAGATTGTCAAAAAATACACAGCAGCCGCGGCCCCTTTCCAAAAATCAATGATCGCTCCGGGGATGAAAAGGGGCCGCGGCGCAAAAAGGAGAAGAAAGGGGATCAGCACACATCAATACAGCCGCCCGGCAGACGCGCCGTAGCTCTCCCAAAAGGCGCGCCCGTCGTAGGCGGGCATATCGTCCGTCAGCGCGCGCAGCGCCACGGGCGCGCCGCCCTGCGCGCGGGAGGCCGCCGCGGCCAGCATAACGCGCACGGATTCGAGCAGCGCCTCCGGCGGTGCAAGGCGGTTCGGTTTGCCCTCCATATAGCTGCAGATCTCGTGAACCAGCGCCTCATACAGGCGGTTTGAATCCATGCGGAAGTGGTGGGTGGTCTTCGTGGTCATGATGGTGAGTACAAACGGCTGCCAGGTTCCGGTGAACGTGTTGAAGACGGCGCTTTTGCCGTTTGCGTACTGCACAAAATAGCTCTCGGCGTATTTGCCGTTTGCGTCGGCGCGCCCCATATAGCGCACGCTCTCGGCGCCGGGGCCTAAAATGCCGCCGATCGCCTCGGCAATATGCACGCCGTAATTAAATTCATCTACCCCCGCCGTGCCAAAGACGGTCACGGCCTCGCCGCGTTCTTCGGCGGGCATTGCCAAAAACTCCTGCACCTCATAGGCGTAGCGCGCGCTGGACGCGCCGAGAATCACCGCGCCGCCGCGCACCAGCTGCTCCACACGGCGGCAGCCGGCAAGGCTTCCCACGAGGGGCTTATCCACAAAAACGGGCTTGCCGCGCTCCAAAAACGGCATGGCGCAGCGCAGATGGTCGTCCCAGTCGCAGCCGTGGATAAAGCCGATGTCGCACATATCGGCCAGCTCGACAAGCGAGGCGCACCGCTTTTCCAGCCCAAAGCGCCGGATAAAGCCCTCCACCTCGCTGTCCGGGCGGAACGAATCGTTGTATACACCCACATAGCGGGCTCGATCTTCCTTTTCCATCACCTCGCCGAAGCCCAGTGGGTGGGAGGTGTCGATGTTGACGGCGCCAATGCGTATCATAGGATCTTTCCCTCTTTCTTTCTGCCCGCTCCAAGACGGGCAGAACAAATATATCATACCTTTTTCTCAAGAATTTCGCCCAAAAGTGTGTCCGCCATCATCAGGCTGCGGGGCACATGGAACGGCCCCTTGAACGTGCTGCCCTTGCAGGGCGGTTCGGTGGGCCTGCCATCGCGCCGCAGATACCCAAACCACTCGCCGAAATCCGGGTCGGCAAAGTATGTTTTGCAGTATTCCGCGCCCCGGCAAAACCAATTGAGATATTTTTCCTCTCCCGTATCGCGGTACGCCATCAAACTCGCGATCAAGAGCTCGTTGTGCGGCCACCAGAGCTTCATATCATGCTCGTAGGCCTCGGGCGGCAGGCCCTTGCAGTCGATAAAATACAGCAGCCCGCCGTATTCCGCGTCCCACCCGGCCTCGGCGGCAAAATTAAAAACGTCCAAGGCCTTTTTGTGCAGCGCGGCGTCGCCGGTGGCATTGGCCTGCTCCATCAAAAACCAGCTGCATTCGATGTCGTGCCCCGGGTTGACGACGCGCCCTGCCGTATACGCATCCTGCACCTCGCCGCCGGGGCCGACAGTCTCGAGCGTGCATTGCAGCTCCGGCTTGTGGTGATACGCGAAAATGTCGTGCACGCACTGTGCCGCATAGCGGTCGTAGAGGGCGGCCTGTGCGGGGTCGGTGCGGCGCAGCACACCCGTCATGTTCAAAAAGATCATCGGGTCCGCGAGCGCGCGGCCCGCGCGCGTTTCGGGGATCGTCTTCGGGCCGAGCCCCGTTGGGTCGGGCGCGCCGTGGTTGAGATCATACACCATCTGGTAGGCTTTGCGCGCGCGTTCCAGATACACGCGCTCGCCTGTCTGGCCGTAATATTCGGCGTTCGCGATGGCGTAAAAGCCCTCGGAAAAGCAGTAGCGCCGCTGACGCAGCGGCCTGCCGTCCGCCGTTACCGTAAAATAGAGCCGGCCGCCCGCCTCGCGGTTCACGCAGTGCCTTTCCAGAAAATCAAGGCACGAGCGGCTCGCCGCGAGCCATTCCGGGCGCTGCCCGTACCGGCGGCACAGCGCCGCGAACGTCCATGCACAGCGCCCCTGCATCCAGACGCTCTTGTCGGCGGAAAACACCGTCCCGTCCCGCGTAAGGCAGGTATACACGCCGCCGTTTTCCGCGTCCATCCCGTGCGTCAGCCAGAAATCGACCGAGCGGTCCAGCTCCGCACAGATCCAGCTTCGCCATGCGGACAGTTTCTCCCTGTTCATTTGACCATGTCCTTTCCCTTTCCCGCCTCCGGGCGCAGGACGCCGCGCGCCGCGCCGAGCCTTCCGCCCCCGGCCAGAAGATCTTTTACCGCGCGCTGCAGGCTCGTTTTGCCGGGCAGCGCGCCGACAGGCGCCTGCCCGCCGAACAGCCAGTGATAAAACCCCGGGTCGTCCGGGTCCGTCTCATAGAGCTCATAATCGGACGCGAAGCGGCGGATGCCGGAGCGCGCGGTCAGCAGCGGCGTCAGCGCCGGGGAGAGCAGCCAGGTGCTACACACCACGGCCTTCGGGGCGCCCTGCGTGCAGAAGGCAGCGCCCTCTTCGGCAAAAAAGCGGCGCATCCGCGCATAGGAATCCGCGAGCGCGCCGCCGGTGAGGCACGCGTCCGAGGGGATGTGTACCGAGAGCACGGCGTCCCCGCCCGCAAGCCCCGGCGGCGGCGCGTCGCCCGCGGCGCGGTACTCGAATTCCAGCGTCCCAAGGCGGAACAGGCGGCACGCCGTCTGCCGCCATGTCCAGAACGCGCGGTCGAACCGCCACTGCCCCGTGTTCGCGTGCGTCTCCGACAAAAAGCGCGGAAAGCAGCGCATTGTATCCGCAAACACCGTCTCGTCCACGCCCGCCGCGCGGCAGATCTCCCGCGTTCCGGCCGCCGCCGCAAGGTACGCCGCCAGCTGCGCAAGGCCGCTGCCGTCTTCGAGGGGCGCGAGCGACGCTGCCAGCGCCCGCTGCGCGCCGGGCGCCTGCTGCGCGCTGCAGAGCGCCCGGAGCTGCGGCGCAAGCCGTTCCCACGGGATGCGCGGGCACAGCGCTTCCAGCGCCTTCTGCACCGGCGCGGGCAAGCCGAGGGCGAGCGCCAGGGCGAGCGCTTCTTTTGGAAACACGCGCGGGTCTGCGCCAAAAGGAGGGAACGGCCCGGGCGCGGGGGTTTTTCTGCGGGGTTCGGGCATGTGTTTTCCCTCCTGACAAATACCCGGCGGCGGGCTCAGCACGGGCGTTCTGCCCGCAGCAGCTTTTCTTCTGCGAATACCTTCATCGGCGTAATCAGCTCGAGCTGCACGCCGTTTTCCCACGGGCTGATGCGCATCGTAAACGCGTGCGGCGCGTTGAGGCTGCGGCACTCGATCGCGAGCGCGCCGGCCTCACAGTGCGCGGCCGCCGCAAAGCGCAGCGGCGTGCGCTCGATGCGCGGCACCGGCTGTTCGCGGGCCGGAAGGCATGCCCCTAAGATGTTCCCGGGGAATTATTCAGAGGTTCCGTAGCTCTTCTCGTTTTTGATGGCCCGGTAGGTGCGCGGAGAGACGCCGACGATTTTTTTGAACGCGCGCGAAAAGCTTGTAGAATCGCCGAAGCCCACCTCAAAGCCCACTCGGGTGATGGAATTTGCGGGGTCGCTCAACAGCTCGGCGGCCTTTTGAACACGCAGATTGGTGATGTATTCCACAAGCGTCTGCTGTGTTAAAAGCTTGAACAGATAGCAGAAATAAGTTTTGGAAAGCATGGAAATGCGGCACATGTCCTCTAATTTCAGCTGCTCGTTGTAGTGCGCGTCAACATATCGAATGGCGGCCTCCACCATGGGCTTATACTTCTCATAGCTGCTGATTACCGCGCCGCTGCGCGTTGCCTGCGCGTATTCCCTTGCCAAAAGCAGCAAAAGCTCCATGATCTGCACGCGCAAAAACTCTTCAAAATAGATCTCGCCTTTCTCGTATTCCTCCAGCATATGGTTCATCAGCGCATTTACGCGCACCCGCATTTCGGGCCGCAGAGAAAACTGCGACTGCACGTCGTCCGCGTCCTTCAGAAACAGCCACACAAAGGAAAGGCTCATCGCCGTTTCGCGCAAACGCCGGTAGGCGCCGCTCTCCTGCTGCGGGAAGAAATGGTCGAACGAAAACTCGCAGCTGATGATCTCGGCCTCCTCCAGCTTCAGCACCTGATGCTCCACCTTCGGCGGAATGATGAACAGGTCTCCCCGCGTCAGGCGGTGCCGCATCCCCTCGACCCAGTGCTCGCAGCAGCCCCGGTTGACATACCAGATCTGCATATAGTCGTGAGAATGCGGCAGATCGCCCGAGGGATTTTCCGAGGTAACTTTGTAGATCTTGCAGAATTTGCTTTTGGTGAACATGATGCTTTTTTCAAATACAACGGCAGGCTCATTCCAAGCATCCATTCTGCGCGCCTCCTTACTTTTTCGGGCATTTCCAATGGCGGAACCGCTCTGTATTTCTTTTCTGCGCGCCTCACTGCCGCGGGAGGCTCTGATCCCGTCCAACGGATCCCGTCGGAGCTTCCTTGAAAATCCGGTGCGTTATTTTAATCCGGACGTAGTGGAAATGCCGCTGATGAACTGCTTTTGCGCGAGGAAGAAAATGACGATTAACGGAACGGTAAACATCGTGCTCGCCGCCATCAGCAGATCCCATTCCTGGCGCGCCGTGGTTAGGAACATCTGCAGGCCGATGGAGAGCGTGTATTTGGAGCTGTCCTGCAAATACAGCAGCGGCCCGTTCAAATCGTTCCAGCCGGAGATGAACACCAGCACCATGATTGTTGTGAGCACCGGCTTGCACATGGGATACACCACACGGTACAGGATTTTAAATTCGCCCGCACCGTCGATGCGTGCCGCCTCGATAACGCTGTCCGGCAGCCCCTTGACAAACTGGCGCATCAGATAGATGTAATACGGCGCGCCGAAAAAGGCGGGCAGCGTCAGCGGAACAAACGTATTGACAAGGTTCATCTTCGACCACGTAATGAACAGAGGGATCTGCGTCACCTGCCAGGGGATCATCATCGTAACGAGGATCAGCGGGAAAATATATTTCGCGCCCTTCCAAGGAATTTTTGTCAGCGAATACGCGATCATCGGCGCGGCAAAGATCTGCCCGATCACAGGCAGGATCGCCAGCACCAGCGTGTTCTGCAGATAGCCGAACAGCGGCATGCGGCGGAAAATCGCGCCGAAGTTTTCCCACATGATCGGCTCCGGGATCCACTTGGGCGGATTGAGGAAGATCTGGTTCGTGGGCTTCAGCGCCGTGGACAGCATCCACAAAAACGGCGTAAAAAAGATGCACGCAAAGGCGATTAGCAGGATATAGGAGCACACTGTGCCCACTCTGCGGGATGTTTTTGCCGAAATATAACCTTTTTTGTTCACGATCGCTCCCCCCTTTACTCCACGTCATAGCTGATGCGTTTTTCCATTAGGTGCATAACAACGAACGACGCCACCAGAACGATCAGGAACAGAACGATGGCCATGGCCGAGGCGTAGCCCATCTTCAGATAGCTGAACGCGTTGATGTACAGATACAGCGAATAGAACAGCAGCGAATTCTTTGGCCCGCCGGTGATGCTCTGGCCCATCTGGGAAACGCTCGCAAATACATATGCCTGCGTAAAGTACTGGAACGACGAGATCAGGCCCATCACAAGCGTAAACTGGATCGTGGGGCCGATGTACGGCAGCGTAATTTTAAAGAACTTCTTAATAGGGCCGGCGCCGTCCAGATCCGCCGCCTCATAGAAGGACTGCGGCACCGCTTTGAGCGCGGACAGGAAAATAATCGTGTTCTGCCCGCACCGCCAGGTGTCCATCAAAATCAGCGAGACCTTGGTGAATTTCGGATCGCTCAGCCAGCTTGGGCCGCGGATGCCGAACAGGGAAAGGAAGTTGTTCAAAAGGCCGTATTCCGGATTCAACACCCACAAAAACAGCATCGCGCTGGCCACGATGGGCACCACCGTCGGCAGGTAATAGATGGTACGGAACGCCGGCATCCCCCGAACCTCCTTGCTCAGCAGCAGTGCGAGCAGCAGCGATACAACAAGGCCGATGGGCATGCCGATGAATGACATCACGGCCGTGTTGGAGATGGATACCGGGAAATATTTGTCGTTGAACAGCGTGATGTAGTTTTTCAGGCCGACAAACTCCGGCGGCTGGAAAATATTAAAATCCGTAAAGCTGTAATACAGCGCGGAAAGGATGGGGTACAGCTGGAACAGCAGAAAGCCGATGAGCCACGGCGATACAAACAGCAGCCCCAGCCAGAAAAACCTGCGCTCCTGCCTGGAGGCCGGCTTTTTGATCCCGCTTTGCGCTTTGGAGGGATCGGGTGCTTTTTTCATTGCAAAACCTCGCTTTTCCCTTTGGGAGGCTCCGATGGATTCGGCGCTTCCTGTTTGTGGCCGCCCCACACGGGAGCGGCCGCGGCAGCCCCATAGACAGGCCTCTCGTTTGAAAAAGCGCTCCAGCCCGCGCGGCAGCTGAGCCGTCGCGCGGGCCGTGGCGCTCTTAGCGTACAGTCAACAGAGGAAAGCAAAGCTTATTGATCGCCGTCCGCCAGAGGCTGCACCGCCTCGACAACGGATTTCGCCGCCTCTTCTACGGTTGTATTGCCCGCGATCGCTTCTGTCATGTAAGTTCCGATTTCGTTCAGATACTCGTTGACATACGAGCTCATCGGGAACGCGTGCAGCTCGCCGTCACGCAGCATCACGGCAATCTGCTTGGCTTCGTCGGAAGCGGTGTCCAGCTCGGTGATCGAGGTGAGCGCGCTTTTGCGCGGCTGGAAGTTGCCGCCGCCAAAGTCGCCCTCGGCGAAATATGCCATTGTCTCCTTGCTGGTTAGGCTTTTCAGAACCGTGATCGTCGCCTCAATGTTCTCGGTCTTGGCGTTCACTTCCCATACGCCGCCCGTCAGCATGCTCTGGGACTTGCCGCCGGCCGTTACAGGGGGCATCTCGACAATGCCCATCTCGGTGTTTGTCTCCTTCGCGGCCTGCACCATGGAGGCAACAGCGGAGTCGCCCTGCCAGCGGATGGCGATTTTGCCCGTAAAGAGCGGATCCTCATTGGTGGCGCGGGCGCCGCAGGTATCCACAAAGCGCTTGATCTCATCGTAGCCGTACTCGTTGTAGATATCGGCCTGGAACTGATAGGCCGCCATCATTTCGGGAGAATCAAACGTGATCTTGCCGCTGTCGTCGATGTAATCGGCGCCGAACGCAACGGGCCACAGCACGTTGTCCAGCCACGGATAATCGGGGATCAGGCCCATCTGCGCAATGGAGCCGTCGTCATTCACCTTCGTGCAGTCGCGGATGCACTGGGCCAGCTCTTCCATCGTTGTGGGGAATTCCGTCCAGCCGGCATTGGCCAGCATGGTCTTGTTGTAGAAAAGGTATGTGGAGCTGATGGTCATCGGCACGGAGTAGATCTTGTCCTGATAGGTGCACAGCTCCCAGATGGAATCCACGAAATCGCTTTTGTCCCACTCCGGGTCTTCGGCATTGACATACTCGGTCAGATCGAGCAGCGCGCCGTTGTTGGCCCAGCCGGGCGCGTTGTTCCAGAAGTTCTGGAAGATGTCCGGCGTCGAGCCGGAGGCGATCGTCGTGGTGATGACATCGGCCGTCTTCGCGCCGGAGACAACGACCTCGATGTTGTCGGTGTTTGTGGCGTTAAAGTCTTCCGCCCACGCCAGCAGACGCTGATAGGGCTTGGTCGGCTCTTCGTCTTCCGCGTGCATGCACCAGACGGTGACGACCGTCTTTTCGCCGGCCGGTTCGCCGGGCGTGTCGCCTGCCGGCGTGCTGTTTGCCGGCGCGCTGCTGGCCGGCGTACTGCCCGCCGGGCTGCCGCACGCCGCCAGCAATGTCATTGCAAGCGTAAGAGCAAGGATCAATGCGAGTACCTTTTTCATAATTACCTCCTGATATTTCGATTTCCAAACAGAACCGCCAAATCGCTCGAGCCGTTCTGCCTTTGGCTTCGGTAACGGAAACAGGACAAGGCGCTGTCTGTGGATCTCGGCTCCGGCCGATCCGGACGGCTTTCGCCTGTTTCCCTTTCCAATTTAATCATAGCAAATTTCGTGTCCTTTTACTTTGCACATTTTCCCTTTTTTGAGCCTTTTGTTTCCGGCGGCCGCATTTGCATATTTTTGTGGGAAAATGTCCGTTTTTTCGGCAAAAAGCCCCGATTGGCCCCCACAAGGCAGCGTTGCTGATTTACACAAAATTTAATTCCCCGCTTGAAAGCAGTTCGTTCAAACTTGACAAATCGTTCAATTCTTTTTTCTTCATTTCTGGAGGAATGAGCAAAACATATCGCATATCCAAGGCGATGTATAGTAAATTTGCACAAGTGCGTTGTGTCTTTTCTGTCAATCTGCCGAAAAGCACCTTATTCCAGCCGCACCGGCTGCCCCAACGCGGCGGAGCGGTACGCCGCCAGCACCAGCTGCAGCGCTTTGCGTCCTTCGCCCTCGTCCACAAGCAGCACGCCCTCGCCGCGCACCGCGTCGATAAAATTGCGCAGCTGGGCGATATGGCCCGAGGGTTCGAGGGCGCCCGCATCGCTGTGGGTGCGGGCCGCCCGCGTGCCGGCTTCCTCATACAGGCGGCAGGCGGGCGCGCCCTCCGCCTCCCATTTGACGATGCGGTCTTCCTCCAGTATGATCACGCCCGCTTCGCCGTTGATCTCGATGCGGCGCGGAAAGCCCGGATAATCGCCCACGGACGCCTCGATGACGCCCTGCGCGCCGCAGCGCCATGTTACGGCGGCAGTGAGCGTATCTTCCACCTCGATGTCCCGCACGAGCGTGCCGCTGAGCGCGTAGATGCTTTCTGCCGGGCCCATCAGGTACCGCACGAGATCCACACCGTGGATGCCCTGATTCATCAGCGCGCCGCCGCCGTCCATCGCGAGCGTGCCGCGCCAGGAGCCGGAATCGTAATAGCTCTGCGGGCGGTAATACTTCATGCAGAGGTCGCAGCGGGTCAGCCGTCCGAGCAGGCCGACCTCGAGGGCGCGCTTTACGCGCGCGATGGCCGGGGCAAACCGCAGCTGGGAAACCACGCCGACCCGCACGCCCGCGCGCGCCGCCGCCGCCGCAAGCGCGTCGCAGTCCTCCATGCGCAGCGCCACGGGCTTTTCCACCAGCACATGCTTGCCCGCCCGCACCGCCGCAAGCGCGAGCGGCGCGTGCAGGTGGCTGGGTGTGCAGATGCACACCGCGTCCACCGCGTCATCCTCCAAAAGCGCCTCATACGTTGGATACGCCCGCGCCCCGTATTCGGCGGCGGCCTGTTCCGCGTTCGCGGCAACCGGGTCGTACACGCCCGCGAGCGCCGCGTCCTCGATCGTGCGGATCGCGTGCAGATGAAACCGCGAGATCACGCCGCAGCCCGCCACGGCAAAATGTACTTTCAGATCCATGGATCACCCTCCTTTCGCTTTCCTGTTATTTTGGGGAGCCTGTTCAAGACCTTCGGCACGGTAAGGTTTTTCCGGAATGATGCTGCGCATACGCTGTCTTCTGCCGGCAGCGCCCTGCTTTTCTCTGCGGGAGAAACGCAGCAGAGGAGCGCCGGAAGATTTTGAACAGGCTCTTATATATCTTCTCCCCGCAGCACGGCAAACGACTGCGGGCCGAGCCGGACGCGCCCGCTTTCGGCCGTGCAGGCGCCGATGACGAACAGCGTCTCCCGAACGTCCGGCGCACCGAACGCGCATTCCCCCTCGCCGGGGTTCACGGCCGCGTACAGCGCGCCGCGCCGCCAGACGAACAGGCGGCTGTCCTCCCGCGCAAAATGGACGGCGAACGGCGCGTTTGCGCGCAGCGCCGGTTCCCTGCGGCGCAGCGCCAGCAGCGCGCGCACGGTATGCAGCAGCGAATCGGGATCGGCCTCTTCGGCGGCCACCGTCGGCGCGTCGGGCGCGCCGTCCACAGGCAGATAAAGCCGCTCGGGGCTGCACACGGAAAAGCCGAGGTTGACGCCGTTCTTCCATTGCATGGGCGTGCGGCTGCCGGAGCGGTAATAGCCGCCCTCCCGCGTGGGAACCTGTAAATAGCGCATGCCGATCTCATCGCCGTAGTAGATCTGCGGCACGCCCGGCATTGTGAGGAGAAACGCGTAGGCGAGCTTCAGTTCCTGCGGCGAGAGGTTGCCGCGCGGGCGCATCACATCGTGATTGCCCGTGATCCAGCAGATTAGGCCGTCTTCCTTTGTGCTTTCGTACTGCGGCAGATATTCCTTTAAAAACGGCACAATGGAGGTGCGCGCGCGCCTGCAGAAATAGCTCTCATCCGCACCGCGCGGCGCGCCGTCCATCGTCCCCTTGAACGCGCGCATCAGCCGGCTGTATGCGTTGCCGTCCCGGTGGATGTACAAATCAAAATGAAACCCCGCCTTCAGCGCCTGCTCCGGACAGCCCCATTCGGCCATCAGCGCGGCCTCGGGGTATTCCTTGTCCAGCCGGGCGCGGAATTCCCGCCAGATGGATGCCGCGCCGCTGAACCGCTCATCGTCGCCGTGTACCAGCCAGCGCGCCATGTCCACGCGAAAGCCGTCGCAGCCAAGGTCGAGCCAGAAGCGCATTACGTCCCACAGCGCCTCGCGCGTGGCAAGGCACGCGGGGTGATCCATCGGCAGCTGCCAGGGCTTGTCCGGGTGCAGAAAGCCATAATTGAGCGCGGGCTGGCTTTTGAAAAAGCTGATGACATACAGGCCGTTGCGGTCGGATTCTCCGCCGACGCACGGCAGCGCGCCGGGGCGCTCGAAGCAGTGGTTCGTCCAGATATAGCGGTCGGAATATTCGCCGCGCTCGGGCTTGCGGCTCTCGCAAAACCACGGATGTTCCTCCGAGGTGTGGCAGGGCACAAGGTCGAGCAAAAGGTGCATCCCGCGGCGGTGCGCCTCCTCAAAGCAGCGTACAAGATCCGCATTCGTGCCGTAGCGCGGCGCGACCTTTTTGTAGTCGCGGATGTCGTATCCGCCGTCCTTGAACGGCGAATCGAAGCACACGTTCAGCCAGACAGCATTGCAGCCGAGGCTTTGGATATAATCCAGCTTTTGGATGATGCCGTTGATGTCGCCGATGCCGTCGCCGTCCGTATCATAAAAGCTCGCGGGATAGATCTCATAAAAAACCGCGTCATTCACCCATCGGGGCATGGCCGGCGCCTCCTTTCAGCAGCTTTGCATAGGCGGGCAGCGGGCTGAACAGCCCGCTTTGGCCGTAGAACGCGCCGCAAAGGCGGTAGAGGCCGTTTTGCCCCGCGCGCCACGGCGCGCGGGGCACGGCGCACATGGCGTCGAGACGCTGCCAGTCGGTGTAATTCTGCGGCCCGTTGCTCTCCACAACGCCCGCCCGCAGGCCCGGCACGCGCGGCAGGCGCGCCGCCAGCGACATGTTCCAATCGAGCAGCACGGGCGGCACCGTCAGATCGGCGCAAAAGCACACCGCGCCGCTTTTCTGCGCCGCGCGCACCATCTCCAGCGTAACGGACAGCGTTTTTGCAATGGGCTTGCACGCGATGGCCGCATAGCCGTATTCGCCCGTCAGGCGCGCCACGTCCGCCGCGCTGTGCGCGCTCTCGTCGCCGGCGGCGCGCACGGGCAGGTCGCCCACGAACGCGGGCGCGCCTTCCGGGAACGGCTCCTCGAGCAGCACGATGCGCTCGAGCGCGCCCATGCGGTCGGCGGCGTCCAGCAGGCGCAGCAGCCAATCGCGGTTCGGGTAACGCCCGTTCGCGTCCAGATAGTACACAGGCCGCCCGCAGTCCGTATACGGCGTGGTGTAAGCGGAGGCGGCGGCGTGGATTTCCCGCAGCCGCGCGGTGTCCCACGCGAGCATCGCGGCCGTATCGCCGTCCCCGTTCGGGTCGGAACCGATCTTGATCTTGAGCAGGAACGCGCCGCCCTCCAGCAGGCCGCGCACCTCGGCCTCCGGCGTGTGGTAGGTGATGAGCGGAATGCCGCCAAGCACGGTTTCGTGCCCGTTCAGCGCCGGGCAGAACGCCTGTGCGAGCGCGCCGAACGTGCCGTCGCCGTGCTTTTGGTTCCAGAGCTGCCAGAGCGCGAAATCCACGGCCACCAGCGCGTTCAGCACAAACGTCTGCGGCACCTGCGCGCGCCCGAGCCGCTCCCGTGCGCCCGCGAGCAGCCGCGGCACGAGCGCTGCGGTCATCTCCGGGGGCGTGGTGAATGTCATCCCGCGCAAAAGGCGCAGCGCATGGCGCGTCACATCCAGCATTTTCTCGTTGCCGCCCGCCTCGTCATACGCGCAGAACACCGCTGGGTCGGACCACAGCACGCTCTGCACGCCCACGCCCATGCCGCTTTCGCCGCCCTCGAGCGTCAGCCGCACGCACACCTGCCACAGCTCGCGCAGCGTGCCGCCCTTAAAGCCGAACGGGGCACGCAGCGGCTCGCGCGCCACGCCCAGCTCCGCGTGAAGGATCTTCTCCATGCCCGTCACGCGATGGTGGCCAGCATGGCCTGCGTGATCTCGGACACGAGCGGCTCGCCCGCGAGAAAGCGCCCGATCTCATCCGCCACATGCGCGCCGATCTTGCGCTTGCCGTTGCTGGCAAGGCCCGCGAGGTGCGGCGTCATAATGCAGTTCGGGATGGCGCGCAGCGGGCTGTCGGCCGCGGGCGGCTCGGGGTCGGTTACGTCGATGCAGGCGTATTTCAGTTTGCCGCCGCGCAGCGCCGCCGCAAGCGCCGCCTCGTCCACCAGCGCGCCGCGCGCGGTGTTGATGAGGATGGCTTTTTCTTTCATCAAAGAAAGCGCGTGCGCATCAATCATGTGATGCGTGGAATCCAGCGCGGGCGCATGCAGGGAGACGACGTCGCTCTCGCGCAGCAGCGTTTCGAGATCGGCCTTTTTCGCGCCCATTTTTGCGATGGCCGCCTCGTCAAGCAGAGGATCGTATGCCAGCACGTTCACGCCGAACGCCCCGAGCAGCTCGATGTAATGCGACCCCGCGAAGCCGCAGCCCACAACGCCCACGGTGATATCGTACAGCTCGGTGATGACGCTGTAGTCCTCCACCCAGCCGCCGTTATGGATGCTCTCGTTGAAGCCGAACACGTTCTTGCACGCGCAGATGGTGAGGCCCAGCGCCGTCTCGGACACGCCGCAGCTCAGAATGCGCGCGCTGCTTACAACGCGGATGCCGCGCGCGTACAGCTCGTCGCTGACGATGCCTTTTACGCTGCCCGCGGCGTGGGCGACAAGACGCAGGTTCGGCGCGCAGTCCAGCAGCTCTTTGTCCAGCTGCGGCACGCCCCAGGAGGTGATCGCGACATCGGCGCCCTGCAGCACGCCGCGCACCGTCTCGCGCTCGGCCTTGTCGGTTTCATTGACGGATACCTCGCCAAAGGCGGCGAGGCGTTCCATGGTCTTTTCGGAAATCAGTGTGGCGCGCAGCGGCGCATCCATCAGAATGGCAATTTTCATACTGCATCATGCTCCTTCTCCCGCGGCCCGTCACAGCGGGCAGATGGGGATATTTTTATTATACACGCAGCCTTGCCGCGCCGTCTTTACATATTGTTCAGAAATTTTGTACTATTTTTACAAATGCAATTTCCTTTTTAAGAGTAATGCTGTATAATATAATCAATTATGCGGCCGCTTTGGCGGCATGAAATTTTGTCCCGACGATCCACAGGAGGCGCGCCATGAACGAATGCAGTATTTTATGGTGCGGCAAGTACCGGCAAAACTGGGAAAACGAGCCGCACTGCCATAACTATTTTCAAATGGTCGGCATATTGAGCGGCAGCGGCCGCTTTTATGTAGAGGATCACTCCTACCCGATCGAAGAGGAACAGATCTATCTGCTGGCTCCCCAGCAGATGCACGCCATCCACCGCGGCGAAAAAAGCGACGCCCCGCTGCATATTCTGGACGTGAAATTCACCATAGCCGACCCCATTTTGTTTGAGGATCTGGAGCGCGCGGGTTCCATGTTTCGCTTGCAGCAGTTTGATTGGTTCCTCCGGTTCTTTGACAGGATCCTCACGGAGAGTAAACGCAAGGCGCCCTATTATTATTCCATCATCAACGGGTACCTCTTGGAAATACTGGTGCGTATCGTGCGCGAGCGCTCGGGGATCGGCGCCGAGATGCCGGAGGCCGAGCCGCCGCACATCGAGATGTTCAAGGGCGTGGACGTGGCGGCGCTCATGCAGTACATCGATTTCAACTATTCCCGCATCATCTGCCTCGAGGATCTTTCCACCCTCGCGGGCGTCAACAAAACAACGCTCATCAGCATTTTCAAGGAGCTGTACGGCACCACGCCCATCCGCTACATCAACCGCATCCGCCTCGTTAAGGCGCGGGAGCTGCTGGTGAACACCGACGCGAGCATCGGCGAGATCGCGGAGCTGGTCGGCTTTCAGAGCATCCACTATTTCAGCCGTTTTTTCAAAGCCAAGGAAAACTGCACGCCCATGGAATACCGCATGCGCAGTGCGCAGAGCCAGTACTTTACCTTCCCGCGTCAGGGCGGCGGTTCCATGTAAAACATCCGGAGCGGGTCGCAGAAGCTTCCCGCGCAGGGCTTTCTGCGTATGCCGGAAAGTTCTTCGTCTGCATTCCGCTGAAAACCTTTTCCCTTTGGTGAAAATCCGTTTATCCGCATGGCAGCGGGTACGGCTTTCTCAATATAACGGGCGCGTTGCAGGTTTCCCTCTTTGCAACGCGCCCCGCTGTTTTTACGGCTTCCGTCTTCTGACGGTTTCAGCGGTCAAAGCTTGGGTTAAATGCGTAGAAGTTGCGGCTGTTCAGCGTATCCTTCACGCGCTCCAGCGCTTCGCCGAAGCGCTGGAAATGCACGATCTCGCGCTCGCGCAAAAAGCGAATGGGCGCGATCACGTCCGGGTCGTCTACAAGGCGCAGGATGTTATCGTAGGTGGTGCGGGCCTTTTGCTCTGCCGCCAGATCCTCGTGCAGATCGGTAATGGCGTCGCCCTTGCTGGCAAAGCACAGCGCGTCGAACGGCGTGCCGCTTGCCGCCTGGGGCCAAACCCCGGTGGTGTGATCGACAAAGTAGGCGTCAAAGCCCTGCCTCTTGATCTCGTCCGCCGAGAGGCCCTGCGTCAACTGGTATACAATGGCGCTCACCATCTCCAGATGGGCGAGCTCCTCCGTGCCGATATCTGTCAGCAGGCCGGCCACACCGCGCCAGGGCATGGTGTAGCGCTGGGAAAGATAGCGCATGCTCGCGCCGAGCTCGCCGTCCGGCCCGCCGTACTGGGTGATAATCACCTTGGCTGCCGCGGCGTTCGGGTGCGTGATGCGCACCGGGAATTGCAGGCGTTTTTCATAGCTCCACATCGTCTTGTCCCTCCAGCTCCCACGGCCACGGCGCGCGCAGCCAATCCCAGCTGCATTCGCCGCCCGCCTCGTAGAAATTTACCGGGCCTACCAGGCGCCTGTACTGCCGCACAACGTCCTCGCGCTTTTGGCGCACCTCGTTGGAGGCAGCCAGCGCCGTTTCGTCCTCCGGGTGTGTGTCGAGAAACAGCCGCAGCTCATCCATGGCAAAGCTCAGCTGTGCCAGCTCGCGCTTTACGCGCGCCGCGTTATTGTTCCCATTCATAGCGCACCTCCGGGCAGAACGGCAGATCCAGTGCCGCAAACAGCGTGCCGCGGCGCAGCGCCTCGGGCACGGGATACAGCCGCTCAAAGCGCTGCATCGGCACCGTCGCAATGGCAAGCGTGCAGCGGCAGGCTTGCTGCGTTTTGTTGGGATCGTTTCCTGTCATGATCCTGATTGCTCCTTTCTGATTTTGAACCGGTTCGCTTCGGCAGGCGGCGCGCAGGGCCCCGCGCAAAGCCTTTTTGCCCTTGCCGCCCGCCTGCCTCATCCTATGATGCGCCCTCGCCGCACGTGCCCCGCGGCCAGATTGCAAATCCTGCGGGCGCCTGTGCAGTCTCGCAAGATATGGTATTGACTTACCGGTGAATATTTGGTATTTTCTAATAAAATCAATTGTTTTTCCGGGTGTTTTTTTGTCAGGATTCCGATTTGCGGGCGGTTTCGCCCTTTTGTGGTTTCGCCCTTTCGCAAAGCGGAGAATACCCGTGCAAAAATCGAAAACAGAAAGGATTTGATCAAATGCCTGTAGATCTGCGCGCGAAACCCTATTATCTGGACGACGAAGGCGTCCAATGGGTAGAGGATACCATCGCCTCCATGACAACCGAAGAAAAAATCGGCCAGCTGTTTTTTAACATGGGTTCCTCCCGCACCGAGGAATATCTGAAGATGACGGTGGACAAATATCACATCGGCGGCATTCGCTACAATCCCGCCACCGCAGCCGAGGTGCACGAGCAGAACCGCATCCTGCAGGAAAATTCCAAGATCCCCCTCATTATCGCCTGCAACACCGAAAACGGCGGCAACGGTGCCTGCGTGGACGGCACGTACATTGGCGCACAGACAAAGATCGGTGCCACGGGCGACGTAAAATACGCCAAGGCGCTGGGCAAGATGTCCAACACCGAGGCTGCGGCCATTGGCTGCAACCTCAGCTTTGCGCCGGTTTCGGACGTTTACTACAACTGGCACAATCCCGTGGTGGGCCTGCGCACCTACGGCAATGACCCCGAGCGCGTACTGAAAATGACACAGGCGTATCTGGAAGGCGCGCACGAGGTGCCCGGCTTCTGCTGCGCGGCAAAGCACTTCCCCGGCGACGGTCTGGACGACCGCGACCAGCACGTGGCAAACAGCGTGAACACGTTCTCCTGCGAGGAATGGGACGCCACGTTCGGCAAAATTTATGCAAACCTCATCGACAACGGGCTTGAAGCCATCATGGCCGGCCACATCATGCTGCCCAGCTACACCCGCGCGATGAATCCCGGCATCCGGGACGACGACATCATGCCGGCCACGCTCTCGAAAGAGCTGCTGACAGACCTTTTGAAGGGGAAAATGGGCTTCAACGGCATGGTGCTCACAGACGCCAGCCACATGGTGGGCATGACCTGCCGCATGAAGCGCAGGGATATGATCCCCGCCGCCATCGCCGCGGGCTGCGATATGTTCCTGTTCTTCAACGATATGGACGAAGATTTTGCCTCAATGATGAACGGCTACAAAAACGGCACCATCACCGAAGAGCGCCTTTCGGATGCGCTGCACCGCATTCTGGGCCTGAAGGCGCACATGGGCCTGCACAAAAAAGCCAAAACAGAGCTTGTGCCTCCCGCAGAGGCGGTGAAGGAGATCGTCGGCTGCGCCGCGCACAAGGAAATGCAGGCCGAGATCGCGCGCGAAGCACTGACGCTGGTGAAGTACAAAGACGAAGACGTTTTGCCCATTACCCCGCAGCGGTATAAGCGCATTATGATTGTTTATGTCACCGGGCTCGAGGCAAAGGGCCTCGGCGCCGCGCTGAAGTCGCTGTCGGGCGGCAAGAAAACGCCGGCCGATCTGCTGAAGGAAAAATTAGAGGCAAAGGGCTTTGAGGTCCGCCTGTACGTAAGCCCGATGGAAAAGATCCAAAAGCGTATGGCCGCGGGCGAAAAGGTAGATTTTAACATCTACTTTGCGGGCAAGGATACCATCTCGGAATTTGTCGGCGCGCAGGATCTCATCATCACGCTCGTCGATGTGGCCGGCGGCTTCCAGGCCGTGGCGCGCCCCGGCTTTGGCATGACGAAGGGCGGCGGCGAGATCCCCTGGTACGTATTCGAGCTGCCTGTCGTTGTTGTGGGCTGCCAGCAGCCGACGATTCTTGCGGATATTCCGCAGGCGCGCACCTATATCAATACCTACGATCAAACGCCCGCCACGCTGGACGCGCTGGTGGATGCCCTGATCGCCGGCAAGGATGCCTTCAAGGGCAAGGATCCCATCGACAGCTTCTGCGGCATGTGGGATACGCATCTGTAAGCTTTTGATACGGACACGGCGCACGGACACCGGAGCGGCCCTGCTTTTGGCAGCCCGTGGGTCTGTGCGCGTTTCCTGTCTTTTGCAAGGGAGGAACAAAGTATGGCAGAAAATCCGTTTGCCGCATTCGCGCCGAAAAAGGAATGGCTCGTGTGCGTGGATTCCGACGGCTGCGCAATGGATACGATGGATTCCAAGCATCACGAGGCGTTTTGTCCGGAGCTGATCCGGGTATACGGGCTGGAGCAGTACGAGCAGATCATCACACCGTACTGGATGCAGGTGAACCTGTACAGCCGCACGCGCGGCATCAACCGCTTTAAGGGCCTGGCCGCAACGCTGCGCATGCTGGCCGAACGGGGCATTCAGGTGCCGAACGCGGACGAGCTGTGCGATTGGGTGGACAAGGCGCCCAAGCTTTCCAACCCCGCGCTGGAGGAAGCCCTCGCCGCCGGCGGCGGCGAGGGCCTGCGGCAGGCGCTGGAATGGAGCCGCGCCGTAAACGCCGCCATCGTGCGCATGGGCGACGATTCAAAGCCCTTCCCCGGCGCGCGCGACGCGCTGGCCGCGATCCATCAGCAAACCGATACGGCCGTTGTCTCCAGTGCCAACGGCGAAGCCATTGCCGAGGAATGGACGCGCCACGGCCTGATCGGGCACATGGATATCGCCCTGGGGCAGGACGCCGGCACCAAGGAGGCCTGCCTTGCGGCGCTGACGGCCAAGGGCTATGCGCCCGGCCATGTGCTGATGGTGGGCGACGCACTGGGCGATCTGGCCGCCGCGCAGCACGCGGACGCGCTGTTCTATCCGATTTTGGTGGGCAAAGAGAAAGAGAGCTGGGACCGGCTCGTCACCGAGGCGTTGCCGCGCTTTTTGGCCGGAACCTACGCGGGCGAATATCAGCAGCAGCAGCTCGCCGCTCAGCGCGAGATCTTGCGCTGACGCCATTTTCACACGGCAGGCGCGGTTCCCGAGGCCATCGGCATACTTTTTGCCTCGGGATCCGCTCCATCCGGACAGATTCTGAAAATGACGAGCCGGCCGGCTGCCGAAGGCGCTTGTTCCCGGCGGCCGGCCGGGTTTGTATTTTTGAAGGGATCCCGCGGGATCCAAAGAAAGGCTGCTATGAAACAGAATACGGCAACGGACGCACAGTATCGGCGTATGACAGAGGCCCCCATTCCCGGGCTGATTCTTTCGCTGTGCATTCCCAGCATCATCACCAGCATGATCACCTCCATTTACAATATGGTCGATACGTTTTTTGTCGCGCAGCTGGGCACAGCAGCCGTTGCGGCGGTGGGCGTAGTGTTTTCCATCTCCTCCGTCATCTCGGCGCTGGGCTTTTGGATGGGCACGGGCAGCAGCAGCCTTGTAAGCCTGCAGCTGGGCGCACGGCAGCAGGAAACGGCCGACCGCACCGCCAGTATGGGCTTTTACCTTTCCATGGCGATGGGCGGCGTGATCGCCGTGGGCGGGCTGCTCTTTTTGCGCCCGCTGATGCGGCTGCTGGGCAGCACGCCCACCATTTTGCCCGAGGCGTGCCGGTACGCCTTGCCGCTGCTGCTGGGCGCGCCGTTCCAGTGCTCGAATCTGGCGCTCTCGCAAAACCTGCGCGCCGAGGGCATGAGCCGCGAAAGCATGGCCGGCCAGCTCGCGGGCGGGATGCTGAACATGGTGCTGGATCCGCTGTTTATTTTTGGGCTCGGCTGGGGCGTATTCGGCGCCGGCGTGGCCACCGCGCTCAGCCAGGCGGTGGTATGGGCGGCCCTGCTGCAATACTATGTGCGCAAAAAAACCGTCGTCCGCCTTTCGCCGCGCAATCTCCGCATGGACGGCGCGCTTTTGGCCGGCATCTTTTCGGCCGGCTTTCCCAGCCTGTGCCGCCATTGCGGCAACGCTCTTTCCTCTGTGGTGCTCAACCGCGCGGCGGGCGCGTTTGGCGACGCCGTTATTGCGGCGTTCAGCGTAGCCACGCGCGTAACAGGGCTTGCGCTCTCTGTCTCGATTGGTTTTGTGCAGGCCATTCAGCCCGTAGCGGGCTATGCGCACGGCAGCAAAAATCACAAACGGCTGCGGGAGGCCTATGATTTTACCGTAGCGGCCAGCGTTGCCGCGCTGACGGTGATCGCCGCCGCCATTGCGTTTTTTGCCCGGCCGATCATGTTTTTGCTGCACATTCCCGAAGAAACGGTTTCCGTAAGTGTCGCTGTACTGCGCTTTTCCTGTGTTGCGCTGCCGTTCACAACGCTTGTCAACTGCACCGGCACGCTGTTCCAGGCCATCAAGGAAAGCACGCGCAGCAGCATCATCGTGCTGGGGCGTCAGGTCTGTGTTTATGTGCCGCTGCTGATCCTTCTGTCGCACTTTTGGGGCATGAGCGGCCTGATGGCGGCGCTGCCCGCGGCGGACGCGTTCTCGTGTCTTGTGGCGGCCGTTATGGCGCGCAGCTTTTTTGCAAAGCTCTCCGCCGGCCCTCCCTCCGCCGGCCCTCCCTCCGCCGGCTCTTCCTCCGCCGGCATAGGCCCGGCGGAGTAGCCCCGTTTTTTGGGGCGCCGGGGCAAACCGAAATCATGCACGGAAAGGTGAGAAATCATTTATGAAGGAAGGCGTTGTCTGGTTCCTGCCCTTTGAGGAAACATTCATCGTCTGGCTGCAGCAGCTGGGCGCAGGCACCCTGCTGCTGCCCGTGCTGGTCGCGCTGAACAATTTCTTTTCGTTTTTGGGCGAAGAGATCGTCTGCATCGGCGTGCTGGGCTTTGTGTATTGGGGCTTCGACAAAAAGCGCGGCGAGCGCATCGGCGCCGCCGTTGTGCTGGCGAACGTTTCCATCGGCATGCTGAAAAACATCTTTTCCCGCGTGCGGCCTTGGGCTGCGAGCGGGCGCATTGAGCTGCTGCGCGATGTGGACGGTTTTTCCTTCCCCAGCGGACACAGCGCCAACTGCTCCGCTCTTTATCCCGTCACGGCATACGAATTTCAAAAGCAGAGATGGCTTCGGTGGGCGGCGGTGCTGGTGCCGCTGCTCTGCGGGCTGAGCCGCTGCTATGTGGGCGCGCACTGGCCCTCCGATGTGCTTGTGGGGCTTGCCGTGGGCCTTGCGGTTTTTGCGTCCGTGGAGTTCGGCATGGCGCGGCTGAAAAACCGGTACGGCTTTTATCTGGCGCTGATCGTGATCGGCGCAGCAGGCATGCTTTATTGCCGCACCAACGATTATTATAATGCCTTCGGCATGCTGGTGGGCTTTGTGCTCGGTTTGCGATTTGAGGAAAAACACATCCGCTTTGAAAACACCGCCAGCCTTGCCCTTGCGCTGCTGCGCACCGGGGTGGGCGGCCTGCTGTACGCTGCGCTGAACGGCCTGATCAAGCCTGTCCTCGGCGGCATTTTCCCGGCGGGCACACAGGGCTTTTTGCTGATGCGCTCGGTGCGGTATGGGCTGATCGTCTTTTTGCTGGTGGGCGTCTATCCGTATGCTTTCCGGCTGGAAAGGAAGCTTTTCAAACCCGCGAATCGTTCATAACAGCCGTTTTTTCAGGAAGCTCTGAGTCCATCAACGGGTTCGATTGGCGAGCAGGTTTTCCGACTGTTGAAGAGCCAAAATCGCAGAAATGCTTGGTGTGTTTCAAGATTTCGGAGCAAAAACAGGCGAAAAAGATGCCGTCAAGGTGCGCCCGGGGATTGATTCAGAGTTTTCTTAACATAAAAAGCGGCCAAACGGAGCAATAGCGTTTTCTTTTTGCTGTGTTGCGCTTTTTGGGGGAAAGTATTATACTGGATACATCTATTCCGCACAAGAGGAGGTCTTTCCATGCGTGCTCTCATCGTTCTGGTTGTGTTATGCCTCTCCGGAGCGGGGCTCGGCGTTAAGCTGCGCTGCGGCGCGGAAGAGGGGGTTCTGCTGTCGGTTCTGGGAATGATCGCGGCGGCCTATGCGGCAGCGCTTGCAGGCATTCTGCCTTTTGTGGGCATTCTTCCGTGGGCGGCGGGGCTGGCGGGCGTGGTCTTTCTGGCCATAAGCATTGTGCGCAGGCGCTGGAACGAGCTTGCCGATATTCTGGGCGGTACGCTGCTGTTTTTTGCGGCCGGGCTGGTGCTGTGGTGGCTGTGCCGTGGCTGTGCACTGGTAGACTGGGACGATTTTTCGCATTGGGGATATGCCCTCAAGGTGATGTTTTGCACAGACGGCCTGTACACCGCGCCTGGCTATGGGGATGGATTTGCCTCGTATCCCCCCGCCAGTACGCTGTGGCAGTATTTAACGCTGCACGCCGCGGGCGCGGGCTACCGCGAGGACATTGCGCTTTGGGCAAATACGCTGTTTTCAGCCGCGATGCTGCTTACCGCCGTAAAGGCGATGCACAAACGGCGCGTTGGCGTAAAGCTTGTGGCCTATGCGCTGCTGTGGATCATTCTGTTCCAGTTGTATCCGCGCGGCGTTACCATGCTCGGCGTTGATCTGCTGCTGGGGATGGTGACGGCGGCTGTTTTGCTTTTGGAATTTTTGCCGGAGCGCTCGCGTGTAACGCCGTGGCTGGAGGTTTTGGGCTGCTTTGTGCTGTGCCTGATAAAAAGCACAGGCTTTGGCCTTGCGCTGCTCGCTGTTCTTGCGGTGGCTGTACGCCGTTTTGTTCTCTTTTATAAGCGAAAAAAGGCGGGGGACGCCCGTCTTCTGCCGCTCGTCACGCCCGCCGTGATGCTGGCGGCCGTGCTGGCCGCCCACCTAAGCTGGACCATCCATCTCTCGCTGATGGGGGTGCCCGAGCGGTGGCGCACCGACGAGCCTTTGATCCCGGCGGTTTGGGCGTTTATCACGTTCCGCGGGCCGGCCTACCGGTTTGATGTGTTCCGTCTGTTCTTTCGGGAGCTGTTTGCGGCGGCCTCGTATGGCTGGGCTGTCAAATTCCCCTGGGTCGGGTGGGCTGTCGGCGCACTGATGCTGGGTGCAATTGCATTCATTTTGAGCGAAAAGCAGGAGCGCGGGGCCGTCTGCGCCGGCGTTGGCGCGGCACTGGGCGTCGCGGTGGTGTTCACCGGCTCTCTGCTGTTCACGTATCTGTTTTTGTTCTCGCCGTCGGAGGCCGTTCTGCTCGCCTCCATCACCCGCTATCTCAACACCGTCTGTGTCGTGATGATCTCGGCAGGTGCGGCGTTTGCCTTTACCGCCCTTTCCCGCCGCCGCCTGCCGTCCCGTTTGGCCGCTGTGCTGTGCGTGGCGCTGCTGGCGGTGCTTTCCGGCCAGCCGAAATGCCTGACGGAGGCATTTTCGCAGCCATCGCTCCATGCCGCAGAAACAAACCACGAAGCCTATCTGTACCGACGCGCCGCCCTGCGCATCCGCAGCCTTGGCGTGGAATCACCGCGGCTGTTCCTCATTACGGCCTACGACAGCGGCCTTGCGCAGCTGCGCATAGCCTACGAGCTTTTGCCGTGGACCCTGCCGCCGCACGGCACAATGTTAATGACGGAAAACAGCGAGAGCGTGCCCGGCGCGGTGGGCTGTACCTGGCAGGAGTGGCGCCAGCAGCTGCTGGACGGCTACGATTACGTATATATTTATTGCCCGGAAACGCAGTTTGTACGGGAATTTTTGCCTGTGTTTGAAGATGAATCGCAGGTTGTTGTAGACCGGATGTTCCGGGTGATCCAAACCGATGCGGACGCGGTTTTGCGCAATTTGCCGGAGATCACCGCCGATCCCCAGCCCGATTGCTGAGCCATGCCCGAATTTCCGGCGAGACGTCCCGGCCTTGCCGGCCGGGGCGAACCGGATCCTTTCGGATCTGCCAAATGATTTTCTCCCCGGGTGGGTTCCGGCTTTTTCCTTCGGCGCCGGATCGGCGGCTGTCCGGTGGACGCACCATGCCGGCGGCAATTGGACTGCCGGCCGCCCGGCCCGGTTTCCGGTTTTTGCCGCCGCGCGCGCAAAAATGCAAAAAACAAATGCACAAGGTGCAAGCAAAGCCTTCCGGAATATGGTATACTGTTGATCGTACAGAGGTATCCGGCGCCGCCGCGCTGCGCGGTTTTCAGGCGCGGCGGTTTCGGTATCCCATCTCCTTTTTTTGCAATTCTGTCTCTTTTTCCGCACTCCTATCTCCTTTTTCGCAATCCTGTCTCTTTTTCCGCACTCCTATCTCCTTTTTCGCAATCCTGTCTCTTTTTCCGCACTCCTATCTCCTTTTTCGCAATCCTATCCCGTTTTTTCGCATCCTGTTATCATCAACACCTGTAAAGGAGGATTTGCACATGAAGTTTTTAAACGTTGAGATCCCGATGAAAAACGTGCCGGAGCTGGACAAGGGCTTTGTGCCGCTGGGGCTGTTTTTCCGCGCATACGCCAAGGGGGCCGAAAAGCCGCTGTGCATTGCCGTAGAGCGCTCGGGCGGGCAGATCGGCGTCTACGAGACAAAGATCCACGGCACGCCCGAAATGGCCGAAGCCGATGCGTATTATGTCGATCGGCTGGTAAAGTTTTTGCTTTGGAGCTGGGGCGGCTTTAAAGTGAGCGTTTGCGGCGATGAGGCGTTGGCCGCGCAGATCAAAGCTGCGTACAGCGAAAACGGCACCCGCGCGTTCGACAAAGGCTTTATGGAGCAGGTATACGAAACCGAATTCATCGTCGAGAGCCTGCCCTACGAAAAAAAGCCCCGGACGGTGCAGCGCGCCGAAGCCATCGGCCGCCATCTGGACGGCGGGCGCATCGGCTTTGACGCCGGCGGCTCCGACCGCAAGGTGAGCGCGGTTTTGAACGGCGAACCGATTTACAGCGAAGAGGTGGTATGGTTCCCCAAAACCATCTCGAACCCGGATTATCACTTTGAGGGCATCATGGCCGCGCTCTCCACGGCGGCGGCAAAAATTCTGGAAAAGGGCGGCCATGTAGACGCCATCGGCGTTTCCTCGGCGGGCGTGTACATCGACAACAAGTGCATGGTGGCAAGCCTGTTTTTGAAGGTGGACAAGGAGACGTTCGACAAAAAGGTAAAAAACATTTATCTGCGCGCCGCCGAGCAGCTTTCAAACCAGCTGGGCTACTCCATCCCGGTGGTGGTGGCAAACGACGGCGACGTAAGCGCGCTGGCCGGCGCCATGGGCCTTGGCGAAAATGGCATTATGGGCATTGCCATGGGCACCAGCGAGGCCGTGGGCTATGTGGACGCCGAGGGCAACATCTGCGGCTGGCTGAACGAGCTGGCCTTCGCCCCTGTAGACGGCCAGCCCGACGCGATGGAAGACGAGTGGAGCGGCGACATCGGCTGCGGCGTAAAATACTTCAGCCAGGACGGCGTGATCAAGCTGGCCCCGCGCGCCGGCATCACGCTTACGGGCGCTTCCCCGGCAGAAAAGCTGAAAGAGGTGCAGGCGCTGATGGCCGCAGACGACGCGCGCGCCAAGGCCGTATACGAATCCATCGGCGTCTATCTGGGCCACACGCTGGGGCTGTACGCCATGTTCTACGATATCCGCCGCGTGCAGATGATGGGCCGCGTGATGAGCGGCAAGGGCGGCGACATCGTAATGGAAACCGCTTCCCGCGTGATGGAGGAGGAATACCCCGAGGTAAAATTCCGTCCCGAGGCACCGGACGAAAAAACGCGCCGCGTTGGCCAGAGCGCCGCAGCCGCCAGCCTGCCGGAGCTTCGGTAACACCCTTTGCGGCACCCGCTTTCGGTGGCCTGTAAAACGTTTTTTATTGGGAAGCCGTGAAAAAGCCTCCTTTGCAAAATATCCCCTCGGAAAAAAGCGCAAAAAAACCGGCGCCCCTTCTGGCAGTTCAGAGCCAAGAGGGGCGCCGGTCCGCTGTTTTGCGGCCATTTCCCTGTGCAATCTGCGATCGCATTTTTTTGCGGCAGGCCCGCTTTTTGCGTGTGGATCCTTCTCCGCTTGCCCTATACGCAAAGCACCCTGCGGGCATTTTGCTCGGTGACGCGCAGCACCTCCTCCACAGGGATCTGCCGGATCTCCGCCAGCCGTTCGGCGGTGAAGCGGATCATACCGGAATGGCACTCTTTGCCGCGCAGCGGCTCCGGGGCCATATACGGGCAATCGGTTTCCAGCACGATACTCTCCAGGGGCAGCGCTGCAGCGGCCTCCACGGCGCGGCGCGCGTTTTTGAATGTGAGCGCGCCGCCAAAGCCCAGCAGCATGCCCTGCCGCGTGATCCATACCGCGTCCTCGGCGCTGCCGGAATACGCGTGCAAAATGCCCTTCGGGCGATATTTTTTTAAGAGCGCATAGGTTTCGGCGTGGGCCTCGCGGTCGTGCACCAGGCAGGGCAGGCCGCGCTCGGCGGCAAGGCACAGCTGTGCCTCAAACAGCGCAAGCTGCGCCTCGGCGGGCACGGGCCAGTGATGATCGAGGCCGATCTCCCCCACGGCCACCACGCGCGCGTCTTCAAAAAGCGGCTCGATGGCGGCGAGCTCGGCGCGCCAATCGCCGCCAAACTGCGCCACGGTGGAGGTATCCTCCTCGATGAGGCTTTCGGGGTGAATGCCCGCCGCCGCAAAGATCCATGGCCGCATATGGCTCAGCGCGAGCGCCGCGCGGCTGGTGGCAAGATCGACGCCGCATTCCACCACGCCGGCCACGCCCTGCGCGGGCAGGCTGTCCAGCACCGCGTCGCGGTGGCCGTCGAAGCGGCGGGAGGTATAATGCGCATGCGTATCAAAAATCATGGGGTTTCTCCTTTTTGCCCTGCCGCCCTGTTTTCTCAAATCGCCTCAGTGAATGCGCGCCCCGGCAGCCACATCATCCGGAAAAAACGCCACACTCGCGCCGCCGTCGGCGGTATCCGCCGCCAGCACCATGCCATCGGAGACATATTTGCCGCTCAGCATTGAGCGCGGGGCAAGGTTTACCACAACGCCCACCTTTTTGCCCGTCAGCTGCTCGGGCCTGTACCATTTGGCAATGCCCGAAAGGATCGTGCGCTCGCGCTCGCCGTCGAAAATCGTCAGCTTCAAAAGCTTTTTGCTCTCTTTCAGGTTCTCGCAGGCCTTTACCAGCCCCACGCGCATTTCTACCTTGCAGAAGGCGTCAAAATCCACCTCCGGCTCGTGCTCGATGGGCTCGGCCGACGCTTTGGGCGCAGGCTGCGCGGCGGCCCCGGCACCCTGCGCGGCCTTTTTTTCAGCTGCCTGTTGGGCGGCGGCCGACAGGGCCTTTTCGCGTTCGGCGGCCAGCGCCTCTAATTCTTTTTCGAGATCAATGCGCGGGAACAGCGCCTCGCCCTTGTGCACGGTAAACGGCTCGGGCAGGCCGCCGAATTTGCCCAGCGTTTCAAAACGCAGGCTCTCTTCGGCAAGGCCCAGCTGGGCCGCCATCTTGGGTGTGGTGCCGGGCATAAACGGCGTGAGCAGCACCGTCGCCGTGCGCAGCACCTCGCACAGGTTATAGAGTACCGCCGCAAGGCGCGGCAGCTTTGCCTCGTCCTTCGCCAGCAGCCACGGCGCGGTTTCGTCAATGTACTTGTTCGCGCGCTGGACCACCTTAAAAATCTCCGCCAGCGCGCCGGGCACCTGCAGCATGTCCATCGCCGCCGTCACCTTGCCGGGCAGCGCCTCGGTGAGGGCGATCAGCTCCGCGTCCAGCGCGTCTGCCTCGCGCGCGGCAGGCAGCGTGCCGCCGAAGTATTTTTCGATCATCGCAACACTGCGCGAGAGCAGATTGCCCAGATCGTTTGCCAGATCGGCGTTGATGCGGTTGATGAGCGCCTCGTTTGAAAAATTGCCGTCGTTGCCGAACGGGATCTCGCGCAAAAGGAAATAGCGCACCGCGTCCACACCGTAGCGCTCGCACAGCACTACGGGATCGACGACATTGCCCTTCGATTTGCTCATTTTGCCGCCGTCCAAAAGCAGCCAGCCATGGCCGAACACGCGTTTGGGCAGCGGCAGGCCCAGCGCCATCAGCATGGCGGGCCACAAAATGGTATGAAAGCGCAAAATCTCTTTACCCACAATGTGCAGATCGGCGGGCCAGAATTTTTCGTAATCCTGATAAGCGCCGTTGCCGTAGCCCAGCGCCGAGATATAGTTTGAAAGCGCGTCCACCCACACATACATCGTGTGCTTGGGGTCGAACGGCACAGGGATGCCCCACTGCACACTGGTGCGCGAGACGCAGGTGTCCTGCAGGCCCTGCTTGATAAACGCGATCATCTCGTTTTTGCGCGTCTCGGGCTGGATGAATTCGGGGGTTTCCTCATAGAGCTTCAGCAGACGGTCGGCATACTTGCCGGTGCGGAAGAAATACGCCTCCTCCTCGGCCTCGTACACCTCGCGCCCGCAATCGGGGCATTTGCCGTCCACCAGCTGGCTGTCTGTCCAAAAGCTTTCGCACGGCTTGCAGTAATGCCCCTTGTACACGCCCTTGTAGATATCGCCCTGCTCATACAGCTGCGTAAAGATCTTCTGGCAGCTTTCCATATGGTAATCGTCTGTAGTGCGGATGAAGCGGTCGTTCGATATGCTCATCAGCTTCCACAGTTCCCGGATGCCGGCGACGATCTCGTCCACATAGGCCTGCGGCGCCGCACCCTTGGCGGCGGCCTTATCCTCGATCTTCTGGCCGTGCTCGTCGGTGCCCGTCAGGTACATGACGTCGTAGCCCTGCATGCGCTTATAGCGCGCAATGGCGTCGCACACAACGGTGGTGTAGCTGTGGCCGATGTGCAGCTTATCGCTGGGGTAATAGATGGGCGTAGTGATGTAGAATGTCTTTTTGTTTTTCATCGATATGGCCGTTCCTTTCCGCTGCGCCGCAGGGCGCCAAAGAGAATGAAGCCTCTGACGCAGCAGTCAAAAATTTGTTAAAATGTGCTTGAGGAAACAGGCATCCTACAGCGCACGTGAAGGCGCGCGGGCCCCCGCTTCGCGTTGAACCGAATCAATCTGTGTGCCGGATGTTCTTTCCGGCACCCATCCATAGGGCTTGGAACCCTGTAGCCTTATCTTCGGAGGGACGGGCTCCTTCCCTCTTTCAATGAGCGTCCGGCCACTGCCTGCTTGATTGGGCCCTTCTCCGGGGGCCTGCTTTCGTGTACCCTTTTTTGGTATTGTGCTTAAATTACAATGCTTCAACCTTCGGGCCCGTCCTTTCGGGGCACGCGAATGAAGCATGCCCGGTTTTTTGATTGCTTTTCTGAGCCTGAGGCGGGCGGCGAAGCGGCAGTTTTTACGCCGCCGTCAGGATCTGCGCGCCCTGAAAAGCATTGCCTTTCAAGGGGCGGTGAGATCCGAAGCCAAAGCGCCCTGAAAGGCCCGCTTTGCAGGGCGCGGCGTTGCATGCCCTCATGATTCCGAATCGATCCCGTCGACTCTGTAAATCTCCCCCGCAAAGGTGTAGGGGGTCTGGGTGCCAGATACCTGTTCCTGCTCTTTGTCCGTGAAGCCATTTTCATCATGGCCCGCCACATAGGAAAACGCATCTGCGGTATGGATGAGATCCACCTCGCCCCACTCCTCCATGCCGCCGTCCCGCTCGGCAAGCGAACCGTAATATTGTACGAAGCTTCCGGTCGTCTTCGATTCACCCACGCATCGCAGGAACAGCCTGCCGTTCTGCTCCACCAGCGAACAGGATTGGGCATACATTCCCCGAGAGATCACGGGCAATGTACCGGTAAGGAACCGGAAGCCCTCCGGCCCGTTCCGGTAGATCCCAAAGCTGATGCGCCGGTACGGAAAATGCCCTTCCTCTGCGAAGTCCTCATGAGCCCCGCCCGCCTCCTGCAGCGAGATCACCAAAAGCTCCGGGCTGCCGTCGGCCTCAAAATCGATTTCCTCGGAGTATACGGTTTCCCCTCCCAGAGAGCCTTTCTCCAATACACTCAACAGCTCTTCATAAGTAGTTGGAATATACAGGCCGCTGGCCTCCAAAACCGCCTGCTGCAAAGCTTCATCGTCCAAAAGCTCCCGCGCCACAAAGGCGGGGATCGAAGCGAATGTAAGCTCCCTCACCGTCAGCGCGCCGTCCTGCGTCAGATAGACGATCTCTCCGGCATTGACCGTCGCGGTCTCCTGCCCGGCGGTGACGGTGACCGTGCCCTCCAAAATACCGACTGTATTTTGCGCCACCCAGCCGCAGGTGCCACGGATGCCCACCAGCATGGAGGAGGCGGAAATCTCCATCGTTTCGTCCTCGGCCAAGGGCTCGGCAACATTAAAAAACAGGCTGCCGGAGCGGATCTCGATCGAAAGGCTTTTGTCTTCCTTTGTAACGGCCGCCTCGCTGTTTTCGTTTAGCTTTGCGAACTTTACTTTGTCCAGATCAATCCACGCAAAGCTCTCGTCCTTTGTGCCCACGGCATAGCCGCTGTAAAGGCCCAGGTTTTCCGCAATTTCCACGTCCTGCCCCTCGGCGTCGGCAACCTGTACCGTGCCCTCGGCTTTGCGCAAAAACATCGCGGCGGCGCTCGCATCCATCCCCGCGCTGCCGCACCCGGCCAAGCCCGGCACAAGGCCCAGCGCCAAAAGCAGCGCAAGGCTGCGGCGCAGCATTGTCTTTTTCACGTTGTTTCCTCTCTTTGCCGCTCTTCTCCACAGCGCACTTCTTATTTCTCGTCGACAAAAAATCTTTTGTACCAAACTAAAAACGTGAACACCGTCCAGATCTTTCTTTGGTTGTTGGCGCGGCTGTGGTAGTGATCCTCCAGCAGCCTTTGCAGTACATCGGGCCGGAAGAACACCGCGGCATAATCGCTTTCAAAATATTCCTTCACAATGCGGTAATATCTTTCTTCCCGCAGCCAGTAGCGGATGGGCACGGGGAAGCCCTTTTTGGGGCGGTTTGCCCATTCGTCCGGCAGCGTTTTGTTGGCCGCGTGGCGCATTACCACCTTCACGTCCGTTCCCTGAATGCGGTAATCGGTGGGGATCGTCTCGGCGAACGCCATCACCTCTTTATCCAAAAACGGCACGCGCAGCTCCAGGCTGTGCGCCATGCACATTTTATCCGCTTTGAGCAGAATGTCCCCGGGCAGCCAGAGGTTCATATCCAGATACTGCTTTTTCGTCACCTCGTCCTGCCCCTGTACACGCGCGTAAACGGGCGCCGCCAGCGCGTGCGCCTGCGGGCCGTTTGCGTAGGCGGGCTGCAAAACCGCGTCCGCCTCGGCCTCGGGGAACACCAGCGCCTGCCCGTAAAAATAATCCTCGGGCCGTTCGGCGCTTTTGATGAGGAAATTTTTGCCCTTAAAATACGGCAGCTTTTTTGCCGCGTTCGCCGCCGCGCGGCGCACGCCCAGCGGCAGCCTTTTGTATTTTTCCATCGCGGGCGTATCGGCGTACCACTCGTATCCGGCAAAGATCTCGTCCGCGCCCTCGCCCGAAAGCACCACCGTTACCTCTTCGCGCGCCAGCTTTGCCAAAAACCACAGCGGCACACTGGATGGGTTCGACTGCGGCTCGTCCATATGGTACTGAATCTCCGGGAACGCCTCAAAGCACTCGTCCGCCGTGATCAGCTTGCGGCGGTTGTGGATACCCAGTTTTTGCGAGAGCTCGGCGGCGTAATTCGTCTCGTTGAATTGATCCTGCCGAAAGCCAACGCTGTACGTGGTATCGGGCATCAGCACGGCCGCGATGTAGCTGGAATCCACGCCGCCCGAGAGGAACGAACCCACCTTCACATCCGCAATGCGGTGTGCCGACACCGATTCGTGCACCACGCTGTCTAATGTTTCGGCGCAGGCCTCGAAGGTTTGCTCCTTGGGCTTAAACTCGCAGTCCCAATAGCGGCGGGTGCGCAGCCTGCCGTTTTCGTAAACGAACAGATGCGCGGCCGGCAGCTTGTAAACGCCCTTAAAAAACGTCTCTTCCGTGGCGGAATACTGCAGCGTCAAATAAGGCCGCAGCGCGTTCTCGTTAATGGCCTTTACAAACTTCGGGTGCTCCAAAAACGCCTTAATCTCGCTGCCGAACAAAATGCCCGAGCCGTCGGGAATGGGATAATAATAGAACGGTTTGATGCCGAAGATATCGCGCGCGCCGAACAGTCGGCGATTCGCTTTATCCCAGATGACGAACGCGAACATCCCGCGCAAATGATCCACAAGCCTTGTGCCGTATTCCTCGTATCCGTGGATGAGCACCTCGCTGTCCGCCGCGCAGTGGAACGTGTGGCCTTTTGCCTGCAGCTCCTCGCGCAGCGATTGGAAGTTATAGATCTCGCCGTTGAACACGATGACAATATTGCCGTCCTCGCTTCGCATCGGCTGCGCGCCCGCGGCGGAAAGATCCAAGATCGACAGCCGCCGAAAGCCCAGCGCCACGCCATCGTCCGTATACAAATCGCCCATATCCGGCCCGCGATGCACGATGCGGTCCATCATCCGCTGCAAAATCTCTTTTTCGTTGCCGGGGTGGTCGGTGAATCCGATAAATCCGCACATTGCCTGTTTCCTCCATGCCTTTTGGCCGGGCAGAATACCCGAAAATAGAATGCGCGCGCAAACAGATCTTCTGCGCCGCGCGGGGGCCGCCCTGCAGGCCGGCCCGCGTTTTTTTGCCGGGCGTTTGTTTCAAACCGCCCGCTGTTTACAGCTCATCCAGCCCCACCGGCGTTTTTCCAAACGCGAGGATTGCGCTTTTGGCCAGCACTTCCATCGAATCGAGATAAAACGGATCCAGGCCCTCGTCCCGCTTTACAAGCGAAAGCTCGGTGCAGCCCAGCACCACACGGTCGCACCCCTGCGCGCGCAGGGAATCGACGGCGCGCGCAAACGCGGCGGGGTCGGCGCGTTTGCCCTGTTTTACGTCGCGGTAGATCACTTCCATCACGCATTGCTGCGCCGCCTCGTCCGGCACGGCGCAGTTAAGGCCGCAGCGGGCGCACATGCGCTGATAAGTGCCCGTCTGCACGGTGCCCGTGGTGGCCAGCACGCCCAGCCGACGGCAGCCGCCGCGCAAAGCGGTGCGCACGGTTTCCTCCACCATGTTCAGGATGGGAATGGGGATCGTGGCGTTCAGCCTGTCGTAAAAATAGTGGGCGGTGTTGCAGGGGATGGCCAGAACGTCCGCGCCGAACGTCACCAGCCGCGCCGCGTCCTCGGCCATGATGTCGAATGGGTTCTGCGTGCTTTCGCCGAGGATATAGGCCGTGCGGTCGGGCGTGGTGGCACGGCTGTTGATGATCACATCGATATGATCCTGATCGCGCGCGGCCTTTGTGTGCCGCGTGAGCAGCTCGTAAAAATATACCGTCGCCATCGGGCCAAGCCCGCCCAAAATGCCGAGCACCTTCGGCAAGGGTCGATCCATCCGGCAAGCCTCCCCTGTTTCGTCTGGCCGCCCGTTACCGGGCGTACAACTTAAACTTTTTATAGTATCTTTGCATATGGATCAGATAATATGCGAAGCGCTTGGGGTTTCCCCGCAGATCGAACGCGTAATCCAGCGTGACGGTCTCTTTGCCCTGACGCGCCAGTTTTTTCGCCTGCGCCACAAACGCCGCGTCCTTTACATAGCGGTACACCACGCCGCGCGGCACACTGTGCCAGAACGCCTCTTTTTGGCACATCCGGCACGGGCCGAGGTCGTGCCCCAGCACGGCGTCCTCCACCACAAGACGGGCCAGGTTTTCGCCCGCGCCTGTCATATAGTAGTTGCTGCGCCCCTGCCGCAAATTGATCTCGAACACGCGGCAGCTCCCGTCGCGGCTGTCGTGCTTGATATCGAAATTGGCAAAGCCCGTATAGCCGATGTCGTCCAGAAACGCGCGCAGCTTTTGCATCAGCGGCTCGTTGTATTCCGTAAGGATGGCCGCGTGGTTGCCCAGCGCCTTGGGCGTGTGCTCCTCCAGCCCCACATGGCCAAGGCACATGCGCTTCACCTTGCCGTCCCGGCCGCAATAGGCCGTCAGCACGCGCATGGCGCTGTCGTCGCCGGGAATTTTATCCTGCAAAAGCACGATATCCGGATAGCCTGCGCCGTAGATCTGCGCAAGGATTGCTGCCGCCTCGGCGGGAGAATCGGCGGTATATACCTTTTTCATGCCGTCGAACGGGTGCTTCCAGTACAAAATGCTACTGGACGGTTTGACGATAACGGGATACGAAAAGCCCAGCGCCTGTTCGCCCAGCGCTTCGGCCGAAAGCGGGCCGTGTGCGCAGAAGGTTTTGGGATACAGAATGCCATAGCGCTCGCACATTTTATAAAAATCGGCCTTGGATACCAGTTGATCCCGCAGCGCGGGGGTGATATAGGGCGCGGTGCAGTTTTCGGGCAGACGGTCCCGCAGATCGATCAGCAGACTGGCATAATCATCGGTACAGCCCAGCACAACAACGGCCGCTTCTTTGTGCGCGGCGGCGAATTGTGTAATCGTCCGCAGCAATACGCCTGCGGTATCGATCTCCGGCACGGCAGTAAAACGCACGATGCGCGAGGCCATCGTCTCGCCCATCGCCCAGCGGCCGAACGCGTAAGAGGTTACGCCATATGCCTCGTGGAACGTGCGCGCCATCGAATAGCAGTTCATATCCGCGCCGATGAGCATAGGGATCAGCGGTTTTTCTTTTGGCATAATAGCTCCTTGGCTTTGCGGCATTTGCCCCAAAGGCCTTCTTTGATTGATATTTCTCGATTGATATAGTATTATTATAAGCGCAAACGGGGGAATGTCAAGGCCGGCGGCGCTTTCCCGCCCCGCATAGTGCGCTTTCCCCGGGCGGGGAGGCGGCGGATGTTCCTGTAAGAGCAGACGGACACGGGGCAGTGGGAGCCCGGAGAAAGCATTGGCGAATCCTTGGAGCCGATGCCCGGGCGGACGCGGGGCCCCGTGGCCGGCAAACGTCAGGAACGCCGCCGGATCCCCCCGCCCCGCATAGTGCGCTTCTCCGGGCGGGGGAGGCGGCGGATGTTCCTGTAAGAGCAGACGGCCACGGGGCAGTGGGAGCCCGGAGAAAGCATTGGCGAATCCTTGGAGCCGATGCCCGGGCGGACGCGGGGCCCCGTGGCCGGCAAACGTCAGGAACGCCGCCGGATCCCCCCGCCCCGCATAGTGCGCTTTTCCGGGCGGGGAGGTGGCGGATGTTCCTGTAAGAGCAGACGGGCATGGGGCAGTGGGAGCCCGGAAGAAGCATCGGCGAAGCCTTGGAGCCGATGCCCGGGCGGACGCGGGGCCCCGTGGCCGGCAAACGTCAGGAACGCCGCCGGATCCCCCCGCCCCGCATAGTGCGCTTCCCTAAGCGAAAACATCCGATCCCCCGCCCCGCACGCTGCGTTTTCCCCGGGCGGGGGAGGCGGCGGGGGGCGTTTCTCTGGCGGGGCTTTTGGAACGTTTTTTTGCTTTTGCGCATTCGATTTGCTTTTTTGGGAAAAATGCGGTAATATATGCTTATGCACCGTTCGGCGCCGTTTTTCTTTTGGCCGCGTTTTTGCAGCGGCGGGCGGCCGCACCGCGGCCGCCGAGCGCCTTGGGCCGGCCCCAAAGGCGCCCCGATGGCTTTGCCGGTTAGAATGGCGCAGTTACAAAAGAGGTATCGCATGATAAAGCTTTCTCCCTCGATCCTGGCGGCAGACTTTACCCGGCTTGGCGAAAGCTGTGCCGCAGCGCTGAACGCGGGCGCCGACATGCTGCATATCGACGTGATGGACGGCTCGTTCGTGCCGAACATCAGCCTCGGTGTTCCGGTGCTGGCCGCGCTGAGCGCGCGCCTGCCCGCTTTTTATGATGTGCATTTGATGATCCGGCATCCGCTGCAATATGTGGCTCCCTTTTGCGAAGCGGGCGCTTCGCTGCTCACGTTCCATCTGGAGGCGGAGAGCGACCCATGGCGCACGATCCGCGCCATTCATGCGGCCGGGCGCAAGGCGGGCCTGAGCATCCGGCCCGGTACGCCGCCCGAGGCGGTGTTCCCGTATCTGAACGAGCTGGAGCTGGTGCTGGTGATGAGCGTGGAGCCGGGCTTCGGTGGGCAGAAATTTCTGCCGCAGGCCGTGGAAAAGATCGCCGTCATCCGCGCCGAGGCAGACCGGCGCGGCCTTGCGCTCCAAATTGAGGTGGACGGCGGCGTCAATCTTTCCACCGCGCCGCTGTGCAAAAACGCGGGCGCAGATATCTTGGTGGCAGGCAGCGCCGTGTTCCATGCGCCGCACCCCGCCGAGGCGATTGCCGCGCTGCGCTGCGCCTGCGGCGCCGCGCCTTCCGCGCATTAGCCAAGGGCAGCACCCCAAACCGCCCCGCAGGGCGGCAGGGCAGGCGCCTTCCGCGCATTCGCCAAGGGCAGCGCCCCAAACCGCCCCGCAGGGCGGCAGGGCAGAAAACCGAATCGTTTGTAAAGGCCCCGGGCGGGCTTTTATCGCAAACCCGATATCCGCAGATACAGGAAAAGAGGCAAGCCTTATGAGCAATGAATCCGCGCTGTCCCTCCAGCGGCCCGGCTCTTACGAAGCGAACCGCGACATCGTATTTATGATTTTGCCCCTTTTGGCGCTTGCAACGTTTTTTTACGGCATGCGCCCCATTGGGCTGTGCTTGGTGGCAGCGTTCACTGCCATGCTGTGCGATCACTTGGTTGCGTGGCTGCGCAGCCACACGCACAATCGGGAAGAAAACAGCAGCATCCCCGCCGCGCTGGTGCTGGTGATGCTACTGCCCGCCACAGTGCATTATTACGTGGTGATCGTGAGCGTTATCGTGGCAACGATGCTGGGCAAGCACGCGTTTGGCGGATACGGGCATTATCCGTTCAACCCGTCGGCGCTGGGCTATGCCGTGGCCGCCGTCAGCTGGCCCGGCCAGGTACTTTTTTACCCCACGCCGTTTTCCGAGATCGGCCTGTTTGATGTAAGCGGCGTTACGCTGCTGGAGAGCGCCGCCCATACGCTGCGCGCGGGCGGCGTGCCCAACACAAGCCTGTTCGATCTGGTTCTCGGCAGCTACGCCGGGCCCATCGGCACAACATCGGTGCTGGTGATCATCGCATGCGCCATGTATCTGTGGATGCGCCGCGGCATCACGCTCAGCGTGCCGCTGGGCTTTTTGCTGGCCTGTGCAGCAGTGGCGTTTTTCTATCCGCGCGTCAATACGCTGGGGCTGGAACCGCCCTGGCTGTATCTGGATACCCGGCTGCTTTCGCTGCGGTACGAGATACTCTCCGGCGCGCTGATTTTTGCGGCGGTGTTTTTGATCAACGAGCCCGTAACACGGCCCAAAAACACGCGCGCGCATTTCGCCTATGGGCTGCTGCTCGGCTTTATGACGATGATGTTCCGCTATTTTGGCTCTTACGATACGGGCGTATGCTTTGCGGTGCTGGCGGTGAACGCGCTGTCCGCCCCGCTCGACAGCCTGTTCTCCCGCAGAGCCCCGCAAAAGGGGGTGCGCGCATGAGTGAGCTGCAACACGAGCCGCTGCAGGCCTCGGTGGAAAAACGCGCCCGGCGCGACCGCGTCTTTTTGAACAACCCCGTCATTATGCAGGGGCTGGGGCTCGCGCCGCTGATTGTAGCGGCCACCACGCTGAAGAACGGCATCATGCTGTCTACCGCCGTGCTTTTGCTGCTGACGCCCACCCGTGTGCTGGCCGCGCTGCTGAGCCGGTTTTCGTATTTTCGCTTTCGCGGGCTCATCTACGCGCTCACGGCGGGGGCGGTATACGTGGGCGCGCGGTATCTGATGGGGCTTTTGTATACCCCGGCAGAGCTTGCGCTGCTGGGACTGTATCTGCCGCTGCTGGTGGCGGATCCCATCGTGCTGAAGCGGTACGAGCGCCCGCAGCGCGAGCGCACCCGCACCGCGCTGCGCAAGGGCCTGATCACATCCTGCGGATATATCGCGGCGCTGCTGTTCATCTCGGCGCTGCGCGAGATTTTGGGTCTCGGCACGCTGTTCGGCTCGCCCGTGATCGGCGGGGCGCTGTTCCCGATGGCACAGCTGCCCAGCGGCGGTTTTATGGTGACGGCGCTGGTTATGTGCGTCTGGCGCGCCGCCGCTGCCGGCGTGAAAAAGCAGATGAGCCTGGAGGTGGAGCCGCTATGACAGAAGTATTGCGCGCGCTCGGCTCGTTTTTTGCCTACGCGGTGATCGCGGTATTTGCGCAGAACGCAGTCTTCACCCGCTCGCTGGGGGTCTCCCGCCTTGTAAAGCTGTCGGAGGACGATGAGGTGGGCTCGCTCGTTTTTGGCGCGCTGCTGTGCGCGGTGCAGATCATCAGCGCGATGATGGGCTTTTTTGTAAACCGGTGGCTTTTCGCAAGCGCCTTCTGGATCTATCTGCGGCCGCTTGTGATGGTTCTGTGCAGCGCGGCGGCGTTTTTTGTGGTGCTGCTGGTCGTTGTGATCTGCTTTCGCGTGCACGGCGCGCGCGAGATCGTGGCCGTTTTGCCGATGGCCACCTTCAATACCTGCATTCTGGGCACGCTGCTGCTGAGCACGATCCAGAATTTTACGTTTACACAGACACTCGGCTTTGCGCTGGGCAGCGGCGTGGGCTATGTGATGGCCGTGGCGCTTGTGCGCGGCGCGCAGGAGCGCCTGCAAAGCGAAGCCGTGCCCGCCACCTTCCGCGGCCTGCCCATTACGCTGCTGTATATCGGCATCCTTGCGCTTGCCATTTACGGCTTTACCGGCCATATGCTGGCGTTTTAAAGCCGGCTGTATCCCCGCGCCGGGATTTTTGTCTTGCCGCGCCGCCCCAACGGTAACCGCCGCCCGTTTTCTGCGCCGCCCGTGCGCAGAGGCGGGCGGTTTCACGTTTTTTTCACATCCCTATGATGTTTCTGTCACAATCGGGACATATACTAAAGACAGTATCCTACATCAGCATCGGCATATACAAAGGAGGATGTTGAACCATGAATCACAATTGGGAATATGATTACAGCAACTTATATCCGAACGGCGCGAACGACACCGGCGCGGCAAACGGCGCCGATGCCGCAGGCGGCAGAGATGCGGCGGCCGGCGCGGGCGGCGCTGGCCTACCATATACCGAACAGCGGGGCATGTCGGCCGCCCCGGGCATGCCGCCCGTGCAATCGCCTGCTTCGCAGAAGAAAAAAGGCGGAACGGCCCGGCGCATCGCCGCATGCGCGGCGCTGGTGGCGGTGTGCGGCGCGGCCGGATTCGGCGGCGGCTACTGGGGCGGTGTGCTCGCGCGCGGGCAAGCGCCGAGCGGCCCGGTGATCTATCAGGCGCCCACAGCTGCCTCCGACGGCACGAGCCTGTCGCCAACCCATTCCGCCGGCACGCTTTCCGTGCCGGAGATCTCTGCCAAGGCGGGGCCAAGCGTTGTGGAGGTAACAACGGAGGCCGTTACCACAAACCGCTTTTTCGGCGAGTATGTCGAGAGCGGCGCGGGCAGCGGCGTGATCATCTCTCAGGACGGTTATCTGGTCACGAACCACCACGTTGTAAACGGTGCCACACAGATCCGCGTGCGGCTGAACGACGGCACGGAGTATGAGGCCTCCGTTGTCGGCTCGGATTCCAAAACCGACGTCGCCGTGCTGAAAATCGAGGCCGAGGGCCTTTCGCCCGCGATTGTCGGCGATTCGGACAGCCTGCAGGTGGGCGAATTTGTGCTGGCCGTGGGCAACCCGCTCGGACGGCTCGGCGGCACGGTGACAGACGGCATCATCTCGGCACTGGATCGCGACGTGACGGTGAACAATCAGTCCATGCAGCTGCTGCAGATGAACGCGGCTGTCAGCCCGGGCAATTCCGGCGGCGGGCTGTTCAACGCGCGCGGCGAATTGATCGGCATTGTCAATGCAAAATCCTCGGACAGCGACGCCGAGGGCCTGGGCTTTGCCATTCCCATCAACACGGCCATCCGCGTGGCCGAGGAACTGATCAGCAACGGGTATGTTACGGGCCGCCCAGCCATGGGCGTGATGGTGATCGATATCAACAACACGCAGACCGCGTACCAGTACGGCGTAAATCAGGCGGGCGTATACGTGCAGAGCGTAAACGAAAACGGCCCGGCCGAGCGCGCCGGTCTTGCGCCGGGCGACCGCTTTATTGGCATCGATGGCACGGCCGTAGGCTCCACATCGGATATTACGGGCATTCTCGGCGAGCACGCGGTGGGCGATACCATCGAGGTGCAGGTGGTGCGCGGCGGGCAGATTCTCACCGTATCGCTGACGCTCGAGGAATCCCAGCCGCAGCCGGATCCCGTAATCACAGAGGGCTGAACGGATACGTTACACGCTAAAAGGGCGGCGCCGGCGCGCCGCCCTTTTCTTTTGCCGGGCCCGCAGGGGCCCGGCCTCGATCTTGTGTGCCGGTTCCCCGCTGCGGCGCCGGCCGGCAAGGCGGGCCGCGCCGGCCATAGGCCTGTTCTTCCCTTCCGCTCAAAGCCGTTTTCCGTGCGTGGGCTTTAAAAAGCACAAACACACAAAGCCGGCGGCCGGGGCGCAGGCCGCGATGATGTGGCGCGCGGCGGCATTTGTTATGCTGCGCGCCAGCAACGGAAAGCCCACGCTGCCCGCGCTCATGCCCAGAGCCAAAAAGCCATAATTTACGCCCGCATGCTTTGCGCCGAACAGATCGGTTCCCGCGGCGGGGATTACCGCCGCCTCGCCCGAATAGCAAAACGTCAGCAGACTGTACACCAGCAGTACCTGCCATCCTGCCGCGAACGCAAACCACACCGAAAGCCCGCAGAGCGCCCCCAGCAGCAACATATCGGTATAGCGCCGGCCAATGCGGTCGCTCAGCCACGGCATCAGCAGGCGGCCCGCCGCCGAAAAAACAGACCCCACCACAATGCAGGCCAGCGCCGCCGTCTCGGAAAGGCCGCGCTCCTGCGCCAGCTCTACGATCACAGGGCTGAACAGCAGTACCGACGGCGTCGCAAGGCCCACCACCGCAAACAGCAGCCAGTATTGCGGGGTGCGCAGCATTTCGCGCACGGTGTAATTGTGCGCCTGCTCCTGCGCTCCCCCGTTTATGCCCTCGCTTTCGCTCCCGTTTATGCCTTCATTTTCGCTCCCGGTTTCGTCCCTGCTTTTGCCCGTTTTTGGGGGGAGCGGCCGGGCGCTGCATGCGCGCCCGGCCTCCTTTTTTTGCGCGGCCGCCTGTTTGGGCCGGCGTTCCGGCGCGGTGCCGCCCTTTGGGGGCGCCTGCGGGTTTTCCAGGATCGAGGCGCCCGCGCCGCACACCAGCAGCATTGCTGCGCCCAAAATGCAAAACGCGGCGCGGATGCCCCACCGGCCGATCAAAAACCGGCCGCACACCGTAAGCACCGCGCCGGACGCCCCCACCGCGCCGCCGATGACGCCTGTGGCGAGCCCCTTGCGGCCGGCGTACCACTTTTGCGCGCAGGACATTACCGCCGGGTATAAAAACGCGCAGCCCAGCCCCACCGGCATGCTGAAGGCGGCGTAAAACAGCCAGGGAGCCCCCGCCGGAACAATGCTCGCCGCGCAAAAGCCTCCCGCAAGCAGCACCGCGCCCGCAATCCCCGCGGCGCGCGGGCCGCGCCGATCCTGCAGCAAACCGCCCAGAATGCATCCCACGCCAAAAAAGCCGATTGTCAGGCTAAAGATCATCGAGGCGCTCCCGGCGCTGAGCGCATAGCCCTCGCACACGCCGCGCTGGAACACGCCCCACGCCGAGGGCACGCCCGTTAAAATTTGAATGGCGGCCCCCGCCGCAAGGATGCTCCACGGGCATTTTTGCAAAAACGCCTGCAGCCTGTTTTGCCCGCGCGCCGCAGGCCGCGTCACAGGTCGTCCGCGTCCTGCACGGGCTTGCTGCCGTCGGCCGGTACGCCCGTATAGCTGCCGTTCGGATCGGTATCGCTCGGCGGCTGCAAAACAATGGCGCGCACCTCCGGGTTTTGAATGCGGGCAGCGGCACGCAGCTGTTCCTGTGTTAATGTTTCCATACGGTTTTCCTTTCCGCAGAGAGGGCGAACCACCGCCTTGGGCCGGTTTGCCCTCCCGCCTGTTTCATTGCGGAGGAGCGCGCCTGCGGGCGGCGCGTTTTCTGCGTACCGGCAAAAAAGCAGCGCTCTTCCTCTTGTATATACCGTGCGCAAAACGGCCAAAATATATACATTTCAAACGAAAAGAGCTGCTGTATATGAGAAAGCTGAAGGCGTTTTTCTGTTCTCTGTTCGGCACGCTGGCCGTGATCGTGCCCATCTACCTTGCGGCGGCCGCCGTGATGATGACGCGCACCGCGCCTGTGGATACCGCGCAAAGCGGCATTCCCATTGCACAGCCTGCAACGGGCAACGCGCGCACCTTTTTGCTGATGACCGGCCCCACGCAGCCGGAAACCTTTGTGCTGCTCCGCTTTGACGCGCGCCTGGGCGAGGTGTGCACCGCCGCGCTGCCCGGCGAAACCGTAATGCTGGCGGGCGGCCAGCCCCTGACGCTGGCCGAGGCCGCCGAGCAGGCCGGCCCGGCGCAGGCGGCGGCCGCCATTGAGGAAACGCTTTCCCTCGAGGTGGACAATTATCTGTACTGCACAGCGGATACCCTTGTGGAGCTGACAAAGGATTTTGGCACGGCGCGCATTCCGCTTTCAAATTATCTGCCTGCCGATGCGCTGGCCGAGCTGCGGCTGAGCGTGCCCGGCGTGGACACCGTAACGCTGACGCCGCGCATGTTTGCCGATGTGCTGGCGGCAAACGCCGCCGAACCGGATCTGCAGACGCTGCTGCGCGCGGAAGGGTATCTCGCGTTTTTGCGCGTGGGCGCAGAGACCCTTGCCGAAACCGTTCCGGACGCGCTGCGCGCGGCTTTGGCAGACAGCTCCTCCAACCTGACGGCGGTGGAGCTGTATGATTATGAACGCATTTTCGGGTTCCTGTTCAAAGAGCCGCCCCAATACCGCGCGGGCGTAATCCCCGGCACCTGGTCGCGCGGGCGCTACGAGCTGGCCGAAAACGCCCCCGCCGTGGCGGCCTCGTATTTTGTGCGGGAGGACGGCGCGTAACCCCTTTTATTTTTCGCGCAAAGCCTTTTGTTTTCCGTATCCGGGAAAGCTGCCGAACGTCTTTCCCGGATGTCTTTTCAATGATGCAATGCCAGTACGCAAGGGCATTTTTATCAAAGAAGGCCGGCCGCAGAATAAAAGCGCGGCCGCAATTTGCGCAAAAAGCGCCGCAAACGGCAGATCGGCGCCCTTTTTGGCTTGAACCTGCCAAAAGGGGCGCCGATTTTTGCACACTGTTTTCACATTGTTTTTTTAAAAGCGCTTATGCCGCGGGCTTGGTTTTTGCCGCCCAGCCGGATCTGCCGCTCTGCCGGGCCCGCCCGGCCGGCGTCATCGGCATCAGCCGTTTTCAAATTTATCGCGCAGGCTTTTAAAAAAGCCCTTGCGCTGCTCGTAGTTGTCGTCCTTCAGCGTATCCTCAAACTTTTTCAGCGCTTCACGCTGCGTTTTCGTCAGCTTTTTCGGGATCTCTACCACAACGTGCACGTATTGATCGCCGCGGCCGCGGCCGCGGATATACTGAATGCCCTTGCCGCGCAGGCGGAACACCGTGCCGCTCTGCGTGCCCTCGGGCACATCGTATTTTACCTTGCCGTCGATGGTGGGCACCTCCACCTCCGCGCCCAGCACCGCCTGGCTGTAGGTGATGGGCACCGTGACATGTACGTCAAAGCGGTCGCGCTCGAACATCGCGTCGGGGCGCACCGTTACAATTACGTACAGATCGCCGTTCGGCCCGCCGTTGATGCCCGCGTCGCCCAGGCCCTGCAGGCACAGGCTCTGATCGTCGTCAATGCCGGCCGGCACCTTTACCTCCACGCGCTTGGTGCTGCCGGTCTTGCCGCTGCCGTGGCACTTGGAGCACGGCGATTTGATGATCCTGCCCTTGCCGCCGCAGCGCGTGCAGGGCTGCGAGCTCTGCATTACGCCAAACGGCGTGCGCTGCTGCACCGTTACATAGCCCGTACCGCGGCAATCCGGGCAGGTATCGGGGCTGGTGCCCTTGGCCGCGCCGCTGCCGCCGCACTCGGTGCAGACATCCTGCCGGTTCACGCTCACGGTTTTGGTGCAGCCGTGCGCGGCCTCCATAAAGCTAAGCGCCAAGCTAACGCGGATGTCGCTGCCCTTGCGCGGCGCGTTCGGGTTTGCACGGCGGCGCCCGCCGCCCATGCCGAAGATATCGCCCAGATCGCCAAACAGATCGCCCAGATCCACACCGCCGAAGCCGCCGCCAAAGCCGCCCGCGCCCGCGCCGTAATTGGGATCGACGCCCGCGTGGCCGAACTGATCGTACCGGGCGCGCTTTTGCGCATCGCTCAGGATCTCGTAGGCCTCCCCAACCTCTTTGAACTTTTCCTCGGCCTCTTTGTTGCCGGGGTTCAGGTCGGGGTGGTATTTTTTCGCCAGCTTGCGGTAGGCGCTTTTGATCTCGTCCTCCGAGGCCGTCTTGGCAATGCCAAGCACCTCGTAGTAATCGCGTTTTTCAGCCATACTTTTTCACCTTGATTTCTTCCGGGTTATTCTCCGGCTCCCTGCGGCTTTTTTGGGCCCCAAACGGGCGAAAGGCCGTTTTTTGCGAAAAAAGGGGCCGGCGCAAAAATCGGCAGGGGACGGCCTGCTCCGGCCGTCCCCGCCGAATGCTGAATGCGGGATGTGGCTTATACCTCGCGGTACTCGGCGTCCACCACGTTGTCGCCGCCGCTGCCGCCATTGCCGCCGCCCGCGCCGGGCTGGCCGCCCATATCCGGGCCGGCGCCCTGCGCGCCCGCGGCCTGCCCGGCCGCCGCGGCCTCTTTGTAGATCTTCTCGCTCACCGCGTAGAAGGCCTTCTGCAGCTCTTCCTGCTTTGCCTTAACGGCCTCCAGATCACTGCCCTTCAGCGCTTCCTTCAGCGCGTCCACCTTGGCCGTTACATCGGCCTTTTCGCTCTCGGAGACCTTATCGCCAAATTCGTTCATGGCCTTTTCGGTTTGGAACACCATCTGGTCGGCGCCGTTGCGCAGGTCTACTTCCTCGCGCTTTTTCTTGTCCTCGGCCGCATACTGCTCGGCCTCGCGCACCGCGCGCTCCACATCGTCCTTGCTCATGTTCGTGGAGGAAGTAATCGTAATGTGCTGCTCCTTGCCCGTGCCCAGATCCTTCGCCGAAACGTTCACAATGCCGTTCGCGTCGATATCGAACGTCACCTCAATCTGCGGAATGCCGCGCGGCGCCGGGGCGATGCCGTCCAGATGGAAGGTGCCCAGCGATTTGTTGTCGCGCGCAAATTCGCGCTCGCCCTGCAGCACATTCACCTCAACGGAGGGCTGATTGTCGGCGGCGGTGGAGAAGATCTGGCTCTTCTTGGTGGGGATGGTGGTGTTGCGGTCGATGATCTTGGTGCACACGCCGCCCATCGTCTCGATGCCGAGGCTGAGCGGGGTAACGTCCAGCAGCAGCAGGCCCTTCACGTCGCCGCCCAGAACGCCGCCCTGAATGGCGGCGCCGATGGCAACGCACTCGTCCGGGTTGATGCCCTTGCTGGGCTCGGTCTTCATAAAGTTTTTCACGGCGTCCTGCACGGCCGGAATACGCGTAGAGCCGCCCACCAGCAGCACCTTGTTCAGCCCGCTGGGCGAAAGATCGGCGTCCTTCAGCGCCTGGCGCACCGGGCCCATCGTGCGCTCCACCAGGTCTGCCGTAAGCTCGTTGAACTTCGCGCGCGTGAGCGTGGTATCCAGATGCTTCGGGCCGTTGGCGTCCGCCGTGATGAACGGCAGATTGATGGCCGTGCTGGCCACGCCGGAAAGCTCGATCTTCGCCTTCTCGGCGGCCTCCTTCAGGCGCTGCGCGGCCATTTTGTCGCTGCGCAGATCCACGCCGTTTTCCTTCTTGAACTCGTCGGCCAGCCAATCAATGATGCGCTGGTCGAAATCGTCGCCGCCGAGGTGCGTATCGCCCGCGGTGGAGAGCACCTCCGTAACGCCGTCGCCCATCTCGATGATGGAGACGTCGAACGTGCCGCCGCCAAGGTCGTACACCATAATCTTCTGATCGTTCTCTTTATCCGCGCCGTAGGCCAGCGCCGCGGCCGTAGGCTCGTTGATGATGCGCTTTACGTCCAGCCCCGCGATGGCGCCCGCGTCCTTTGTGGCCTGGCGCTGGCTGTCGTTGAAATACGCCGGCACGGTGATAACGGCCTCTGTTACCTTCTCGCCCAGATAGCTCTCGGCGTCGGCCTTCAGCTTTGCAAGGATCATGGCGCTGATCTCCTGCGGGGTGTACTTTTTGCCATCGATGTCCACCTTGTGATCGGTGCCCATCTGGCGCTTGATGGAGGAAATGGTGCGGTCGGGGTTTGTGATAGCCTGACGCTTTGCCACCTGGCCCACCAGACGGTCGCCCGTTTTGGTGAAGCCCACAACGGACGGCGTGGTGCGCGCGCCCTCGGCGTTTGCAATGACAACCGGCTCGCCGCCTTCAATCACGGAAACGCAGCTGTTTGTTGTGCCAAGGTCGATACCAATGATCTTTCCCATAATAACTCTCTCCTTATTTTAAATTGAAATTAAATCGGATGTCTCCTCCGGCTACTCCGCCACCGCCACCATGGCGTGGCGCACAACCTTCTCGTGCAGCAGATAGCCCTTTTGCATCACCTGCGCCACCGTGCCGGACGGCGTTTCCTCGGTGGCGGGCTGCTGCATTACGGCGGCGTGCAGCTCCGGATCGAAGGGTTTTCCCAGCGCCTCAATTTCCTTTACGCCCATTTTTTCAAACGCGGTACGGCATTGCTCCAGCGTCATCAGCACGCCCTTTTTATAGCTTTCGTCCGCCGTTTCGGCGTTTGCGGCCAGCTCCAGCGTATCCAGCACGGGCAGCAGCGCCGTTACCGAAAAGCTCACGCCGCCGTCGAACGCGGCGTCGTGCTCGCGCGCGCTGCGCTTGCGAAAGTTTTCGTATTCCGCCGCGGTGCGCAAAAGCGCATCCTTCGATTCGGCCAGTTTTTTTTCCAGCTGTTCTACCTTTGTCCTCAGCGAGGCCGTCTCGCCCGCCTTCGAGGCCTTGGCCGCGGCCGGTTCCGGCTCGCCTTCGGCGCCGGCTTTTGCTTCTGCCGCCGGCGCGGCCCCTTCCTGCGCGCCGCCGGGGCCGGCAGCGTGTTCCTCCCGGGGGCTTTCGTTCCCCGGGGGGGCGGCCTGCGCCGCCCCGGCGCACTCCTGCCCGTTTGGCGCATTTTCGGGCGCCTGCGGGGCCTTGGCCTGTTCGCGGGCCGCCTGCGCGGCATCGGGCGGCTGCGCAGGCTGCCTGCGCTCGTGCTGTGTCTGTGCCATGCTATGTCTCCTCCTGTGTCTTACCCTGCGCCTTGCCCGACATATACTCGCCAAGCAGCAGCGCAAAATATTCCAGCCTTGGGATCATTTCCCGGTACGGCATCCGCGTGGAGCCCACAAGGGCAATAGCGCCCGTGGAACCGCCACCCGCCAAATACCGCTTTGTCATCAGGCAAAAGCCCGGCATGGGGTATTCCGGCAGCTCGTCGCCCAGCAGAATGGTCGTGCGTTCCGTTCGGGGGCTGATGTAGCGTTTGAGCGCATCCGTATCGCTGAAAAACTCCATCAGTGTGCGGAAGCTCTCCGCATACGCGGAACAGCTCAGCAGATGCTCCTGCCCCTCCAGATACACGTTCGCGCGCCCGGCCTCGCGCAGCAGCGTTACCGCCGCCGAAAGAACCGGATAATACACCGCGCCGCCCGCGCCAAGGCTTTGCCCCGCCGCGCGCAGCTGCTCGTCGCGCACATCCGCCGCACTGCGGAACGTGAGGTGGCGGTTCAGCGTTTCGGCCAGGCGCCCCGCGTCCTGCGCGCGCAGCGCAACATCCAGCTTTACCGTGCGGGTGCGCACGCCGCCCGCGCTGGTAACGGCAAGCACCGCGGCGGTATAGCGCCCCACCTGCATTACCTCGTAGTGCGCAATGCGCAGATCTTCGCTTTTGGGCGTGGTGGCAACCACGCAGCAGCCCGTTAGGTCTGCCAGCGCCCGCGCAGCGCTCTGCGCCAGGCGCTCGGGGTCGTGATCCATTTCGCAAAACAGCAGCTTTACCTGCCGCTGTTCCTCGGGGGGAAGGCAGGCGCTCGCATCCAGCAGGTGATCAATGTAATATCGGTACCCCTTGGCGCTGGGCACGCGCCCCGCGCTGGTGTGCGGCTGTTCGAGCAGGCCCAGCTTGGTAAGCGCCGCCATCTCGTTGCGCAGTGTGGCGCTGGACACCGCATGGCCGAGCTGCTGCGCCAGCAGGCCGCTGCCCACCGGCTCGCCCTGCGCGCCGTAAAGCATTACAATGGCCCGCAGAACGCGCTGTTTTCGGTCGTCGATTGGCATCGCGCACACCATCCTCCCCTCGGATGTTTTAGCACTCTATACTGTTGAGTGCTAATTTTATTTTACAACACTTTTTTAGTATGTCAAGCCTTTCGCTCAAAAAACCGGTGAAAATTTTAACTTTTACAATTTTTTCACATATCCGACAGCTCCGGCAAAGCGCAGGGCAAAAAGGGCCGCGCAGGCAAGGGGGGCGCAGAAAAAAGTATGAATTTCCTGTAAAAACATCCGGCGGGATATTGGCATATGCAGCACGGTATGTTAAAATATAAACACACTCAATCGAGCGCCCGATCTTCAAGCAAATCGGGATCATTTAAAGGAGGTTTATCATCATGGGTTTTTTAACCGGTAAAACCGCGATCATCACTGGCGCCGGCCGCGCTGTTTTAAGCGACGGGCGCTGCGGCTCCATTGGCTACGGCATCGCCACCGCCTACGCCAAAGAGGGCGCGAATCTTGTTATCACCGGCCGCAATGTCAAAAAGCTGGAGGACGCGAAGGAGGAGCTGGAGCGTCTGTACGGTATCCAGGTGCTGATCATGCAGGCCGACGTAAACGCCGGCGCGGACAACGAGGCCGTGGTGCAGAGCGTGGTTGACGAAACGATGAAGACGTTCGGCCGCATCGACGTGCTCATCAATAACGCGCAGGCCTCGGCCTCCGGCGTACCTATCGCCGAGCACACCACCGACCAGTTCAATCTGGCGCTGTTCTCCGGCCTGTACGCCACCTTCTATTATATGAAGGCGTGCTATCCGCATCTGAAGGAGACCAAAGGCTCCGTAATCAACTTTGCTTCCGGCGCGGGGCTGTTCGGCAACTATGGCCAGTGCTCGTATGCCGCCGCGAAGGAGGGCATCCGCGGCCTTACGCGCGTTGCCGCCAACGAGTGGGGCAAGGACGGCATCAACGTGAACATTGTTTGCCCGCTGGCCTGGACGGCGCAGCTGGAGCAGTTCGAAAAGGCATATCCCGACGCTTTTAAGGCAAACGTGCATATGCCGCCGGCCGGCCACTACGGCGACGCCGAGCTGGAAATTGGCCGTGTTTGCGTGCAGCTGGCTTCGCCGGACTTTAAGTATATGAACGGCGAAACCCTCACGCTGGAGGGCGGCATGGGCCAGCGCCCGTAATTTGCCGATTTGCAAAAGCGCCAAAAAAGCCGCCGCAAAAGGCCGCGCAGCAGCCGCGTTAAGGCCGCCGCAAAAAGGCCGCAAAAACAAAAGCAGCCGAAAACGGCTAAATTCAGCCAAAAAACAGCCGCGCAAAAAGGTGTACCTTTTTGCGCGGCTGTTTTTCTGTTGAGGCACTGGTGATTTTGCTGCATTCCCTGCCCTTTCACTAAGCATATGCGGGCGCTTTGGCCGAAACTTAATCCTTTTTTCCGGATTTTTTCCGCTTTTTGCAGCTGCGCAAAAAGGTACACCTTTTTGCGCGCTCTCTGCCCCAAAAAGGCCGAAAAACGGCCGTTTTCGGGGGCGAAAGGCCCCAACACAAAAACGCACAAAGCCCGGGAAAGCATCTTTTTGCGAAGGGCGACGGGAAGCGCCAAAATCGCGCAAATCCGCGCCCCGCAAAAAGCCGCGCCGCCCTTTTGCGGGGGAACGCGGCAAGGCGGCTTCCCGCATGCGAAAGGAGTTGCAGAAGATGCTTGTGCTTGGAAGGAACATCGGCGATACCATCGTCATCAACGACAACATCTACATTACGCTGTTTGAGACCAGCCCCACGGGCAACAGGTTCAAAATTGCCATCGACGCGCCGGCAGATTTGAAGATCTCGCGCGGCGAGCACTACATGAACGGTCCCGAGCGCTGGCCGAAGATTGAGTCCATGAAGGCCGAAAGCCTGCGGCGCAGCAAAAAGGTGATGCGGGCCCAGCGGGCGGCGAAGGCGGCTTTGGCGGCAGCGGAAGACAGATAAAACGGCTGCGCGCAAAGCGGCGGGGCATTTCTTCTTATGGTTTTACTCTTTGTGGAATGCCAAGCGAGACCGGCGCGGTGCACAGCGCCCGGCCCGGGCGGCGGGATGCAAAGATTGGAATAGAGTACGCGCCCTTGCATTGCGGGGGCAACACACACCAAAAAAGCGGGCTTTGCTGATAAGCAGGAGAAGGACGACCTGCTTGGCACCGAACCGCAAAGAAGGATTTTACTATGGGTATGGTAGTACGTACAAATACGATGGCGCTGAACGCGTATCGTCAGCTGGGCATGAACAACAGCGCGGTTTCCAAGAGCCTTGAAAAGCTGGCTTCCGGCTACCGCATCAACCGCGCGGGCGACGACGCCGCGGGCCTCGCGATCAGCGAGAAGATGAAGGCGCAGATCACCGGCCTTGAGACCGCTTCCTCGAACGCGCAGGACGGCATCAGCCTGATCCAGACGGCCGAGGGCAACCTCGGCGAAGTGCACGACATGTTCAACCGCATGGTGGAGCTGGCCACCAAATCGGCCAACGGCACCTACACCCAGACCGAGCGCGATGCGCTGCAGGATGAAGTGAACCAGCTGCTGGACGAAATCGACCGCACCAGCCAGAGCGCCAACTTCAACGGCGCCAAGCTGCTGGACGGCAGTCTGGCTGAAATCAAGGCCATTAACAACGAAACGGGCGTTGTAACCACCGATCCTACCCCCTCGGCTACCCTCACCGGCGCGGATTTGGGCGTTGAGAAAACCTCTGCGGCCCACGCCAATGACGCCGGCGCAAAAACCGCGCAGGCCCCCGAGTTCACCATTGATCTTGCGGATTACAGTGTTAAGCTGGATGGCAGCAATACAAACGCGGTCACCGTTAGCTTCGCGCTGGAAGTGGACGGGAAGTCGATCAGCTTCTATGACAAGCCCGCCACTTACGACACCGGCGCGAACGTCACAGCGACAGTGGTCAAAATCGAGAAAGCTTTTACGGGTACCGCGGGCGCACCGGACGTTACGTATGGTGCTTCGGACATCAAGGCCACCCTTAACGGCAAGGTTGTCGTAATTGGCAGCGACGTCTATGAGGTTTCGGCCGGAACCGGCACCCAAGCCTTGAAATTCACCTGCAAAGGCATGGTTGACGCCGCCGGCAAGATGGAAAAGAAGGACGCTGACGGCAGCAGCATCGAAATCGAAGAAAATCCCCCGGCCGCTCCCGCGAAAGTTGGCGCGTTCACCGAGGAAGAAATGCAAAAGAATTTCTCTCAGGTTTCTGCTGCAATAGCCGGCAAGACGGAAATCACCCTCTCCCAGGATTCCAACGGCGATTTTGTCAATGTTTCGGCCGGCAACAGCCTGACCGTCGGCGACAAAACCTACAAGTTCACCGATGCGGAGACTCCCGCCGCCGACGAGATCAAGGTGGGCAAGAGCGCTGCCGAAACCCTCGATAACATCAAGGCCGAGCCGGGGAAGGCCAAGGACGGCAGCGGCAACGCCGTTTACACTGTTACCGCGGGTAACGGCAAGCTCACCGTGGAAAACGTCAGCACGACGGACGCTGCCGCAAAGGTCGGATACAGCGGGCGCATCATTGACGCCGGCGGTCTGACCCTGCAGATTGGCGACACCGCCGAGCCGTTCAGCAAGATGACCGTTGCCGTGGAGGATATGAGCACCAAGGGCCTCGGTTTGGCCGGCCTGCAGATTACCAAAGAAGATCTTGCCAGCAGCGCCATCGACACCATCAAGAATGCCATCAACGACGTTTCCTCCGCGCGTGCCGGCATGGGCGCATTGCAGAACCGCCTCGAGCACACCATCAACAACCTGGATGTTGCCGCCGAGAACCTCTCGGCCGCCAACAGCCGCATCCGCGATACCGACATGGCCAAAGAGATGATGAACTACACGAAGATGAACGTTCTCGTGCAGTCCGCGCAGGCCATGCTGGCGCAGGCCAATCAGCAGCCCCAGAGCGTGCTGCAGCTGCTGCAGTAAGCAGTTTCCCTTTTCGCACCACGCTTACGGCGCGATGGGCCTGTCAGCGCAAGCTGAACCTAAGGGCGGGGGCCGTCGAAAGACGGCTCCCGTTTTTGCTTTATCACAGAAAAATAGCGTGTAAAACAAAACGCATGATATAACGTTACAAAAAGGGGAGAAACGCCATGCCAACCGCACCGCTGCTTTCTATTGGAATCATTTTTAAAAACGAAGCGCGCTGTATTGAACGGTGCCTGCAATCGCTGGAGCCATTGCGCAGCGCTGTCTGCTGCGAGCTGGTGATGGCGGATACCGGCTCGAGCGACGCCAGCCGCCAGATTGCCGAACGCTATGCCGATGAGGTGTTTGATTTTGAATGGGTGGACGATTTTGCCGCCGCGCGCAACGCGGTGATGGACCGCTGCCATGGCAAATGGTATTTTTCCATCGACTGCAACGAGTGGCTGGATGCGGATATTTTAGAGCTGACGGCTTTTATCAGAGGAAGGAACCAAGCGAATTTTGCCTTTGTGTCCATTCGCAATTACTTTTCTGCCGAGCTGGAGTCGGGCGGCTCGTACAGTGATTTTTACACGGCGCGGATTCTCCGTATGTCTACCGGGCAGCGGTTTCACAACGCCATCCACGAAACTTGGACGGTGTGCGAGCCGTTTGAATGGCTGACGCGCACGATTCTGCACCACGACGGATATTTCTTTCAGGATCCGCAGGCAAGAAAGAACAAGGAAAAACGCAATATGACCCTGCTGCGGAAAAGGCTGGCGGAGAACCCGGAGGATCTTGCCATACTCGTTCAGTGTGTCGAGAGCGGCGGCAATGACGAAAAATTCATGGAATATATCCGCCGCGCCGTAAAAATTGTGAAGGAGAGAAAATCCCCGCAGCTAACCCTCGGGGCGGGCCTGTTGTGCCACGCGGTGGGGGCTGCGCTGGCCAGAGAGCTGCCGGAGCTGGAGGAATGGCTCGCCCTTGCGCAAACCATGTTTCCCCATTCCATGTTTACATTGGTGGATATCAACCACATGGTGTTTATGCATGCGTATCAGGAAAAGAAGTGGGAAAAGCCATCTGCAGCGGCGAAGGATATCGGAAAGGGCTCCAAAAACTGAAAGCCTGCCCAAGGCCGAAGGACGTCATGGAGGATTTGGCGCAGGGCTCGGTTAGATTCGGCAGCCCCGATTCTGAGCAGACCCTGCTGATCTGCCTTGCGGATGCGTATTGCCAAACCGGGCAGGGGGAAAAGCGCTGAAGGTTCTGGCGGGCTTAAACGGCGAAGCGCTTACCCCCGCTCAGGTGCGCAATGCAGACATTCCCCTGTGCCAGCTGCATGCACAAACCGATCTAAAGGCGTCTCCGGCACTGGTAGCCTTCTATGGGCAGATAAACCGGAAGGAATCGAACGCGCAAAAGCGGCGGGCCCGCCTTGCGGCATTTGATGAAATTGCGGCGGCCGCATTTACAAGGGAATATCGGGAACAGGAACAGGAAAAAAACGGCTACCGTCGCCCCGCCTGCACCGCTTTTGCCGTGCTGGCTGATGTGTGCGAGGCCGGCCGCGCGGCAAAAATCGTGATGAGCAGCGACGGCGGCGAGATGCGCGCCATTCTGGCGCAAGTGGAGGATTGGCAGGCGCTGCCCATCGAGGCGCTGGAGCACGCTTTGGAATCCGGTGTAATCTTCCCGCTCGCGGAAAAGCCGCTGACGGTCGAGGTACTGGACGGCCTTGCCGCCCGCCTCACCCACGGTGAAAATCTTGCCCGGCAGCTGGCACTGGCCCTGCCGGAGAACGCGGAATTTGAAAGCCTGCAGGCCCTCTGCTGGGCGCAGGCGCTCTCACTGGCGGCGATGCGCAGCTTTGATTGGGCGTCGGGCAAAAACGATCCTTCTGTCGGCGGGTTGTCCCGCCCGGAAACGCCCCCAAAAGAGGGCGCGCCAGGCGAAAAGGGCGGCGAAATGCCGGACGTCGGGTTTGCTCTGGTGCGCTGCTTTGCACGGATAGAAACCGCCGCGCTGCCGCTGTTCTACACCCTGCAGATATTATCGGAAGAAAACGCCGCCCTGCTGCCGCCCATGCACCGCTGGGGGCTGTACTGCGTGTGGGCGCTCGACGCGCTGGACGCGGGCAAGCCGCAGGAATACCTCGCGCTGCTGCGCAAGGGCCTTGCCGCCTGCCCCGGGCAAAAGGAGATGGTGCAGTTTTTGCTGGGCCGCTTTCTGGAGGACGCCCGCCCGAAAGCGGCCCCCAAGCTGCTGGCGCTGGCCGAACGGGTGCGCACCATTCTGGCCGCCTGCGGCCCGAACGATCCGGCCGCGAGGGCCGTTCGCGAGAGCAGCGCCTGCAAGCAGGTAGCTTGGATCATTGAGGAAACGCCCGGTCTGCCGGTGCAGTGAGGGAGGAAACGGAAATGGCAATGGAACAAACGCGCATCAGCCGCATCCTCGCGCTGCTGGAAACAATCAGCGAGGGCTTTGCCTATTTGCAGAGGCAGGCGGACGAGGCTGTCCTTCAGGCGGTGGCCGAAGGACGCCGGATGGTAACCCATGAGATCGAAATCGAGCTGGGCGAGCCGCTGGCGCGGCGCATTGGCGCCGACGCGCTCTGCGATGCCGAATGGCTTGGCGCGATGTACCGCATTGTGGAACAGCTGTCCGACCCATTCGAGCCGGCCAATGCGTTTGACAAATTATTCTTAACCCTTATATAGTGCTTGTGGGCCCATAGCGAGGCCGAGCTGGTGCAAAGGATACAGGCCGCCTTGGAGGAATGGAAGCAAACGCCGCACGGGCGGCAGAATTATCGAAGCTTTGTGGAATATTTTGAAAAATATCCCCTCTGGGGCGCCCTGCACCCGGAGCGGGGAGACTTCGATACCCTCCGGCGCCGCGCGGCGGTGCTCAAGCGTCACAGCTACGATTTTTTGTGGCTCTGCCGCCGGCTGGACGATTATCTCTCCAAACGTACTCTCACTGCGATTTTATCGAACTGGGCCGTGCTGGATCTCGCGTACCCGCAAACCGTCAAGTCGATTTTTCCGGATTATTGGGAGCCGGATATTTTCCCGGATAACCGGGAGGACGTGCTGGTGGATGTGGGCGCGTACGTGGGTGATTCGATCGCGCAGTACACGCGGGTGTATGGCGCCGGCTACAAGCGCATCTATGCCTACGAGGTTTCGCCGGATGTTTGCGAAACCATGCGGGCAAATGTGCAAAGGCTGGGCCTGCATGATGTTGTTATCCGCAACAAGGGCGCGGGCGCGCAGCGCGGCGAGCTGTTTTTGAATCGCTCGGCCAGCGACGCCTCGGCCAATCAGCTTTCGGCAGACGCAGGCGCCGGGCAGCAAGGGGCAAAAGCGCGGCACGCAAAACCGCTCCGACAGCTTTTGCGCAAAAACAGTTGCCAGAGGGGGCGCGAGTATAGTATAATAACCGCAAAGCGGTGGTGATCTTCATCTTGCCCGGCCGCGCGGCCGCGCCTGCGTGCGGTTGTACAAAAGCCGGCGGCCGGCCCGCTGTAAATTTTTAAGTCCGGAAAGGGAGCTTTTTCAATGAACAGCAATATCAACGCCATTTTGCAAAATATCGTCAGCACCGCGGCAATGGCCGCAAGCGAGGCAAAAACCGCCGTGCGCAGCGCGGGAAAGGTGGTTGCCGAAAAGTGCGACGAGGTAAAGCTGAATGTTGAGCTGCTGCGCCTTACAGAGCAGCAGGAGGATGTGTTCAGCGATATCGGCCGGATGCTGTTTTTGCTGCATACGGGCGTGGTAACGGAAACCGTGACGAGCGACGCCGGCGAAAAAACGCCGCAGCAGGTGATTGATTCGCTGCTTGTCGGCGCCGAGCAGCTGCAGCAGGAAATGGACGTGATCACCGGCCGGCTGGCGGCGGTGTGCGATGAGCGGATCTGCCCGGAATGCGGGCGCAGCTGCGGCGTGGACGATGTGTTCTGCGCGGCGTGCGGCGCAAGGCTGGCCGAAGCGCAGCCCGAGCCGGGCGCAGACGATGCCGCAGCCGAACCTTCTGCCGAAGAGCCGGCGCCCGCATCCGCGCCGCAGCCCGCTAACGCCGCGGCACCCGCGCAGGATGCGCCCAAGGTATAACGGGGCTTTGGGCATGACGCATTCCGTTTACGCGCTGCTGTGCTATTTTGTGATCTACGCGGTGCTGGGCTGGTGCCTTGAGGTGTGCTTTTGCACGGTAAATACCGGGCAGCTTGTCAACCGCGGCTTTTTAAACGGCCCCGTATGCCCCATCTACGGCTTTGGTATGGTGATTGTAATTCTTGTGCTCACCCCGGTGGCAGACCGCATTCCTGTACTGTTTTTCTGCGGCGCGCTGCTCGCCAGCGCGCTGGAGCTTGTGGCCGGCTGGGTGCTGAAAAGGCTGTTCCATACCTCCTGGTGGGATTACAGCGATGTGCCGTTCAATCTGGGCGGCTATATCTGCTTGAAGTTCAGCCTTGCGTGGGGCGCGGCGGCCGCGGCCGTAATGCGGCTGCTGCAGCCTCTGGTTGCGGCACTGGTGCAGGCCGTGCCGCGGCCGATGGGCATTGTGCTGCTGTGCGCCGCGTTTGCGGCGTTTGCCTGCGATCTGGTTGTAACGGTAAGCGGCATTATGAAGCTGAACCGGGATCTTGGCCGCATTGCCGGCATTGCGCGTTTGCTGCACGCGGGCAGCGATAAAATTGCCGAGAGCCTGGGCGGCACGGCGCTGGCCGTGGACGGCAGGCTGGACGAGACAAAGCTGGACGCCGCCGCGCGCATTGATCTTGCGAGGGCCGAGATTATGGATCGGCGCAACCGGGTGGCCGACCGTTTGATGAAGGCCTTCCCCGGCATGCACCCCGCCGAATATGAGGCGCTGCAGCAGCTGAAATGCTGGCTTACCGAAAAAAACGCCGGTCGGCGCCGCTGAGCGCCGGGCCGTTTTAAGGCGCGCAGCACAGCAAAACGGCCCAAAATCCGCAATGCCGAAGCGGCCCCAAGGCGCGCAAAAAAAGCGGCCCGGCTGTTTTGCCCATTGCGTTTTACTGCTTTGCCCAGTGCATCTTATAAAAAGGAGCTTTATTCATGATGAAAACTTCCCCGCTGAAGGGCATGCGCGATATCCTGCCGCGCGAACAGCGCATTCGCGATTATGTGCAAAATGAAATTTTAAAAACCTACCGTGCCGCCGGATTTGAGCGCATCTCCACACCCATTTTGGAAGAAATGGAAAATCTGGATAAAAGCGACGGCGGCGATAACCTGAATCTGATCTTCAAGGTGCTCAAGCGCGGCGAAAAGCTGGAAAAGGCGCTGGCCGCCGGGAGCGCGGCGGCGCTTTCGGATATGGGCCTGCGGTACGATCTTACCCTGCCGCTCTCGCGCTATTACGCGGCCAACCGCGAGGCGCTGCCCGCGCCGTTTAAGGTGATCCAAACCGATCGCGTGTACCGCGCCGAGCGCCCGCAAAAGGGCCGCCTGCGCGAATTTGTGCAGTGCGATATTGATATTTTGGGCGACGAAAGCCCCAATGCCGAGGTGGAGCTTATCGATGTAACGGCGCGTGCGCTGCTCTCGATAGGGTTTTCGGGCTTTACCGTAAATATCAACGACCGGCGCCTGCTGCGCGGGATGCTGCAGCACTTTGGGTTCCCCGCCGAAGCGCTGGATTCCGTGTGCATTAGCTTTGATAAATTGGATAAGCTCGGCGCGCCCGGCGTGGCGGCCGAGCTGACGGAAAAGCAGATGCCGCCCGAGGCCGTGCAGGCGCTGACAGATTTTTTGCAAGGGGGCGCGTTCTCGCTGGACGACGCCGCCGCGCTGTGCGCGGACAAAGCCCCAGGCGATACCCTGCGCAGGGTGATCAAAACCGTTGAGGCGCTTTCCGGCGGGCGCTACGGCATCGCCTATGCCCCCTCGCTGGTGCGCGGGCAGGGCTACTATACAGGCATGGTGTTCGAGATAACGTGCCCCGCGTTTTCGGGCGCCGTGGCGGGCGGCGGCCGCTACGACGAGATGGTGGGCAAGTTCCTTGGCCAGCGCGTTCCGGCGGTGGGCTTTTCCATCGGATTCGAGCGCATTTGTGCCATTTTGCTGGAGCAGGGCTTTGCCGTGCCGGACGAAAAGCCGCGCCTGGCGCTGCTGTACGGTGCAGACGCCGATTTTGCCGATGTGCTGCAAAAGGCCGAGGCGCTGCGCGGCCAATACACCGTTGCCGTGCTGGCGGCCGCCAAAAAGGTGGGCAAACAGCTCGACCGCCTGCAGCAGCATGGCTGCGCCGCCGTATGCTTTGCCGAAAAATATCCCGAGGTTCGCCCGCTGGGCGCAAAGGCGGAGGGCTGATACGGCCCTCAGGCAAACGCAACGATTTTTGTTACAAACGCGGCAGAGGTATCGCTGCCGCTGATGGAGCCCACATAATACACCTCGGCCTCGGCCTCCATCACAAGGCGGCCCGTCACGTCGGCAGTCTCGCGCATGAACGAAAGCTGCGTGCCTTCGGCGGTTTGAATCGTCACCGAGCTTGTTGTGGCGTCCACAATTACGCCGCGCACCATCTGCTCGCCGTCTTTCGCGTCAACCGCCTGTGCGGGCTGTCCGGAGCCCTCGGACGGGGCCGGCTGCGCATCGGCGGGCAAAGAGGCCGCGCTGCTCTGCGCCGCCGAGGAAGCGGGCGCCGTTTGCGCCGGAACGCTTGCCGCGGGCGGTGCGTCCGGCCCGGACGGCGGCATCGAAGCGGGCGGCGCCGGGCGCTGGTCCACCGTTGGCGCCTGGGCCGGCGTTCCCATCGGCTCGGGCTCTGCCGGCGTTTCCTCCGCCGTTTGAAAAATGCCCAGTACGGCCGCAACGGCCGCGATGAGCAGCAATGTCAGTACAAAGCTCCACATTACGGCAGAGGAGCGTTTTTTTCGGTCGTGTTTTCTTTGCATTGTTCTCTCTCCTTATCAGGCTGTCGCAAAAAAGGGCGGAATGGCGCATCCGGCAAACGGATACGCCATTCCTTTTTTATGGCTGCAAATGCCGGCTCATGCCTGCTGCAGTGCCGTGCCCGGGTAATAGTGCGCCAGGATCTGCTGGTAGCTCCAGCCCTGGTTCGCATACGCGAGCGCGCCGTACTGGCTCATGCCCACGCAGTGGCCGTTGCCGTCCGTTGTAAAGCGCCAGCTGTCGCTGTCCACATCATACGTAAAGCTGAATTTCGGCGAATACAGGCCCCAGCAGTTTTCGTAGAAGCGGCCGCCGCCCACCGTCTGCCCGCACACCTTGATGCTGGTGAGATAGCCGTTTGCGTCGAACATCGCATCGGAAAGCCAGCGGTTGTGCGGCGTTGCGTTCACCGTGGCCTCGCCCACCAGCTTTGCCAGATTGCTCTGCATTCGCGCGGCGGCGATGGTGTTCTGCCGGCCGCGCAGCTCTGTTTCGGGGCTGTCCACGGGCGTGTTCAGGTAGGGCAGCTCCAGCCCCCACATATTGCGCGCCGTATTGGTTTTGCTCGCGCTGGCCGAGCCATAGGCCGCGTTTGCAACGGCGCCGTTATAGTACAGCGCCTTGCCTGCCACCTCGCGCACGGCGGCGCGCACGGCATCTGTCGGCGTTCCCAGCCCCACGCTCGGCACGGCGTTGCCGTGCGCCTGCTGGTACAAAATCCAGCTGTACGCCGCCACGGCCTGCGCCTTGTACACCTCGGCGTGGTTCATGCCGCCCACCTCGTTCATCACAATTTGGGCCAGAATGTCCTCGATGGAGCCGGATACCACCTTTTTGGTTTTTATATCGTACACCGTCAGCCCCGGGGTTACCTCGGTGCCCGCAGAGCCGCCGGCACTGCCGTAGTTCTTATAGCAGATATTCATATCGACATTGCCGTTGATGCCGTTCACCTTGCCGTCGCTGGCATATTGCCACATCTGCGCCTGATAGCCCAGGAAGGGCAATGTGCCCGCGGCAAGATCCGGCGGATCCTTCGGATAGCGCGCCACCCAGAAATCGTAGCCCATGCGCACAAGGGCCGCGGCGTCGTAATAGTGCTGCGCCCAGTTCTGGCTGGAATAAAAGCCCATCGGGTAGCCGTATTTTTCCAGCAGGATCATGCCGAAGCGCACAATCTCGGTGCGCGTGTTGTAATCGGTATGCTCGAGGATCCGGTTCCATTCAAAATCAATGTACACCGGGTAATCGAACTTGATATTATCGCGCCGCAGCGCCTGCATCTGCGCGGAATTGTGGAAGAAATCCACCTCCTTCCTCATTTCGTCCAGATTGAACGCGTAGCTGAACAGATACGCGCCCACCTTGATGCCGTTCGCCTTCGCGTTGCGCACGTTGGCCTCAAAGTACGGGTCGATGACGTAATCGTTCACGCTGTTGCTCCACGTAAGCGCGCGTATAATGGCAAACTCCACGCCGGAGGCCTTTACGGCCCTCCAATCGATCACGCCCTGATACGAGGATACGTCAATGCCCATATACGGGCCCGAGGGCTCCAGCTTTATTGCGCTGGAATACACCGAAACATTGCCCAGCGCATCGCGCACCTGAATCTGCCCGGCGGCTATCTGCGTATTGATTGGGAAATCCTTCGCCGCCTGCGCCGTCCACGTGGCGCCGCCGTCCCAGCTGTAAGCGGCCTCGTGCAGCGCCGTAAGCGCCGACGCCGTGGCGGTAACCGTCACCTTCGCCGTGCTGCCGTTTGCGGTATACAGCACATTGTTGATTACCGGCGGCGATACATAATAGCCCTCGGCCGTGAAGTGGCAGAGCTTGCCGCCGATCTCGTACAAACCGTTTTTCAAATACGCGCCGTACTCATAGTAGAAGATCTGGCCGTTGATCGTGTTCCATCCGTTTGGATACGTCGCGCCCGTGGCGGCGTCCAGATGCCACAGCACGCCGTCGATCTCTACATCGCCGGTGAGCGCGTAGCCCTCGGCGGAGAAGTAGTACTGCGCGCCCCCGATGGTCTGCCAGCCCGGCGCGGTAAGCTGCACGCCGGTGGCCTCGTCAAAATAGCAGCGTTTGCCGTCCAGTGTCTGCCAGCCCTTTTGCAGATCGCCCGCGGCGTTGAAGTAATATTGCTTGCCGTCTATCTGCTGCAAGCCGGCCGCCAGCCGGCCGGCTGCGCTGACATACCAGGTTTGCCCGTCGGCCGTATGCCAGCCCGGCGCGCCCGTTGCAATAAGGTACTGCGTATAGGTGTATCCGCCGGTGCCTTCTTTAAATTCGCCGGCCGCTTCCACCTGCTTTGCCACCGTATAAATGCTGCGCGCCACAGGCGGGCCGTAGACGAGCGTTTCTTCGCCCGCCTCGTTCACCAGCACGGCATAGGCGCGAAACGCGATCTCGCTGCCCAGCTGCCGGTCGGGTACGCCCGTTAAAACCGAGGCAAAGCGATGGCGGCCGTCCACGGTTTCGGTGATGCGGTCGTTCAGCGTGCCGTTCTCCGTCCAATAAGAGCGGCCGCTGCGCACCTTTTCGCAGCCTTTGATGAAGGGATAGTGCTCCAGATTGGATGCGGCGATCGACATGGTGCCGTATTCCGTCAGGCGGTAGCCCTCTACGCCGCCGCCCGTTAAAGCGTCGCGCAGCGCGGCGTCGATGCTGGATTTAAAGCGGATGCCCGCAGGGCTCTTCACCCGGATGGAAAAGCCATGATAGCTGAACAGATCCTGCAGACCCGGCAGCGGCGCCGCCGTGCAGGCCGTTCCCTCATAGACCAGCCGCCACACATACATGCCCTTCGGAATGCCCTTTTCGTTGTAAAAATACATCACCGCCAGCTTGCCGGCGGCATCGGGCAGGCGCGCCGTGAGGCCGCCTTCCTCGGCCTGCGCCTCATAGGCGACGCCGTCCACATAAATATGCGTGTCAGTGTAGCCGGCCGGCGGCATCAGGTGCAGCACGATCGTTCCGTCGTCGGCATTCGGATCTTCCTCCGTGGGGGATGGATCGCTCCCATCTCCGGATCCGTTTTCCGGCGCATTCGGGTCATTCAAATCGGAGCCGTTCATGCCGCTGTCCGGGTCGTTTGCATCATTTGCGGCGGGGCCGTTTGTGCCGTTTGCATCGTCCGCGCCATCCGTGCTGTCCGTGCCGTTCGCGCCGCTGTCCGCGCCATTCGTGCTGTCCGTGCCGTTCGCGGCGGGGCCGTTTGTGCCGTTTGCATCGTCCGCGCCGTCCGTGCTGTCCGCGCCGTTCGCGGCGGGGCCGTTTGTGCCGTTTGCATCGTCCGCGCCATCCGTGCTGTCCGCGCCGTTCGCGGCGGGGCCGTTCGCGCCGCTGTCCGCGCCATCCGTGCTGCCCGCGCCGTTCGCGGCGGGGTCGTTCGCGCCGCTGTCCGCGCCGTTCGCACCTTCCGCGGCGGCGATGTCGATGTGGAACGTTACGGTGTGCTCCTGCGCCGAAAACCGCAGCCCGCTGAGGCGCACGCCGCTGTTGGCCCCATTGGAATAATACAGCGTATCCTGCCGGAAATCGGCCGAAAGATCGGTGCTGCCGTAGGCCGCGCCGTCCTCTGTAAGAGCGGCGTTTTCCACGCGGTTGCGGCCGTTTTCGTTCAGATCGTCCGCGCCGTTCGGCGTGGTAACGCCCGGGCGGTAGACATAAAATTCATTGGAAAGTGCCGTCTGCCCATTTTGCCTTGCACGGTACGCGATGAGGCCGCTGGAATAAATGCCGTTCTCGAACGCATCGCCCGACGCCTTTTCGCGGTATTCCAGACAGATCACCTCGCCGGAGCCGCCCGCGCGGGGCGTTTCAATCAGCAGCAGCTTCACGCCGCCCGCCCCGTCCACGGCAGACAGCGTATAATCGCCGCTTTCAGAGGCCGTGCGCACCTCGCTCTCGTCCAGCCAGCCAAGCTGCCTGCGCTGGTATCCCAGCGGATACTGCGGCACATAGGCCGCCGTTCCCATTACGTCCCATGCGCCCACCGGCACGCCGCTGCGGTCGTGCCAGTTCTGGTTGGGCAGACCCAATGTATGCAAAAGGCCGTTGGCCAGCACGCCCCGGCCGCTTTGGCCGCCCTTCACCTGCACGCCGTCCTCCCGCGTCCAATCAATAAGCGCGCGCGAGGGCAGCGCGTTATAGCGCGAAACCTGTATTTCGCCGGGCAGCGTTTCCTCCCCTGTATAGCGCCCGGCAAACGCATCGCTGCGGCTGCCGAGGGAGGCGCCCTGCAGCACGATCGTCAGATTATCCAGCACGCCGTCGCGCAGGTTGTCCAGCGTGTATGTATCCGGGCTTAAATACAGCGCGTCGCCCGGCTGCGCGCCGGCCAGCGCGCGCGCCACCTCGCCCACCAGCGCCGCATTGTCCGGATAGCTGCTTTCGGCAAGCTGCAGCACCTCGATTTTCCCGTTCGCGTTCACCTGCGGGAAAATATTTTCCAGCCGCATGCGCCCGCCCGATACGGCGTAAAGATAGCCCGCAAGCGAATCCTCGCCGTCTGTATACTGGCGGCGGAGGGCATCCCAGCTGCCCGCCCGGTTAAAATCGTCATTCGCGTCGCCCGCAAGCCGCGCAAAGATAACAACGTTCGCCACAGGCTCCGCGCTCCGCGTCGGCACATCGGATGCCGCCGGGGCGGAAGGGTCTGCCGGCGCGTCTGCCGCGGCGGGCGTATTGCCGCCGTTTTGCGACGCGCCCCCGTCCGGCTGCCCGGCGGCATCGTCCGCCCAGGCCGTCTGCATCGGCCCAAGCGGCAGCAGTGCCGCTCCCAGCACAAATGCCAGCAGCAGGCACGCCAGCCTGCGCGCTGTTCCCCTGTATTTTTTCATACCGGCCCCTCCCGCGTCTGTTTTTTGGCAGAGCTTCGCACGATAAATATCCATCCTGTATTATACCAGACATTTTTTTGCTTCGCAACAGGTTTTGCGGTAATTTTACCGAGTTTTACACATTTCTCACAATTTGGATACGAAACAAAAACAGCCTTTTCCGCGCAAAGCGTGCGGAAAAGGCTGTTTTGCAAAGCAGGCCATGGCTTTTGCCGTGCGGGGCGTATTACGAAAGCTCGAATTTGCCCGTATACAGCTGGTAATATTTTCCGCGCTGGCCGATCAGCTCCTCGTGTGTGCCGCGCTCGATGATGCGGCCCTGTTCGAGCACCATGATGCAATCGGAATTGCGCACGGTGGAAAGGCGGTGCGCGATCACAAATACCGTGCGGCCGCGCATCAGCCGGTCCATCCCCTCCTGCACGATGCGCTCGGTGCGCGTATCAATGCTGCTGGTGGCCTCGTCCAGAATCAGCACGGGCGGGTCGGCCACGGCCGCGCGGGCAATGGCCAGCAGCTGGCGCTGCCCCTGCGAGAGGTTTGCGCCGTCGCCCGTAAGCATGGTATCATAACCCTGCGGCAGATGCTCGATAAAATAGTGCGCGTTCGCCAGCTTTGCGGCGGCCACAACCTCCTCGTGCGCGGCGTCCAGCTTGCCGTAGCGGATGTTGTCGGCTACCGTACCGGTAAACAGATGCGTATCCTGCAGGACAATGCCCAAGCTGCGGCGCAGATCGGCCTTTTTGATCTTGTTGATATTGATGCCGTCGTAGCGGATTTTGCCGTCGGCAAGATCGTAAAAGCGATTGATGAGGTTGGTAATGGTTGTTTTGCCCGCGCCTGTGGAACCCACAAAGGCGATCTTCTGCCCCGGCCTTGCGAACAGGCTCACGTTGTGCAGCACGAGCTTTTCGGGCACATAGCCGAAATCCACGTCGTCGAACACCACCCCGCCCTCGAGCGGCTGATAGGTGGTGGTGTTCTCGGCCTTGTGGTAATGCTTCCACGCCCAGACGCCGGTGCGCCGCGCGCATTCGGCGAGCGTGCCGTCCGGCCGCGTTTCGGCGTTCACCAGCTCCACATAGCCCGCGTCGGTTTCGGGCGTTTCGTCCATCATTGCAAATATACGCTGCGCGCCGGCCAGCGCCATAATGATGGAATTGAACTGCTGCGAGATCTGCGAAACCGGTTGATTAAAGCTTTTGTTGAACTGCAAAAACGAGGCAAGCCCGCCCAGCGTAAAGCCGCCGACGCCAAAGATGGCAAGCAGCGAGCCCGCAATGGCCGTGAGCGAATAGCTGATGTTGCCGAGGTTGCCCATCACGGGCATCAGGATATTCGCAAGGCGGTTGGCGTTGTAGGCGCTGTGGAACAGCTCGTCGTTCAGCGCGTTAAAGCGCGCGGTGTTTTCCGCTTCGCGGCAAAACACCTTTACCACCTTCTGGCCCTCCATCATCTCTTCAATGTAGCCGTTCACCGCGCCCAGGCTGCGCTGCTGCGCCACAAAGTGCGCGCCCGAAATCGCCGTCAGCTTTTTGGTTACCGCCAGCATCACCGCCACCATCGCTGCCGTCAGCGCCGTGAGCGGCACGTTCAGCACGAGCATTGAGCATAACACGCTCGCCACCGTTACCGCCGAAGAAACAAGGTTCGGCATACTCTGGCTGATCATCTGGCGCAGCGTATCGATATCGTTGGTATAAACGCTCATGATATCGCCGTGCGCATGCGTATCAAAGTAGCGCAGCGGCAGGCTTTGCATATGGCGGAACAGCCGGTCGCGGATATCGCGCATTGTCCCCTGCGAAACGTAGATCATTACGCGGTTTTGCAAAAACGTGCACACCACGCCGCCCAGGAAAATGCATGCCATTTTTGCCAGCACCGCCAGCAGCGGGCCGAAATCGGCCGCGCCGCCCTCCCTTAGGCAGGGCAGGATGTACTGGTCGATGAGCGTTTTTATAAAAAGGTTGCTCGATACCGTGGCCGCCGTGCTGCCGGCGATGCACGCCAGCACCAGCAGGCAATGCCATTTGTAGCGGCGCAGCACAATGGCAAACAGCCGCGCCAGTATTTTGCCGGGGTTTTCTACCTTTGGCCTCGGCCCCGTCATTCTTCTGTTAGGCCCTCCGCGCGGCGGCATCGTCGTCGGCTCCTTTCTGCTGGGATTTGTACACGTCCCTGTAAATTTCGCTGGTTTGCAGCAGCTCCTCGTGCGTGCCGAACGCCGCGATGCGCCCTTCGTCCAGCACAAGGATTTTATCCGCATTCTGCACCGACGAAACGCGCTGCGCAATGATCAGCTTTGTCGTTTCGGGCAGCTCTTCGGCAAACGCGTCGCGGATGAGCGCGTCGGTGTGCGTATCGACGGCGCTTGTAGAATCGTCCAAAATCAGGATCTTCGGCTTTTTTATCAGCGCGCGGGCAATGCAGAGCCGCTGCTTTTGCCCGCCGGAAACGTTCGTGCCGCCCTGCTCGATGTAGGTATCATAGCCCTCCGGCAGCGTGCGGATAAATTCATCGGCCTGCGCCAGCCGGCACGCATGCACCAGTTCCTCGTCTGAAGCGTTCTTGTTGCCCCAGCGCAGATTTTCTTTGACGGTGCCGCTGAACAGCACGTTCTTTTGCAGCACCATCGCCACCGCGCCGCGCAAAGCGTCCAGCTCGTACTCCCGCACATCCGTGCCGCCCACGCGCACCGTGCCGTCGGTAACGTCGTACAGGCGTGGGATGAGCTGCACAAGGCTTGTTTTTGCGCTGCCCGTACCGCCGATGATGCCCACCGTCTCGCCCGGGCGGATGTGCAGATCGATGCTTTGCAGCACGGGCTTGCCCGCCCCATAGGCGAACGACACCCGCTCGAAATCGACGCTGCCGTCGGCAACGGTTTGCCGCGCGGCGGCCGGCGAGACGAGGTCGGCCTTTTCCTCCAGCACCTCGGCAATGCGCTCCGCCGAAGCGCGCGACATCGTTATCATTACAAAAATCATCGAGAGCATCATCAGGCTCATCAGAATGTTCATCACGTAGGTGAACAGGCTCATCAGATTGCCCGTGGTGAGCGAGCCGGCCGAGATCATGTGCGCGCCCAGCCACGAGATGGCCAGAATGCAGCCGTACATGGTAAACTGCATGGCGGGGGCGTTCAGCGTGATGAGCTTTTCCGCGCGGATAAACAGCCAGTACAGGCTGTCGTTTGCGCTGTGGAATTTTTCCGTCTCGTGCGCTTCGCGCACATACGCCTTCACCACGCGGATGGCGTTTACGTTTTCCTGTACGCTGGCGTTCAGATCGTCGTATTTATGGAACACCTGATTAAAGATCGGGTGCGCATGCGTTGTGATGAAAAACAGCGCTATGCCCAACAGCACAAGCGCTGCCACAAAGATCATCGACATGCGCAGGCTGATGAACATCGCGGCCGCCATGGCGCACACCAGCATCATCGGCGCGCGGATGCACATGCGCAGGATCATCTGATACGCGTTCTGCACGTTCGTCACATCCGTTGTCATGCGCGTGACAAGGCCGGCGGTGGAATACTTATCCAGATTCGCGAACGAAAACGTCTGGATGTTGCGGAACATCGCCTGCCGCAGATTGTGCGCAAAGCCGCTGGAGGCCAGCGCGCCGTATTTGCCCGAGAGCACGCCGCACGCCAGCGAGACGAACGCCATGGCCGCCATGATGCCGCCCGTAATGCACACGGCGCGAAAATCGCCCTTGTCCACGCCGTTGTCGATCAGCCGCGCCATCATCATGGGGATCGCGATCTCCATGATCACCTCGCCTGTCATGAAGATCGGCGTTAAAACGGACGCCTTTTTGTACTGTTTGACCTCGGCCAAAAGTGTTTTCAGCATAAAAGCCCTCCTTCGTACCCAAACGGCGCCGGTGCGCCCCGCCGCGCGCGGTGCAAAACGGGCCTGCCCCGTATTTGCCGCACGCCCCGACAGCGAAGATCACACCGCAGGCGCCGTCTTCGTCTATTCTTCCAAATTCTCCCGCACCTGATCGAGCACCGAAAAAAAGATCTTTAGCTGCCCGGCATCGACGCCCCGCACCGCCTGCGATTCCACGGCGCGAATGCGCGCCGCAATGCACTCGTGCAGCGCGGCCGCCTTCGGCGTGAGTACCAGCTTTTTCAGCCGCGCGTCATACGCCACGGGCTCGCGCCGCAAAAAGCCGTTTTTTTCCATCAGCTGCAAAATGCCTGTGGCGGTGGAACGGCGGATGCCGAATTCGGCCTCGATATCGCGCTGGAACATCTCGCGCTCTGCGTTGTGCCACAAAAAGCCGATGATGCGGCCCTGCGTACCCGTCATTTCCGGCGGCGCCCCCTCGTCCAGCGCACGCTTGAACAAATGGGATAGCCGGTGGATCTCTCTGCCCACATGCCTCTCGTGTTTCCTTTCCATTCCTTTGCAGCTCCTGTCTCTTTCGGTTCCTGTTCAAATGCCCGTTTTTTGTTCGGACGCTTACTGTTCTGGTGCTAACTATTCGGGTGCTAACAATTATAATGCAGATCGCGGCGCATGTCAAGCATTTGTTATCACGCGGATCGCGGCGCATGTCGGGCATGCGCAGGAAGGAAAAAGAACGATACCGCCGCGCCGCCCCAAAGGGGAAGCGCAGCGGCATCCTGCGAGTGGGTTTTTCTCTGGGCGCCCCGCTTCCCCGCCCCCTTGCGTCCCCCACTCAAAACTGCTATACTTTTTTAGGGGCAAGCAAACGGGAAATTCCCCGAATTTATTGCAACAGGAGAAGCCGTATGATCACAAAAGAGATCTGCGAGCGGGTGCTCGCAAAAGCCGCCTCTACGGGCGCGGATTACGCCGAGCTGTTTTGTGAACGCACGCTCGACCAGGCCGTGAACCTTGTGGGCGCAAAAGTCGATTCGGTGCAGGATGCCGAGATTGCGGGCGCGGCCGTGCGCGTGTTCAGGGATCTGCGCTGCGTGATGGCAAGCACGGTCGATACCAGCGAAGCAGGGCTGCTGCGCTGTGCCGAGCGTGCCGCCGCCGCTTTGGGCGAGGGCAGCGCAGGCATCAGCATCGTGCTGCGGGAACGTTTGTTCGGCGATAAGCACCCCGTGCGCGTTGTACCGACAGGCGCCGCGAATGCCGACAAGGTGTGCATTTTGAAGGATGCCTGCGGCGCGGCGTCCGGGTATCACGATGCCGTTCGGCAGGTGACGGGCGCTGTCGCGGATGTCGATCACCGCATCCTGATCGCCACAAGCGAGGGCCTGTACACACAGGACAGGCAGATCCGCACACGCCTTACGGTGCGCGCCGTCGCCGAGGTAAACGGCGAAACGCAGACGGGCTACTGCGGCCCCGGCGCGCGCGTTGGCATGGAGCTGTTTGAAACGGTCGATCCGCGCGAGACCGGCCTGCGTGCGGCGCGCCAGGCCGTTACGATGGCAGGCGCGGGCTACTGCCCCGCCGGCGAAATGCCCGTTGCCATCGGCAGCGGCTTTGGCGGCGTTATCTTCCACGAGGCATGCGGCCATTCGCTGGAGGCGACAAGCGTTGCATATGGCAATTCGCAGTTCTGCGGCAAGCTGGGCGAAAAAATCGCGCACGAAAAGGTAACGGCCATTGATGACGGCACCCTTGCGGGCGCGTGGGGGTCTGTGAACATCGACGACGAGGGCACGCCCGCGCAGCGCAATGTGCTCATTGAAAACGGCGTGCTGAAATCGTACATGATTGATAAGTTTAACGCCCGCCGCATGAAAATGGCTCCCACCGGCTCCGCGCGCCGGCAGAGCTATTCCTTTATGCCCACCTCCCGCATGACGAATACCTACATCGCCGCGGGCTCCGATGCCGATGAGGATATCTTCGGCTCGATCGAATACGGCCTGTACGCAAAGGAAATGGGCGGCGGCTCGGTGAACCCGGTAACGGGCGAATTCAACTTTGCGGTCAACGAGGGATATATGATCCGCGGCGGCAGGATCTGCGAGCCGGTGCGCGGCGCAAGCCTTGTGGGGAGGGGCTCCGAGATCATTCAAAAGATTGATATGGTCGGCAGCGGCCTTTCGATGGGACAGGGCATGTGCGGCTCGTCCAGCGGCTCCATCCCCACCAATGTGGGGCAGCCGCTCATCCGCGTTTCGTCCATCACCGTGGGCGGCAGGTAAGGAGGCAGACACATGGAATTTGAAGCATTCCGGCAGATTGTTGCCGAGGAGGCCGCCGCGTGCGGTATCGAACTCTATGAGCTTTATTATCAAAGAGAAGATCTCACCCGCGTTTCCGTATTCGGCCATGAGGTGAACGAATTTTCCGATGCGAGCGAGGGCGGCGTCAGCCTGCGCTGCATGGCAGAGGGGCATATGGGCTATGCGTCCACGCAGGCTCTTACGCAGGAGAGCGCCCGCGCCCTTGTGCGCCGCGCCGCCGAAAACGCCGCAGTGATCGAAAAGGACGAGCCGGAGTTTCTTGCCGCAGGCGGCCAAAGCTACCGGACAATGCCCCGGCGGGATCTGTCGCTGCCCGAAGCCGGCGCGCTGCGAAAGCTTGCGCTCGCGGGGCAGGATGCGCTTTACGCCCAGGCGGGTGTTATCGACGGCTGCGGTTCGGACGTATACGCGCTGCGTGAGACGATCGCCGTCACCAATTCGCGCGGGCTTTCCGTCCGCTGCGAAAACGCGGTGACGGCGCTTATGATGATGGCCGTTGTCACGGACGGAAAAGAGAAAAGCAGCGCTTATGAGCAGCGCAGCGGCACACCGGAGAGCATCCCTCTTTCGGCGCTTGCCGCAAAGGCCGCGGGCAACGCGCGGGCAAAGCTCGGCGCCGGAACGCCGCCCTCAGGCACAATGCCCGTTGTATTTTCCCCGCGCGCCATGGCGGATCTTCTGCGCACATACGCGGGCGTTTTCTCGGTCGAAAACGTCCGGAAGGGGCTTTCGCTTTTGAAGGATAAGGAGGGCGGCGCCATCGCATCCGATGCCGTAACGCTGATCGACGACCCCTTTTATAAAGACAGCGCAATGCCCATGCCGTTTGACGCCGAGGGCACGCCGACGTATGAGAAAAACGTGATCGAACACGGCGTGCTGAAAACACTGCTTTATGATCTTTCCTCCGCGGCCGCCATGGGCAAAGCCACAACGGGCAACGCCGCAAGGCAAAGCTATGCCGATAAGATCGGCGTGCGTCCGTTTACACTTCGGCTCGAAGCCGGCGCGTACAGCGAGGAGGCGCTGCTGCAAAAGGCCGGGGACGGCGTTTATATTGATTCCCTGGGCGGTCTGCACGCCGGCGCAAACCCCATCAGCGGCGATTTTTCTTTGCAGAGCGGCGGATTTTTGATCGAGGGCGGCAAAAAGACGGCCCCCGTGCGCTCGTTTACCGTGGCAGGCAATTTCTTTACGCTTTTGCAGGATATCGTTGCCGTGGCGGATGAGCCCATGCCGCCAACGGGCCTTGGCCCTACGGCCTTTGTCAGCCCCGGCGTACTGGTGAAGGGGCTTTCCATCGCGGGGAAATGATCCCTGCAAAAGCCCGAAAGCTCTGCTCTTTTCATAACAAAGCCGCCTGCCCTGCGCGTTGGGCAGGCGGCTTTTCCGATAATCCGTTCCCATCGCCACACCGTGTGCAGCGATTGGAAAAGCAGCGGCGGGGCCGCCGTACCGCGCACAAATTCCGCATTGGGGATCCCTCCCCGCATTCCGTGCTTTTACCCCTGCGCCGCTTTGCGGTACGCCGCCGGCCCGGTTTTGTACAGATCCGCGCCCGTGCTGTCGATGGCAACAATCAGCGGCAGCTCGCGCACGGTCAGGCGGCGCACGGCCTCGCTGCCAAGCTCGGGCCAGCAGATCAGCTCAGCGCGCTCCACGCAGGAGGCGATCAGCGCGCCCGCGCCGCCGATGGCGGCGAAATACACCGCGCCGCTCTCCCGCATGGCGGCCACAACGGCCTCGCTGCGCGCACCCTTGCCGATCATGCCGGCAAGATCCATGCGCAGCAGCGCGGGCGCGTAGGCGTCCATGCGCCCGCTCGTGGTGGGGCCCACCGAGCCGATTACCTCGCCCGGGCGCGCGGGCGTGGGGCCGGCGTAATAGATCACGGCGCCCCGCACGTCCACGGGCAGCGCCTCACCCGCGTCGGCCAGCGCGCACAGGCGTTTGTGCGCGGCGTCCCGCGCGGTGTACACCGTACCCGAGAGCAGCACGGTATCGCCCGCGCGAAGCTTTGCCGCATCCGTTTTTGTCAGGGGTGTCTGCAAACGGTATTCCATTACAAAACCACCTCCGCGTGACGTGTAACATGGCAGCTGATATTCACAGCCACCGGCAGCCCGGCAATATGCGTGGGGAACGTTTCGATCTGCACGCCCAGCGCCGTCGTCTGCCCGCCAAAGCCCTGCGGCCCGATGCCGAGCATATTTATTTCGCACAGCAGCTCCTGTTCCATTTTTGCGTAATATGGGTCTGGGTGGCAGCTGCCGAGCGGGCGCAGCAGCGCGCGCTTGGCCAAAAGCGCCACACGGTCGAACGTGCCGCCAATGCCCACGCCCACCACAACGGGCGGGCAGGGGTTTGGCCCCGCGCGGCGCACGGTATCCAGCACAAACGCACGCACGCCCTCCTCGCCGTCGCTGGGCTTCAGCATTGCAAGGCGGCTCATGTTTTCGCTGCCGAAGCCCTTCGGCGCAAGCGTAATGCGCAGCTGCTCGCCCGGCACGACGCGCACCGTGATGACGGCGGGCGTATTGTCGCCCGTGTTGCCGCGCCGGATGGGATCGGCCACCACGGATTTGCGCAGATATCCTTCGGTATAGCCGCGCCGGATGCCCTCGTTTACGGCATCCTCCAGCGCGCCGCCCGTGATGTGCACCTCCTGCCCCAGCTCGATGAACACGCACGCCATGCCCGTATCCTGGCAAATGGGCAGGCCGGTTTCGCGTGCCGCATCCAAATTGCGGCACAGCGTGCCCAACGTTGCTTTTGCCAGCGGCCACGGCTCGGCTTCGTGCGCGGCGCGCACGGCGTTTTCCACGTCCGGCGGCAGCGTGCGATTCGCGGGCACACACAAAGCGCGCACAGCCTCGGCAATGCGCTCTGCCCCAAGCTCCTTCACAGCCGCGCCACCCCCGTTTCGCGCGCGGCGTCTGCCACGGCATGGGCCACGGCGTCGGCCACACGCGCGTCGAACACGCCGGGAATGATATAGTCCTCTCTGCGTTCGGCGTCGCTGACAAGGCCGGCAATGGCCTTTGCGGCAGCCACCTTCATCGCGCCGTTGATATCCCGCGCGCGCACCGAAAGCGCGCCTTTAAATACGCCCGGGAACGCCAGCACATTGTTGATCTGGTTCGGGTAATCGCTGCGGCCCGTGCCCACCACGCGCACGCCCGCCGCTTTGGCCTCTTCCGGTGTGATCTCGGGCGTGGGGTTCGCCATTGCAAACACGATCGCATCCTTTGCCATGGTTTTTGCCATTTCGGGCTTCAGCGCGCCGCCGACGGATACGCCGATGAACACGTCCGCTCCCTTTACGGCGTCGGCCAGCGTGCCGCGCATATCCGCCCGGTTCGTGATGCCGCACAGCATCGCCTTGTGGTCGGCGATGCCGACGCCGCGGTCTTTGTAGAGAATGCCGTTTTCGTCGCAGGCGATGATATCGCGAGCGCCTGCCTCCAGCAGCATTTTGATGATGGCCGTGCCGGCCGCGCCCGGGCCGCTGAGCACGATGCGCACATCGGGCAGCTGCTTTTGCACCAGCCGCAGTGCGCTGAGCAGCGCCGCCGTTACCGTGATGGCCGTGCCGTGCTGGTCGTCGTGAAACACGGGGATCTCCAGCTCTTTTTCCAGCGTCTCTTCAATGGCAAAGCACGCGGGCGAGGCAATATCCTCCAAATTGACGCCGCCGAACGAGGGCGCCATCAGCCGCACGGCCTCGATTATCTTTTCGGGGTCTTTGGTGTCCAGGCAGATCGGCACGGCATCCACGCCGCCGAATTCCTTAAACAGCACGGCCTTGCCCTCCATTACGGGCATGGCGGCTGCCGCGCCGATATCGCCAAGGCCCAGCACCGCCGTGCCGTTCGTCACCACAGCCACCAGATTGCCCTTCGCCGTGTAGGTATACGCCGCCGCCGGATCCCTGCAGATCTCCCGGCAGGGCTCGGCCACCCCCGGCGTATAGGCCGTGGAAAGCTGATCCCGCGTTTTTACCGGCACCTTGCTCACAATCTCCAGCTTGCCCCTGTGCTGCGCGTGCAGGCGCAGGGCCTCCTTGTAATAATCCATGTCGCTCCCCCAATTCGTTTTATTCTTTCGATTTATTTTATTGTTTTGGCAAGAGCCTCCCGCTCCGCTTGGCTGGCGTTTGGGCGCGCCCGCGGCGTTGTCGGCTCTATTTCATCTTTGCGAACTGCTCCAGCGCCTTGGCAAGATTTTCGATCACGGCCGCCTCGTCGCCGGTGGCAAAGCCCTCGGCCACACAGTGCTCCAGATGCTCGGTCATCACCAGGCGCGCGGCCTGTGTCAGCGCGCGGGACGCGCTGGAAAGCTGCACCAGCACCTCTTCGCAGGGCCGCCCCTCCTCCACCATCTCACGGATGCCGTTCACCTGCCCCGCAATGCGTGCCAGGCGCTGCGTTACGTTTTGCGAATGCTTACATTCCATCGCCTGCCTGCCTTTCCGCAATTTTTTCGCCCGGCCCGAAGCGGCCGGCTCCGCATTGTCTTGTCTGCTGCGGCCGCTCCTCCTGTTTTGGCCGGCCGGCCTGCCCCCGCGCCGGGGCTGCGGCCGGGATCGTCGCCCTCCCCGCCGGCTGCGCCGGGGCGGCCCTTTCCCCTTCCGTTAAAAGCCGGAACGATCGGCCCTCCGCCTGCACAAGCCCGTCGCGCCGCATGCGCGAAAGCTCGCGGCACAGCGCGCTGCGTTCGCAGCCCAGATAAGCTGCCAGCCCCGCGCGCGTATACGGCGTGCACAGTGTGCCGTTTGGCAGGCGCTCGGCCTCGGTGTGCAGATAGTGCAGGATCTTTTCCCGCACCGAGCGCAGCATCAGCAGCTCTACACGCCGGTCCAGCGCAAAATATTTGCCCGCGATGGCGGCGATCAGGTTTTGCAGCACCGCCGCGTGCACCGCGTCCAGCGCCGCGCCCGGGCGCAGCAGGCGGCGATATGGCAGCAGCAGAGCCGTCGCCGGCGTTGCGGCCGTCACGGTCACGGGGCTCTTTGCGTCCCGGCTGCCCGCAAGGATATCCGCAAACAAGCCGCCCGGCCCCATGCGGGTGAGCGTGAGCGGCGTGCCGTCCGCCGTGTGCTTGCCGGCCTCGATCTCCCCCTCCAGCACAATGCCCAGCTCGTGCGTTTCGTACCCGGCCAGCAGCAGCGTCTCGCCCCGGGCGTAGCGCCGCCGCACGGGCTGCCATTCTTCCAGCAGCGCGCCGATCTGCCCGGCAGAAAGCCCCGCGAACAGGCTGCAGCGCTGCAAGGCCTCTGCTTCGCCTTTCATCCCGCTGCTTTTGGGATCACCTCTTTCTGTTTTTTCGCCCTGTTCCGTTTTGGGATCGCCCCTTTTTGCTTTTTCGCCCTGTTCCGTTTTGGGATCGCCCCTTTTTGCTTTTTCGCCCTGTTCCGTTTTGGGATCGCCCCTTTTTGCTTTTTCGCCCTGTTCCGTTTTGGGATCGCCCCTTTTTGCTTTTTCGCCCTGTTCCGTTTTGGGATCGCCCCTTTTTGCTTTTTCGCCCTGTTCCGTTTTGGGATCGCTCCTTTTTGCTGCCGCTTCGCTTTTTTGATCTCGCCGCTCTGTTGCCGCGGCAACTGTATTTCTGTTTTTATTATAGTAAAATTAGGCGTGGACTGCAAGCACCCTTTGGAAATTTACCCGGAAAGGATGAAAACAATGAAACTCCAGAAAATGTTCTCTCTGCTGCTTTCGGCCGCACTGATGCTCGGCCTGCTCGCGGGATGCGGCGCGCCCGCGTCTGCGCCGGAGGCCCCCGGCACATCCTCCGACGTGCCCTCTGCCGCATCTTCCGCCCCGGCACCGGAAGCTTTTTCTGCGCCGCAGAGCGCTTCTTCGCCCGCCCCCGCGCCTGCGGAAACGCCCGCCGCGCGCACCGCCTTTCGCATTGCCAGCCTGAAGGGCCCCACCACGCTGGGCCTGATGGGCCTGATGGACGATGCGGAAAACGGCCGCGCGCGCCACGACTATCAGGTGGCGGTTCATGGAACCGCAGACGAGATCGCGCCCCAGCTTTTGCAGGGGCAGATCGACATTGCGCTGGTGCCCTGCAATCTTGCGAGCGTGCTCTACAACAAAACAGAGGGCGCCATCGAGGTGGCGGCCATCAACACACTGGGCGTTCTGTACATTGTTGCCACATCGGACGAAATTAAAAGCGTGGCCGATCTTGCGGGCGCCACCATCTATACCACCGGCAAGGGCACCACGCCCGAATTCGCGCTGAATTACGTGCTAAGGCAGAACGGCCTAACCCCCGGCGAGGACGTGACGGTGGAATTTATGAGCGAGGCCACCGAGGTGCTGGCCGCGATGCAGCTTTCCGACGGCTGGCCCGTGGCGATGCTGCCGCAGCCCTATGTGACCACCGCGCAGATGCAGATGGAAAACCTGCGCGTAGCGCTGGATCTGACGGAGGAATGGGATCGCGTCTCGCCCGATTCCGCGCTGGTGACGGGCGTTGTGGTGGTACGGCGCGAATTTGCCGAGCAAAACCCGGACGCGCTGCGCGAATTTTTGGAGGATTACAAGGCCAGCACCGAATTTGTGAACGCCAATACGGACACCGCGGCCGCGCTGGCCGTCCATTACGGGATCGTGCCCAAGGAGGAGGTCGCCCGCAGGGCGTTGCCCGCGTGCAATATCACCTTCCTCGACGGTGCGCCGATGAAGGAAAAGATCGGCGGCTATTTGCAGGTGCTGTTCGAGCAGGATCCGCAGTCCGTGGGCGGCGTACTGCCGGACGATGCGTTCTATTATGGCGCGTAACATGATTGGGCGTGCGCAAAACGCTTTGCCCGGCGACAGCGGCGGCCTTGGCAAGACAGACGGCGCGCCCGTCACAAAGTGCGAAGCGCCCGAAAAAGGCAGAGCGCCGTTTGCGCCGTACACCGCATCGGGAACGCGCCCGATGCCCAAAACACCGCACCCGGCAAACAGGCCGGGGGGCGTTTCCCGCTGGGCCGCGCTGCTGGCCGCCGGCTTTTGGCTGTGCGTGTGGCAGGCCGCCAGCCTGTGCATCGGCCAGCGGCTGCTGCTGGCGTCTCCCGTCGAGGTATGCCGCGCGCTGCTGCGGCTGCTGCCCACGGCGGCGTTTTGGCAGCGCGCGGCGTTCAGCGCGGCGCGCATCATCGGCGGGTTTGTACTGGCGCTGGCCGCGGGCGCATTTTTTGGCGTGTGCGCGGCGGCATCCCGCTGGGCCGAGGCGCTGCTGCGCCCGCCGATGCTGGCCATCCGCACCGTTCCCGTGGCAAGCTTCATCATTCTTGCGCTGCTGTGGCTGCGCGGCACGGGCGGCCTTTCGGTGTTCATCAGCTTTCTGATGGTGCTGCCCGTCGTGTACGAAAATGTACTGGCGGGCATCCGCGCGGCAGACGAAACGCTGCTGGAGATGGCGGCCGTGTTCCGCGTGCCGCTTTGGCGGCGCATGCGCGCGCTGTACGCGCCGGCCGTGCTGCCCTATTTTCGCTCCGCCTGCGCGGTGGGACTGGGCCTCTGCTGGAAAAGCGGCGTCGCCGCCGAGGTGATCGGCATCAGCGGCGGCAGCATCGGCGAGGCGCTGTACAACGCAAAGCTGCTGTTCGCAACCGACGAGCTGCTGGCGTGGACGGCGATAATCGTGCTGCTGAGCCTTGCGTTTGAGCGGCTGTTTCTGCGGCTGCTGCAATGCGCGGAGCGGCGGCTGATGGGAGGTGCGGCGCATGAATGAGGCCGAAGGCAGGGTTTTGCTCGAGCTGCAAAACGTTTGCAAATGCTACGGCGGCGCGCCGGTGCTGCGCGGCGTATCGCTGGCGCTCACCTGCGGCGCGCCGGTGTGCGTAACAGGGCGCTCGGGCATTGGCAAAACAACGCTGCTGCGCCTGATGCTGGGTCTGGAACGGCCCGATTCCGGCGCGGTGCTGGTGCGCGAGGGCGTGCGCTTTTCGGCCGTATTTCAGGAAAACCGCCTGATCGAACACCTCTCGGCGGCAGATAACGTGCGCTTTGTGTGCCCCGCGTCTGCCATGCCGGACGGCGCCGCGCTGGCCGGAGCGTTTGCCGCCGTGGGCCTGACGCGGCAGGAGATGCAGAAAAAAGCGCTGGCGCTCTCCGGCGGGCAGCAGCGCCGCACGGCGCTGCTGCGTGCGCTGCTGGCCCCGGCCGACGCGGTGCTGCTGGACGAGCCGTTCACCGGCCTTGACGCCGAGGCGCGCCGCGCCGCCGCCGCGTATATCGCGCAAGCCTGCGCACACCGCGCGCTGCTGTGCATCACGCACGAGCCCGGCGACGCGGCACTGCTGCGCGCGCGGGTGTTTTCGCTGGAGGAAGCTTAGCGGGCTTTTTGCCTGCCGCTGTCCTTTGCCTCCGGCCGGCGAGCCGCGGTGCTTTCTTCGGCTTTTTTTCGCGCGTTCAGCCGCGCCCCGCGCTTGACAAGCGCGGCAAAAGCGCGTATACTAACAGCAAATAAAGTGCCGGAGGGCTTTTTGAATGAATCGCACGCCGTTTGCAGCCGCATATTTTTATTTTGGCTATTACCGCTCGGGTAATGGCTCTGTTTGCTGTAAGGCGGCGCGCGGTGCAAAGTGAATTTTGCAAAAACCGGCGGCCGGCAGCGCAGAGCGCTGCCGGCCGTTTTTTTGCGTAAAGCCTGTTTCGCGCAAATTCTTTTTTGCGCAGAACAGGGCGGAGCCGGGGCCTTTTCAAAAACAGAGAGGGGTAAACGCCATGATCGTCATCTTTAAAAACACCGCAAAGCCAGAGCAGGTGCGCGCGCTGTGCGCAAGCTTCGAGGCACAGGGGCTGAAGATCCATAACTCCGAGGGCGAGCACACACATCTGATCGGCCTCATCGGGGACACCTCCGCCGTCGATATTGATTGGGTGCGCGCCAACGATTTTGTTGAGGACGTAAAGCGCGTGAGCGAGCCGTACAAAAAGGCGAACCTGAAATTCCACCCCGCGCGCACCGTTGTGGACGCGGCAGGCCGCAAGATCGGCGGCGGGCATTTTGCCGTAATGGCGGGGCCCTGCAGCGTGGAGAGCGAGACGCAGATCATCGAGGTGGCAAAGGCCGTAAAAAAAAGCGGCGCGGGGCTGCTGCGCGGCGGCGCGTTTAAACCGCGCACGTCGCCTTACGCCTTTCAGGGCATGCGTGCCGAGGGGCTGGAGCTGCTGCGCCGCGCGCGCGCCGTCACGGGGCTGCCCATCGTTACCGAGGTGATGAACACCGAGCACATTCCCCTCTTCGAGGACGTCGATCTCATTCAGGTGGGCGCGCGGAACATGCAGAATTTCGAGCTTTTAAAAGAGCTGGGCCGCTTAAAAACGCCCGTTCTGCTCAAGCGCGGGCTTTCCGGCACCATCGAGGAGCTTTTGATGAGCGCCGAATACATTATGGCGGGCGGCAACGAAAATGTGATCCTGTGCGAGCGCGGCATCCGCACGTTTGAAACCAGCATGCGCAACACGCTGGATCTCTCTGCCGTGCCGATGCTGAAAAGCCGCACACATCTGCCCGTGGTGGTGGATCCCAGCCATGCCGCGGGCATTGCGTGGATGGTAGAGCCGCTGGCGCTGGCCGCCATCGCGGCGGGCGCCGACGGGCTGATGATCGAGGTGCACAACGATCCGCCCCATGCCAAAAGCGACGGCGCGCAGAGCCTGACGCCCGCGCAGTTCGATGCGCTGATGCAGAAGATCACCCGCACGGCGGCGTTTTTTGGCGAGGCGATGGCGTTGTAAAAAAGAGCGGTTTTGCAGAAAACAAAACCGCAGCGCTGCACCATGCGGCATTGCCGGCGCCGGCGTATACAAGGGCCGTTACGCCCTCAAAAAAGCGCGGCAGCCGCATTCCTGCGCTGGCGTAAGGCCGAGCGGGCGGCCCTGCCCGCGGGCCGCGAGCACACACAGAGAATGCCGATACGCCGCGCAGCCTCCCGGATCTGCCCGTGCAGCTCGTTCATCCGGCGCCGGCATAAAACGTCGGGATCTCCGCCTCGTTATAAACGGTATCTTCCCGTATTTCCATAAACGTTTTTCTCGCCGGGCAAAGCGCTTCCCGGCTCCGTACTCCGGGCGGTTCGGCCGGGGGCTTCTCCCGCCGGGGCTCCGGAAGCTTTCTCCGCGGCCTACAGCACAAACTGGAACAGGCACATCGCATCGTAATAATCCACGCAGGAAAAACGGATCGTCTTTTCGTCCCCCTGCTCCACGCCGGGGTAAAAGCTACTGCGGTAGGCGTCGCGGTGCTCTTTGTATCGAATAGCGATCTCGAATTTTGGCGGCATGGGCACGATGCAGCGCCGATATGCGCCGCTCTCCAGCTGCTCGCGCAGCGTCTGCTCAATGCGGCGCACGGCCAGTGCGGGGTGCAGGCAGGTGGCGGAATTGCCGTCGCCCTTATTCACAGGCACCGCCGCGATGTCCGGGATCATTTTGCGCGCCGCCTCGCACAGCGCCGCGTCTCCCGAAACAAAGCACACCGGCACGCGGTGATAGCCGGCCATATAGGCGTTGATTGTAAATTCGCTGGCGCGCACGCCGTTGATCTCGACGCAGTCTACGCGCGGGTTCATCGTGTGCGAGAGCGGGTTGCCGGCGCAGCCCGCCGCCGCATGGTAGCCCGTGAAGGCCGCCGCGTCCCAATCGCCGCGCTGGATGCCGCTCATCATGCTGTACACATCGCCCGACCAGCCGCGGTTGAGCTGTACCTCCTCGGGCAAAACGGCGGGGTCGAGGTTGCGGGCGGAATCGTGCGCGTCCTTTACAAGCACGCGTCCTGCGCCCGCCGCAAGCGCGCCCCGGCATGCCGCCGCCACCTCGCGGCTCATCTGCGCGCAAAAATATTCATAGTTGCCGCCGATTTTGCCCGGCTCGGTTTCGCTCCACGCGGCCACACCGCAGGTTCCCTCAATATCGCTGGAAATAAATACGTTCATCCTTCGCCGCTTCCTTTCTGTGCGTTCCGTGCGCCGTCCAAAGGGGCGGCGCACGGGCAATTTCATTTCAGATCCGGCCGGTAAACCGGCGCGCTTCCTGCCGCGCTGATTGTATTCTACCACAATTCCCGCCGGCCGCAACTCCATTTGGGAAAAATCCCGCTGCCTTTTTCGCTTTTTCCCGCCGCGAAAGGCAGCGCGCACGGGAACAGCGCTTTCTTGCGCGGCTGCGGGGGCGGGCCAAACGCCCGCTTTTCTGCCCGTGCCGGGCTTCGGTTCGGCGGTTTTGGCGCCGCCGTAAGGCGCGGCCCCTTACAAAGACTTCTTCAACGCAAAAGGGCCGCCCACACCGGGGCGGCCCTTTTGCGTTGAAGGTGAGAAATTGCGCCGCTTTTATGTACAAAACGGCTTTGAAAACGGTAAGCGCTAATTACCGTTGTACGCGTCCGGAACCGTCGCCGCCCGCCAGCTTTTCCACCTCGGGAACGGTGACAAAGTTGTAATCGCCCTCGATGGAATGCTTCAGCGCGCTGGCCGCCACCGCAAACTCCACGGCCGCCTGCGTATCCTTGCCGGAGAGCAGCGAGTAGATGAGCCCGCCGCCGAAGCTGTCGCCGCCGCCGATGCGGTCGATGATGTGCAGATGATACAGCTTCGAGAAGCAGTATTCATTCGTTTTTACATTGTAAAGCATGGCGCTCCAATCGTTGTCGAACGCGGATTTGCTCTCGCGCAGCGTGATGGCCACCATCTCGAAATTAAATTTGTCGGCCAGCTGCTTGGCCACGCTCTTGTAGCCCTCTTTGTTCAGCGCGCCGGCGGTAATATCGGTGGCCTCGGCCTCAATGCCGAACACGTCCTTTGCGTCCTCCTCGTTCGAGATGCACACATCCACGTATTGGCACAAATCCGTCATTGCGGCGCGGGCTTCATCGCGCGTCCACAGCTTGCCGCGGTAGTTCAGATCGCAGCTGATCTTCACGCCGTGCGCCTTGGCGGCCTTGCAGGCCTCGCGGCAGATCTCCACCACGTTCGCGCCCAACGCCGGCGTGATGCCCGTGAAGTGGAACCATTCAACGCCCTCAAAAATGGCGTCCCAATCGAAATCGGCGGTCGTCGCCTCGGAAATGGCGGAATGCGCGCGGTCGTAGATGCACACGCTCGGGCGCTGCGAGGCGCCCTTCTCGTTGAAATAGATGCCCACACGGTCGCCGCCGCGCGTGATCTTTGTGGTATCCACGCCGTAGCGGCGCAGGCTGTTCACGGCCGCCTGGCCGATGGCGTGCGCCGGCAGCTTGGTGACAAACGCCGCGTCCAGCCCGTAGTTCGCAAGGCTTACGGCCACATTGGCCTCGCCGCCGCCGAACGTGAATTCCAGATGATCGGCCTGCACAAAGCGCTCATAGTGATACGGCTGCAGACGGATCATCAGCTCGCCAAAGGTAACAACTTTTTTTGCCATAATGTTCGTTTCTCCCATCTTTTGATCCATGATTTTCCGCTTCGGCCCTTCTTTTGCGAAGGGCCGTGCGGCCACCCGCGCCCCGCCGGCGCAAACACGCTCCTGCTGCGGGGCTGCCCGGGCGTTTTCTCCGTTCTTATTTCTGCACCAGATGCACCGCAAAGCCCGCAATCTCGTCCTTGAAATAGGCCGCCTTCTCGGTGACGGTCTCCTCGATGAATTCATAGCCGCGGTTTTTGAAATAGGCGATGGCGCGCGGCAGGGTGTTCGTGCCGATGGCGATGTGGCCGTTTTTGCCCAGATACTGCTTTTTCATAATCTCCACCGAGCGGCTGCCGCAGAAGATGCTGCTGTTGCCCTCTGCCACGTCGAAGCCGAACATCAGCTCAAACAGCTTTGCGGCCTTCATGGCCTCCTCGGCGTTTTCGGTGTTGATGCCGATGTGCTTTACCTCGAAGCCCAGCATCGTCTGCACGGCCTCGCGCGTAAGCGCCTCGATCTCGTCCCACTTTTCGGCCTCGATCAGATCCTTTTTCACCATCCATGTGCCGCCGCAGGCAACGATCTTTTTGAACGAGAGGTAATCCAGCAGGTTTTTGGCGTTCACGCCGCCTGTGGGCATCCAGCGCAGATTTGTATACGGGCCGGCAACAGCCTTCAGCTTGGCAACGCCGCCGTTCTGCTCGGCCGGGAAGAATTTTACCACGTCGAGGCCCATACTCATGGCCTGCTCCATCTCGCCGGGCGTGGCGGTGCCGGGCATCATCAGCATGCCCTTATCAATGACATATTTCGTGATCTCGGGGTTGAAGCCCGGGCTGACGATGAACTTCACACCGGCGGCGATGGCGCGGTCGGCCTGTTCTTTGGTGAGAACCGTGCCGGCGCCCACCAGCATCTCGGGCACCTCGGCCACAATGCGCCGGATGGCCTCTTCGGCGGCCGCGGTGCGGAAGGTGACCTCGGCCGCGGGCAGGCCGCCCTTTACCAGTGCCTTCGCAAGCGGCACGGCCTTCTCCGCGTCGTCGAGGGCGATCACCGGAACGATTCCGATCTCGTAAATTCTCTGGATCACGTCATTCATTGCAATTCGCTCCTTTTTGTTGTCGATCTCGGTTTGCCTTTCCGCGCGCAGAGCGCGGCTCTTCGATTCCGCAATGCGGAATGCCATTCCAATTCCTATCTGCGTACATTATAAACGACATTGCCGGATTGTCAATGCGTTTCTTGCGTTTTTTTAGATAAAACGCGGAGATTTGCAATGTTGCGCCGCGGGGGCTTGCATCTCCCGGAAAAATCCGATACAATACCAAGAGATCGCTGTTTCACGATACGGAACGCGCCGAAAGGGAGGGGAAAACGCTGTGGAACATGACAAGGGCTCCGGCGTGCAGAGCGTCGCGCGCATTTTCTCACTCATCGAGGTGCTCAGCGCGCACCCTAAGGGCGCATCGCTGCAGGCGGTAAGCGCCGAGAGCGGCCTGCCCAAAAGCACAGCGCACCGGCTGCTGGCCAGCCTTGTATCGCTGGGATACGCGGTGCAGGACAGTGTTACCACACATTACCGGCTGACACTAAAAATGTTCGAGCTCTCCAGCGGTGTCGTCAACGATATGGACATCCTCTCGGTGGCACGCTATCATCTGGACCGCCTTTCCCGCGATGCGGACGAAGCCGTGCATCTGGTGGTGCAGGACGGTGCGGATATTGTATACGTTTATAAGGCCGACGCGGGCACGGGCGGCATGCGCATGTCCAGCCATGTGGGGCTGCGCATTCCCATGTACTGCACCGGCGTGGGCAAGGCCATTCTTGCCACGCAAAGCTATACGGACGCCGAGCGCGTGTGGAAAAAAAGCAGCATTCGCGCGCTGACGCCGCACACCATCACAGGCTTCGACGCATTTGTGGAAAGCCTGCGCCGCGTGCGCGCCGACGGCTACGCCGTGGACAACGAAGAAAACGAGCTGGGCATCCGCTGTGTGGCGCTGGCCGTGCCGGGCATGCGCGGGCGCGCCGAAGCGGCGTTCAGCATCTCGGGCCTCGCCGCGCGCATGACGGATGCGCGCATTGCGGAGCTGGCGCGCCTTGGCATCCGCACGCGGCAGGATATTCTGCGCGACCTGGGCTGGTGAGCCGGAAGGCCTTCGCCGTTTTGGGGAATCCGTTTTTTATCTCCTTTCCGCAGCGGGCCTGTAAAGCGGGCGCTTATCTTCATATCCATACCCATACAGCCGGGCCGCATACGCCCGAACGGAGGCATTTTTAAAATGGAACAGAAAAACTCCGGCATACTGTACCACGCTTCTTGTGTCGCGGGCCTGAAGGAATTAACGCCGCGCGCTTCCACACATGGCGAGGCATATGTATATGCTATTGACAACGCGGTCACCGCGCTGCTGTTCGGCGCGCCGAAGGATGATTTTGACGTGCTGGTGGATGAGGAGGACGGCAGGCCCATATTGTGGGAATGCCGGCCAGACGCGTTGCGCGCGGTATATGCGGGGCGGGGCTGCGCGCTGTACGCCGTGCCGGCGGAGGGCTTTCTGTGCGGGCAAACGGGCTGGCGGCCGGAGCGCGTATGCAAAACGCCCGTGCCCGTGATACGGGAAGAAACGATTCCCGATTTGTATGAGCGGCTTTTGGCGGCAGAGGCGGAGGGGCTGTGCGTGCTGCACCACTTTCGCGCGGACAAAAGCTACCACGCGTTTTTGTGCGGAGAGTTCCGCGCGCGCATTGCGGCGTTTGGCATAACGGAAAACGCCGTTCGCGCCGACGCCCGTTTCGCGCCGTTTTTGGAGGATCTGTTTCCCCAAAGCGAGGCCGGCGAAAGCACGGACGCCGGGCGTTCCGCTTTCCATGCCAAGCGCAGGGCGCCGGACGTTCGGCATTTCACTCTTCGCTGAGGAAGAAAGGTTTTGTATGCTTATGAAATTACGGTTCAGGCCTCTTCGGCCGCGCGGCGGGGCGCAGGCGGTGGTACAGATTACCGAGGGCGTTATCTGGAAGCAGCTGCTTTATTACTTTTTCCCCATTTTATTCGGCACGTTTTTTCAGCAGCTTTACAATACGGCCGATGCCGTAATCGTGGGGCAGTTTGTGGGCGCGGGGGCGCTTGCCGCCGTGGGCGGCGCCACCGGCTCGCTCGCCAGCTTCTGTGTCAACCTGTTTGTGGGCCTTTCCACCGGCGCCACCATCATTCTGGCGCAGGCCTACGGCGCGCACCGCATGGACGACGTGCGCGCGGCGGTGCACACTGCGGCCGCCCTGGTGCTGGCGGCGGGTCTGGCGCTGACGGTGTGCGGATATGCCGCCGCACCCTGGGCTTTGCGCGCCATGGGCACGCCGGCGGATATTCTGCAGCCCGCGATTCTCTACTTCCGCATTTATATGCTGGGCACGATCCCCGCGTTTTTCTACAATATGGGCTCCGGCATTCTGCGCGCCGTGGGCGACACGCGCCGCCCGCTGTATTTCCTGATCATCTCATGTCTTGTAAACATTCTGCTGGACATCGTACTGGTAGCCGTACTGCAGCTGGGTGTGGCCGGGGCGGCGCTGGCGACGATCCTCTCGCAGGCCGTAAGCGCGGTGCTGGTATATTTCTGTCTTACGCGCACCACCGCGCCCTATCGGATGGAGCTGCGCTCCATCCGCTTTGACGCGCATCAGCTCGGCAGCATCCTGCGCGTCGGCATTCCCGCCGGGCTGCAGTCGAACATGTATGCCATCTCCAATATTCTCATCCAGGCGGCCATCAACGGCTTCGGCACGGCCACCGTTGCGGCGTGGACAGCCTTCGGCAAGATCGACGGCTTTTATTGGATGGTGCTGGGCGCGTTCGGCATGTCCGTCACTACATTTGCAGGGCAGAACTTCGGCGCGCAGAAATATGCGCGCATTCGCGAGAGCGTGCGCATCTGCCTTGCGCTGGGCTTTGGCAGCGCCATCCTGATGAGCGTTTTGTACCGTCTGTTCGGCGCGCCGCTGCTGGGCATGTTCACGCGGGATGCCGAGGTGCTGTCCATCGGCATGGAAATTGTGGCGCAGCTGGCGCCGTGGTATTGCGCGTTCGTCTGCATCGAGATCTTTGCCGGTGTTACGCGCGGCTGCGGCTGTTCGCTTGCGCCGATGCTCATCACCTCCGGCGGCGTATGCCTTCTGCGCGTGGCGTGGGTGCTGTTCCTTTTGCCGCTGCGCCCGCAGCTCTCCACCGTTCTGGTCAGCTACCCTGTCAGCTGGGTGTTCACCAGCGCGCTGTTCCTCGCGTACTACCTGCAGGGCGGCTGGCTGCGCCGCCGCATTCAGAAAATGGGCTATTCGCCCGAGCCGCCGCGCGGCAGAAAGGCCGAATGAACCTGTGCGAAAACACAAAAACAGCCCTGAACGCTGTGCATGGCGGCATGTATATCTCAAGCCCGGCAGCACGCATATCCCAAACACGGCAATCTGCGCAAAAGCCTGTGAAGCGGCCGGGCGCAGAGCCTCCTTAAAAAAGAAAAAAACACCCTGCGATCGGCCCCGAAGAGCCTTTTGCAGGGTGTTCCTTTGTATGCTTCGGAATAGGGCCGCGCCGCTTACCGCTCGCCCTCGGCCTTGTTTGTGCGCATGATCTCCTCCAGCCGGGCAATGTCCACGTCGCCCATGCGCGTTTCGCCCTCGCCGATGCGCAGCACCTCGTTCTGGCCTTCGGCGTTCGGCACCCATACAGGCAGGCCCGCGCCGTTGGGATCTCCCGTTTTGACAAAGTTGGTAAGATAATCCACCATCTGCCCGCTGAGCGCGCGGTCCTTCTCTGTAAACGGACGCCAGCAGTGATCGAGCGTGCCGAACCAGTACCACAGATCGCTGGAATGCCACGCGCCGGCATCGTCGCCGGGCAGCATGCGGTCGAAGTGCCAGGTATACGCGGCGGGGCCGCCCTGGCGCGCCTGCAGCAGGCTCCATTCGCGGGACATCTGCAGCAGCATCGGCGGCATCATATCATGGCTGGTGGAGCCGATCAGGTACGGCACGTGCGCCTGCCCGCCTGCGGCGGCCGTATCGGCGGGAGCGCGCGGGATGAACGCGCCGTCGATTACGGGCACGGCGGGAAGCCCCTGCGCCCTCTGCCCGGACATCGCCTCGAAAAACGCGCCGAACAGCTTTTCCACCGGCAGAGCACGCAGCGCGGCCAGATCGCCGCAGCCCGTGTGCCGCGTCACCGTCTGCCAAAAGCCATAGCAGTTCTCGGCTGTCGGCGCCCGGCTGAATTCGCCGATGCCGCCGCCGCTGCTCATCACCGCGCCGGCAAATTTGCCCTGCGCCAGCGGCGACAGGCAAAGCTGCTGCACGCTCATGGCGCCGGCGGATTGTCCCATGATGGTGATCTTTTCAGGGTCGCCGCCAAAAGCCTCAATATTGGCCCGCACCCATTCCAGCGCCGCAAGCTGATCGTACAGACCGTAGTTGCCGGTATGCCCGGCCTCCTCGGCCAGCTCCGGCAGGCACGCAAAGCCCAGAGGGCCCAGACGGTAGTTGATCGTTACGCCGATTACGCCCTTTGTGGGCCACACGGGGCCGTCGAAATGCTTTTCGTGCCCGCAGCCGCCCATAAACGCGCCGCCGTGGATGTAAAACAGCACCGGCAGACGATCGCCGGGCGCGGCGTTTTCCGGCGTCCAGACATTCAAAAACAGGCAGTCTTCGCTGTAGGTATACTGCTCGCCCTTGCGGAACTCGTTGTAATAAAACGAATTGCCTTTCGCCTCATCGCTGAACGCCCGCGTCTGGTAGCAGCACGCGCCGTAGGCCGTCGCATCGTATACGCCGTCCCAGTGCGTAACGGGCTGCGGATATTCCCAGCGCCCGGCCGTAGCATACCGGATCCCCCGGTAGGCCGCAACGCCCGGCCACTGACACGCGGCGCCTTGCAGCGCGCCGCAGGGCGTTTGAACGGTATAATTTGCCATAAATATTACCTCCTGTTATTTCATCGGGGCTTTTCCGAGGGCTTTTGAAACGGCCGGCGAGCAAAGCGCCAAAATGCCCAAAAGGCCCGAACTGTCCGCCTGCAAAAAAGCGCCCCGTCACCAGCCCCAGGCTCCAGTGTCACGGGCCTTCCTGCGCCGGACGCTTTCGGCAGGGCTCTGCGCCGCCGGAGAAATTAAAATTCCCTTTTATTTATTGGCCGGCGTTCCATGCGGCGGGCGTCCACGGATATTTCTCGTTGGTGCGGCGGTTGTATTCCTCCAGCTCGCGCATCTGCCGCACGATCTTCGCGGGATCCAGATCCTTCACCGTCTGGGTGATCACGGCGCGTCCCTCGGCGGCCAGCGCGGCGCGCGCGGCCTCGTCCGGAATATCGATGGTGGACATATGGTCGCTGTGCTCGGCAAAGCAGTACCCGATGGAGCCGCTTTGCGCCGCCAGGCCGAACAGCTCGCCAAACGCGGCGCAGCTCTGCGGCTTCCGGTGCTGATAGCCCGTGACGAGCGGCACGTCCGCAAGGCGGCCCAGCTTATCGTATGCGCCGATCGTTACCCCGTGGAATTTCTTCATAAAATCCTGCATGGCGTTCTGCCCCGCGCTCTGGCCCACCATGCCGCGCGCGCTCTTCATCATCTGGGTGCACAGATCGATATACAGAATGGGCACGCCCGTCTCGTCGTAAAAATCGCGCACCATCGGGCTGCACGTCATCATGGCCGGGCCGTGGAAGCTCATATATACCTGCCGCCGAAAGCCCTGCCGCAACAGACTGTGCGCAATGGCCAAGAGATAATCGATGCCCTGCCGCACGCTCACCTGCGTGGTGCCGCGGCCGGACGCCGTAGCGCCGGCGTAAAAATACTGCAGGCCCGGCAGCATCAGGCCGTCGGCCGCTTCAGCCATCTCCAGCGCGAACGCCTCGCTGATGGCGGCCTCGCTGTCCAGCGGATAGCCGCCGTGCAACTCCACCGTGCCCACCGAGACGAAAATAATGTCGTTGCGGTTCAGATATTCCTCTACTTCGCTGTTGAGCATCTTGGGCAGAATTCGGGTGCGCATTTCCATAAACAGTCTTCCTTTCTTTTTTGCACAAAAGGGATGCCTCGAGCCCCGCCGGGGGCGGATTTTGCGCCCGGCAGCCGGTTCCGAGGTTCCCCGAGCGGTTCCGAGAGATTCGCCGACGATTCAGGGGCTCCCCGAACGCATCAAACAGGCCGCAGGCCCCTATCTTTACAGTATTATTATAGCAGAAGCAAAAGCGCAATCAAATTGCAAATAGAGAAAAGATGCATTGCGATCCTTGCGCTTTCCTTCCGCCGCTTGCGGGCGCAGCGCCTCGGATTGCATTGCGGCAAACGCGGGCGCCTGTGCGTCAGAAAACATGCCAAAAGCGGGCCTCTGTCGGCAGAACTTCCCGCGCTTCTCTTCCCGCTGTTCTTGATGGATGAATCTCCCGGAAAATTTCTCCCGATGCAAATTCCCAAAAACGGTTGATTTTTTCGCGTACCGCGCCTATACTGAAAATAACCTCCGTAAATCGGCCGCTTTGCGGCCGGCGTGCGGGCCGGGGTGTTTGAAAGGCCCTTTCGTCAGCCGGAGGGCCGCGTCGGCAGGCGCTCTGTTTTCAGGCGGTTTGTCAGGCAAGAAAGGGGAAGCAGCATGAAAAACTATGTGATTACCATCGCCCGGGAAAACGGCAGCGGCGGACGCGCCATCGGCGAAGCGCTGGCCGGACGCCTCGGCATCCCGTTTTACAACCGCGATATTCTGCGCATGGCGGCGGACGACAGCGGCATCAACGAACAGCTGTTTGCCAATGCGGAAAAAAGCTTCCGCAACAGCCTGCTCTTCCGCGTGGCCAAAGACGCCTATAACGGCGAGGTGATCCCGCCGGACAGCGACAATTTTGTCTCGAACGAAAATCTGTTTCGCTATCAGGCCAAGGTGATGCTCGGCCTTGCCGAAAACGAAAGCTGCGTGATGATCGGACGCTGCGCGGACTTCATTCTGCGCGACCGGCCGAACGTGTTGCGCGTATTTATTCATGCGCCCGAGGAAGTGCGCGTAAAAACGCTGATGAAGCGTGCGAGCCTTTCCGAAGCCGAAGCGCGCCGCCAGATGCGCAGGGTGGATAAGCGCCGCGCAGACTATTATCGCGCTTTCACCGGCAGCGACTGGCGCGATGCGGGCCATTACGATATGTGCTTCGATTCCGACCACATGGGCCAGGAAAAAATTTTGCGCTTTATCATCGGCTACATGGGCGTCTGCTTTGAGGATTGAGCGGCCGCGCATGGGTGAAAGGAAACATCGCGCAATACGATTCGGCTGTTCTGTCGGTTTGGCGATCGTTGCTTTCGGGTTCCTCTTTTCCCTGATCTGCCGGGATCCGGGGGAATCCTCCGAATGCTTTTGGAAGAACGATCCGAACGCCTGTAAATCATTCCATCGCCCCGCTGCTTTCAGCAGTATTTCAAATGATACGCCTGATGCGCCGGCCCACCGCGAACCCATTGATCTCGATTTTTTGAAACGTCAAATGGATGAAGAGCATCAGGTATTGCTGGAGAAATCGGATCAAATCCATGAAGTTGCGATCATCACGCTGCAGCGATCTCTGGGAGTGATTCTGAGAGAAGAATATCTTGAAAGACCCGTATACTCGTTTAATGTTTTCTTCACCGAAAATGATATTACGGCAAGTTTGATCCTTTACTGCTCATTGGATGGAAAAGTGCTGATCGGTTACGGCTATTCCGATTGAGCAGCTCAAAATACAGAAAAACATAAATAAATCAGGCGCGCCGCAGAAAGCAGTTCTACGGCGCGCCTGTGAATTGATGGGGGTAATATTTCACGCTCGAACAATCAAAATACTTCTTTTTTCTTGCCAATGCTTTTAAACGGTAATGTCCCTTTGCCCATGCGTAAACCCTGCGTCAAAGGGACTGATTTTTTACTTGTTTCAATTGAGGCTTTGAGCGCGTATAGCGCACAAGAAGCCGGTAAAGCAGAAGTGCTTGCAGAACACCGGAAAACAGTATAGCTATGAGGCTGATGCTGGCGCCCGTAGAAAACAGCGCTTGCGCGGCGAAACGGAGGAGCAGGGAAACCGCCGTCTGCGCTGCCATAACGGCGGCGCACCATAGGAGAAGCGTTTTGTATTGCGCTTTCCATGTATGCAGGACAGTACGGAAAATCTGCGGGATGGGCTGCTGCTCTGTGAGCGAGAGCAGCAGCGGGTGCAGCGCAAGCGGCAATAGAAACAGACGCACGAGCGCCGGGACGGCAGCCAAAAGGAAAACGAGTGCCGGGAAAATATTTTGGCCGGTATCGCTGAAAAACGGAAAGACGAACCAAGAATACAGCCCCTCCAAGACGCTCAACAGCAGCAGAGCGGGGAGCATGCACAAAAGCAGCAGCGCCGTGTGTATGGCGCGCCTGCATGCAGCGGGAAAAGGCAGCTTTTCCGCCGGGCGTTTCGCCGCATGCGCGGCATATACCATCAGCACCAGCGCCGCCGCGCACGTGCACAGCAGCCCCGCCCAGCGGAGCACTGTCTCCGCAATGCCCTGCACATGCCCAAATGCAAACGAGGCAAACAGGGAGGGCGTAAAACAAATTGCTGCTGCGCTGGAGAGCAGCGCATAGGGGATAATATAGAAAAGGGGGTTTTTTTGACGCATGGTATCACCGTTCTACTTAGATTGCACTAATTTTTGTTGTCTACAAGGAAAACTGTAAAATTCCTTCTTTTTCCTTCTATAACATAACTCCTCACTTGCTCGTCCCACCAAGGCAATATTTCGCGTTTGAACAAACATAGAATTTCTTGTCTTTTTTCTAAATCTTTTGATAAAAAAAGTGAAAAATTATCGATAAAAATAATAATATCATCTTGAGTGATCCAGCTCAAATCTCGTATCCAATCCATATACCCATCAAGAGTTTTACATGGCATCGGAAAAGCAAACTTTTCAGATATCTCTTTCAGATAATTCGATAATGTTGGAATATTTTTTCCATCAATTCTTACAAAAAAAACATCTTTTTTCTGCTGTAATGAGAAAAGAAAATTCTGTTCCTGTGATCCAGTAATATAAACAATTTTATTCATGCTATCACCATTATTTTATTCTTACAAAAGATGGTAACCCTAATGGACTTAATATATCTCCGTAGTGACTGTCTGTAAAATATATTAGTCCATCCGATCCAATAATAAATCTTTGTGCATCTCGCGCCTGTCCGGCAATTTTATTATTGACATCAAATTCCCGATAGCTTATAGGGTTCCCTGAACTGTCATATTGGGGTAAAGCATTATTAGAATTGGAGTATTTTCCTCCGGCACGTGTTCCACTTGTTTGTCCATTATAATTCCCCTGCCAATTGGTCCTTTCGTAGTTGTTGTATGCGTCTTGGACGTTATTAGGCAAGTCATCTATGGACATCGATGGAACAGGCTGATTTGTTGACTCTTCGTCATCTGGCCTTTTCCCATTGGGCGGCGGATTGGCAGGCGTGCTTTGCTCTCCAAAGAATTTGCTGATAATATCAGATGGGTCTTTGTTATCCTCATTGCTGTTTTTCTCAATTGTAATCCGGCTTTCCGCATCCAACAGAAAATCACTAAGGATCAATGTGAGAGCGATTGCATCTCCAATAGGGAGGGGGCCGTCAGCAGCCACAAAAGTTCCAGCTGTAGCCCATGTGGCTCCCTTTTCCGCTAAAATTGCTGTGAACCATTCCCAAAAAGCAGATAACATATCCGGATTCAAAACTGAGGAACCGGCAGAGAGCATCACCAGATTTTTCGGATCCCCGTTTGACTGATTGGACACTCTGTTTGCATTCGGATCACATGTTCTGCGCACATACGCCTTGGCCGCTTCTACGCGCTGCGTTACCGATGCCGGGGCAGCCTGCCACCGCCCGGTGGCTTCCTGCAGCGGAAGGTATGGGTTGGAAACTGTTTGCAGCATAAAATCCGCGGCAGGGCTGCTCTGCCCACCGGCCGTCTTCGCGCTCTGCGCGGCCTTGGCCGCGCCGCTGGTATACGCCGGCTTCTGGGTATTCGGTGCGGGCCTGGGCGGGGTGGGGGCCGCGGTGTAGGGCTTCTTTGCCGGAGACTGCTGTTTCCCTGCCGCCGTAGATGCAGGCGCTTTGCTGCTTTGCGAAAGGCGGCCGGCCGTATTTGTTTTGCTGCTGCCGCCGCTTTTTGCGCCGTTCCTGCTCACCTTCGCATGCCCCGAGGGATCGATGCCGTTCACGGGGTCGTTCTCCGCATAGGTGTACCGGTTCTGCGAAAGCGCGTTCGTCAAAATGCCCGCGAAGGAATCTTGCGTAATGAAGCCGCCGTTCTGCGGGGAATAGTAGCGCGCGCGGAGGTATTGCAGGCCTGTGAAGGGGTCGTGCTCCTCGCCGTTGTAGCCGTAGAACGGCTCATGGACGCCGTATTCGTCAGCGTTGATATAGCCATACGCATTGTAGGAATAGCTCTGCGATACCGTACCTCCCCGCAGCAATTGTACCACACTGCGGCGCCAAACGCGTTTGTGTAAGAGGCGAGCCGCCCGGCGGCGTCATATGTAAACGAACTGTCGCCCGCAGCGTCGCGCATCGCGATAAGGTCGCCGTCCGCGTTGCAGGTATAGGCAACGTTCGCATCAGCGGCTTGCCCCGCGCTCCCTGCACCGGCCGCGCCCGTTCAGCGTGTAGGCCGTCACGTTGCCCAGCGCGTCGTGCAGCTCGGAAAGCCGCCCTGCCGCGTCGTAGACGTACAGCGTCTGCGCGCCCGTGGGATCCTTCGTTAAAAGCACGTTGCCGAGGTGATCGTAATAGGTATTCCACGCGCTGCCCTTCGGATCGGTCTGCATGGTGACGTTGCCCATGGCGTCGTAGCCGTAGCCGATGGACGCGCCGTTGGCGTTTGTGACGGCGGCTTCGTTGCCAAAGAGATTGATTTTTTACT